>Ga0164241_10000042_pt1 | contig 318623 bp, 266 predicted proteins | sample OricomyardsoilBY_FD_108780 | JGI IMG/M metagenome (GOLD analysis project Ga0164241, IMG submission 108780) | Backyard soil microbial communities from Emeryville, California, USA - Original compost - Back yard soil (BY) | ecosystem: Environmental > Terrestrial > Soil > Unclassified | place...
CAACTGGCGGCAGGCGGTATCACCTTGACCGGTTTTGTGGCTGAAGAAGGCGCGACCTCGCTGGCCAAGAACGGTATCTACAACTCCAAAAATGTCAGCGAAGCCACCAGCGTCAACTATGGCGTACTGGGCAGCAGCGACTTTAAAGCCACCGGCGATACTCTGTGGAGCAACTACAGCTTGTCCGAGAGCGCGCTCACGGGAGAGGGCAGCATCACCGCCAAAGCCCTGACTGCGTCTGCGACGAGCACCAGCCGCACCTACGACGGCAGCACCAAGGCCCAACTCGCCGCAGGCGGCATCACACTCACCGGTTTTGTCGGTGAAGAAGGTGCCACCTCGCTGGCCAAAAACGGTACCTACAACTCCAAAAACGTGAGCGAAGCTACCAGCGTCAACTACGGCGTACTTGGCAGCAGCGACTTTAAAGCCACCGGCGATACCCTGTGGAGCAACTACAGCTTGTCCGAGAGCGCGTTGAGTGGAGAAGGCAGCATCACCGCCAAAGCCCTGACTGCGTCTGCGGCGAGCACCAGCCGCACCTACGACGGCAGCACCAAGGCCCAACTCGCCGCAGGCGGTATCACCTTGACCGGTTTTGTGGCTGAAGAAGGCGCCACCTCGTTGGTCAAAGCAGGCACCTACAACTCCAAAAACGTCAGCGAAGCCACCAGCGTCAACTACGGCGTACTGGGCAGCAGCGACTTTAAGGCCACCGGCGATACCCTGTGGAGCAACTACAGCCTCTCGGAGAGCGCCCTCACGGGAGAGGGCAGTATCACGGCCAAAGCCCTGACTGCGTCTGCGGCGAGCACCAGCCGCACCTACGACGGCAGCACCAAGGCCCAACTGGCGGCAGGTGGTATCACGCTCACCGGTTTTGTAGGTGAAGAAGGCGCCACCTCATTGGCCAAGAACGGTACCTACAACTCCAAAAACGTGAGCGAAGCTACGAGCGTCAACTACGGCGTACTGGGCAGTAGCGACTTTAAAGCCACTGGCGACACCCTGTGGAGCAACTACAGCCTGTCGGAGAGCGCGTTGAGTGGAGAAGGCAGCATCACCGCCAAAGCCCTCACCGCTGCAGCGGCATCTACCAGCCGAACCTACGATGGCACCACGGCAGCTCAACTCGCCGCAGGCGGCATCACGCTGACCGGTTTTGTCGCTGAAGAAGGCGCGACCTCCTTGGTCAAAGCAGGCACCTACAACTCCAAAAACGTCAGCGAAGCCACCAGCGTCAACTACGGCGTACTGGGCAGCAGCGACTTTAAGGCTAACGACGGCACTCTGTTGAGCAACTACAGCTTGTCCGAGAGCGCGCTCACGGGAGAAGGCAGCATCACCGCCAAAGCCCTCACGGCAGCAGCATCGTCCACTAGCCGAACCTACGACGGCAGCGCCAAGGCCCAACTGGCGGCAGGTGGCATTACACTCACCGGTTTTGTCGGTGAAGAAGGTGCGACCTCGCTGGCCAAGAACGGCACCTACAACTCCAAAAACGTGAGCGAAGCCAACAGCGTCAACTACGGCGTACTGGGGAGCAGCGACTTTAAGGCCACCGGCGACACTCTGTGGAGCAACTACAGTCTGTCGGAGAGCGCACTGAGTGGAGAAGGCAGCATTACGGCCAAAGCCCTCACGGCAGCCGCCTCGTCCACTAGCCGAACCTATGACGGCACCACGGCAGCTCAACTCGCCGCAGGTGGCATCACGCTCACCGGTTTTGTAGGTGAAGAAGGCGCCACCTCGCTGGCCAAGAACGGTACCTACAACTCCAAAAATGTCAGCGAAGCCAGCAGTGTCAACTACGGCGTCCTGGCCAGCAGCGACTTTAAGGCTAACGACGGCACTCTGTTGAGCAACTACAGCTTGTCCGAGAGCGCGCTCACGGGAGAAGGCAGCATCACCGCCAAAGCCCTCACCGCAGCCGCCGCAAGCACCAGCCGAACCTACGACGGCACCACGGCAGCCCAACTCGCCGCAGGCAGCATTACGCTGACCGGTTTTGTCGGTGAAGAAGGCGCCACCTCGCTGGCCAAGAACGGTACCTACAACTCCAAAAACGTCGGCGAGGCCACCAGCGTCAACTACGGCGTATTGGCCAACAGCGACTTTAAAGCCGCCGACGGCACCCAATTGAGTAACTACACTCTGCCCGAGACAGCACTTACAGGTGCGGGGGCTATTACACCAAGGGTGCTCACGGTGAGCCTGCAGGGAAGTGTTGAGAAAATGGTGGATGGCAATACCAAAGCGACCCTGGTGCCCGCAAACTACGCCATCAACAATGTTGTCAGCGGCGAGAGAGTCAGTATTGATCAGCCGGCAGGGCAGTACGACACCGCACTTCCAGGTGAGGCTAAATTGGTGACTGTGGTGCTGGGCGATAGCAATTACCGCGCGGGCAGCAACACCCTTCTAGCTAATTACCAGCTCAGTACGGGCAATTTGTTGGGCAATGTGGGCCTAATCACCCGAAATAACGTGGACAGCAATAACGAAGGGCAGTTGAGCGGGAATATAGGCACTATTTCTCTGCCGCAGGCGTTTAACGGTGTATTGACCACCTTGCCAAGCAGTGCCACGTCTTCCGACCAAGGCACTGCTGTGATTACGGTATCGGATGCGGGGCGCACAGAGGTCGTTAGCAGTACCGGGCCGGTAAGCAATCCGCTGGCCCCGGCCAGCCCTTCAGTGGTCAGCAGCAATACACGGGAAAACCTGCTGTCGCGTCGCGCATTTAGCATTGGCGACGGCGGTATTCGCTTGCCACAGGGCGTGCGAGGCTCCGATAAAGATGCTTCGCAATAATCTGTGTGTTTCTTGTTTCAATCGAGGTAACTGATGTACCACACGACCCCTGCAGAGGGGTCCGAAGCCTGAATTCATTTTTAAACGGATCTACTTCATGAAAAAGATGCAAAACTTTGATGTTTTTGGGGCGATATTGTGGGGAGGAGCTTTGACTCTGGCCCTGGAAACATCCGTGCAGGCCCAAACCCCTGCCCCTGATGCGGGACAGACCCTACGCGAGCTGCAACAGCAGGCCCCGCCTACCCAGCCCACTGGAACTACGAGCTTGAGTGTGCCCACCGATACCGCCACCACTGCGGATACCAGCGTGCGTTTTCCGGTGCGGGAGGTGCGGGTGCAGGGCAACCAACAGCTTTCGGGCGACCTGATAGCGCCCTTGGTGGCCCCCTTGAACGGGCGCGAAACCAGCCTGGGTGAGCTGCGCCAGGCCGCCGCGCAGATTACCGCGCTGTATCGCGCCAAGGGTTTTGTGGTATCGCGGGCGTTTGTGCCAGCACAAGAGATCACCGATGGTGTGGTGTATATCACTGTGCTGGAAGGCCGCCTAAGCTCGACGGATATACAGAATCAAACCAAAAATAAAACGCCGGTCCTGCAACGGATCGTCAGTGCGCAGGCGCTGGAGGGAAAAGTCATTCGCACCGCCGAACTTGACCGGGAGTTGTTATTAATTGCCGACTTGCCAGCGGTTGGCAACGTCACCGGTGCACTCAAACCAGGCCAAGAGATTGGCACCTCCGATTTAGTGATCACCGCCGCTCCTGGCAAAAGTTATAACGGTTCAGTCAGCCTCGACAATTATGGCAACCGCTATACCGGAGAAAACCGGCTTGGCGGCAACATCGACCTAAACAGCCCCTTTAATATTGGCGACCGCTTATCCATACGCGGCACCGTAACAGACGAGGACTTGCAGTACGGCAGAATCGCCTACGATTTACCTGCAAACGGTGACGGCCTGCGCCTTGGCGTATCTTATTCGGCGAGCCAGTACGACCTTGGGCAGGAATTTAAAAACCTCGATGCAACCGGCACGGCTAAGACCAGCGGCCTCAATGCGACTTACCCGCTGGTGCGTGGTTTAAATGCCAATGTCTGGCTGCGCGGCGCATTGGATGCGCGCGAGCTGAGGGATGAAGTGCGCTTTACCGATGTGAATAGCAGTAAATCGGTTAAAGCGGGCCTCTTTGATGCCTATGGTGATGTGGCGGACAGCATCGGCGGCGGTGCCTACTCAACCTGGCGAGCCTCCGCCACCTTTGGTGATCTGGCCATCAATAATGCTAAAGCTTTGGCAGTTGATCAGTCGGGGCCGCAGGCGAGCGGCAACTATCGCAAGCTGGAACTGGCCGCCACACGCCTGCAGGCGCTGGCCCCACGCACCAGTCTGTACGGCTCGGCCAACCTGCAGTGGGCGGGCAAGAATCTCGATTCGTCGGAAAAGCTTTCCCTTGGCGGCGCCTACGGTGTGCGCGCCTATCCGCAGGGTGAAGCGGTGGGTGATAGCGGCTGGTTGGCCAATATTGAAGTGCGCCAGGAGTTGACCGCTGGCATTCAGGGCGCGCTGTTCTATGATTACGGCCGAGTCGAATACAACAAGGAACCCTTTGCCCCCGACGACAACGATCGGTCGCTAAAAGGGTATGGCGCGTCGCTTAAGTTGAGCTATCGCGATATTTCGGCCAAAAGCACCATTGCCTGGCGCGACGGAGAGGCCGCCACCAGCGCGCCCGACCGCAGTCCACGCTTCTGGCTAGAGATCAGCACGCTGTTTTGATGTTTAGACCTGAACGACAGCTGGGCATGTTCTACGCAAGATGCCCAGCTTCCAGTGCACCTCTTTGCGACCTGACGGACAACAATGGCTGATTCAATAAAGTCTCCCAACGCGCCCACCCGTGTTCGTCTTGAGGTGGGCCAGTTTAACGAACTCACCTTTGCGACAGTGCTCAGCAGCGTGGCGCGCCACCCGCCGTTTGCGCACTTCTCCTTCGGGTTAATGATGGAGCGTTTGCGCGATCAACTGCAGCACGGCGCGAATGTACTGGCGATTGAAAACGGCCAGCTGATCGGCTATGCCGGGTGGATTCGAGTTGGCCAACCAGCGGCCGAATACTGGCAAAGTGGCGCAGGAGAAATGCCCCTGCCGGATTGGCAAAATGGCGATGCCGCCATTGTCACCGTCACAGTCGTTGAGCACCGCAATGTACTGGCGCCGCTGATGCATGGTATCTCCCATGTGTGTGCCGGCATGCCGGTATACCGCATGCGCTCCTTCCAGGATGGGCGGCCAGACATGCGCAGGCCTCCAATCAGGGGGCGTCGCTATCAATTTTCATAACGAACAGCTGTGTAGGCGCCCCTCAACGCCTGCCTCAACAACCGCAACAGAAATAGCAGTCACGCCAGGCGCTGCAATGGAAAGCCTGCAGCGGGCCACGGTCTTTCTCGACGGCATTTTGGCTGGGCTCTATGCGCACAGCAGCGGCGCACCCACACCGCTATCCCAGCCCATTATCAGCGACCCTAAAGTTGCTCGTCACATTCTCGCCCGCACAGATTATTTCGTTAAAAACTATGCTTTTCTCGAAGATGTAGGCTGCGGGCGTTTCTCCAGCAACGGCGATGATTGGCGGCAACGCGCTGCACTGACCGAGTCCTGGTATCGCAAGGTCCACACCAAGATCCAGCCCTCACAGGTTCGAGACATTTACGCACGGCATTTAGATACGGGCGCGCCACTAACGGCAGCCGACTTGTTTAACCGCTTTGTGCTCGCCGCCGTAGAGGTTTTTTCATGCGCGCTTGATTTGCCAGTTGCGTTGCCCTGGCCAGTGGAGCTAATTGACCGGCTGCGGGCCATTCTGAAGTTGCGCCAATGGGTGGCCTGGGTCGGTTGCAACAGCGATGAACTAAAATCGATTCAAAGTGAATTGGCGAACTTGCGCGAGCAGGTGCGCAGCCTGTGGCGCGAAGAGCCATCAGCGCAGGCCTTTGTCAACGCCTTGCAGGCCAATGGCCTTGATGTAATGGGCTTTGACGCCACAGCAGAATTGCTGCAAAACGTACTGGCATCCAGTGAAACAACAGCCAGCACCCTCTTATGGGCAGCAGAAGCCCTAAGCCAGCAGCCAGGCCTGCAACACCAATTAGCGCAGGACCCGCAGAACCTCGACCGCTTTATCGCCGAAGTGCTGCGCATGTTCCCCCCCGTGCCCTGCCTGACCCGCCAATGCACCACTACCCACAGCACAGATGATGGCCAGATTTGGCAGGCGGGCAGTGTATTGACCCTATCAATCGTCGGCATCCACCGCCACCCAGATTATTGGCAGCGCCCCGCCGAATTCGATTTAACCCGCCCCGAATACAACGCCGGTGCCACGCCTTTCGCGTACATGCCGTTTTCACGCGGCGAGCGCGTCTGCGCAGGCATGCGCCTAGCAAAACTCGAATTGCGCACCGCATTGGAAGTGCTGCTTGAACAGAGAATCTGCCGCCCTGGGGCGAGGCCGACGGGCTTCAAATACGGATTGTCATCAGTTCCAGACACGTCTTTAATCGCTGATATGCGCTGAGTGGGTTTTTAGAACCTCTGGAAAATGCAGGCGGCGAAGCGGTGGCTAGGTGAATGTGGCAAAAATAGCGGACGACCGCGTGACGCCCTCAAGGATGACAATGTCATTAAGTTAAGGATTTCATCTGGTTTTTTTATTTTGCCCCCCCGCCAGAAACCCCCACCCGGCCTTCCCGTGCATAAACCACATCCCTGTGGTTTACCGGTCAGGCAGCTGCGCTGTGCAAATTGCTCCTGCAATTTGTGCAAAGAAGAAGGCCCCAAAAACCTTAAACGCAGGAATTTCGCTTGTTTCAAGGCAATCCAGCTCCCTCCCCTTTTCAAGGGGAGGGTTGGGGTGGGGTTTTTGGACGCATGAAAATCATTCGAAATACCTAGCGAAACCCTTAACCTAATGGCATTGCCCCTCATCCTAGCCTTCTGCCAGAGGGTGAAGGAATAAAAGGCCTTTAAATTCATTTAATTTACCTTTGTTTTAACACCGCTAAACCCTGCGCAGTTATGCGGTAACGCTGCTTGGGGCTTTTTGGGCTGGCAGGGTTGGTCATGCTCACCAGCCCCGATGCTAAAGCCGGTTGCAAATACGCCTCAAGGAAATGTTTTCGGTCACTCAAGCCCAGTGCAGCTAGCAAATCATCGCGCCCCATATCACCTTTTAGCGCATCTAATAGTTGTTCTACTTGGGGGGTAGCTTGAGGGGCTACATGGGGGGTGCCATCAAATACAGAGCTGGTAATGGCTTCTAAAATCATCCGCAGCATAAACGCTATAAAAGGTGGCGCAATCGGTCTTTTGCGTACTGCTATTAATACCATCCCGATGATAAAGCGGCCGCCGTTTACATTCGCCAGCAGGAATTGAATTTAATTCTCGGGGGCGTAGGTTGCGGCGAGTGTGCGAACCGCAACAACCCAACCATCCGTTAACACATAATTGCGATCAATCTTATGTGCTACAGATTAATTACCGCTTGCGGTAAAGAATTTCGCAGTTCACACGCTCACCGCGAACTTACATTTAGCACCGCCAAGCACTGCGCCAAATTAAACCCCCGCACCAGGCAAATTCCAACATTAAATAACTTAGCCGCCAGTTTTAGTGTATGGCCGCATGATAAAAATATTTGCTAATACCTTGCTTGGGATAATCAGCCAGGCAACCGACCGTCTTAAACCCCAGCCGCTCGTAAAACCCTGTATTTTGAAACGAAAATGTATCTAAAAACAGATCCGTTACACCGGCGCCTTTACATTCTTGGACTATCGCATCAAAAACAGTGCGGCCCAAGCCCTTACCCCTTGAGCCAGCCTCAATCCAGAACAGGTGGATATAACAGCTTGTGTATTGGATACAAAACATCGCACCGCCCACCAAACAGCCAAACTCGTCTTTGGCGAAAACCACCAGGGGGTTAATGTAATCTTCTGTGCCGAATTCTCGGTTAAAACCAATAAGGCCTGTTTTTATGGCATCTATATCAGCAGGGCTCGAGTTTTTGGAGACTTCGATGCGCATAAATCCTCTTAATTATTCTTGGCCAAAATTAATTGCTATCGACAATTAAAGTGCATCAATCATAGCGTCCCATATGGTCTCAAACCCCGCATCACATACAAAAGAGCCAGCTTCATAATGCAAGTCAGCAATTATTGCGCTGCAATACTCTACGGGTACATTTTTAGCTGATTTTTCGTCAGCCAAACGCTGATCAAGTAGTAAGGGGATAAAATCGCAAAAAACCTTTGCATCTTGCTCACCAGTAATCCCACCATCAAGAATTGCGACAATATCTGCCCGGCACATTGAGGATGCGTAATAACGAAGAAAATCATTGACGTGATCGTAATGATAAGGCTTAAAAGTCATAAAACTTTACCTCCAAACTCCATCTTGCTCATCCTATCTGCAACTCAAATCAATTTTTAGCGCAGCTGTGCAACGAGCCTTGTTGGGCAATTTTTATTTCGTCAGGCAATAGTCTGTTCAGTCAACGCAGTTCCTAAAGCAAAAGAGCTGATTGCAGTTTTTAAACGGGAGCAGGGAGCCAGCCGTGTTGCTGCAATTGATTCCAAGCCGATTCCACATGATGAGCGTTCATTAAATTCTTTTTGCGCAAAGTCCACTGGTGAATTTTTTCCAGCGCCTGCGCGGAATTTGTAGCGCCTTCGCGCTTTGCCACCCAATGCACGCTGGCAAGTAGTTCCATTCCAAAGGGGGATTGGAAGCCGCTAATCAGTTGTTCAACGCGCTCAACGTGCTCGGTTAATGTGCTCTGAGCTGTTGCGATAAATTCACGCGCTCGTTCCAGGGCAATTAAGTCAGGCGTGATAGCCGATTCCACCACGCCATCGCCCACACCGTGAATATAGTGGCCATCCATACGATCTAACGCATGGCGGAGCTGATCCGCATAGGGGCCGAATTTATGTTTGTAATAATTGAGCTGAAGGTCCTCGCCCGCTTCTTGTAGGAAATAAGCCAGCTTTTGTACTTCCAGTTTAGACAGCCCGTAATTTACCGATTCATAGCAGGCCAGCAGGGCCAAAATGGCGGCTCGCCCGGCTGTCATTTTCGGTACTGGCGTATTCACTTCCAGCTGTTCTGGCGCTGCCGTCTCTGAAGGTTCAAACAAGCGCAGCGTAACATCCGCGAGCGATGAAAAATGGTATTCAATACGCGGCTTAACTGTTTTCCAATCCAGGCCGCCGTTGCCGCAACCCAACGGCGGCATAGCGATGGATTGAATGTCGAGCGTGTGGATTTTATTCACTAAATCCACAAGGCCCGATTCAATATCGCTCAGTTTTGATGCGCTGCGCCAATCGCCTTTAGTGGGAAAGTTGATGATATAGCGGGGCGTAGCCAAGGCACCCAAGTCATAGATAAACATTTCGCCCAAGCGCACTTGCCCGGCCTTGCAAGCGGTGGCATAGGCTTTAAAGTTGGCGGGCCATTTTTTCTTGAATTGCAGCGCAATACCTTTGCCCATAACACCCACGCAATTGACGGTATTCACAATAGCATCAACATCCTGCTGTTTGAGTAAATCGCCGGTGGTGGGTTGAATGGTCATTGTTGCCTCGGTCTTGCTGTTGGGATGATTGGTTTGCGCTGAAATTACTGGTTTAAGAAATACCAATCAGTCATGACTACCAGCGGCAAGTCTACCCCAAATCTGGCCATAACTTCGCGTACTGCGGCTGCCTTTTCGTCATTTATGACCCCCATACGGGTAAACCATGCCAGCGGCACTTGGTCTTTTACCAAAAACTCGGCTTGGCGTTTTTCCATTCTATCGAGGTATTTTGCGGGCTCGTGGCGGTCTTGAAAGTATTTGCAAAACCCGTCTAGCCGTGGCTCTTCGGTGAGTAAATCCCAATCCACAACATGTTTTAACTGGTGCGGGTCAGTATAGGCTTGGCTGTAATCTTTGGTGGCATTGCGGTCATAAAACACAAACTCTTGTCTTTCATCCACCACAGTACGAACCAGCAGCTCGAAATACACAATATCCTCTTGGCGGTAATTACACCCTGCCACTTTGCCACCATGAATAGCCATTAACATGGGCGAGCGAGGCGCGAAATAAAAGGGCACGTAATCGTGAATACAGCCACCGGGTGGGTCGATCACAGCTTTGCTTGCTCTAACGCCTTGTGCGCCAGCATGGGCAATGTTTTGGTAATTAATCCCCGCCGCTTGCGAGCGCGCCTTACACAGCAAAGCGCCCTGCTCAAAAATCGCGGCTAGGTTTTGGATGGCCGTAATATGAAACAGGCGCACCGGTATTGGCATGCTGGCCATCAATTAATTCACCGCCTGCTCAACCAGCGCATCAGCCAATGCAAGCTGAGTGGTTTGGGCGTTTTGGAGGTTGGTTTTTAGGGTGTCGCAGACAGACATTAATTCATCTACTTTGGTGACTATGCGGTGTTTTTCGTCTATAGGCGGAATAGGGATAACAAACTTGCCTATGTTCCCCATGCTAAGGTTGGCTCTTGCGTTATCAACTTGCTTATCAAACATGTAAGAAATACAAACCTCACTATTGTAAAAATGCAGCAGAAAGATTGGATCTAAATAATTTTTGATTATTTCTCAGTATATTCACCACTATCAAAATAAGCGGCAATAATAATCGGGTGTTTACCCGGCGCAAATGTAATCGCCACATCATTACATTAATTGGTGGTGCCCGCCATGCGGCCTGTGCCGGTTTTATTGCCAGTGCGCTAATTTGCTGGCAGGCGTGTGTGGTTGAGCTGCAGCTCCTAAAGACCTACACAACGCCCCCCCTACCAATTCCATCGCCCCTCCCCACAAAATTTACCACAGCAAAAACATTGACAAGATAAACACTGCGTGATCACAATCGTTCCATGTTTTGAAACGTGAAACGCCGACATGAATATCCTTAAACCGTTTGACCTAGTCGTAGCGCTAAAAATTGGCCTGAATGAGCGCGCTTTGCGCTTAGCGCAGACAGGTGAGTACGATGGGCTGCCCACCACTAATGCCATGAGCCATCTTGCTGAATCCTTAGGGCGGGGCAAGGGGGATGTGTCGCGCTCCATTGGGCGCTTGCTTGGTGCGGGCCTTATAGGCGAGCGAGACCCGAGCGAGGGAGATCATCTGGCGCAAAACCGCAAATATTATTCGGTACAGCGGCAAGGCTTGAGCGATCTTCTACTCTATGGCGTGCGTTATGTTTTTGCGCCAAGTATTTTGGGCTTTGGGCGCGGTGTGGCCACGGGTTGGAACTGCCCCCTGGTACGCGCTGCAATAAACCCGCTGGAGATACCGTTCGTTTGGCCTGCGCCAGGGGGTGAGGCCAACGGCCAATTGTTGGAGCCGCTGTACGCTGGGGTTCCAGCAGCGGTGGCGCGCGACTCAGATTTATATTCCCTTTTATCCCTCATTGAAGTGCTGCGTATAGGCAAACCTCGGGAGCTTAAATACGCGCAGGAAATGGTTCACGAGAAAATAATGGCGCTACACCGATGAGTAAAATTAGTATTGAGCAAATTAAAGCGGTGGCGATTTATTTAGCTGAGTTGCGCGAGCAGGTTGTATTTATAGGGGGCGCAACAACGGCTTTATTGGTGGATTCTGTAGCTGCTTTCGGCGTGCGCCAAACGGAGGATATTGACTGTGTTATTGATATTAATCTGCGCAGTGATTACGTCCAATTTGAAGGGCAGATGCGTCAACTTGGGTTTCAACACGATCCAACATATGGTGCCCCCATTTGCCGCTGGACCATGCCACATTTGAATTCGCGTTTGATAGTGGATGTGATGCCAGCGGATGAAAAAATACTGGGCTTTAGTAATCGTTGGTATAACGAAACCATCAAAACCGCCTGGCAACTAGAATTGGATGCAGGATTATTTATTCGCGTAGTGCATCCGGTTTATTTTTTAGGGACAAAATTTGAAGCTTGGCTTGGACGAGGTAAAAATGATATTTACGCACATGATTTGGAGGATATATTTTATGTGCTTGAACACAGAACAGGCATTGAGCAGACAATTTTTGATGCGCCCCCTGCGATAAAAACCTACCTCGCCGAGCAATGCAAAATCCTTCTGGCCCATCCGGGACTGGATAATAGTTTGCCAGGCTTAGTCGATTCGGTAGCGCTGGTTAAATCGCGATTGAAATTTATTGCCCATCTTGGCGAATTAAAAGCCTAACCTGGTGGCGATGTAAATCAAGGCGCAAAACAAGGGCCAGAGACGGCCCTGAGACGCTGAAAAATCTACCCCATCACCCACTGCGCCGCAATTTTCCCTACTTCCGCCAACACCGCCTCATGCCGCGCCTCTATTTTCTCGGTATATTCACCACTATCAAAATAAGCGGCAATAATTATGGGGTGTTTACCCGGCGCAAATGTAATGGCTACATCGTTACATTTATTAGTGGTGCCCTCCATGCGGCCTGAGCCGGTTTTATTGCCGCTGCGCCACTCTTTAGGCAGGCCTGCGCGCAGGCGGTTAACACCGGTCGTGGTGTTCTGCATCCAGGTTAACAATTGCGCTTGCGAGCCTAACGATAAAATACGGCCAGTGGTAATGCGGCGCACCAGCTGTGCATAGGCAAGTGGCGTGGTGGTGTCGCGCTCATCGGCGGAGAGTACTAAACCTAAATCCGGCTCATAACGATCCAAGCGGCTAACTTTATCGCCCATTTCACGCAACTTTGCGGTGACAGCGGCGGGGCCGCCTAGGCGTTTAATTAATAAATTAGCGGCAACGCCGTCGCTTTTTTCCTGCGCCGCTTGCGCAAGCATCGTAATACTCAAACCGCCCTGGGCGACATGCTCGCGGGTAACTGGCGCCCAGGGCAGCAGGTCCGCCTGCGAATAGGGCAGTATTTCCTGCAGATTTAAACGGCCCTTGTCCGCTTCGCGCAGGCAGGCGGCAACCAATGCCAATTTAAATGTCGAGCACATGGCAAAACGCTCCTCAAGACGATTCCCGCTTATTTCGCCGGTAACGGTATCGAGCAAACAAACGCCGAGGCGCGCATGTCCCGTTTCAAGTGACTTAAGCTTTGTTTGCGCGTCAAAGCGGCGGGTACCCTTTGCAGCTGCGGGCAGGGTTAAAAAAGCGCTGGTTGCCGCTGTAGAAATTATAAAATCTCGCCTGGTAAACACGGCAATCTCCTGCAATCAATAATAATTATGTGTGAATATGGATGTGACCTGTGGATGCCTGAATTATAAAGCAGGGGCACAGCAGTACGGAGAATTCGGCCTAAAGCTACAGCATTAGTGCCATATGCTAGCGCTTAACCGCCTGTTGAAATACTACCTTGCCAGCCCGTCGCCGCCTATGTATTTCAACAGGCTGCTAACGAATGAGAGTGATGCAAGTGCCTGCTGTGAACAATAAACTGCTGCGGGATTAAGACCTTCGATGATATTAGCCTGCACAAATTTTTGCCTCTTCCTATATAGGATGGAATTAGCCACACAGACAAAACCTGCTGGATTTTTATTTAAACGTTGCGGGTTAATAAGACGACTCTGATTAAATCTGGTAATAGGCAAATGTAATGCCGCTGATTTCAAGTAATAGGGGCCTCCTTTATCAACAACCAATTTTCACGTCTCTCCCCAGCACAATGTCCTTAAGTTAAGGATTTCAGTTTACTTTTATAGTGGGTTTTCGTCTGCCCCAAAACCCCTTCCCGGCCTCCCCGTGCATAAACCACATCCCTGTGGTTTACCCGTCAGGCAGCTGCGCTGTGCAAATTGCTCCTGCAATTTGTGCAAAGGGGGAGGAGCAGAACACCTTAAAACCAGGGAACTTTGCTCCCTCCCCTTTACAAGGGGAGGGCTGGGGTGGGGTTTCTGGGTGAGCACATAACTACTGGAAAAACTGCACCAAATTCTTAACTTAATGAAATCGCTCCTAGGTAGCAAAAAATACTTTGCCTACATAGCCCGGATTTTTTGTGCATAAGCTAATAAACAAATTGTATTTAGGCGCGAGCCAAAAGTTGGCTACCATGCATAGCGCTTAGCAGCCCGCCTGCCCAGGCATTTTTTGCGCTACAACACTGCTGCCGTATGGAAATAGGCCCAGCGCCTATTGCGAACAGTACATTTCAACACGCTGCTAGAGTAATTTTTAACAGGCGCTGATTCATCTGGAGGTTTTTTAGTTGCAAAACCGTTCCGGCGCATCTGTACGCCTATACTTATGCACAGTAATAATTTTTTACTTTTATCAGATATTCCGCAGATTTATGCAATAACTGGCCGACTGAGGAGTTTTATGTCGCTGCAGGATTTAACCCAACACTTTAATGACCTGCTCAAACAACAGCAGGAGTCGCTACCGCACTTGCCGAACACCTATTTTTACTGGCGTGATGGTGAGTTTTTTGCCCGTTTCGGCAGCCAGAACTTTGGTAATCAGTTTATTCCTATAGTGGCAGCAGCCGATAAAAAAATTATTGGTTATGAAAGCCGTTTGTGGGTGCGTACCGCGTTGGGGTCGGCAATTCCGGTTGACGATGTATTTGACGCTTTAACTAATTTAGATGAGGTGGTGTTTTTAGATAGAATTACCCGCACATTACAGGCGCTGAATTTTTCTGTATGGGCAGAACATGGCGGCAGCTTATTATCCTTAGGTATTCAGCCGCGCCATATTTTGGGTGTGGCTTCGGGCCATGGCCGCACCTTTGATACCATTTTAGGCGATTGTGGTTTGGCGACGGCAAAAGTAGTGTTGCATACCTCTATTCCAGCACCGGAGCATTACGCGCATTTTCGTCGCGCACTTTTTAGTTATAGCGCTTTTGGTTATCGCGTGGGTGTGTCTATTCAAACGGCGGAGGATTGGCAGCGTTACCGAGACTGGAATTTAACTGCGGATTATTTACTGCTGCAGGCGGATGTTCCCCTGCTGCATGACTCTGCGGCGGGGCCGCAGATTATTCGCCAAGTACCGACAGGTTATGAGCTTGGAATTTCTTGATTATTCACCCGGCGCGTTAAAACGTCAGGTGAATAATTAGTATGCTCAGCATCACCGCCGCGCATTCCAGCTGTTATTGATATTCCTTTAAGTCTACTAACACTGGGCCGGGTTTGTAGCGTAAGAAGGGTAGTTTGCGGGCCAGTGGTGCAAAAATGCTGCGTTCATTCATGGCCAGCGCATAGGCGACATAGGTTGGGTCGGAGGAGAGGTGGCGCTCTTCGGTGCGGGCGCGCAAGAAATAAATACCGTTGAGGGCTAACAGCGCGGCGCAGTCGCGCAGTACGCTTAGATAGGTGGCTTTATCGTGTAATACAAAGGGCACGGCAATTAGCCACCAGCTGAGATTTTTACTCACATACGCCGGGTGTTTACACCAGGCGTATACGCCGTTGGTAATAATGCCTCGGTTGGTGAGGTTGGAAAAACGCAGGCCAAAACCGACACTCGCCAGCATATAAATAAATGTCAAAATTAAAATGGCGCTGCCCCAAATACCCAGTAATACCAGGTTGCCATCCAGCCACTGGAACCACTCAAAATTATCTGAGTTGTAATTAATGTAGGCGGCGGCGACGAACGACCAAATGGGTTCGTAGCACATGATGGCCCAAAACCAACCTGCGGCAGTGGGTTCGGCGGAGCGTATGTGGGAGTCAAAAATGCGCAGGGTACATAAATAACCGACGGTTACGATCACTACGTCTATGCCATAAAATAAATCGGTGGGTACGGTTTGGCCTTTGGTTTGCCAAAATTCCCAGTTAAACAGTTCCCAGTGTTGGGCCTTGTCGAAAAATCCTAGGGTATAAATAAACATCAGGGGTAAAAAGAAAAATTTAACGCCCCAGCCGGTGAGGTGTTGGCGAATTTTGGCGGCGTTTACACCCTCGGTTTTACCCAGTAAAAATCGGCCAAATTGATAATAACCGTCTTCTGGATGGCGCATGCGTTTGTCTACCCAGGCAAAATACACGACGGAGGCAGGTACAAATAAAATGGCCATATCGTAAATAAATTGCCAATAACGGCTGTAAAAACCGCCGATATATTCTGGCAATAACCAGTAGAGCAGCGCCATTAAACCCAGGGTGGCGTAGAGGCCAAATAATTTGGTGGCTACGCGGCCTGGGTTGGCGGGTTTAGGCGGGTTGATAAAATCCAGGCCAGAGGAGGGGCGCTGTTGGGGTTTGAGGTATTTCCATTCTAAAAATGCGATGGGCACTACATAGCAGGTGAGGATGAGCAACACCTGATAGCTCAGAGCCATGGGCGGTAAAAAGCGCAGGCTAAATAGGCAGGCTAACATACATACAATACCCACCCAGGTAATGGGTTGTGAGGTGCACGAAGGTGGTAGCGGTGGGACTTGGGGTTTGGGCGTGGACATAAGCGAGCTCTTGCTGCGGGTATAAACGCGCAAGTGTAGCGTCTTTGCGCATAAAAACCTTGACCTATGGCCCAGCTTGGCGGTTTGTTAATTCATTCAGAGCGGGCCTTGGCGTACACTGGAATGAGTGCTGCTTGCGCCGGGGTAATGTGTAAAAAAATGTAATGCCCGGTGGTGTTTTCATCCGTTAGGTGGTATCAGCACTATTCAATCTTATGAACAAAATGGAGCGGTGCGTTGATGCGTAAAATTTTATTGAGCAAGGCTTACCGAGCAAGCGCTTGGCTGCTTGTGGGCGCGAGCCTATTGGTGGGTTGCGGTGAGTCGAAGGTAACTACAACGCCGCTGAATCGCGCATCGCTCACCTGGACGCAGAATCAATACGAGCCATTTCAGGCCTATTTAAATCAGTGCGCCGCGCCGCGCTCAGGCATTGACCCTGCGACGGGTAAACCGTTTGACGATCAGGCCGGTAGCGCCAGCCATGAAAAATTCGCTCTGCGCAGTTACAGCCGCCAAACCTATTTGTGGGCTGGGCAATTAAGCGATCAGGATCCGACGACGAGCCTGAACCCGCAGGAGTATTTTGATTTATTAAAAATCCCCTCCGATCGCTTTCATTTTTATGTGTCATCGCAACAAAATTACCAAGAATTTATTCTCGGCAAACCGGTGAGTTACGGTATTACCTGGTACCGCGATAACAATCAAGAAGTGGTTGTTACCTATGTAGAGCGCAATTCGCCTGCCGCGTTAGCCGGTGTGGTGCGCGGGGATCGGGTTGTCACCATCGATGGTTTGACGGAGCAAGCGCTCGGTTATGAGCGCTTTATTAGCGCTGTTTACCCCACCGACGATTCGCCGAGCCACAGGTTTGTATTTAAAAATAGCCGGGGTGAGCAGCAGGCGGAAAAACGCTTAACGGCTGCGGAAATACAGGTCAATAGCGTACAGAATATTAATTATTTCACCGCCGCAAATGGCCACACTGTGGCTTATTTTTCCTTTGGTAGTTTTAACGGCACGGCGGAGCGAGAGCTGATTGATGCGGTGAATGCAATTAATCAGCAGGGCGCGCAGGAATTAATTCTCGATTTGCGTTTTAACGGCGGCGGTTATTTAAATGTGGCCTCTGAGCTTGCCTATATGCTGGGCGGTGAAACCCTTAAAGATACTCGTGTGTTTTCAACCCTGCGCTACGCGCCGGGCAATAACCTATATGGCGGCGATGAGGTGATAACCTTTTTGGACTCCACCCAAGGCGCAGGTGGCGATATGCCCAGGGGCCAAGCGCTGCCGAGTTTGAACCTGAAGCGCTTGTATGTATTGACTAGTTCCAGCACCTGTTCGGCCAGTGAGTCGCTGATTAACGGCTTGCGCGGGGCGAATTTCCCGGTGATACAGGTGGGCGCGGCCACCTGCGGTAAACCCTACGGCATGATCCCGCTATCCAATTGCGGTTTTGAGTATTACACGATTAATTTCCGCTACGAAAACGCCAAGGGGTTTAGCGAGTTTGAAAACGGCCTGGCGCCGCGCAATTCTGTGCAGGCGCAGGGCAGCCCCTTAGGCTGTGAGGTGTCCGACCCCTACAACGAGCCTTTGGGCAGCCAGCAAGAGCCTTTGCTGGCGGCGGCGTTAAAGCACATTGATAGCGGCAGCTGTGGCGCTACAAGCCTCGCCGCGCCGCGCAGGCCGAGCAATCCGCTGCTGCACCCCAACCCCGCGTTCTCCAATGCTATTGGCCCGCGCCTGACCTTTTAAGCGAAGGAACCTCTGCAACATTACCTCAGGCGCTCAGGCGTTGTTGAATTTGGCAAAAAAGCTCATTTACTCCGTGTAAACCCCGCTTTTTTGCCAAATTCGCGCCGCCTAGGTTTTTTCCGAGGTTCCCTAAAAACCGCAGTTGAACCCTCAGCGCCAGCGCCTTCGGCGGTCGCAGTAGGGTTTGGCTGCGGTTTCTTTATGCGGCTGGCAGAACAGCAGCATTTTGCGCGCTCCTTCCCGCCGCCGCATGCGCGTGTTTATCGCCGCGCCGCCTGGCCATTTGGCTTGTGTTTGGCGGCTGTAATGATCGCCCGCATCGATCATTACACGCCGCCGCAGTCGAGCGGCAAAAGCCGACTATGCTTAAGACAGAATTAAATCGGCTTAGGGCGTTGAATGTTGGGGCGGTATGCGTATTGGCACAGAGTACTGACGCGGCACGACAAGTGGCTGCTGGGTGCCGTGCTGCTGAGCCTCTTATGCCTGCCGCTGCCGCATATACTGCCCATGCGGGTTACGTCGCTGCTGCAGGCGCAGGTGAGCCTGCGCTCGTCTATTTATGCCGATGAACATGACCAGGATGTGCAGTGGCTGAATAAAGAAAAATTGCACTGGATCTGCCGGGTGCGCGCCGAATACAGCGCCAAGGCCTGCGGTTTTAGCCTGGCCTTTGACCCGAGTTTTAACTGGCAGGGCGCCTATGGGCTGAGGGTGCAGTTGGCGGCCCAGTCCAAGAACAGTTTTTTTCGCATTTATGTGCGCAATAACGTGCCGGGGGCGGCGGGTACGGCGCCTGAAGACGCCCAGTACAACCAGATGCTGCTGCCCGCCCAGGACGCCAACCAGCCGGTGGATATAGCCTTCAGCGAATTCGCCCTCGCCGACTGGTGGCTGGCCAGCCACCCGGTGGCAAGCCCCTACAAAATCGCCCGTTTTGACCATATCAGCAGCCTCGGCATCGACCTGGCCAGCCCCACCACCACCGGCGATCACGAATTACAGCTGGCTCAGCTGGCCCTCTTGCGGCCTTACATCACGCCCAATACCTGTTATCTGAGTGTGCTCGGCCTCTGGACGGCGCTGCTGACGCTGTTGAGCCTGCAGCGGCTGTGGCTGCGGCGCCTGTTACTGGTGCAGGCGCAGGCCAATATCGAGGCCCAGCGGCCTGCGGTGGTGGAGTTTGAAGAGAGCGCACCGGCCTTTTGTGAAATCCCCCAGGACGATCTCACCGGCATCTACAACCGGCAGGGATTTATCGATTATTGGAGCCAGGCCAGCCGCCTCTGGGCCGATAACGACAGCATGGCCCTGTTGGTGGTGAATCTGGATCAATACACCGGCATAGGCGAACAATTTGGCCGCGAAATTAAAGACCAAGCACTCTTAGCGCTGGCGGATGCCCTCAAAAGCCATATGCGCCCGCAGGATAAATTGGCGCGCTGGCACGAGGGGCAGTTTATTTTGCTCTGCCCCTTAACCAGCCATGCCCAGGCCCTGCAGCTGGCGGAAAAACTGCGCCACCACATAGGCCTGATCAGCTTTGACGAGCCTGCGCCCCTAATGCTTAGCGCCTCTATCGGCGTGATCCTCTTCCCCGCCCAAGCCTTTTTAGAACAGGCCTACAACCGCTGTGAGCTGGCCCTTAATACGGCCACCTCGGCGGGCAATCGGGTGCTTGATTGCGGGGTGCTCGCCCTTGAGTAAGCGGCCTTATTTTATTGCCGGTTGGCTGTTAACCGCCCTCGGCCTGCTGGCGTTGGCCTGTTTCCCGCTTTTGCCCAAGCGGCACTGGAACCTCGGCGAACAGAGCCAATACAACCGCCTGCTGATTACCGATAAAAACAAAGGCGGCCAGACGCAGGCTGAGTGGCTGAGCGAGCGGCGTTATACCTGTGTGATTGCCGCGCAGACCCAAGACCCCTTCTGCGCCATGCAGATCAGCCTCAAAGACACCGCCGGTAAAGGCCGCGACCTCAGCCAATACGACCGCCTGCGCATCAAGGTGCGCTACAGCGGGCCGGGCAGTGTGCTGCGTTTACACATGCGTGTATTCGACGGGCGTTTCTCCAAGCCTGGGCAGATGGATACGGCTAAATTCCAAGGTTATGTCTTCAGCCCCGGCGAGCAGGCACAGGCCGTGGAGCTGCCGCTGGCCGGGTTTGCCGTGGCCGATTGGTGGGTGCGCGAGTTTGCCCCTCGGCGCGAATTCGCCCAGCTGGATTTTGCCAATGTGCTGATGATCGGCATCGACATACCCGCTCCCACCCAGCCGGGCACCTACGATATTGAGCTTTTGGAGCTGGAATTTATCGGCGACCGGCTGCAGCTGAGCCAGGTGTTAGGGGGGTTGATTCTGCTCTGGTGCGCGCTGGTGAGCCTGTATTTGTTGGCGGGTGTCTGGCAGGTGGCGCGCCAATGGCAGAAGGAGCGGCCCGCCTGGCAAGAGCTGCAGCAGAGCATCAGCGGCTACAAACCCACGGCGGATTTTCGCCCCTACAACAACTTCCGCGACCGCGCCACCCAGTGTCTGGATCACACCGGCCTGGTGCTGGCACTGGTGGAATTGCTGCAGCAGAGCGTGCGCCCGCGCCTGCCCTTTGTCATCCTCGAACTGGTGGCCAGCCCCCAGGCGGGTCTGTTCAGCGGCGAGAGCTTGCCCCACGAGGTGCAGGTGGAATTTGCCGAGCGCCTCAAGCGCTACACCAAAGACGACATAGGCGTGGTGGCCCGCTGGCGCGGCCCCTGTTTTATCGTGCTCGGCACCACCACCAAAGAACACTTAATGGTACGCCTCGACCTGCTGCGCGCCGCCCTGCGCATCAACCCTTTAAGCTGCGAGGATGAACCCATCTACACCGACCTGATTATCTCCAGCGGCCAGCTCAACGACCTCGACCAGGCCTTCGAGCAACTGCAAAACGCCTGGTGGCGCCTGCACTGGCGCAAGCGGGCGGGGCTGGTGGGCGTGAAGCCTGCCGGCGGCGCGGCCGCTGCGCAGGCTTAAGTGCCGCGCCGCCGCAGCTATGCGGATTTATGGTGGCTTGCTGACATACGCATTATTGGTGAAATACCCATTATCAAAGCGGCACCCAATGTGCTGTTGATAGGTTAAAAACTGCCTGCAGGGCAAATAGCCGTGGGGGCGCTTTTTGCGGGTGCGAATGTCATTCAGTAAAGTCCAGCGCTCTCTCCCTAGCCCTCTCCCTAGCCCTCTCGTTAATTCCTCCCCTCGATCCCCATGCATGGCAATGTCTTTAAGTTGAGGATTGGGTGTGGTTTGCCTGTGGTTATTTGCTCGCCCCGAAACCCCACCCCAACCCTCCCCTTAACAAGGGGAGGGGGCAGGATAGCCTTGAAAACACGCGAAATGCCTTCGTTTAAGGTTTTTTAGCTCCTCCCCCTTTACACAAATTGCAGGAGCAATTTGCACAGCGCAGCTACCTGACGGGTAAACCACAGGGATTTGGTTTATGCACGGGGAGGGTGGGTGGCAATGTCGTTAACTTAAGCCCAGCGCCCTCTCCCACTGGGAGAGGGTTGGGGTGAGGGTAAGAATAGGCGCGGTAAACAGGTCAAAATCCTTACCTTAATGACATTGCCTGGAGACGGGTTTAGAAATATCCCTCGCGCTTTTTTTTCTCCATAGACCCCACCTGGTCCTTATCCAGCAGGCGCCCCTCGCGCTCGCTGGTGGTGCTTAGCAATAACTCTTGAATAATCGCCGGTACATCCGCCGCCTCGCTCAGCACCGCGCCGGTTTGTGGGTAACAGCCGAGGGTGCGGCAGCGCACCTGGCGCAGGGCGATGGAGGCGCGCTCGCTGGGACTTAGGTAGGGCAGCATGCGCTCGTCATCGAGAATAAATACCTGCCCGGTGGCGTCGCTCAACCAGCTTTGGCGCGGTGCAGCAAAATACAGAGACACCAAATCTATACCCTCGCGCAGTATGTACAGCCAGACATCCAGCTCAGTCCAGTTGGACAAGGGGAAGACGCGCAGGCTCTCGCCTGGATTGAGCTGAGTGTTGTACAGGCTCCACAGCTCCGGCCGCTGGTTTTTCGGGTCCCAGTTTTGATAGGCATCGCGCAGGGAAAACACCCGCTCCTTAGCGCGGGATTTTTCTTCATCGCGGCGGGCACCGCCGAGGGCGGCGTCGAACTGGTGCAGGCGTAGGGCCTGCTTAAGGGCTTGGGTTTTCATCAAATCGTTGTAGCGCACCGAGCCGGATTCGATGGGATGCACGCCCTGCTCTAGGGCGGCGCTGTTGGTGTGCACCAGCAGGCGCAGTTGCCAGCGCGCCACCAGCTGATCGCGAAAGCGCGCCATTTCGGCAAACTCCCAGGTGGTGTCTATATGCAGCAGGCTAAAGGGCACCGGCGCAGGCCAAAAAGCCTTGCGCGCCAGGTGCAGCATGACGGTGGAATCCTTGCCGATGGAGTAGAACATACAGGGCTTGGCGAAACTGGCCGCCACCTCCCGCATGATGCTGATGGCTTCGGCCTCCAGGGCCTGCAGGTGGTTTAGGCTGTGCATGGCGCGGCCTCCGCAGGCGTTTGCATCAGCGCAGGCGCCTGAGTCAGAGCCTCTGGGCGCCACTGGCCCTGGTAATAGCGTTTAAAATCGCCCGTCGCCGGGTCCCACTGCAGCAGGTAGAGCCAGTCGTGGTTGATCAGGTCGGCAAGCGTGGGGTGGCGCTCGATAATGGTCGCAATGGCCTGGCAGGGTGCGGCGATAAACACACTCAGCCGCACCGGCTGATGGCGCCAGCTGGTGCCATCGTGCAGGGATTGCAGCGGCAGGCCTATGCGCAGGTCGCCGCCGTTGCCTTCAAATACCCCCAGGTTGCCGCCCACCACGTTGTGCAACAGCTTATTGCCGCTGCCAAAGTGCAGGTTGTCGGTTGTGGAGGCGTAGTACTGCAGGTTGATCCACTGGGTCACTACCATGGGCGCCGTCATAATCAGCTCCAGGGTGGCAAAGCCGTCATCCGCCTGCCACTGGTAATCGTGCAGAAACGCCCGGCCCGCCAGGTCTATATGTCGGCTGGCGGCGCGCGGCGCCACTATGAAGGCGGCGTTGTTGGCCAGCCCCCACTCGGGCCGCAGCTGCGCCCAATCGCGGCTGCGCGCCTTAAAAGCCTGCTGGCGGCGCTGGGGGTCTGATGTAGTGATGGCGAGACTGGCTGCGCGCTGGGCGCGGGCGCGTTCACCGGCCTGCTGCAGCGAGGCCTGCCAAGCGGCGGGCGCGGCTTCATCGAGGGCGCGAGCGGGCGATGCCAACCAGGTGAGCTCATCGGTGGTGGTGTTGTGCAGGCAGGCGATAAAGCGGCAGGCCGCCGGAATATCGATCCCCAGGCCGTTGAGCGCTGCGCGCACTTCGGGTTGGTTGAGTAGGTAGGCCAGCACCCGCACGTTTACCTCCCCCGATTGACCGCCGCAGGCGCCGCAGTCCAGGCTGGCCGCCAGCGGGTTGTTGGCGCTGCAGCTGCCGTGCGCCACCAACAACACCCGCGCGGCAAAGTTGCCGGTGAGGCCCATATGGCGCAGCACGCCCGCCGCAAGTTCAGCCAGGGCGGCCGCTTGCAGGGGCTCGCCGTCGCGCCAGAGTTGCCAGCCGCTGATAGCGTCCAATTGATGCAGCGGATCGCTCAGATGGCCATAGCCAAAGCTCTGAGCCAACAGGCGGAGGCCGGCAAAAATGCCCTTGGCCTCCACCCAGCCAAAGGTGGCGGCGGCCTGGTCGCTGCTGTGCGTTTGGCACTGCTGGCGCAGCAGCGGTGCCAGTATGCGCTGCTGCTGCGCCGCCGGACGCAGCGGGCGGGCGCTGAGGCTGGGCTTGAGCAGGGCGGGCAGTTGAGGGCGGTTGAAGTCGCAGCTGAAGGGCTGGTAGGCCATGGGCAGGCCAAAAAAGCCCGCAAACCCCAGGGTTTGAATGCCCGGCGCCACCGCCTCCAAGGCCCGCCGCATGGGCTCTGAGCGCACGTCGATGCAGAACACCGCCTGCAACGTAGGCACCTCGTCGGCGTCGCGGGCATGCGGTTGGGGCGTGCGCAAGCGACGGGCGAAATCACCCTGCACCGACAGCTCCAGCGCCCGTTGCCACACCCAGAGCTGGCGTTGCTGCTCGGCTATCACCTGCGTGCGCTGCTCGATGGCGTGAAACTGTTCGGCAAACCGCTTGGGCAGCTGTTTAAGCGCGCTCTGGTGCGCCATCCAGTGCAGCAACACCGATTCCCAGGCCAGCCGCGCCGCCAGCAAATCCCCCAGGCAGCCCAAGCCGTCGGCCGCTGGCTCATCAAAGGCCTGCTCGGCGCGGGCAAACACCGCCGCCCAGCCGTTGATGTCCAGCAGCAGCGCCAGGCAATAGTGGCTGAAGGCCGCCTCGCTCAGCGCGGTGAGCTGTTGCAGCTGGCCGTACACCGCGCTGATTAGGGCGCGCGGGCTGGTCGGCAGCTGTTGGATGTAGCGCTGCAGATCGGGCGCGTCCATGAGAATGGCGATGCCCGCATCCTGGCTGACCATGTCGCGCCAAAAGCGGTAAAAAGTACCCGGCGCCTCCAGGGCGCAGGCTTGATGCTCGGGGTAGCTGAAAAACAGCCCACAGGCTTGGCTGATCTGCTGGGTGATTTCGGCGCGCCAGGGCATTTTGTTGGCCTGGGCCGGTTGTTCATCCAGCCAGTCGCTGCAGTTTTTCCACTGTGGCCCGGTGTGTTGCTGGCTGAGCGCCGCCACTAAAGCCGCAGGCTCAAGGCTCAGGTTGTGTTCGGCGGCCGCCAGGCGCAGCGCCTCGGCGGTAATCTGCTGCGGAAAGAGGGCGCGGTAATAATCGCCGGGCATTAACAGCTGCACAGCGCGCAACCCGCCGAGCAGCGCCGCCGCCTGCGCCATGGGCAGATGGCGCCAGTGCCAGCAGGGGTTTACCGCCACACTTTTATCCAGCGGCCAGACCGGCGCTATGCGTTGGGTGGCGACTTGAGCAGCGCGCAGCGCAGACGCTTCAGCGCATGGGGGTTGGGTGGGCATGCCGACCTGTGCAGTAAGACTCATGATTTCACCTTAGCAGCGCGTAAAACGGGGTGGGTTGGGCTGGCGGTTAAGGGCAGGGGCCACCAGCGCAGTGTCAGACGGCTCATCCATTCATCCAAATACAGCCCGCCGTGCAGCGCGATCCACAGGCGGCGCAGCTGTGGCTGCAGAGGCCAGCGCTGCAGGGCGTAGCTGGCGGCGGCCAGTATCAGCAGCCAGCTGCACACCCACAGATCCGCCGCCCGGTTATAGCCTGCGGGTGTTAGGTCTAGGCTCTGGGCGAGGGCCGTTTTAAGAAGGCTATAGGTAGCCAGTAAGCCTGCGACGCCTGCCACAATTCGCAGCAGTCGCCCGCTCAGCTCGCCCGCCCCGGCCACTGGCAGCGCCAGCAGCTGAGCCGCCCAACTGATGAACGCCAGGCTCAACAGCAACCAGGGCGCCCAGGGCTGGCTGGCGTCGACCGGTTTGAGCACAACCGCCGCCGTCACTACCCAGGGCACCACCAGGGCCGCCCCCGCCAGCCAGTGGCGCAGCAGCGGCAGCCGCCCGCCACCCGCCGCGCCGCTCAGTTGCTGTCGCACCTGCTCCTGCACCGCGCTGCCAGCGGCCAAAAAGGCATGCGCCTTGTAACAGGAGTGAGCAATAAGATGCAGCAGGGCCAGTTCATACAGGCCCAGGGCGCACTCCACGAGCATCAAACCCATCTGCGCACAGGTGGACCAAGCCAGGCGCACCTTAACGCTGATGCGCGTACTCATAATCAGCGCCGCCAGGACCGCCGAAGGCGCCGCCACCAGCAGCAACAGCCACTGGGCCGCCGCCACCTGGCTGAGCAGGGGGGCGAATAACAGCAGCAGGACGCCGCCTAAATTGATAATGCCCGCGTGCAGCAGCGCCGACACAGGCGTGGGCGCCTCCACCACCTGAATCAGCCAGCCGTGCAAAGGCAGCTGGGCGCATTTGATCAGGGCCACAGCGGCCAGGCACACAGCGGCCAGCTGCACCGCCCAGCCGGTCGCAGCCGCTGTCAGCTGGTCAAGGTTAGCGGCCAGCGACCAGCTGCCGGTTTGGCTGTACAGCAGGCCTATCGCCAGCGCCAGCAGGCCTTCTGCGCCGCGCGCCAGGAGGAATTTTTTATGTGCCGCGAGCCGTGCGCGGGGGCGCTCGGGGTAGAACACCAGCAGCTGGTGCAGGCTGATGCTCACCGCCACCCAGGCGGCCCAGAACACCAGCAGTTGATCGGCTAACAGTAGGGTTTTCACCGCCAATAGGGTGCAGGCCAGATAACGCAGAAAACGCCGCCCATCGGCATCGCCTTGGAAGTTGCTGGCGGAGTAGCGGTAGATCAGCCAGCCCAGGGCACTCACCAAGAGCAACAGGCTCGCCTGCACAAACCCCGCGCGCAGCACGCCGCTGCTCACAGGTGCCTGCAACGCCGCCAGCCACAGGCCCAGTGCCAAGAGCACACCCAGGCCGCTCAGCCACTTAGCCTTAAGCCAGGCCAGGCGCGAGTGAGGCAGCAGCACCAGTATCAGCGGCAGCGCCAACACACCCCATAGGCCCAGGCCCATCGGCAGGTTTGCCAGGTCGAATAATGTCATGTGTCACCCCAAGCCGTTAGTGATTGCGGGGTGAATTCTGGGCTAGGCTAATCCATAGGTAAAATACATAATTTGCGCGCTAACATTCATAAAAACAGAACGATTACTCGGCCATGAGCAGACTCAATTACCACCATCTGTATTATTTTTGGCGCGTCGCCAAACAGGGCAACCTCACCAAAACCGCCGCCAGCCTGCATATTTCCCAGTCCGCCCTGTCGGCGCAAATCCGCCAATTGGAATCCAGCTTGGGGGTGAGCCTGTTTGTGCGCGAAGGCCGCCAGCTGCGCCTCACTGACAGCGGCCAGAGCGCCCTTGCTTACGCCGAGGAAATTTTTCAGCGCGGTGAAGAGCTGGAATCGCTGCTCAGCAAGGGCATTGAGCCTGCTGTGCGCAGGCTGCGCATCGGCGTGTTGACGACCATGTCGCGCAACTTTGTGGAGAGTTTTATCGAGCCGCTGCTGCGCCGCCCCAACACCCAGTACCAGCTATACGCGCGCGGCCAGGTCAATCTGCTCAACGCCCTGGCCAATCACGAATTCGACCTAGCCCTCACTAACCTGCAGGTGCTCAGTGGCAACCAGGAGCTCTGGCAGTGCCAGCTGCTGGCCCGCCAGCCGGTGGCCATACTCGGCCCACCTAAGCTGCCCCTGGGCAAGCGTTTTTCGCAGGCTTATGCGGACTGCGAATGGGTCGTCCCGGTGGCCGACAGCCCCCTGCGCTCGGCCTTTGACAGCTTCTGCGCCCAGCAGCAATTTACCCCGCGCATAGTCGCCGAAGCCGACGACATGGCCATGCTGCGCCTGCTCGCACGCGACACCGGCGCCCTGGCAGTCATGCCGGAGGTAGTGGTTAAAGATGAATTACAGCAGGGCAAATTGGTGCATTACCTAAGCCTGCCCAATGCGTTTGAAAATTTTTATGCCGTCACCGTCAAGCGACAGATACCCAATCCTTTGGTGAGTGAATTAATTAATAGCGCGCTTAAGTTATAAGGGGCGAAATTGTTCAGCGGCGTATTTAGCCGCTTGTTGAAATACTAGAGTGCTAGTTCTGGCGGCGTTAAATTTGGCGAAAAAATCCTTATTTATTAGGTGTAAACACGGCAATTGCGCCTGCAATTTGTGTAAAGGGGGAGAAGCTAAAAAACCTTAAACGAAGGCATTTCGCGTGTTTTCAAGGCTATCCTGCTCCCTCCCCTTGTTAAGGGGAGGGTTGGGGTGGGGTTTCGGGGCGAGCAAATAACCACAGGAAAAACCACCCCAACTCTTTATCTTAATAACATTGCGATCCATGCAGTCGTCCGGCTTTTTCGCCAAATTTGCCCTGCTAGACCCTCGCCGCCAACCTATTGCAACAGGCTGTTAGGCTTGCGGTGATTTCTTTATAGGCTGCAAAGAAACGCCGCCCAGGTCCGGCTAAATAAGCAGATTCTGCGGCCGTTGTAGCGGGCCTAAAACAATTAACACAAGAAAAAAACAATAGATCAGGGCGAATGTTGTGTCGCCGGTTTAATAATCCACTGCACAATAAGGCTCTGCCAGCGTTCGCGCGGCAATAAAATAAAACCGTGATCGCCCTGCGCAAATATATGGGCTTCCACCGGCACTGAGGCGTTTTTAAGCGCCTCTAAAAATAATAGCGAATTTTTTACATCCACTAATTTATCATCCGCCGCATGCAGCAACAGAGTGGGCGGAGTTTGTGCATTTGCCCGCAGCTCGTTGGAGAAAAATTGTATATTCTTTTTGCTAGGTTTTTCGCCCAATAACGCTTTGCGAGAATCCAAATGAGTTACCGTGTCATTCATGCTAATGACCGGGTACACCAGCACCAAAAAATCAGGCCGTAAATTGGTATTGTTTGGGTTGGCAATTAAGGCTTTATCCCAATGAGTAGCCAGTGTGGCCGCCAAATGCCCGCCAGCGGAAAAGCCCACCGCGCCCACCCGTTTTGCATCTAAATTCCACTGCTGTGCGTGTTCGCGGACAAATTTCATCGCCTGTTGGGCATCCTGCAGTGGGCCAATGGATTTATCGTTCATCCAGGCATCGTTGGGCAATCGATATTTCACTACAAACGCCGCAATACCATTATCAACAAAATAATTAGCCTGTTGCACACCCTCATAATCAAAGGTTAAACCCCAATAAGCGCCGCCGGGAAATATCACAACACTCGCGCCTGTAGCCTTCGCTTTAGCTGGTAAATACACCTGAATAGACGGCTGCGATACTTTTTGTATCCACCCTTTATCGGCGCCGGTTTCCTCATCCGCAACCGGTTTTGAATTGGGAATAGGCCCGTCGCCATACAGGCGAACAGTCTGCATTTTGGGTGGAAATACCCAAGCGGGGTCGGGGGCGGTGGTTTTTGCTGGAGAGGAGTTTTTTTGAGCGGCAATAGCTGCGGCAGTAAATACCATTAAACCAATTGCTGTGAGTATTTGTAATCGATTGCGCATAATAAATTCTGCCGATAATAGTGGATATGATAGTGTAACGCGTTGGTTTAGCCTAAAAACCTCAGCGCTCCGCCAAGATATGTCAACAAGCTGCCCGGTATTTCAACAGACTGTTAAGCTATTTACTCTGTATAAAAGCTCGACAAAGTATACAGCAGATAAAGCATCTGCCAGGCGAATATCCCTACTATTTACTCGGTAGCAATAATGCCGTTGATTTAAACAATATTTTTAATAATAGCGCGCAGATGGGTAACCATTTTTGTATTGCCATGCGCCGGGTTTAGCTTTTGGCTAAATAATTTTATACTGCCGCCCTCGTTCAATATGGAAGGTTACTTATGGTTATTCTGCCTAGAATTCTTGTGTTTCTCGCCGTCATTAGCATGCTTGGGTTAACCGGGTGTGGCAGTGGCAATAAATCTAAACCCGATACAAATACTGCAAGCTCCAGCAGTTCATCGTCATCGAGCTCATCATCTTCGAGTTCCTCATCCAGTAGCTCAAGCTCCTCTTCAGGGGTTGTGGTATCGAGCAGTTCCTCCAGCTCAAGCAGCTCTTCAAGTTCGAGTAATTCCTCCAGCTCAAGTAGCTCTTCAAGTTCGAGTAATTCCTCCAGCTCAAGTAGCTCTTCAAGTTCCAGCAATTCCTCAAGCTCAAATAGTTCTTCAAGTTCAAGCAGTTCTTCAAGCTCAAGCAGCTCTTCAAGTTCGAGCAGTTCTTCAAGCTCAGGCAAACTGGTTAACACCGAGGTCAGTGTCAGCATTGAATTTGACGGCACTAAACCGGTTAATGTGCAAAAAATAGCGGCCACCTTGACGTTGCTGAACAGCGCCGATGAACCTATCGCCAGCCTTCAACCGGCGGCGAGCACTAACGGCTCAGGCGCCTACGCCCTCAGTGGCACCCTGAGCGGCCAGAATGCGGTTGCCTTGTTGGTGCATATAGAACACCAAGGTTTCACCAGTTTCGCCCGCCGCGTACCGATTGAGGCCAATGTGTATATGCAAGCGCGCCTGTCGGCGTTAGCGGAAACACAGGTTGCGCAGTCCAATGCCACCTCCATTTCCGGCGCGACAACTAACGGCTTTACCCTGCAAGTAAACGATGAAGGCAATGATGCGCCCGCTATGTCCATCAGCATTCCCGCCTCAAGTTTACCGGCTGGCACTCAATCGCTCAGTGCCGCGATTAAAACCTACGATCCTACCGATCCAAACGATGCACAATATTTTCCCGGCAGTTATGCCGACTCCACCGGCAATGGTTTGGTCTCTGTGGCATTTAATTTTACCGAGGTAAAAACCAGCGGTGGCGAGTCCTTAAAAGCCTTGGCGCAACAAGCGCAAATTGCTCGCCAGGCGCCCGGTGCCATCGGCTTTGCGGCGCCGCCTGAGCCGGTCATTATCAACCGCACTATTCCCACCAATAGCTGCGCCACCTTAGAAAAACTAGGCGACGCCAATGCAGAATTAGCCGGTTTTCAAATTCCGGTGTACACCTATAACCCGCGTTCTGGGCTGTGGGATTTACTCGGTTACGGCACGGTTTATACCGAGGCGGGTGTAGCGGTAGCCAGCGGTGCCACCGACCTTAATTGCGGCAGCCAAACCTATGTATTGGAAATTAAAGTCACCAACGAAATATTTTTAAGCGACTGGTGGAATTTAGATTATCCACTGCAATTTGCCGAGCCGAAAAAACGCTGCGCGAGCCTGCATGTGGTGAATGAAGCAGCCGAGCCACTGGCAGGTGTGTATGGCTTAATTACCGGCGACGGTGATTTTTCTAACGCTTATTTTGTCAGCGATGAAAATGGCAATGCCCGAGTAGAGGTGGATGTATTTTCAGATACTGTCAGCAACGCGAATTATATTGTGTGGGGCAATGCCGGTGGGCAGGGGCCGCTAACGCTTACAGAAACCTGCCCGGCTACACAGGTGCACACTATCGTTATTAAACGGCCGCAGCTGTGTAAAATTAAAGGCAAAATAGAAATTGCCAATAAACCCTATGGCAATATTGCTGTATGGGCTGCTTCCACTGAGGCCGTTTTTACTGAGTATTTCTTTGCTATTGGCGCCACTGATGCAACCGGTATGTACAGCCTTGATGTGGCTTGTGACTCCACCTACAACGTGCAAGTAGTGTTGGCTGAAACTGCTAATTATCCAAGCATTCGCGTTGACAACACGGTGGGGGCGAATGAGTTAACTGATGATGGCAAACAGGTTTATGTCAAAACCATTAATCTCACCCAGCCGCCCTATCCTACGACGCTATATATTGGTGGTTATATAGCGGAGTCTCAACAGGGTGCCCTGATGTTTATTGGTCTGGATGCCGCATTTCCCATTCAGTACAACCTGCAACTTAAAAATACCCTAACCAATCAGGTATTCACCAGCGCAAATGGCCGCTTAGATTTCGATGCCGATTTGTTGGGCGAGGAATCTAATACGCTTTATGTGCGCATAGGGAATTTACGCGTGCCGGTGGTACTGCCAGAGGATCTTACCAATGTAGTTGTGACGGGTTCCTTTACCGATGCCTTCGGCATTGAAAAAAGTGTCAATATTCCAGTGATCAATTTACCGGAGGATTTTTTAAATCTCGGTCAGCAATAAAACTGCGCGCAGGAACCCTGCGCTTGTTTACGCTGGTTATGGCTAATAATCGCGGCATGGATGCCGTGTCAAAAACGCAGGCCCCGCTGCAACGAGAAATTCATGTTTAATCGGGCGGGGATCAATAGATCAGGACAGGCTATTGTGTCGCGGTTTAGCTAACATCCAATCAAAAAAAAGCCGCAGGTTAATAGCTGCGGCTTTTTTTATGAGCTAAGAATTACTGAATAATTGCAGTTAAATCCTCCAGCATTTTACCTAGTGCTATTAACCTGGCGACCAAATAGAGCCCAATAGCACCCAATAAAAAGTTCTGATGTATTTGGTTTTTGGTCCGCTAAAACGAACCAAAACGCGGCATCCTTGCCGCCTGATTAATTCAACACAACTAAGACTTAGCTTTGCGGCGCCCTAAAAACACAGTGCCTAATAACAACAATAATCCCTCCAGGCCAAAAGCACCGCCCACTTCGCCTGAGCCGCCACTGCTGCCGCTACTGGAAGACGAGGAGCTGGATGAGCTAGAGGATGAACTGGATGAAGAACTCGAGGATGAGCTTGATGACGATGAACTGCTCGATGAGCTGCTGGAAGAAGACGAGCTGCTGGACGAGCTGGAACTGCTATTTTGTTCGGCGGCGGTGAATTTATACCAGTTTAAATTAAAGCGGCCTTTTGCCCGCAGATATACATCGTGCACACCGGTGAGCCCGCTTACATTCGCTTTTTGTGTGGCCCAATTTTGCAAGCCACCCGTAGAGTTAACAGGCACAGTGGCAATGGCTGTGCTGGCGGAATTATCCAGGGCAATTTCTAAACTGGTATTGGCTGTTGCCGCCACGCGCAATTCAATGCTGCTGGCGCCGGTGCCAAAATCCACTTTGGCAATTTTGACCCAACCGCCGTTATTAAAGGTCACATCCAAGGTGCCTTCGCTGCAATTTTCTACATCAATGCCCGACTGCTTCGCCATGGTTTCAGCTTGCACAGTGGTGTAGGGATTAAAGTTTTTAATTTGCGGCGCGCCCGTGCGGCCAGCGGAAACCTTCATGGTGCCATCACTGTTGTAACTTAATACATCCACGTTAACCGAGCGCTGATAAACGCCTTTACCATTGGCATTAGCCACCGCGCGGTTGTGGTAAAACATATACCACTGGTTTTTCCATTCCACTATCGAGTGGTGGTTATTATTGCCGTTATTTTCCCAGGGGTTGGGCAGGACGCTACCGCGATGTTGAAAGCCCGTCATGGGGCTATTACTGGTCATATAATCGATGGCAAAACTTTTATCGCCATTGGTGGAATAACTAAAATAATAAACGCCGTTGCGTTTGTGCATGTACGAGGCTTCAAAAAAATTCGGCGCGTTAATGGTGACCGCTGAACCTTTTACACTTTTATAATCGCTATTTACTTCAATTACCCGCGCGTTGCCGGGCCCGCCACCGCCAAAATACACATAGGTGCGGCCGTCGTCATCCACAAATACACCTGGGTCAAATAACCATTCCACATTGCTGTTCGGCGTGCTTTTAGTAATCAGTGCACGGCCTATATGATCGGTGTAAGGGCCTTCGGGTTTATCCGCTACAGCAACACCAATGGCCGAGGCGCCATCGGGGAAAAACAAATAATATTTGTTGTCTTTTTTCACCCAATCCGGCGCGTAGGCAAGGCCTGCCCAGGTGGTATTTTTGCGGGCGGCAAACACAATGCCGTGGTCTTGCCAGTTCACCATGTCATCGCTGGAAATCAGGTTGTAATCCAGCAGAGTGCTGTAATCGGTCGCGCTGTCTGGGTCGTGGCTGGTAATCACATACATGCGATCATTAAATACCCGGGCTGCTGGGTCTGCCGTGTAGGTTTGGGAAATAATCGGGTTTTCCGCCCAACTTAAGTTGGCGGCACACATACTCATGCACAGGCTTAATAACAGGGGTTTTTGCATCGCTGCGGGCACGCCTTTGGCGCGCGGCTGATTTTTATTGGTCATGGTGAAATCCCAAGTGAATAAATAAGTGGCCCCAAATGCACAACACTTGCCCTGCTTAAGGCTGCGCTGGCGCCGTGGTTATGAGTTTTATCTGCGCAGTCTCGCTGTGTTAAGCCGCGAGCCTGCGCAACTGGCATGTCATGAATGGGGCCGGGAGCCCGCCATTTATCACTGCCCGTGTTAATACGCCCGTTATGGTTATTGTCCTATCATCCCTTATTGGTAAGACAATTATCCTCGCGCCGACTAATAGTCATAGCGAACCAATCGACACTCGCGCCCTGTTGAGCATGATGCCTGTCGCATTTTTGTCAGACCAATCATAGGCCCGCCTTGGCCCTTATCCTCGCGGGCCTTGGGCGGCCGAGCAGGGCGGTTTTTTAGGTTAACCCGGCGCGGGCTGTTATGCTGGCGGCCCTTTGAATAGCTGCCTTAGCCCCATGCACACCAACGCCCTGCTCCGCCGCCTGCCCGCCGATCCCAACTGCTCCAGCAGCGAATTGCTGGATCTGTTTTTGGATTACATCGCCGAATTAAAGCTGGAACTTTACCCCGCCCAGGAAGAAGCTATTTTGGAGTTATTCGAGGGCAATAACGTCATACTCACCACGCCCACCGGTTCGGGTAAATCGCTAGTGGCCACCGCGCTGCATTTTAAAGCCATGGCGCAGGGCCGCCGCAGTGTGTACACCTGCCCCATTAAAGCCTTGGTGAATGAAAAATTTCTCGCCCTGTGCCGGGATTTTGGGCCGGAAAATGTCGGCATTGCCACTGGCGATGCCACAGTCAATCGCGATGCCCCCATTATTTGTTGTACAGCGGAAATTCTCGCCAATGTGGCGCTCGCAGAAGGAGCCGACGCGCCCTTTACCGAAATTATCATGGATGAATTTCACTATTATTCCGACCGCTCCCGTGGCGTAGCCTGGCAATTACCTTTATTAACGCTCAGCCGCGCGCGGTTTTTATTAATTTCCGCCACTCTCGGTGCGACAGGTTTATTTGAGCGCGAATTAACCCGTTTAACCGGCGCCAGCACCGCCGTTGTTTCATCCACTACTCGGCCAGTGCCGCTGGTATTTCGCTACGAAGAGCGCGATTTATTAGAGCGCACAGTGATGGATTTGGTGGAGGCTAAACAGGCGCCTGTTTATGTAGTGCACTTTACGCAAAATGAAGCGGCGCAAACCACACAAAATTTAATGAGCCAAAATTATTGCAGCAGCGAGGAAAAATCCGCCATTGCCAAAGCGCTGCGTGGGGTTAAATTCACCAGCCCCTACGGCAAAGATTTTAAGCGTTTTTTAAGCCACGGCATCGGCCTGCACCACGCCGGTTTATTGCCTAAATACCGCGTACTGGTAGAGCGCTTGGCGCAGCTGGGTTTATTAAAAATCATCTGCGGCACCGACACTTTGGGGGTGGGTGTTAATGTACCCATTCGCACCGTGTTATTAACCCGTTTGAGCAAATACAGCGGCTCTAAACTCGCGTTATTAACCGCACGGGATTTTCACCAAATCACCGGCCGCGCAGGCCGCAAAGGCTTTGATGATATAGGCTATGTGGTGGCCATGGCGCCGGAGCATGTAATCGAAAATAACCGCCTGGAAGCCAAGGCCGCTGGCGACCCGAAAAAAGCCAAAAAACTGGTGAAACGCAAACCGCCGGAAAAATTTGTCGCCTGGTCGAATGACACCTTTGTGCAATTACAAGCCGCACCGCCGGAGCCTTTGGTGTCGCGCTTTGAAGTCAGCCACGGCATGTTATTACAGGTATTAAGCCGCAAAAGCGACGGCTGCCGCGCCATGCAGAAAATCATACAAGACAGCCACGAAACCGCCGCGCAAAAAAAATCCCACCGCAAACGCGCCTGGCAATTATTCCGCTCATTACATGAGCGCACTATTATTGAAGTTCTGCCCAAACATGAGCGCACGCCGGGCGGCGCAAAACTGCGCTTAAATATAGATTTACAGGAGGATTTCTCCCTCAATCACGCCCTATCACTTTATTTAATGGACACGCTGGCGCTATTGGATGACCAAAGCCCGGAATATGCGTTGGATATGCTGACGCTGATTGAATCGATTTTAGAAAACCCCGACATTATTCTGCGCCGCCAATTAGATGCCTTAAAAACCGAAAAAATGGCGGAAATGAAACGCCAAGGCATTGAATACGATGAGCGCATCGCCAAATTAGAAGAGCTGGAATACCCCAAACCTCAGCGCGAATTTATTTACCTCACCTTCCAAAACTTCGCCCTAAAACACCCCTGGGTGGGCCAAGAGAATATTCGCCCGAAAAGTATAGTGCGCGAAATGGTAGAAAATTACGTGGATTTTACCGGTTATATTAAACTCTACGAATTAGAGCGCAGCGAAGGCCTGTTGCTGCGGCATTTATCCAGCGTGTACAAAGTGCTGGCGCAAACCGTACCGCCTAAATATAAAAACGAAGATGTACAAGAAATAGAAGACTGGTTGGCGGGCATTTTACACGGCACCGATAGCAGCCTATTAGACGAATGGGAGCGCCTGAAAAACCCCGACTGGGTGCCCAGGGACGAAGACGCCACTGCGGTGCCCGCTGAAGTGGATATCACGAAAAATAAACGCGAATTCACCGCGCTGATCCGCACTGAAATTTTCCACTTTTTACGCGCCTTGGCCAGCGGTAAATACGAAACCGCTGCCAGCATAGTACCGCCTTGGAGTGCGGCGGAATTAGAGCCCATAATGCAGGACTATTATCAGGAGCATGGCAGCATTACGCTGGATAACGAAGCGCGCAATTTACGCCACACCTATATCACAGCCAACGACGCCGAAGGGATTTGGACTGTAGCCCAAGTATTAATTGACCCCGAGGGTTTAAACGATTGGCAGGCGATTTTTAGTGTGGATAAAGACATTGCCAGGGAAGAGGGTAAGCCCAGGTTGCAGTTGGTTAGCTTGGCGGCAATTGTTGAATAAACGCTGTTTTTCAGGCACGGCATAATTGTGCGGCTAAGGCTTCGCGCACTGGTGCGGCAGCGGTCAAAATTATCCAGGCTGCAAAAACACCTTAGAACTTGTCGGCTTGGCAAAAATACGTGCGCCGGGGCGCAAATCTAAACTGCGCTCCTGGGAGCGCGGCAGCTCCACATGAATAATGTCATCGCCCAGGGTGTGTTTTAATTCAATACGCAAAACGCTACCTGCCGTACTCACAAACGCCACCGTGGCGGCAATCGCGCCGTCTGAATCCTCATGGGATAACTCAATATCGTGGGGGCGAATATAGGCAAACGCTTTTTGGTTGTGCACGCCGTTAAATTCCGGCGCCGCTAATTTATAGTCGCCAATATGCGCCCAGCCATTATCGACGCGGCTGTGAAATAAATTCACCTGGCCGATAAAATCGTACACAAAGGGACTGGCGGGATTGTTGTAAATATCATCCGGTGAACCGATTTGTTCAATGCGGCCTTTATTTAACACCACAACGCGGTCGGCCACTTCCATGGCTTCTTCTTGATCGTGGGTGACAAATATAGAGGTAATATGTAATTCATCGTGTAATCGGCGCAGCCAGCGGCGCAGGTCTTTGCGCACTTTTGCGTCCAGCGCGCCGAAGGGTTCATCCAATAATAAAACCTTCGGCTCTACCGCAAGCGCGCGGGCCAGGGCGATGCGTTGGCGTTGGCCGCCGGATAATTGATGCGGGTAACGATCCGCCAGCCAATCTAACTGCACCAGGGTTAATAATTCGTGGGTGCGGCGTTTAATTTCGTCTTTGCTCGGGCGCGTGGCTTTAGGCCGCACGGTTAAACCAAAGGCTACATTATCAAACACCGTCATATGGCGAAATAAAGCGTAATGTTGAAACACAAAGCCCACATTGCGCTCGCGCACATGTACGTCGGTGGCGTCTTCGCCGTGAAATAATACACTGCCGCTATCGGGGTTTTCTAACCCGGCGATAATCCTCAGCAGGGTGGTTTTACCGCAGCCGGAGGGGCCGAGCAAAGCCACCAGCTCGCCGGTGGGGAAATCCAGCGAGACATTATTTAACGCCGTAAACGGGCCAAAGTTTTTATTCAGGTTGCGAACTTCAATACTCATAAAAATTTTTCTCGTTAATCGCTTGCAGTATTGCCAGGTAGCTATTCTTGCGCCGCGCGTTTTGCCAGTTCGTGTTCCCGAGCCGCTTTCCACTCCAGGGCACTTTTTAATACCAATGTGACCAGTGCTAATAAGGCGAGTAAAGAGGCAACGGCAAAGGCCGCCGCGAATTGATATTCGTTGTATAAAATTTCAATATGCAGCGGCATGGTATTGGTATGGCCGCGAATTTTACCGCTCACCACACTCACCGCACCAAACTCACCCATGGCGCGGGCATTACATAAAATAATGCCGTACAACAAACCCCATTTAATGGAGGGCAGGGTGATGCGAAAAAACATCCGCCAACCACTGGCACCGAGGGTGATAGCCGCCTCTTCTTGTTCTTTACCCTGCTCTTGCATTAAGGGGATTAATTCGCGGGCAATAAACGGAAAGGTGATAAATACAGTCGCCAATACAATGCCGGGGATGGCAAACATAATGCGAATATTGTGCTCAGCGAGCCAGCCGCCCATTAAACCCTGGGCGCCAAATAACAGCATATAAATTAAACCGGCAATCACCGGGGAAACTGCAAAGGGTAAATCAATCAGCGTAATGGCCAATTGTTTGCCGCGAAATTGGAATTTAGCAATCGCCCAACTGGCCGCTAAACCAAACACCACATTTAAGGGTACGGCAATGCCGGCAGCAATCAGCGTGAGCTTAATGGCGTGGGCGGCGGCAGGTTCGCTAATCGCCGCAAAATACACCGCCGCACCTTTGCTAAAGGCCTCGGTAAATACCACGATTAAGGGCACTATTAAAAAGAACGCTAAAAAACTGAGCGCCAGGGCAATTAAGCTGTAGCGAATCCAGGGCGCTTCAGTGGTTGCGCTGTGGCTGGGTTTTAGACTGCGCGGGTTTTGCAATGTGGTGTGCATAATTAACCCCCCGCCCTTTTGTGGCTCCAGTGCTGCAGAGCATTAATCACTAATAAAATAACGAAGGAAATTACCAGCATAATACTGCCCAAGGCGGCAGCGCCCGCGTAATCAAATTGTTCGAGTTTGGTCATAATTAATAGCGGGGTAATTTCCGTGCGGTAGGGCATATTGCCGCTAATAAATACCACTGATCCGTATTCGCCAATGGCGCGGGCAAAGGCGAGGGCAAAACCGGTGAGTAACGAGGGCAAAAGCGCAGGCATAATAATGTAACGAAAGGTTTGCCAGCGGGTGGCGCCGAGGCTCGCCGCTGCTTCTTCCGCTTCGGCTTCTAAATCCGCTAACACCGGTTGCACGGTGCGCACTACAAATGGCAAACCAATAAAGGTTAAGGCCACGGTAACTCCGATCCAGGTATAGGCAATTTTAATATCGATTAACGCAAACCACTGGCCGATAATACCGTTGGGCGCATAAATGGCGGTAAGCGCTATACCGGCAACAGCGGTGGGTAAAGCAAAAGGTAAATCCACTATGGCATCCACAATGCGTTTACCGGGAAACTGATAACGCACCAACACCCAAGCCACAATAAGACCAAACACTAAATTAAGGCTGGCGGCAATAAAGGAGGCGCCGAAGGTTAAGCGATAACTGGCCAGGGCGCGGCGATTACTGATCACCTCCCACAGCTGATCCAGCGGTAATTCCAAGCTTTTAATCAGCAATCCCGCCAGTGGGATAAACACTAAAAGGCTGGCATACAAAGTGGCAAAACCCAGCGATAAACCAAAACCGGGCAGTACGGATTTTTGCACCCAAGGCTGTTTTTTAGCGGCGGGGCCTTTGGATGGCGTCTGCCCTGGTGGGCTTGACGATGATAAAGCAAAACTCATTGATACTGTCTCTACAGGCGCTTTACAGGTGCGTGGCGGTGTAAGGTGATTATTAACCCGGTGACACAATGCGCCGAGTTAATACCGGCGGAAAATCTTTTACAGCCAACCTAGAAAAAACGCTTAAGCCGCAGCTTAAGCGTCAATGGTTCTATTGATAAATTTTGTCAAAAATACCGCCATCACCAAAATGTTCCGGCTGAGCTTTTTTCCAGCCGCCAAAGTGCTCAATGGTGATTAATTCAATGCTGGGGAATTTACTGGCATAGGCGGCCGCCACTTCTTTATCGCGCGGGCGGTAGTAATGTTTGGCGATAATCGTTTGTGCTTCTTTGCTGTAGAGGAATTTTAAATATTCTTCCGCCACGGCTTTAGTGCCATGGGCTTCGGCATTTTTATCCACCAGCGCCACCGAAGGCTCAGCCACTATAGAAAGCGACGGCACAACAATTTCTACCTTATCGGCACCGAGTTCATTCACCGCCAAATAGGCTTCGTTTTCCCAGGTTAACAACACATCGCCAATTTGCCGCTGTACAAAGGTGGTAGTGGAGCCGCGCGCACCTGAATCCAATACCGGCACATTTTTATAGAGTTTTTTCACAAACTCCTGCGCGGCCGCATCGGAGCCGTATTTCTTTTGCGCATAGCCCCAGGCCGCTAAATAATTCCAGCGCGCACCACCGGAGGTTTTCGGGTTGGGGGTAATGACCTCGACGCCTTTTTTAATTAAATCATCCCAGTCTTTAATCTGCTTGGGATTGCCCTTGCGGACTAAAAATACAATCGTCGAGGTGTAGGGTGCCGAATTTTCGGCTAAACGGCTTTGCCAATTCTCGGGCAATAATTTACCGATTTTCGCTATAGGGTCTATATCCCCGGCTAGGGCTAGGGTGACTACATCGGCTTGCAAACCATCAATAACCGCCCGCGATTGCGCGCCGGAGCCGCCGTGGGATTGCTCAACGGTGAGCGTATCGCCAGTTTTTGCCTGCCAATATTTAGCAAAGGCGCTGTTGTATTCTCGATACAGTTCCCGCGTGGGGTCGTAGGAGACATTTAATAATTTTACTTCTTTAGCAAAACTTGCCGCCGCAGCAAAGGTGGTGGCAGCCAGCAGAACAATCTGGGTGAATAAACGCATAAATATTCTCACACGGTGAACACAAAAAAGGGCAGGTGTCGATTCACACACCTGCCAAGGGCGAATAAGACATTAAAAAAATAAGAGGAAAAATTAATGGCTCAAATCAATTAAAAACGTAAATCCAAACCGACGGCGTAGGTTTTATCCACGCTGGCAAGGCTATTAATTTGGCTATCACCTTGTGTTTTTAGGCTGGCGTAGTAACTAAATAGGCGCGCCGCTTCACTCAGGTTGTAATCAATGCCTATGGCGACTGCATCGGATTTAACATCGGCAAAAGCGGCGCTGGGTGTGCTGGTGGCCTGGCCGACTTGCAGTTTGGCCACCCAGGGGCCGGCTATTTTCCATTGGCCATTGAGCACAAACGCATCCTGCTCTTTATAGGCGGTGCCAGCGGCGCCATCCCATTCGGCCAGCGGGTTTAAGCCGTTTTGCACGCCTTGGGAATTAACCGCAGAACCGACAAAACTGGATGTTAGGCCGCCGATGGTGTCGTAGTTTTCGTAACGTTCAGCGGTTTGATACAAACCTCCTAATTTAACTGGGCCAATAGTCACTTCACCGGCCAAACGCACGGTATCAGCCGTGGCCACATTGCTCTCAAAGGCCGCACCTACAAACCATTTAGCTTTGCCATACACAACCGAGAGGGATTTACCGCTGGCAAAACCATTATCGTTTTGTTGATTAGTGGCATTAACGGCCACACCGGTTTCTTCCGCCTGAATGGCCGCCAAATTAATTTCCAAACCGCCCAATATAATCGGTGAGGTATATTGAATAACGTTATCCGGGCGGTTTTCACCGGCTAAGTAACTGCCTATATCGGCCAGAGGATAATCATTAAAACGGTCTAAATCGGTACGCAGCACACTATTGGTTTGCAGGGTTTTTAACGGCGTATCGTTTTTACCCACCAATACCTGGCCCCAATCACTACTTCGAATACCGGCAAATACATTGCGCTGGGATAATTCACGGCCATTACTGTTAGTGCCGTTATCCACATCTATGCCGTATTCCACACGGTAAAACACGGTTAACTCGTTGGCCACAGCAAAATCACCCTGCACACCTAAACGCGAGCCAGTGCTCTCCACCGCAACGGTATCTAATTCAGTGGCAACGCCGGTAGCGCCTGTGTGTTTATAGGTGGTGGCCGCAGGCGCGGTAAGGGCAAAATTATTTTTTTCTAACTCGTAGCTGTTAGCGGTTAAAAAAGCCTTGCCATAAAGCGTAGGGAACCCCGCTGCCGCCTGTTGTGCGCTGAGGGCTAAAACACTTATTGAAATTAATTTTAAGGTGAAGCGGCCAGAATGGTTGACCGCGCCATGGGTGCGAAAGGACATGCAAAACTCCAGATACAAATAAAGGGCATATCACTTCCGGCGGTCCGGTCAGTGTTGATTTTTTGAAAATTATTACTTCGCTAACAGTAAAGAATACACAGAATTTCAGACACGCCGTAAATACGGCCTTGTAGGCTCGTCAAAAAGATCCCTCTTTTTGACGGTCTGAAATGCCCTGTATTCTTTACGTTCGTACCGATAATTAACGCGCGGGATTAGGCGTGGTCGCTTTTTCCCAGCGTTTTTTCTCCCGCCGCTCCAACTGCACCACCTGGCCGTTGTGAACGGATATTTCCAGGGATCCATAGCGCAAAAGAGCCAATTGTTGTTTGATTTCAGCGAGCACCTCATCATCCAACAGAGTCACGGGTGCAGGTTGATTGGACATTTTGGCTACCTAATAAAATGGGGTGAGCGTTAGGGTCGGGATGCCTGCCATGGTAAAAGCCATGGTTATAAATTAAAAATACTCATTTTTTCTGAGCTTATAACTTTTTGATTTGATCCTGTGGCCGTTGGCAAATATTCAACCACTAAACTATTTAGCGCTTATTTTTCGGCCAGCGGTCGTAAAAGTAGTAGTTACTTCGCGATAGAGCAGTAATGGCTACAGCCTATTCCAGGCCGTCAAAAAGAGGGACCTTTTTGACGAGCCTACACGGATGTATTCACGGCGCGTCTGAAATAGGCTGTAGCTATTGCTGCGGTTTAATTAGGTGGCTGCATTCTAAGGATTGTGTTCAGGAATACCTCGTGCCTAACAACAGCTGCAGCTTTGTTATAAGCTCAGAAAAAATCAGTACTTCAGTTGTGCAGGTAAAATGCATATTCTGCTCGAACCTACAAAACCCAGGGCCTCACATGCTCACCGCACCCACTCGCCAGCACCCACTAGGCCACGCCTTAGCCGCTTACCCCGCACTTATAGTGCCGGGTTTAAATAATAGCGATGCACAGCACTGGCAAACGCATTGGCAAGCGCAACTCATAGGTAGTAGGCGCATTGAATTAGACGATTGGGCAACGCCCAATTTAAACAAATGGTGTAATGCCATTGAGCAGGCATTAGCGACTGCGAATGAGCCAAGTATTGTAATTGCCCACAGTTTTGGCGCCTTGGCTAGTGCGCGTATGGCGCAATTACAGCCGGAAAAAATCCGCGCATTATTTTTGGTCGCGCCCGCCGATCCGGCTAAATTTTCCGTGGCCCATATGCTGCCGCACACAGCGCTGAGCGTTAAAACAACCCTCATCGCCAGCACAAACGACCCCTGGATGGATGCAGACAAAGCGGCGCAATGGGCTATGAACTGGGGTGCGGAATTTTTACGGGTAAAGGATTTGGGCCATATTAATTCTGCGTCTAATATAGCGGACTGGCCACAGGGGATGGAGCAATTGCAGCGTTTGGTGTACAGCCTTTAAGGTGCTGGCTAAACAAATCTAAACAACTCCTGAAAGACGGTGTTAAAACCAAAAAATAAATTTTTTTGCAGGGCTATCTAAAACGCCTCAGCTGCAGTGCAAAAACCTCATTTTAAAATTTCTATTGGGCTACTGCTGTAAAAGTTCGTATTCAAATTCATACAAATGCTTGCCATTATCTTTTTTGATATGCATGTTTCCAGCAAGGCCTATTAATTCCCCCGTGCCGGAGTCTGGCACAACCTCAAGCACCAACCTGTCTTGGCCACGGTTCATAGTGCCGAAGTGTTGCAGCACAAAGCTGCCTTTTTTGCCCGAAAGTGAACCGACTACTTGCTCAATAGCAACGTACCCCGCCGAACCCTGAGTAGCCGTCAGGGCGCTGAGCATTTCACCCTGGCTTGTTGCCTCTAATGGGCCTGAAAATATTTTGTCGATAGACATACGGCCTAGATTTACGCCTTCAGTGCCTTTTGCGTAGGAATCCATTTGCTGTAAATTAACCTGAAATTCTCCGGTGATTTTCATTTTGGTTCCTGTTTGGGATAAATAAGTTATAAGTGGATAGAATTAAACCAAGGATAAATGTATAAAGTTGGGTGCTTATTGATATTAATTACTTTTTACGCCTAAGGTCGCATTTTTACTGCCCGAGGGTTTTGACTTGTGAGGGCTTTTTACGAGATGAAACTCGGTTTGAAGCGGAACTTCAATGCCAGAATTTATGTCCTTTAGATTAATGATGACACGCCAAATTCCAGGTGGATCCTTTTTCTCTCCAACATACCTAATCACTGTCTGTGCAAGCTGGATACTGTACTTATATTGCCCAGGTTGAGCTTCCCAATTTGCACAACTTACATCTTTAGTGTTTGCCGAAAAGGTTTCGTCTGGGCGAACAACTTTAATATCACACACAATATTAATTTTATTTTTTTCATCTAGCTTTGGGTTAGTGAAGAAAATAAGAATGGTAAGCTCCTGTCCATAATGTACTTCTTTTGCCTCCTTAAAATGAGGGATGTTCTCAGCGGGTGTATTCCATTTTTTATCCCAATCTTGGTCTGGTGTAACAACTAGCCAGCCTCCAAATCCATTTATGGTTTTCATGAAGTCAGTATTTGGGATTGGATCTCCATTTTGATCTCGCCAACCAATATTTTCGGCTGATGCTGTCGCGGCCAAAAACGTTAATGCTATTAATATAAGAATTTTCATAACTACTTTAATGCCATATTGTTCGGCGGCCAGTATTACCTGTTTTGGTTTAAGCACACTGCTCTATGTTGTTAAAAATGCGCTTAAACCCCTGAATTATTCCCCCCAAAAAAACAGCACCTAACACCATGCTCGCGCGCGGGTATTTTGGAGATTTGAAATTATTGAGGTGCGCGGGTCTAAAGACCCGCCCTAAATGGCTAAAAACATAAAGTGCGGCGAATCAGTCATTAGCCTTGCCATTTCGTTAGGACTTATCGTTATTTTTATTCTCTAGATTTGATGTGTCTTCTGCGGGGATAGCCAACTTCAGAGAATCAAGTAACTTTTCGGTTCCATTCTTCTTTATCCTTTCAAGCACTATCTCCCATAGCTTTTTTCTGGTCTCCAAGTCAATTATTCCGTCGAAACCTAATTTGGGGTTCCCGAATAGCATTGAATATGCCGCGACTGTGTAGGTGGCCCAATTGTCTAAGCTAATATTTGCACCCAGCGTCGATATGGTATTCCAAATTTCTCCAGGCGAATGGAATTGAGCTTTGGTTGTGATGCTTAGCTCCTCTCGCTCTATATATTTTTCAAATACACTTTCAAAATCATCTAATGACTCTCCAAGCGCCATTTGCTTACCAATTACCTCAATCTCATTGAGTAGCTTGAGAAATGATGTAACGCTGTAATTCTTAATCTCATCATTGGTGGTTATCTTTGCAGATAAATACAATTTATTGTCAAGCCGAAACGCAGGATAAATAGAGTGATATATGGCCTCCCAGTTTCTATCCGCGCAAAATACCGTTTGATTGGCTTTTAAGCTTTTTAACAGGCCATATGGCAAGGAGGTTCTTAACAATTTGGGACCCCATTGAACCTCTCTTCTGAGAAAGTAATCCATGTCTACCTTTCTAGTTGCGTTGCTTTCAGACTCCCCATAGGTAACAGTGACGATATTTTTATTTATATATGCACTACTTGTAATCCTTCCGAAACGAATTGCATTGTGGCCGACAGTTAGAACCCAATCACCGACAGACATGTCATAAACAAAAGATTTTATTTGCGCCAGATGAGATGATGCATGTTTTTTTGATTCAGTTTTGTTTCGATAATACGATTTAAAGGAATCGGTTAGCTCTACAATATTTGGACTAAATACTTTTCCTTCTGGTGTGTCAGGGAGAGATAAAACATTAAGGTGCCCCAAAGCGATAATATTGTTTTTAACAAAATGATCGTAGTATTTACCTGCTTCGGCCCGCACAACCCAATATCTTCGCTCTTTTGGAACCTCATATATATTCATCATTTCTCCATTATTTATATGGATTAAACTAACAGGTTTATAATATGGCGGCGGGGTTCTATCACCCTCTCCTAAAGCGCCACCTATAGACAAATTTCTTCACATTCAAGAGTACTGAAAGGAGTCGGGCAAGATTTTTTGTGCATCTATTTTTTATACCACTTCGTCTCGCCGGTCTCAAAGCTAGCTGACGCTCGCCAATTGCGGCCACATCAGGACTTGGGCTTTTATAGCACCAAAACAGACGGCGACCAAGGCCTTGTTTGGAAAATTACATAGGCGCACAAGTGCTGGATAGGCAGACAACCCCTTATGTAGTTGGTATTGAGGTTAAGCGATCGCTTAGATGTTGGTGGGCACCAAAGGCCGAGCATTTAACACAGGGGCTGGATCCTGCGACTTCGCGCAGGATGACATTGCGGTGATTAGATGGGGGACGGGAGCCGCAACAGTTTGTGAGGCTTGCCTTTAAAAACAGGTAATAGGCGCGTTATTGTTGGGGTAAGGTGGATTTTATCTCTGTTCGACCCGCATTGGGTTTAAAAATAGTTTGTTGTGTAATTCGCAACGGCATCAGTATTTATGCAATTAAAATCCACGCCTTGTTCATGGGTTGCAGGCTTTGAGTGTGGCTAGGCTATGCCCGCCTCGGGAACCTCTAAAATTACCTTGCTCGCGCTATAGTCACATCATGTGCGACTAGGCGCCATCCAAATAATGCTCATATACTAGGCGGCTTTGCGCCGCTACCTCGCCACGAACACCGCGCTTTGTGTGCGTTTACAGACTATTTTCTACCCGCTGTCGATTGCGCGGCAGGCCGTTCGACTAGCGCATACACCCTCACATTGGATTTATCTTGATTATGACTGTTTCCACACAAACGCCCTCCGCTAGCATCACACGAGCGGAATTTACGGTTTTAATTGCGCTGCTGATGTCGATTATTGCCATTTCCATCGACGCCCTTTTGCCTGCCCTCGGTATTATCCGCAGCGATCTTGGCGTGCTCAATGCCAACCAAGTGCAGTTGTTAATTACGGCGATTTTTCTTGGTATGACATGCGGGCAATTAATTGCTGGACCTGTTTCTGATGCCCTGGGGCGCAAGCCCATTTTATACCTGGGTTTGGCGCTGTATTTTTTGGGTAGTTTAATCTGTTACAGCGGGCAGGATTTAACCCAATTATTGATCGGGCGCTTGGTGCAGGGCTTGGGTGTGTCGGGGCCTTATGTGGCGGCTATGTCTATAGTGCGCGATAAATACTCAGGTGAGCAAATGGCCAAAATTATGTCGATTGTGATGCTGATATTTATGGGTGTGCCCGCCATAGCGCCATCCTTAGGGCAGGGCATTTTATTGCTGGCCGACTGGCGCAGTATTTTTATTTTTTATATAGGCTACGCACTGATGATCGGCAGTTGGATATTTTTGCGCTTGGATGAAACACTGCCTAAAGATAAACGCATTAGCCTATCTGCCAGTAGTTTTATGGCCGGGTTTAAAGAGGTAGTAACGCATAGAATTAGCATGGGTTACACTCTGTGTATGGGCTGTATTTTTGGCAGTTTGATTGGGTATTTAAATTCCTCTCAGCAAATATTCCAAGACATGTTTGCCACCGGCAAATTATTTACCCTTTATTTTGGTTTGCTAGCGTTGGTTTTTGGTGCGGCGTCGCTGGGCAATGCCTATATGGTGGAGCGTTTTGGTATGCGCCGCTTATGCGACTTGGCTCTGCGCGGCATGATTACTGTAGCGAGTGTGTTTTTAGTGCTGCAGTATTTTTTTGCTGTAAATCTGTGGATGTTTATGCTATTTGCCGGTAGTAATTTTTTATGTTTTGGCTTTGTGTTTGGCAATACTAATGCCATAGCCATGGAACCCATGGGCCATATAGCAGGCATAGCCTCCGCCATTATTGGCGCGGTCTCGTCAGCCATTGCATTAGTTTTAGGCACCAGTATCGGCCTTGCCTACAACGATACTCTGGTGCCGGTCACACTGGGGTTTTTGTTGCTCTGTTCTACCGCCTGGTTGGCGATGCGCTTTTCCAACCGCCCTATTAACTCGGCGGCAACCTAGCGCAGAGCGAGCTATTTTGCGCCGGATTAATAAAAAGGCAGGCTGTGTGCAGATGGTTAGCGGGTGAATAATGATGGTAGCGTGCTATTATTAGAATCGCCGCTCAGCCTAGGCGGCGCAAACCTAGCAAAATTGTTATAAGCAACGGCCAGTCTGATAGCCCCAGCCGTTTAATGCTGTGTTGGCTATCAGCAGGCTCTCAAGGGCGCCGCTGGTTTTTATAACCTAGCAGGTTTTAGTGCCGGGTGAATGTAAGGTGTAAATGTTCGATGTACGCTCGGTGTAAAACAGGTTGGGGCGTGCACAGGTTTTTTGCGGTGCCCTAATAATAACCAACCAGAGTAGCGCTAAAAAGCCGCCGAATACTGGATAGCCTATGAACCAAGTTACAGCTCCTCGCACATCGCTGAGTCTGCGCATCATCATAGGTGTGGTGGTGTTGATATTTTTGGCTACGGCGGTGCAAATTTATTTATCCAATCAGCTGGCACGCCGCGCGGTATTTTCTGAATTACAAGCGCAGCTAGAAGCGCGCGCCGATTACAACAATAAAGAGCTGCGCACAAAAATTGAACGCTTGCAGCGCGATGTAGTGTATTTATCCCATTTGCCCTCTGTAGAAGGGCTGATGCGCGCCACCCTCAATAATGGTTTTGACGAAATAGAACAACAAAGCGGCAGCATTTTAACCAAGCGCCTGCAGGGGCGTTTAGGCTCGTTTCTCGATGCTAATCCGGAATATTTCCAAGCGCATTTTATTGGTGTTGCCGATGAAGGCCGTGAATTAATTCGCGTGCGTTCTTCAGCTGGTGTGTTGGAGGTGGTGCCGAGTGATCAATTGCAGTTTATGCAGTCGCGCAGTTATTTTACTGCCGCGCAGACTCTTAAAGCAGGTGAGGTGTACAGTTCTGATATACATCTGCACCAGGAATTAGGCGAGCTTGAGCGCCCTTTGCGCCGCACAATCAGTGCCGCCACACCTATTTATACCGAAGGCGGTGTTTTATTTGGCATGGTTGTGATTGATATGGATATAGGTGCGGCGCTGGATAAATTGGCGGCGAATAATCTTGGTTATATATCCACTTATATGTTTACACAGCGTGGCGACTATATAATTCATCCCAACCCCGACAAAACCTTTGGCCTTGATTTGGGTAATACCTACAGTTGGCAACAGGATATTGACCACCTGGCTGGTAAAACAATTAAGGCTGATAAGAATGCGGATGTACCACAACTGCCCGTTAACCGGCTGACGGATATTGGTATTGGCGGGCGCGCACTGCACGCGCTGCAGGTAAATTTCCCGCTTGATAATCTGCGTGTACTTTTTTTTGTTTATGCCGTGGATGACGATTATATCAGCGCGCGCAATCGCGGTATTAACCACATTATTTTGATGAGTGCCGCCACCATTGCCTGCCTGATTGCAGTATTAATTTATGGCTATGTGCGCAGGCTGTTGGCGCCTTTAATACAGTTAAGTGCGGTTGCTAATTCACTGGGGGATGGCGATTACACGCGAGTAATGCCGCCTATTACCGTGCCGGAGGTGGCGGGCCTCGCCGGTGCGCTGGAGACCATGCGGCATAAAATAATTGCGCGGGATCGCGAAATTCACGACAGCAATGTACGCCTACAAACAAGCCTTGATTACGCCGATTTGATAATTGAGTCAGTGCCCGAAGCAATTATTATAGTTGATGCAGCGGGCACTATTATTCGCGCCAATCAGCAGGTGAAACACCTGTTTGGCTACTCGGCGGAGGAATTAATTGGCCTTGCGGTGGAAATATTAATGCCTGCGCGCCATAAAGCACAACACCCCTCGCATCGCGCCGCTTATTTAGCCAGCGCAAGCTCCCGGCCTATGGGCAGAAATATGCAATTATTTGCCTGCCGCAAAGACGGCAGTGAGTTTCCGGTAGAAGTTGGCCTGAATACCTTGCCTGGCTCCGGCGGCCTGCATGTATTAGCGACTATTATTGACCTGACTAATATTAAAAAAAATGAAGAGATACTGCTGCATGCTAATACGCGTTTTAGTTTAGCTGCCAGTGCAGCCGGCCTCGGCTTTTGGGATTACGATTTGGCCAGCCAAACGCTGCAGTGGGACGACACCATGTACCGCATTTATGGCGTTGAAAAAACCCCGGAAATAGCGCAGCCCTATTCGCTGTGGGCCAATGCGGTACACCCTGAGGATATAATCCCGAGCGAGCAGGCCTTGCAGGCGAGTATTCAAGGTGAGGCGGTATTTGATACGGAATTTCGCATTATTCACCCTGATGGGGCGGTGCGTTATATTAAGGCGCAGGCCTTTGTGTTGCGCGATAACGCAGGTGTGGCGCAAAAACTTTATGGGGTTAATTTGGATATTACTGAGCGTAAAAAATCCGAGTATCAGCAACAAAAATTAGTGCGCGAATTGACAGCAATTAATGCTGAATTAAATAGTTTTACCTATATTGCCTCCCACGATTTAAAATCCCCACTGCGCGGCATTGACCAATTGGCTAGTTGGATTGCCGAGGATTTAAACGACAAGCTGGATGATGCGACCCAAAAACATTTGGGGCTGATGCAAAACCGCATTAAACGCATGGAAAAATTACTGGATGATTTATTGGAATACTCCCGCGCCGGGCGCAGCCTGGGGGATGAAACCCTCGTTGATACCCGCGTGCTTATTAGTGACTGCCTAGAATTTATTGCAGCCCATACACCTGTGCAGCTGAAATTCTTATCGCCTATGCCGGTAATTACCACCTTGCGGGCGCCGCTGGAAGTGGTGATGCGCAATTTAATTGGCAATGCGGTTAAACATCATCCCGGCGGCGCGATTGAAATTTATATTGAGGCCAAAAAACGCCCCACGGGTTATGAGTTTGGGGTTGGCGATAACGGCGCGGGTATAGCGCCTGAACATCATGAGAAAATATTTACTATGTTTCAAACCCTTAAACCCAGGGATTTAGTTGAAGGCAGCGGCATAGGGCTGGCCCTGGTGAAGAAGACGGTGGAAGGACGCGGTGGTACTATTCGCGTTGAATCTGATGGGGTATCCGGCAGCTGGTTTTATTTTACTTGGCCGGATATTCACCAACCCACTCCAGACGGGAGCTTGTAAATGTTGAACGCAAAACTTGATCGCGATGTGACGATCTTGCTGGTGGACGATGACGATGTAGACGCCATGTCCATTCAGCGCACCTTAAAAAAACAAAATTTATCTAACCCCTTAGTGCGCGCCCACGATGGGGTGGAAGGTTTGGAATTATTGCGGCGGCTGATTAAAGCGGGCCAGCGTTATATAGTTTTGCTGGACATCAATATGCCGCGCATGAACGGCGTTGAAATGCTCTCCAAGGTGCGCGCCGATCCCAGTTTAGCTAGCTCATTAATTTTTATGCTTACCACTTCGCAAGCGGAAGATGATAAGGCCAAGTGTTACCAGCGTAATGTGGCGGGTTATATAGTTAAAAAGCAGTCGGATAATGGTTTTGCGCGGTTAATTTCCATGTTGCATTCTTATTGGGGTGTGGTGGAATTGCCGGATTGTTAGTTTTTTCGATGGGTAATTTATTAACCCGGTGACATTTGGTGTCGGGTTAATAACGGCGGCGTACGCCGCCGCGAGCCCCGCTAAAACAAGCAGATCCACGTATCTGCACAGGTTTAGCGGGGCGAAAACAAAATAGATCAGGACGATCTATTTTGTCGCCGGGTTAATAGATGGGCAATTGAAAAAATAACTGCACCCATTGGGCACCCACAAGGGGTGCCCCTACAGCGGGGTTTGAGGATTCGAGGGTTTGAGGTTTTTAGGGAGCAGCCCGGATGGAGCGCAGCGCAATCCGGGTTTAGCTCGATAGTGTTCCTGCCTGCAACCCCGGATTGCGCTGCGCTGCATCCGGGCTACTAAACTTGCGTTTGCTTAACCGAGCAACTGCGGTTCAATTTCCAAGACCACACCAAACCCTGCGGCGACCTTGTCTGCGATGATGGCGGCGCAGGCGAGTACGTCCTCGCGCGGGCGCTGGGCGGGGTTGGTTAATACCAGCGCCTGCTGCGGGTGCACGGTAATGCCCTGGTAGGTTTGCCCCTTACAACCGGCCTGTTCAATTAACCAAGCGGCGGCGAGCTTCGCTCCCTGCGGCGCCGGGTAGTGGGGCATCTGCGGGTAGTGGCCCAATAGCTGGGCGAGTTTTTCTGCATGTACTACGGGGTTTTTAAAAAAACTACCGGCGTTGGGCATTACCGCTGGGTCCGGTAATTTACTAAGCCGCAGGTTAATCACCCGCTCTAATAACTGCGGGGGTGTGGGGGTTTGGCCGTTAAAATTCAGTGCCGGGTAACTTAAATCCGGCTTGAATACACGGCTTAAACGCAGGCGAATGGCCAGAATAATATGGCTGTGGCGCAGGGCCTGTTTAAAGATGGAGTCGCGATAGGCGAGCAGACAGTCCTCGGCGTTTAGTACTTCAAGGCTCATACTGTGGCGGTTCAAACACACCACTTGGCTGAGTAACTGGCCGATTTCTACCCCATAGGCGCCTATGTTTTGAATCGGCGCCGCACCTGCGCTGCCGGGAATTAAGGCTAAATTCTCCAGCCCATACAGGCCTTGGCCGGAACACCAAAGCACCGCCTGGTGCCAGTTTTCCCCCGCCGCTAATTCCACTTCTACTTGCTCGCCCTGCTCGCTCAGCAGGTGGCGGCCTATGAGTTTGGGGCTGAGGGTAAGGCCGGGGATAAAGGCGCCGCACAACAGGTTGCTGCCGCCGCCGAGCAGGTGCACCGGCAGGCCCTGATTATTTGCCCAGTTCAGTGCTTCGGTCAGTTCAGCTAGGCTTGCCGCCGCGCAGTAATACTCGGCCCGCGCCGGGCAGGCGAGGGTGTTATGGCGCTGTAAATCAAAATCGCGTTGCAGGTTGAACATGGGCTAGCTTCGCGCCGCCAGTATGCGTGCAAGCCAGGCGTCGCAGGCCGCTTCGCTCAAGGCTAAAACTTGTGCAAAGGCGCGGGCATCGCCGTAGTAAGGGTCGGGCATTTCCCGCAGGGGCTGCTCGGGTAACACATCCAAAAACAGCCCTAAATGGCCGCTAAAGCCTGCGGGTTTTAGCGCCGCAAGCTCGCGCAGGTTGTTGGCATCCATGGCGAGTATGTAGTCAAACTCGGCAAAATCCGCCCTATTCACCTGGCGGGCGCGCTGGGGGCTGAGGTCGTAACCGGCGGCCTTGGCGCAGGCCATGGTGCGGCTGTCGGGCTGTTTGCCTATGTGCCAGTCGGAGGTGCCTGCGGAATCCACATTGACGCGATTGCCCAGGCGCCGCTGGTCGATTTTGGCCTGCATCACGCCGTGGGCGGTGGGGCTGCGGCAGATGTTGCCGAGGCAGACGAAGAGAATTTTGGAAGGCATAAGGTCGATTTCTAGTTCAGATTTAACAAAGTCTTTTGCGGCACTCGGCAGAGGGTGCATTGATAGGGTTTTCTCTAGGCCGTATTGCAGATTTACGGCTCCTTCTTTTCCCTGCAAACGCTGCCAGGGGATATTAGTTATTGCACTTAAGAATATTCGCTCCTGCCGTCCTAAATAGACAATAACTTTTTTCTGTGATCTCACTGCTAGCTATAAGATCAGCCAGCGCACTGGCTAGGAATGAAAGGCAATAAATGCAATTTTCGTGGTAATAGCTATTCAAATAATGTATCTAGATCTTCAGGAACAACATGTGGCACTTGAGATTTGTGCATCTGCTCCACAGGCTTTTTAGGGGCTCGGATAGGATTTGATTTCATGTAAAACACCTAAAAAATTGTGTAAATCCACATCAAAATCCTTACTTGAATATGATTTATCCCAAATTCTAGACGATGCGACTTGTTTACGAAGCTGCTTGCCAATATGAAAAATTCCATTTCTATACTTCGGATACTTGACAAGAAAATGCTTCGTTTTTGGCAACTCAAATGAATTGAATTCAATCTCTAAAACTCTATGCCCCAATGAAATGTTCATAGCATGACCGTTCCACATTCCTTCCACGAAATATCTTTTATCAAATGACCAACGGTTGACTTTAATTTCACCAAATAACATCTCCGAAATCTCATCCATGAATTTAAGACCAACGGTCTTAAATTTAGCCTTGTAAAGAAGATAGAAATCGTAAGGCATCGGAAGAATTGTCAAAACCAAAAATAAAATTAATAATTTTTCGTCCAAGCTCCGAACTCCTTTCAATTATCCAACTGCGCCAAATACTGACGCACACGCTTAAGATCCAGCTCCGTATCCACCCCGCCCGGCACCGCTTCCACCGCTTCGGCCACATGTATCGCCTGGCCGTTGGCGAGTATGCGCAGTTGCTCTAATTTTTCGCAGGCTTCCAGTGGCGCTACCGGCCAGCCCACAAACTGCTGCAGCAGGCTGACGCGGTAGGCGTAGATGCCGATATGCCGTTTGGGGCTGATGGCGCTGGGCATCTGTTGGGGGGAGGCGGCGAATCCGTCCCGGTGCCAGGGAATCGGCGCGCGGGAGAAGTAGAGGGCGAGGCCTGCCAGGTCAGTCACCACCTTTACTATGTTGGGGTCGAAGCAGTCTTCCAGGCGGTGAATGGTTTCGCACAGGGTAGCGGCGCTTACCGCCGGGCGGCTGGCTAAATTGTCCGCTACCTGGTCGATCACGCTGGCGGGGATCAGGGGTTCATCGCCCTGTACGTTCACCACTATATGCTCCGGTGGCAGTTCCAATTGGCTGACCACCTCGTGTAAGCGGTCGGTGCCGGATTCGTGGTGGCTGCCGGTCATACAGACTTCGCCGCCAAAACTCTTGACCACATCGGCGATGCGCTGATCGTCGGTGGCCACAATCACGCGGCTGGCGGCGCTTTGGCGGGCACACTCGTATACCCGCTGCACCATACTTTTACCACCTAGGTCTTTGAGGGGTTTGCCGGGTAGGCGGCTGGAGCCAAAACGGGCGGGGATAATTACGCTATAGGTCACGGGGTGTGCTCCTGGGGTGATCGGCAAAGGGCTTGCACGCGGGTGCAAAAATCCTCAACAAAGTCGGCCGGTAACTGGGCGTCTACATCGAGCACCCAGGTGTTCGGTGGCGCGAGCATGCGGCATTTAACCGCATCTTTCGCGGTGATTAACAGCGGCTGGCCCTCGGCAAAAGCGAAGTCCATGGGGTTAAAACGGTGGTGATCGGGCAGGGCGCGGCGGGTGACCGTCAGGCCCCAGTCTTCCAAGCTGCGAAAAAAGCGTTCGGGGTTGCCTATGCCCGCCAGGGCACACACCTGGGCCTGCTCGCCCCAGGGCCAGGGCTGAAACGCGAAGGCTTGGTTGGTGGCTACATCCCGCCAGCGGCGGGGCGCGAGGCTGAAGCCGCTGGCGCCGCTGCCGCCGTTGACCAGCACCCAGTCGGCTTCTTTAAGGCGCCCGGCGCCCTCGCGCAGGGGGCCAATCGGCAGGCACCAGCCATTGCCCAGGCCCCGGCTGGCATCGAGCACTATGAGTTCTAAATCCCGCGCCAGGCGGTAGTGCTGCAGGCCGTCGTCGCTGAGAATGACCTGGCAACCGGCGCGCACCAACTCGCAGGCTGCGGCCACGCGGTCGCGGCCTATGCACACGGGGCAGGTCAGGCTCTGGGCCAGTAGGGCCGGTTCATCGCCGCAGAGGTTAGGGTCGGTGTTGTTATCCACCCGCAAAAAGCTGCCAGTGAAGCTGCCGCCGTAGCCGCGCGCCACCAGGCCCACCTTGAGGTTGCGCGCCAACAGGGCATTGGCCAGGGCCATGATCAGGGGGGTTTTACCTGTGCCGCCGACTGTAATATTGCCGATGATCACGACCGGCACCGGCAGGCGCGCTGCCCGCGCACTCAGAAGCCAACGGCGCAGCAGGCGCAGCAGCCAAAACAGCGGCGCCAGAGGTAAAAAAACCCACAACCAAGTGGGTTTTCCATACCATTGCTGCAGAACGGACTGCTCCATTAGGGGGCTTTAGCCGCGCCGCCGGGCAGTTTGGTGGTCAGCTGCAAATTGGCAAAGCCGGTTTGACCCGCCGCCTCCATCACAGTCACCACCGCTTGGTAGGGCACATTGGCATCGGCGGTCACCACAAAAGGCGTTTTTTTATCGCTGATGGCGAGTTTTTCAATCGCCCGCAAGAGGGTTTCCGACTGGCTGTTAATCAGCGCCTGGCCATTGAGGCTATAGCCACCTTTTTGATCGATGATCACCTCAATGCGATTGACCTTAGGCGCGTCATCACTGCCGACGGCCTGCGGCAGCTCCAGCTTTAAATGCCCCTCTTTGGTCATGGTGGTGGCCACCATAAAAAAGATCAGCAGCAGCAACAGCACATCGATGAAGTTAGTAACATCTATGTGGTCTTCTTTGCGGGCCTGGCGGCGGAATTTCATCGAATCACCCTAGGCCGCTTTGAGATCGACGCGGCGGTCGTTGCACAGGGCGTCCACCAGTTTGAGCGCGTCCTGCTCCAAGAGCACCGCAAGGTTATCCACCCGGCGCAGGAAAAACCGGTGGGCGGCGATGGCGGGAATGGCCACCATCAAACCACCGGCGGTACAAATCAGTGCCTCGGCTATGCCACCGGCGAGAATGCTGGTGTTGCCGTTGCTGCCAGCGAGCATAATTTCGGTGAACATTTTGATCATGCCGAATACGGTGCCGAGCAAACCCAACTGGGGGGCCAGGCTGCCGATGGTGCCGAGGATAGGCAGGTAGCGCTCTAACTCGTTAATCACTTGGCTGGCGGCCTCTTCGATGGAATCTTTCATCACATCGCGGCCGTGGCGGGAGTTGGCAAGACCAGCGGCTAATATGCGGCCTAGGGGTGAGGATTTGCGCAGGGATTTGAGTTTTTCCGCATCAAAACTGTTGTTTTGTAACAGCGCCCACACCTCACCTAGCTGGTGGCGGGGGGCGATTTTTTTCGGGTTGAGGGTCCAAAAACGCTCCACCGTGATGGCTACCACAGCAACAGAACACAGGATAATCGGCACCATTAACCAGCCGCCTGCGATTAAAATGTTACTCTCCACGACAAACTCCCGAAGCTATTATTGTTGGCCGGGCATAATACCCGAATTTTCTGCGCGGTTAATGAAACAGTTCCCGCCTTAATCGCCTGCACCGAGGCGCCCTGCAAGCATAGCACCGGCCATCACAACCTCACTCGGCACAGGCTTTGCCAGAGCTACTAGCAAACCCACCGCTTAGGGTCTTCGCATGAAATTACATTGGCAAATTCTCATCAGTATTGGCCTGGCCTTTATCACCGGCCTGCTAGTGCCCAAAGACAGCCAGCTGCTGGGCGTGCAGCTGTACAGCCTGCTGGGGTTTTTAGGCAGTGTTTTTTTGCAGGGCTTAAAAATGCTGGTGATTCCGCTGGTGATCTCCTCGGTGATTTGCGGGGTCGCTGGCATCGGCAGCCAGAAATTAGGCCGCATGGGTTGGCTCACCGCCGCCACCTTTATTGGTTTTACCAGCAGCGCAGTGCTGGTGGGATTATTAATGGTGAACCTGTTCAGCCCCGGCACCCACAACGGCAAACCCGCCAGCGACTTATTAAATTTGCTAGACGCCGAGCAGGTGGCCAGCCAAGTGGCCAAGGTGGCCGAGCGGGACGGCAGCGATATTGCTGGGGTTTTTCTGCGCATGATTCCCACCAACATAGTGGCCGCTGCCTCCGACGACGGCCAGATGCTGGGCGTGATTATCTTTTCCCTGTTATTTGGTTATTTCCTACTGCAATCGGCAGAGCCAGGGCGGGGTGCACAATTGAGTTTTTGGAGCGGCCTGAATGACACCATGATGCGCATGACGCTATTCGTGATGAAATTTGCCCCCATCGGCGTGTACGGCTTAATTACCCAAACGGTGATGAATACGGGGCTAAAAAGCCTCAGTGTGATGGGCGTGTTTTTTATTACCGTAGCGGCCGGTTTAATGCTGCATTGTTTTGGCACTTTAGCGCTGTATTTAAAAGTCTTCGGCCGGGTTAATCCGTTAAAACATTACAAAGCCATGTTCCCCGCCATGCTCACGGCCTTTTCTACCGCCAGCTCCAATGCGTCTTTGCCGGTGAATATTAAATGCCTGGAGGAAAACGCCAAGGTATCCCACAAAACCACCTCCTTTGTACTGCCCCTGGGCGCCTCGTTAAATATGGACGGCACGGCGTTATACGAATGTGTAGCGGTGATTTTTATCGCCCAGGCCTACGGCGTTGAGCTTAGCCACAGCCAACAACTGATGGTGGTGTTAATGGCACTGCTCACCTCGTTTGGCATCGCCGGTATTCCGGCGGCAAGCCTGGTGGCCATCAGCGTTATTCTGGGCAGCCTAGGCCTGCCCATCGAGGCCATTGCCCTCTTGATGGTGACCGACCGCCTGCTGGATATGATGCGCACCGCTGTCAATGTATTTAGCGATAGCTGCTGCGCTGTGGTGGTGGCTAGGGTGGAAGGCGAGCAGGGCGTGTTAAAGGATTAAGCCTACGCTCGGCCGCTGTAGTGTTGCGTCGCCGGGTGATGAGAATAAGCACAATTAAAGTATTGTTTTAGCCCGCCACCCGCGCAATTCTCGTCTAGGCTTTAAACACCTTCTGGCGATTAAACAGGGTGACAAGAATGGAGTGGTTTAGGAATTTACCCATAGTGCGCAAACAAATGTTGATGCTGATAGGCGTTGCACTCTTGCCGATTGTCATTTTGGGCCTATTAAGTTATTCAACTGCAAAACAAGAATTAACCCGCAGCGCCACCGATTCCTTAATTGCTGTGCGCGATTTAAAAACCGCCGCGATTAATCGCCACTTCGAACAAATGCGCGGCCAACTGACCAGCATGGCGCTGAGTGAGGATGTACAAAAAGCCTGGCAGGAATTAACGCAAGGCTTTAATAAACTGAGCGCCGAAAGCCCAGCCTTGGATGACTTAACCGCGTATTACCGCAGCCAATTTGCGGCGGAATATCGAAAACGCAGCCAAAAAACTCTTGTCGTACAACCTCTGTTAGAGCGCTTATCGCCCGCCGGACAATGGCTGCAAAGCGAATACATCGCCGCTAATACGCACCCCTTGGGTTCTAAACATCTGCTCAACAGCGGCGCCAGCGCCAATGAGTACAACCGCGCCCACGAAAAACTCCACCCCAAATTGCGCCACGAATTAGCGGCCTTTGGTTATTACGACGTATTTATTGTTGATAATGCCAGTGGCAATGTGGTGTACAGCGTATTTAAAGAATTGGATTTTGCCACCAATTTAACCACCGGCAGTTGGGCCAAAACCGCCTTAGCGCGCGTGTTTAATACGGCTAAAAACCTGCCGCAAGGCCAAACAGCGCTCACCGATTTTGCCCCCTATACCCCCTCGTATGAAGCGCCAGCGGCCTTTATGGCAACGCCGATTTATATACAAGGCAAAGCCCTCGGCACCTTAATTGTGCAAGTGCCCATAGAACCGATAAACGCCATTATGCAAGAGCGCTCCGGTATGGGTAAAAGCGGCGAAACCTATTTAGTGGGCGCGGATTATTTAATGCGCTCGGATTCATTTTTAGACCCTAAACAGCGCAGCGTCGCCGCGTCATTTGCCGCGCCGGAAACCGGCAGTATTAAAACCGAGGCGATTACACAGGGTTTAGCCGGTAAAAGCGGCGCCCAGCTGTTGCTCGATTACAAGGGCAACCGCGTTTTATCGGCCTTTAGCCCGCTTAAAATAGGCGATTTTACTTGGGTAATCGCCGCCGAAATCGACGAGGCGGAAGCCTTACAATCGGTTTATAACCTGCGCACTATTACTCTGATTATCGGCAGCGTTTTATTGGCAGCGGTGGCAGTTTTAGCATTGTTGAGTGCACGCTTGGTGAGTAAACCCATCGCCAGCATGGAGCAGATTATCAGCCGCGTGCAAAAAGAAGGTAATTTTCGCCTCAGTTTAAATAATCGCGATCAAGATGAAATCGGCAATACCTGCCGCAGTGTGGATAAATTAGTGCTGGATACCGGGCGGGTGATCCAACTGGTCAACACACATTTACAGCAATTAGTGCAGGGCGATGCGGTGGCAACTATTCAGGAGCTATTCCCCGGCGAGTTAGGTTTATTGGCGCAGGGCGTGAACAATACAGTAGCCGCCATAGAGGCCGCTCGCCAAGAACAGGCCCGCCAGGCCGGTGTGATTGCACAAAAAGCCCAAGAGGCCGAACAGGCCGCCGCTGCAGCGCGCCACCAAGCCACCCAAACGCTAATTATTAAACAGGCCCTGGACGTGTGCGCCACCGCCGCCATGATTGCCGATGGCGAGCATAAAATTGTTTATCACAATCGGGCTTTGCAGCAGTTAATGCAGCGGTTAACCCGCGCCCTGCAGGCTGAAATAGGTGGCATTAGTGCCGAGCAATTAATCGGTGTGGAGCTGCAGCGCTTTCACCATTTGCCTGCACTGCACAGCGCCCAACAACTAACACAAACACACCAAACCCGTTGGCGCTTAGCGGAATTTACTTTGGATACTGCCATTACGCCTATTCGCGACCCGCAGGGCGTGTATTTAGGCTGTGTGGTGGAGTGGATTGACCGCACGGATGAGCTGGCTAAATACGCTGAAGAAACTAAAATTGCGCAGGAAAATGCCCGTATCCGCCAAGCCCTCGACGCCTCGTCCACCAGCACACTAATTCTCGATCAACAGCAATTAATCATTTACGCTAACCGCGCCATGCAGTCGCTTTTGAGCACCGCGCAAGCGGCGCTGTGCAGCCAATTACCGCACTTTAATGCGGCGGCTATTTTGGGTAAACCCAGCGATTTTGTGCACCCACAGCGAGAATTACACCCTGCCGCATTAAACAATAATCGGCAGACAATTCAGCTGGCCAGCGCTATTGGCGACAAACATTTTGTAATTACCGCAAACCCGATTACCGACACGCAAGACAATCAATTGGGCAGCGTGATTGAGTGGTTAGATCGCACAGCGGAAATCGCCATAGAACAGGAAATTAACCAGGTCATTCAAACCGCCTCAAAAGGCGATTTTAGCGCGTCGTTAAATCTGCAGGGCAAAAGTGGCTTCTTTTTAAATGTTGCGCAGGGGCTCAACCAAATTATTGCCACCACCAAACACGCCACCACAGAAATTGTCCGCGTAATAGGCGCTATGGCGCAGGGCGATTTAACCCAGCGTATTAGCAGTGAATACAGCGGTGAATTTGCCCTGGTAAAACGCGATGTGAATAAAACCCTCGACAGCCTCACGCGCACCATTAGCGATATTATTATCGCCAGTGAAACCATCGCCACCAGCAGCCAAGAAATTTCCGCAGGCACACAGGATTTAAGTACCCGCACGGAAGAACAAGCATCTTCTTTAGAAGAAACCGCCGCTAGCATGGAAGAAATTACCCAGATGCTGCACAAAAGCCAACACAATGCCCAAACGGCCAATAGTTTGAGTTTACAAGCGGTGGAAATGGCTAAATCCGGCGATGCCTCGGTGGAAAAAACCGCCACCGCTATGCGCGGTATTCAAGCGGCCAGCAGCGCTATTGCCAATATTATTGGTGTTATTGATGAGCTGGCATTTCAAACCAATTTATTAGCGTTAAATGCAGCGGTAGAAGCTGCGCGCGCCGGTGAACAGGGGCGCGGGTTTGCCGTAGTGGCCGCCGAAGTGAGAAGCCTTGCCCAGCGCTCGGCTAATTCAGCCAAAGAAATAAAACAGCTTATTAACGATTCGGTTAGCCGCGTGCAAGACGGCAGCGCCCTGGTGGAAATTTCCCGCAAAACACTCAATCAAATGGTGCAGGAAATTTTACACGTAGCCAATATGGTGGGCGATATAGTGCATACCACCAAAGAACAAGCCGCCGGTGTTAGCCAAATTAATACGGCAATTTTGCAGATGGATCAAATTACCCAACAAAATGCCGCACTGGTAGAACAGGCCTCGGCCGCCAGCGAAACCATGGCCGATCAAGCGCGAGCCTTAGATCAATTAATGGGGTTTTTTAAACGCTAGGCGGAAAATATTTATAAGCCCTAGTGATGTGAAAACACACCAATACCCGTGTGTAGCGCTGTCGCGGGTTGCGCGCCTACAATCGGCCCCGCGCAGCGGGATTTTAAAATAGCCACATTGTGCACTTAATTAGCGCCTTGCTAGCACTTTACCCGCGCCCATCTATGCTTTAGGTAGCCGTCTGTGTCAGACATTTATTGATCCGCATGATGTGAGGTAAATTCTTCATGCCCGTCCCCGCTACCATTTTGCAAATCCTCCAGCGCAACAATATTAGTTTCGCCGTCACACCCACTGAGCCGAGCCCAGCGGTGGATAACACCGTGTGCCAGGTGCGTTCGCAGTTGTTGGCGGACCAGCACGGTTGGGTGCAGGTATTGCTGCCGCAAAAAGATATGTTGGATTTAGAGCGTTTAGCCCAGGAATTAGGCCGCACCCTACACCCGGTGGCGGCGGCGGAAATTAATGCTTTTTTGCTTAAACACAATTTGCAAAGTGTGCCCGCTATGCCCGCCTGGCAGGGCCTGCCCACACTGGTGGATTTAAATATTCTGCGTTATGAAAACGTCTGCCTCAATTCGGGCGATCAAGCCGAATTAGTCTGTGTGCAGCGAGCCGATTTCCAGGCGCTGATCCGCGAGGCCAACCTCTGCAGCCTCTCGTGCCCCACACAAACCATTAGCAGCGATGCGCGCCTGGATGCGCAACAAATTGAACACTCCATCAGCGCCTTCACCCAGCGGCGTATTCAGCAGCGCCTGCACGAAACGCTGGAAATACCGCCGCTGCACGATACCGCCAGCAAGATTATTCGCCTGCGCGCCAACCCCCAGGCGGACATCAGCGATTTGGCCAAAATTATCGAATTCGACCCCTCCCTCGCCGCCCAAGTGGTGAGCTGGGCCGCTTCGCCCTATTATTCGGCGCCGGGCAAAATTAAATCTGTGCAAGACGCCATAGTGCGCGTGCTGGGTTTTGATATGGTGATTAACCTAGCCCTCGGCCTCTCCTTAGGCCGCGCTTTTAACCCCCAGGTGATCAATAAAGCGCAAATCCGCGACTACTGGAAAAAAGCTGTGTTTATGGCAGCGGCGGTGGAGGCTTTAGTCACCAGCATTCCGCGCATCAGCAGGCCAGCCTTTGGTATGTCCTACCTGGTGGGGCTGTTGCACAATTTCGGTTACCTGATCCTCGCCGAGGTATTCCCGCCTTATTTCCAAAATATTAACCGCCACTTAGAGGCCAACCCCCATCTGGCCCCAGGCCTTGTTGAGCAGCATATTGTGGGCGTGGCCAGCTGCCAGATCACCGCTTGGTTATTGGAATACTGGAACCTGCCAGCGGAGGTGTGCACCGGCATTCGCCAACAATATAACCCCGCCTACCAGGGCGAGCACGCGGCCTATGCCCGCCTGGTGTACATAGCCAATCACCTACTGCTGCAACACGGGCCGGGCCAAATCGTCCGCCACAGCCTGCCGGAGGAATTGTTCGAGAGCCTGAATTTATCGCGCGAGGCGGCGGATGAAGCCATTCTCAACCTGCTCAGCTGCGCCGACGATTTAAAATCTCTGGCGCGGGTATTGGAGGGGTAGGTTCTTTTGCCTGTGCCTGCTGAAGAGATGTCGCCTAGCCCCCACTAGGTTAAGGATTTTGACCTGTTCCCCGCGCCTATTCTTGCCCTCACCCCAACCCTCTCCCACAGGGAGAGGGAGCTACAAGCAAGCTCTCCAGAGTTAGTACACACTGTCCCCTCTCCCTTTGGGAGAGGGCTAGGGTGAGGGAGCTGCGCTTAACTTAATGACATTGCCCCCATCCTTGGCAATGCCATTAAGTTAAGGATTATTGCCCCCTGGCGTAGCCCGCATGAAGTGGAACTGTTCAAAACACCCCGGATTGCGCTGCGCTCTATCCGGGCTACGGCGCCAATTTAATTGATTTAATGACGCCGAAACTCTTAATTTAATAACATTGGGCTGGCTGGGGTTTCTGGCAGAGGGCAAAATCTCCTAAAAAACCAGATGAAATCCTTAACTTAATGACATCGCCATCAACGGGGTCGCCCTGCAGTCGTCCGCTTTTTTTGCCAAATTCGCCTAGCCAGCGCTTTACCAGCTACATTTTCAGCGGCTTCCTAATAATGTCCTTTGGCGCAAATTACACAGCCTGCTGAATTTAATAACTCTGTGGCACACAAGCATTTGCCCGATTATTTTCAGCCTGCGCAGGACCAGGTCTAGCCGTGAGAAAGGTGTATTAACCAGTTAGTGAGTTGCTGCGTTTGCGCAGGCTGCCACCTGTAGGAAGCGCCTGAAATAACGGAATTACCGGTGCGGGGTTTAACAATACAGTGTTGGGTGTATAGGCGAGCCCCTTGCTTATAGCAAACTGCCCTTGTTTAGAAAATAAATTCGTCATCGCCTGCCGAAGCGACACTTTTTGCCCCTCCGCGCCCATGCCCACGCTGTTCCAAAAAGAAATTAATTGCGAAGGCGTTTTTACCGTGCTGGCAAATTCGTCATTAAATCCGATGCTGGTGCAATTATTTAATGCGCCGTATACGTACACTGCCAACATTAAAACACGCACTATGCCTGTCCCGCGATGAGCTTCGTCGATTTTTAATTTGCCAATTCCCAAGTTATTAGCAAGCACTGCTACGGTAATCTGCCCGACTTTTTGCTTGTGCCAATGCACGCTAATCGTCGCGCCCGATATTTTTATGCCGTAATGGGTATTGGCAATGGAGGTAATTTTATCGGTCACTTGAACCGCGCCAATAAGATCGCTGATATATATTTCCCACATACAATTACCTCTTAAGGTGAAATGATAAAAGAAATCTCCGGTTGTGAAAGCGCTTATTAAAGCCTGTTTTCAGCATCCTTATAGGCAGGGCGCGCCGCAGCTGCACGGGCGCACTGCTGAAACCCCCTTATTCAGCGCCTCCTTACAAGCCATAAAAATTGAACATATAAATCCCCAGTGTGCACAGGCGAAAACGCAGCTGCAATCCCAGTAGCTTCTGGTGGGTAATATGCCGGAAAACAGCTGTAGCGCTGAAGGATTATATTCCCGAGCGAAAAAACTAAGCTAAGCTTAATAGAGAATAAGCTAAGCATATTTTACTTCGCTTTTATCTCCCGCATGCGTCTTACATTATTGCCAGCAAAGTCAAAGCATTTATTAAACCGGCAGGTTTAAGTACCGGGTCAGTTGCAGATATGAGTTATGCTGGCGGCTAGGCAGGGTAAAACCGCTACAGCATGTATTGTCCTAAAAACTTCCGCTGAACCTGTAGCCAGCGCGTCTAAGGTTTAGAGTATGGGCGTTGTTGCCAAATAATTGGGCCTCAGCAGGCCGCTTCTACAGCGGCCAATTTTTTGAAAAACTTTAAGATGCAAAGCTCAGGCGGTTTAACTGCGGTTTTTAGGTGAAACTTTTGCCCCGCTAAATCATCCTGCCTGTTTGCCACTGGCTCACCCCATTTGCAGCCGATTGAGAAAACCCATGTTTCAGTCCAACCATTTTTTCCATGTGCTTGAGCAGTGGCTGCCCTATAAGGACACCGCCAACTGGGTGCTAGCGGCGGTGACCAACACCTGCGGCCCGGTCTACCGCAAAACGGGCGCTTTAATGTTATTAAGCGATAGCGGCCAGCAATTGGGTTTATCTAAGTGGCGGCTGCCTTGAGGCTGATCTATCGCTGCAGGCGCGCAAGGTGATTGCCTTGGGTAAATCCATCAGCGTGCACTACGATGCCCAGGATGAAGAAAACATCGCCTGGCGCTTGGGCATAGGCTGTGGTGGCGCGGCACACATTCTTCTGCATCCCTGCCATCGGCAAAACAATTATTTGCAATTAGAGCAGGTATACAGCCAATTAAAAGGCCAGCAGGCCGTGCGTTTTACCTTGGATCTGCATCATGCCCGCGCCGAATTTACCCCCTGCCTGCGGGATTTCACCCTGCGCCAAAGCGGCCAGATAAACAATGCCGCCTTAACCTGCCTGATTAATCCCCTGCCGCATTTATTAATCCTCGGCAGCGGCGTGGATATGCTGCCCCTGTGCCACCTGGCGCTTAACTTAGGCTGGCGGGTGAGCCTCGCCGATGCGCGCTTGAGCGCCGCCAAACGCGGCTATTTCCCGCCGACTATCAACGCCCTGGCGCAAAGTCTCGATCAATTAAGCGATGAATTTATCGCCCAGGTGGACGCAGTGGTGATTGCCCATCACTCCTTGCACCAGGATGCGCGTGCCTTAGCAGCCCTGCAGCAGCGGTATTTGCCCAATCCCTATGTGGGCCTGCTCGGCCCTGCCGCCCGCAAAGCCCGCGTGCTCGAACAGGCGAGCTTAACGGAGGCCCAACTGCGCTATCCGGTGGCAGGCCCCATGGGCTTGGCCCTGGGCGGTGAATTACCCGAATCGATTGCCCTGGCTGTATTGGCCGAATGCCACGGCCGCTTGTTTGCCAGCAGCGCCCTGCCATTGAGCCATTTTGCCGCGCCTACACCTGTCACCAAGGGTGTTTTATCTTGAGCCTGCCACTGGATTGCGTGGTGTTAGCGGCCGGTGCCGCACGCCGTTTTGGTGCCTGTAAATTGCTGGCCGAATTGAATGGCCAGCCGCTTATCAATTGTATTATCCGCAGTGCCCAGGCGATAAATCCCCACCGCCTGTTGGTTGTCACAGGCGCTTATCACCGGCAATTATTATTGGCCCAACACAATTTATGGCCTGCTGTTGAACTACATTTTTGCCCGGCGTGGCAATTAGGCATGGGCCATTCCCTAGGCTTTGCCATTGCCCAGCTCGCCGAGCACAACGCAGTGTTAGTGGTATTGGCCGACCAAGCGCTCATTACCCCGGCGGATTTAAATCAGCTTATCAATGCCTGGCAGGCGGCACCGGATAAAATTGCCTGTGCGGCATTTGCTGATACTTTTGGTGTGCCCGCTATTTTCCCTGCGCACTTAAAAAACGCATTATTGCAATGCACGGGGGATCAAGGCGCCAAGCCCATAATTAACAAACATCTTAACCAGGTTACATTGGTTAACCTGCCCAATGCCGAATTTGATGTAGACACCCGCGCCGATTTACTCCGCGCACACCAGTTAACCTGTGGAGCCGTCTTATGATTTCCCTCACCCTCAATGGCAAACCTCAACAACTCGACCTAGACCCAGACACACCGCTGCTGTGGGTATTGCGCGATGAATTAAAACTCACCGGCACTAAATTCGGCTGCGGCATGGGCCTGTGCGGCGCCTGCACCGTGCATATGAACGGCGTAGCGGTGCGCGCCTGCAGTACGCCTATAGCGGCGGCCGAAGGAGCCAAAATCGACACCATCGAAGGCCTGCAATCGCCCGCCTTTAAAGCCGTGCAAAACGCCTGGCGCGCAGCCGACGTAGTGCAATGTGGCTACTGCCAATCCGGGCAAATCATGTCGGCAGCGGCGCTATTACAAACAACCCCCAAACCCACCGACGCGCAAATTGATGCGGCTATGGCGGGTAATTTATGCCGCTGCGCAACCTATCAACGCATCCGCGCGGCCATTCACCAAGCCGCCAATAATTTGGGAGGCAAAAGCAAATGAATTTTTTAAACCGACTCAACCAAAAAGAATTAGCGGCAGGGAGTTTATCGCGCCGGCAATTTTTACAGGTCAGCAGCATAAGCGGCGGATTATTAATGGGCTGCGGCAGTATGAGTTTATCTCTGCCTGCCCAGGCGGCGGACATACCGGTATTTAACGCCTTTGTAAAAATTACGCTGGATAACAAAGTGGTGGTGGTTATTAAACATATGGATATGGGGCAGGGCGTAAGCACTGGCCTTGCCACAGTAATTGCCGAGGAATTAGGTGCGCGCTGGGAGCAGGTAACATTTGAATTCGCCCCGGCCGATGCCAAGCAATACCACAATTTATTTTGGGGCAGTGCCCAAGGCACCGGCGGCTCCTCCTCCATCGCCAATTCCTGGGGTCAATTGCGCACGGCTGGCGCCGCTGTGCGGGAAATGTTGCAGGCCGCCGCTGCAGCTAAATGGCAAGTGCCACAGAAGGAAATTATTATTAAAGAAGGCCTCATCAGCCACGGCAAACGCCGCGCACAATTGGGTGAATTTGCCGCTCTTGCAGCCCTAGTGCCGGTGCCTGCCCAGCCGAAATTAACAGACCCAAAAGATTTTCAATTAATTGGCAAAACTATCCCGCGCCAGGATTCCAAAGCCAAAACCGACGGCAGCGCGGTGTATACCCAGGATATTTATCTAGACGGCATGCTCACCGCACTGGTGGCCTACCCGCCGCAATCCTACGGGAAAGTAAAAAGTTTTGACGCCACCCGCGCCAAAGCCTCCCCAGGGGTAAAAGCGGTGGTGGAAATTCCCCGTGGCGTGGCGGTAATTGCCGATAATTTTTGGGCGGCAAAAAAAGCCCGCGCCTTATTAAATATTCAATGGGATTTAACCGCCTGTGAAATCCGCAGCAGCGAGGCTTTATTTGCCGAATGCCACCAATTAGCCACACAAACTGGCCATGTCGTAAAAAACATTGGCGATGCCCTCGCTAATTTATCCACGGCAAAAAAAATTATTAGCGCCGAATACGAATTACCCTACCTGGCCCACGCACCCATTGAGCCAATGAATTGTGTGGTGTTATTAACCAAGGATCAGGCTCAATTATGGTTTGCCAGCCAAATGCCTACACAGGACCAACAGGAAGTAGCCGCTGTGGTGGGTTTAAAACCCGAGCAGGTAAAAATTAACAGCCTGTTTGCCGGTGGCAGTTTTGGCCGCCGCGCCTGCGCGTTGGATTATGTTGTGGATGCCGCCAATATCGCCAAACAGATGCGCGGCGTACCGATAAAAATGGTCTGGACGCGGGAAGATGAATTATTAAATGCGCGCTTTCGCCCCATGGCCGTCCACCATCTGCGCGGCGTAGTATTAGAAGACGGCGCCATCACCTGGCAACACCACGCCGTGGCGCCGAGTATTTTGCGCGGCACTCCCTTTGCCGGCCTAGTTAAAGGCCCAGTGGATGGCACAGTGGTGGAGGGTATTGAAGATACTCCCTACAGCATCCAACATTTTCAGGTAAGCGGCTCGGAATTCCCCGCCAAAATCCCCACGCTTTGGTGGCGCTCGGTGGGCCATTCGGGCAATGCCTTTGTGATGGAAACATTCCTCGATCAACTCGCCCGCAGCGCGCAAAAAGACCCAGTGGAATTGCGCCGGGAATTATTAGCCAAAGAACCGCGCGCCTTAGCCGCCTTAAACCTCGTAGCTGAAAAAGCCCAATGGCAAATGCCGCTGCCCGCTGGCTTACAGCGTGGCATAGCCATACATAAATCATTTAACACTTGGGTTGCCCAGGTGGCTTTTGTGCGTATTAATGAGGATAAAACCTTTAAAGTTGAAAAAGTCGTCTGTGCGGTGGATTGCGGCATAGCCGTTAACCCAGACGTAGTGCGCGCGCAAATGGAAGGCGCTATCGGCATGGGTTTAGGTGCGGCGCTAGGCGAAGCTATCACCCTAAAAAATGGTGTGCTAGAGCAAACTAATTTCCATCAATACACGCCGTTGCGTATTACTGATATGCCCCATGTAGAAGTGTTTATTGTCCCCTCGGCTGAGGCTCCCACCGGAGTAGGTGAACCGGGGCTGCCGCCCATAGCACCTGCGGTGGCTAATGCCCTTTTTGCAGCAACAGGTCAGCCGATCACTAAATTGCCCTTGGGCAAGCGGGTTTAAGCGTGTAAAAATAACCCGGCCGCTTTTATAAGCGGCTTTTTTTAAGTGTTTTTTATGGGTTATTTTTCTGCGTAGGTTTTATAGGTGGGATTTTTACTGGCCCGCGAACACCTTTACCCAATCTGCCCTTATTTGAGTGTGTTGCGATGGCCTTAGCATTTGGAATTCTAATTTTGCTCGTAATGCTAGGTTTACTCTGGGGGCCAACCATTATGGTGCTAAGGTGGCTTGGCAAACCCATTCGCTCCAAACTCTGCGCCAGCCTATTAATCACCGAATTAGTATTCGCCATAGTGTTAATACTGTTTACCGACCTATTGGACTTTAATAATCCCTTCAAAACCCTAATTGTGGCCGTGGTGCTGGCATCCTTGTTGGGTTTATTTTATGCCACCGTGCGGGCCTGGCGGCGTCGGTAATTTTATACTGGGGACGGGCCTGTGCCGGGCGGCAAAAACTCCTGTATGCGTAGTAATACGCCGTCTAAATTGTGGATTACATCTAAATTGCTAAAGCGCACAATCCGCAAACCCTGCTGAGCGATAAACCCATCGCGTATTTGATCGTACTTTTGTTTTCCTTCCCAATAGTGGCTCTCGCCATCCAGTTCAATTACCAAACTCGCTGCTGGGCAATAAAAATCGACACTATAAGGCCCAATGCCATGTTGCCTGCGAAACTTTACACCCAACTGCCCACCGCGTAATTTCGCCCACAAAAGGCGCTCGATGGGTGAGGATTCGTTGCGCAATTGTTGTCGCAGCGGTTTTTGTTGTTTGCGGTTAAATAATTTTTGGTTTTGCTCATCCATATAACTGCTCCATGTGAGGATTTTATTTTAAAAACTTAAACCTTGCCCCTGAAACAACACCCCCTCCCAACCTCCCCCTCAAAGAGGGGGAGGAGCTAAAACCCCACCCCGAATAAAATTAATAAACCAGCCCATTCACCAGCACGTACTGCCCCCTCCCCTTTTCAAGGGGAGGGTTGGGGTGGGGTTTTGTCCTTTAACTAGAGTGATCGCTGACCGAATTACATCTACGATAAGTTACTCATCACTCAGCCCGCTTGATTTCAGTGCCATCTCAATATTTTTTTTTGCCTCTTCTGGAGTCAAACAATTTTCTAAAGCATAGCGAGCCACTGCATATTCAAACGATTCTTTCTTATCTAATTTACAATATCGTTTATACCGGTCAATGACCCATTCAGAAAAATAACTTTCTAAATAAAGCCATTTATTTTTGCTGGGAATGTGGCTGGGCAGCCAATGTTCGTTGATGCGGCTACAAAAGGGCTGCAATGTTATTTCTCGGGAATATATGAACCACTTGGAAATGCCATATTGATATTCCAATCGACGTGCTGTCTTTTTCTTTGGATTGTAATTGCGCAAGGTGAAAGTTCGATTGCGTACAGAGAAAGCGTCTACCAAAGAAGTTATAATCGGATGCTCAAACGTGTCTGCATTTAAATCTGGCTCATCAGATGATAAGCCTTCCCACCATGAAAATTCAGGTGATGCTTTGATATGAGTCCGAGTTATGCCAAAATCGATAACGGTACTTAAAAAGTGATAGTCAGGGTTGTTGATATATTTATTTTCATTAGCTACCACCCAATCGAATCTCAATCGAGCAAATTCGGCATCTGTAATTCCCAAAAAATCACATACTATAGACTTAGTTTGGGGTTTCGGGCGCCAGCGACGCGGCAACGGTATGTAGTGATCACCATCAGCCAAGTCGGCATCGTGAGACTCAGATTGGCGCTCAAACGCGCTCAAAACAAAAGAAAGATAATTATTAGTTGTGGCGGGCAATTGGGAAAATTTGTTTAATAATGCAGCCAGACAATCGTCAGTAAAGCTGCAGTGCTTTAACTGTTCGGCAAGTTGGACAAATGAGTTCATTGAATACCCTCCTGCGCGACCATGCGGCGAATATTGAGTTTGGTTATTTCAGCTTGCTACAGTAAAGAAGTAGGTGGTATTCGGTGAAATTCAACATCCCTCAACGAAGCCAAAACTGCAAAAAATACAGATTTCCACTACGGATAAAAATATACAGAATATTTTCCCAGATAAAGAATTTTAGTGCTGAGCTTCGCCTTGCTCCACCCAGCTAACACACCCTAAAACCTAAACCTTCAAAGGCTTATACTTAACCCGCTTAGGCTGCGAGTCCTTTCCCTTACGCTTAATAAAATCCTCATGATATTCAGTGTAATTGCCCTCAAAAAACACAATCTCACTATCCCCTTCATAAGCCAAAATATGCGTAGCCACGCGGTCTAAAAACCAGCGGTCATGCGAGATCACCAGTGCACAACCGGGGAATGCCGCAATGGCTTCTTCCAATGCCCGCAGAGTTTCCACGTCTAAATCGTTGGAGGGTTCGTCAAGTAATAATACGTTGGCGCCTTTTTTCAAAGTGTCGGCCAAGTGCAAACGGCCGCGTTCACCGCCGGATAAATCCCCCACGCGTTTTTGCTGGTCGGTGCCTTTAAAATTAAAACGGCCTAAATAAGCCCGGCTGGGGATTTCATAGTTGCCAATTTTTAGAATATCCGCGCCGCCGGAAACGGCTTCCCACACACTTTTATCGTTGTCTAAATTGTCCCGGCTCTGGTCAACAAAGGCTAAATTAACCGTTTCACCTATAACAATTTCACCGCTATCGGGTTTTTCCTGGCCGGTAATCATGCGGAATAAAGTGGATTTACCGGCACCGTTACCGCCGACGATCCCCACTATGGCGCCTTTGGGAATGGTAAAACTTAATTTATCCATTAATACCCGGTCGCCATAGGCTTTGCTGACATTGTGAAATTCAATGACCTTATCGCCCAAGCGCTCGCCCGGTGGAATATAAATTTCGTTGGTTTCATTGCGCGCTTGGAATTCTTGGCTTTGCATTTCTTCAAAACGCGCTAAACGCGCTTTGCTTTTGGCTTGGCGGCCTTTGGGGTTTTGTCGCACCCATTCTAATTCGGCTTTTAAAGCTTTTTGGTGGGCGGCTTCCGAGCGCTGTTCCTGCTCTAAGCGTTTTTCTTTGGCTTCGAGCCAAGTGGAATAATTGCCTTCATAGGGAATACCCTGGCCACGGTCGAGTTCTAAAATCCAGCCAGCGGCGTTATCTAAAAAGTAGCGATCGTGGGTAATGGCTACCACTGTGCCGGTAAAGCCCAATAAAAATTGCTCCAACCAATACACCGATTCGGCGTCCAGGTGGTTAGTCGGTTCGTCTAATAACAACATATCCGGGCGCGAGAGCAACAAACGGCACAGCGCCACGCGGCGTTTTTCACCGCCGGAGAGTTTGCTGACATCCGCATCCCAAGGCGGCAGGCGCAAGGCGTCGGCGGCAACTTCTAAGGTGTGGTTGAGGTTGTGGGCATCCCAGGCGGCGATGATGTCTTCGAGTTGGCCTTGGCGCTTGGCCAGGGCGTCGAAGTCGGCGTCGGGTTCGGCGTAGGCGGCGTACACGGCGTCGAGACCTGCCAGGGCGTCAACGGCTTCGCGCACACCGTCCTCTACATTGCCGCGCACATCTTTGGCTGGGTCTAAATGGGGCTCCTGGGGTAAATAGCCGATTTTAATGCCGGGCATGGGGCGCGCTTCGCCGATAAAATCCTGATCCACCCCCGCCATAATGCGCAGCAGGCTGGATTTACCCGAGCCGTTTAAACCCAACACACCAATTTTGGCGCCGGGAAAAAACGACAGGGAAATATCTTTAAGAATTTGGCGCTTAGGCGGCACGATTTTGCCAAGCCGGTGCATGGTGTAGACGTATTGAGCCATGGAAGGATCCTGCGAATTTAGGGGGTTTAATAGGAATGAAACACAAAGGACGGCGCGAAGGTTAGCCTTGCGGCGGGGTAATTTCAAATACTCAGGAGCCTTTAAACGCGGCGCGAAAAAACCGGTTAAAAAAGCTTTAGCGTTAATACTCAACGCGGCGAGCGATAAAAATAAGGCGCAATAAAAAAGGCCTAGAATTTCTTCTAGGCCTTTGAATTATGGTGCCCGGAGGCGGAATCGAACCACCGACACGGGGATTTTCAATCCCCTGCTCTACCGACTGAGCTATCCGGGCGCTAAGTGCTGCTTTAGCGAGGCGCGTATTAAACCCGCTTGAAGTGCCCTCGTCAAGACAAGGGCGGGGGTTTTTTAGTGCGAGGATTTTTTATTTTGCTTGTTGTTCAGGCACATAGCCTTCGGCTTGATCAATTTGTTCGTTATTTAAGAATTTCTCTAACTGCTCGGCTAGATATTTGCGGTGGGCCGCATCCATAAGATTCAGGCGTTTTTCGTTAATCAGGCGGGTTTGATGGGTCATCCATTCGTCCCAGGCCTGTTTAGAAACCGATTCAAACAGGGCCATGCCCTTGGGGCTGGGGTTGGGCGGGGCGTCTAAACCGGGCAGTTCAGCTTGGTATTTACGGCAAAAAACAAGGCGGCTCATAGGCAATTCCAACAGCAAAGGTCAATTTTGCTCCAGTAGCAGTTTGACCGGAGCGGCCAGCCCGACGGCAGGCGGCGCGGCGCGATCGTACCACAACCAGTTATCGCTATCCTGCACCGCAGGCCATGCCGTGACACTCGCCAGGCGCGGCTCGATGATGAGTTCGTAGTGGCTAAAGCGATGGGTGAGCGGCGGCAGGGGCTTTAGTTGCCGCACGGATTTGATTAAGGGGTGTTGTTCGCAGGCGTCGGCTAAGGCCTGCTCGTCGGCGAATTCTGGCAGGCTCCAAAGCCCCCCCCAAATCCCTTGCGCCGGGCGTTTGTGCAGCAGAATCTGGCCGTCTTTGCTGCGCGCTAGCAGCATGTAACAGGTTTTGGTTGGCACGGCTTTGGGTGGTTTTTTGCCGGGGTAGAGGGCCTGGCTGTCGGTTTTATAGGCCTGGCACTGGTTTTTGAGGGGGCAGCGCGGGCAGTCAGGTTGGGATTTTTTGCACAGGGTGGCGCCTATATCCATCATCACCTGAGTGTAGGCGCGGCAGTTTTGCTTGGGGGCGAGCGCCTCGGCCAGTGCCCACAGCTCGGCGGCCACTGCGGGCGTACCAGGCCAACCGGGCACTGCTGCCACCCGCGCCAGCACCCGTTTAACGTTGCCATCGAGTATGGCCGCAGGCAAATCAAAGGCTAGGCTGCGAATGGCTCCGGCCGTGGAGCGCCCGATGCCGGGCAGGGCGGCCAGTTCAGCAAGCTCACAAGGAAAACCGCCCAGTGCCACGACCTGCTGGGCGCAGGCGTGCAGGTTGCGGGCGCGGGCGTAGTAGCCGAGGCCTGTCCAGAGATGTAACACCTCATCAAGGGGCGCGGCGGCGAGATCCTCCACACGCGGGAAGCGCTGGGTGAAGCGCTCGAAATAGGGGATGACGGTTTCTACCTGGGTTTGCTGCAGCATCACTTCCGACAGCCACACCCGGTAGGGGTTGATGTTCTGTTGCCAGGGTAAGTGTTTGCGGCCGTGGCGTTGATACCAGGCAAGCACCGCGCGTTGGAAGCTGGCTTTTTTTATCTCGGTCATGGGGTTTTTAATCTGTCTGCGGCCAAAGCCGGGTTATACGCCGCCAGCCACTATTGGGTCTGGCGCGCAGCCTGAGCGCTGATTTGGGCGGCGGCCTGCTCGCAACTGCTGGTCTCACATAGCTTTTGCCACTGGCTGAGGGCAAAGCGATTGTCGCCCAGCCACTGGGCCGGTAGCTGCCAGAGTTTGGCGCGGCGGAAGTCGCTGGTGGCGAAGCGGCCCACCTCAAAACGGCGCAGCACGAGCAGCTTCTGCTCCAGGTGGTTGCATTCAAACCAGGCGCCGGATGCCTCTGAGCGCAGGGGTTTGCACTGGCTGTCCGGGTGCCAATTGCTGTCGATAAAGGGCACCAGTTTGTCTTTGCTGCTGGCCCGCTGGTACTGCCAGCGCTGCAGCCACACCCCGTCCACCCAGCCCTGTTCAGTAAGGCCCGCCTGGGGCATGGGGGTGTGAATCACCCAGTTGTGGGCAAGGCCTGGGGTTATGGGCAGGGGGGTTAGCCAGGCGACGGGGCTAGGTGGGCGCTGGCTGAGCAGCAACAGGCCGGGCCCTAGGGCCAACACTAGGCAGATTGCCAGCAGGCGAGCCAGTGGCACAGCGCCCACTGTTACCGCTTGGCTGGCGGCCTGGCGCAGGGGGGCAAAATAGAGGGGCGGCAATACTACAGCGGCAAACAACAGCCAGCCGAAGGTTTCATGGTCGCCCACCAGGCTGTTTTTCATCTGGCTGTAATAACCCACCAGCACCAGTACAAATATGCGCACCCAGTTGGTGATTAGCCCCAACGCCAAAGCCGTCGCCATGGTGATCCAGTAGCCGCGCGGCGGATAGTGATTTAAACAGGCCAACATCTGGCCGAGGGCGAGGGCAATCACCAGATACCTAAGCCCGGAGCAGCCATCGGCAATAATAATTTGCCCATAGGGTAGGCTGATGGTAGTGCCGTCTATGTGCGCCGTGATACCCGCCAGCTCCACCATATGCCCGACTACAAAGCTGCTCAGGTAGAGCGCTGCGCTGTTAAATTCTCCCCACAGGCTGGTGGCAAACAGGGGCAGTAACAATATCGCCTTGTAGCGCCAGCTTTGCGCGAGGCCCAGCCAGGCGCTGTAGGCGGCGATGATCACCAGCAGCAAGGCGCCTTCGGCCAGCACACTGATTTGCACTGACTGCATGAGAAACCACAGCAGCGACATCACCCCCAGCAGGGCCAGCCGCAGGCCAAACAATGGCTGCGGCGGTGCCAAACTGGGCCTGCGCCAGAGCAGCCAAACAAAAACGGCTGCCACCAGCAAACCGTGCGAGAGGCCTTTATCCCACTCCACCCAGCGCCCGGCCAGCACACTGATGGTCGGCCAGTAGAGCCCGATGATGGCGGGCACTATGGCGAATACAAACAGCTGCTGGGGGGCGAGGGACAGGTATCTCATGGGCAATCTAACACGTGGCCACCGAAGCAGGTGCTGGGGTGGCAGAGCCTCTAGGTGGTGTGGGTGTTTTTATGGCCCTGCAGGCCGTAAAAAACAATGTAGAGGTAACACAGAATAGGCAGTAAAAAGGACAACTGCAGGCCGAGGCTATCGGCCAGCGCGCCCTGCGCCAGCGGAATCAAAGCGCCGCCCACAATCGCCATGCATAAAATCGATGAACCCTGGCTGGTGTGGCGGCCAAGGCCCGTTACGGCCAGGCTAAAAATAGTCGGGAACATCACCGAATTACACAGGCCCACCGCCAAAATTGCCCACATGGCAACAGAGCCTGAGGCAAATACCGCCACTAGGATCAACAGCACGGCCGCCAATGCGTTAAAGGCCAGCACTTTACCGCCGGAGATTTTTTGCATCACGATAGAGCCGATAAAACGCCCCACCATGGCGCCGCCCCAGTAGTAGCTGACGTATTTGGCGGCGTCTTTTTCCGCCAGGCCGGCTATGTCTGGCAGCCCCATAAAATTCACCAGCAGGCTGCCGATGGCCACTTCGCCGCCCACGTATACAAAAATACCCACTGCACCGAATACTAAATGGCGGTATTGCCAGGCGGAGCCGGAATCCTGCGCGCTGGCGGGCAGGGCCTCATCCACAATCACCGGTAGTTTCAAGAAAGCAAAAACCGCCGCCAATAACAATAGCGCAGCCGCTAGAGCGACATAGGGAATTTGCACCGCGTGGGCCTTAGCCTGCAGCAGAGCATCGCCGGTGAGGTTGGAGTCCACTGTGACTGCACCGAGAATCAAAGCGCCGCCGATAACAGGCGCAATGGTGGTGCCGAAGGAGTTAAACGCTTGCGTCAGCGTTAAGCGGCTGGGCGCTGTTTCAGGCTTGCCCAAAATCGCCACATAGGGGTTAGCAGATACCTGCAGCACCGTAATACCGCCTGCCAGCACAAACAACGCCGCCAAAAAAACGGCGTATTCACGCATGGCAGCGGCGGGGTAAAACATTAAACATCCCACGGCTGCGATGACTAAACCAATCACCGCACCGGTTTTGTAGCCGACTTTTTTCACCAACAGACCGGCCGGTAAAGACACCAAAAAGTAGGCGCCAAAGAAACAGAACTGAATCAACATACCCTGGGTGTAATTTAAATCGAACACCTCTTTTAAATGGGGAATCAGAATGTCATTCAGACAGGTTAAAAACCCCCACATAAAAAACAAAGTGGTGAGCGCAGACAGGGCAAAGGTGTAATTCTGCTGGCTTGTTGAGCCGCTGACGGAGGAAGTGGTGGAAGAAAATCCAGCCATAGATACGCCTCTTTATTATTGTTGGAGTGAATAGCGGCCCGCTCTAGGGCCCGTGTGAGCTGCCCCTGGGTTTAACCTTGCACCCCTAAAGAGGGGCAAATGCGGGGGTTGCAGGTTAAAGAGGGCGAGGTATTATGCGCATTCCCCCAGCGGGGAGCTACGCCTAATTATGTGATGGTTGCTGCAGCCTGATGGCGTTTAGCGGTAGAAGCATGAAAATGTTTCACGCTTCTGCATCTTTTCCGTAACGCGTGACAAACGGTGCGCCGCAACCGAGGCGTTATGCGATCTCGGGGCTGAACGACCAGCCGAAACACTCCATCATCAGGCGCCGCATAGCCGCTGCGGCCGCCTGCGCCCGCCCTTCAATGAGCGCTTGGCAGATGGCGCGATGGGGTTCAGTGGAGTGGGGTAGACGGTTGATGCGGTTGCTGTGTAAACGCAGTGAAACCCGCAAAAAATCTTCAAACTGGGAGAAAAATCGGTTGCCGCTGGCCTTTAAAAACGCCCCCATAAAGCGCTCGTGGGCCTGCGCCCAGAGCTGTGGGTTGCCCTGCGACTCCTCGACATTTTGCAGCGCGACTGAGACCTGATCCAATACCTCGCCGCCATTGTGGCGGCAGGCTAAGGAGACCGCCTCCGGCGCTATTGCCCAGCACATTTCGGCGAACTCGCGGCGCAGTGCATCGCTGGGGCGCGCCTCCTGCAGCCAATGTAACACCTCTGAATCAAACAGGTTCCAATGCTGCACCGCCTGCACGCGAATGCCCTGTCGTGGCCGGGAGGCGATCAAACCTTTCGCGGTCAGCATCTTTACCGCCTCGCGCGTTACACTCCGGCTGGTGCCAAACTCCGAGGAGATTTCCGCCTCCGTGGGTAGGCAACTGGTCTCCTGATATTTACCTTGTACAATAGCTTGCCCCAACGCATTGGCCACAAGCTGTGTCAGGTTAAGCCCACCATCAACTACCGCCATACAATACCTCTACATTTCAGCTGACTCGGGCAGCAACGACCCTACTAGGGATAATCTTAGTAGTGTCATTTTAACTATAATTCACTGATTTGTGTTACATAAGTCTGACTTAAATTATGTAATTTTGCGTAACAGTAATCATATCAAAATTGTCGTACTATATGCTTATATAGTGGACCATGTGGAGCCAGCTGCAGTATTTTTTTGCAGGCACACCCCCTGTATACGCCCGCAGCAGCTGGTTGGCTGGGTGTGTGGCGGCAGAGCTTCTACCGCCCGCGTGAATACAGGCCTGCAAAAAGTGCCCAGTGTGTATTGATCTGCCTGAATCACTGACCTTCCTCCCACCTGCAAAAATATCGGCGCTCCTCTGTAAGAATCCAGCAGGGTTGTGCGACTAACCGGCCGCGCATACCCACTGTATTACTGAGGAATCCACTATGCATGAGCTAGTGCAAGACTATTACGGCCGACAACTCACCGGCAGCGGCGATTTAAAAACCAGCGCCTGCTGCGACATCAGCCAGGTGCCCGACTGGCTTAAACCGCTGCTCGCCAAGCTGCACCCGACGGTGTTGGATCGCTACTACGGCTGTGGCTTGGTCTGCCCCAGCGATTTGACGGGTCTTAATGTCTTGGATCTAGGCTGCGGCACCGGGCGAGATGTGTTTTTACTGGCCCAGCTGGTGGGCGAGCACGGTCGGGTGGTGGGGGTGGATATGACCCCGCAACAACTGGCCGTGGCGCGGGATTTTCAGTGTTTCCACGCCGAGCAAATGGGTTATGACAATGTAACGTTCCTGCAGGGATATATAGAGCAGTTGGATCAACTGGGCTTGCCGCCGGCCAGTTTTGATCTGGTGGTATCCAATTGTGTGGTGAACCTATCACCGGATAAACCCAGCGTCTTAGCGGGGGTAGCCCGCCTGTTAAAACCCGGCGGCGAGCTGTATTTCTCCGATGTGTATTGCGACCGCCGCCTGCCTGAGGATCTGCGGCAGGCCCCTGTTTTGTACGGCGAATGTTTAGGCGGTGCGCTCTATTGGAACGATTTTACCCGCCTGGCCAAAGCAGCCGGTTTTATTGACCCGCGTCTGGTTGAGGATCGCCCGCTGGTGATAACCGACCCAGCCTTAGCTGCGCGCTTGGGCGAACACCGTTTTTACTCCGCCACCTATCGTCTGTTTAACCTGCCTACGCTGGAGGATGCCTGTGAAGACTACGGTCAGGCCGTGCGCTATAGGGGCAGTTGCCCAGAGCAACCCCATGCCTTCGTGTTGGATAAACACCACCGCTTTGTAGCGGGCAAACTCTATCCGGTCTGCAGCAATAGCTACGACATGCTCAAGCTCAGCCGCTTAGCGCAGCATTTTGATTTTTTGGGTGATACCCGCCGCCACTTCGGCCTGTTTGAAGGCTGCGGCAGCAGTGTGCCCTTTACCCAAACCACGCCCATTAACCCAGCCTGCTGTTGAGCCCCTATGGACATTGCCCTAATCCTTGTTGCGCTTTTATTGGCTTTTAGCAATGGTGCCAACGATAACTTCAAAGGCTTTGCCAGTGTGTGGGGCGCGGCCACGCTCAGCTACCGCAGCGCCTTAGGCCTGTCCGCTATCGCCAGTTTAGGTGGCGCCCTGCTGGCGTTGTTTATGGCCCAGGGCCTAGTGGCGAGTTTTTCCGGCAAAGGCCTGGTGCCCGCTGCGGCGCTGAGCGCGCCGGGTTTTATGTTTGCCGTGGCCTGCGCTGCAGCCCTAACCATATTCAGCGCCACTCGCCTGGGGCTGCCGGTTTCCACCACGCACGCGCTGCTCGGTGGCCTGGTGGGCGCAGGGCTTGGGATGGTTGGAGCGGTTAACTGGGCGCCATTGCTGCAATTTTTTGCGCTGCCCCTACTATTAAGCCCTCTGCTGGCGGCCAGCTTAGGCGCTCTGCTGTATGCACGGGTGCGCCAACTGCCGGTGGAAGATGCCTGCTTGTGCATCAACGTCGCACCGGCGGCCGTTTTGGAGGGGGGCGCCTCCTTGCAGATGAGCACTGAGCTGCAGCTGCAGATAGGCACAGCCTCAGGCGCCTGTGTCCGCAAGGATACCCAGGTGGCGCTCAAGCCCTGGTGGGATTGGTTGCATATAGCCTCCGCCATGGCGATTTGTTTTGCGCGCGGCTTAAACGATACCCCCAAACTGGCCGCGTTGTTGCTGGCGGCGGGCACCGTATCCTTAACCAGCTCAATTGTTGCCGTCGCCCTGTGCATGACGGTCGGCGGCCTGTTGTTCTCTCGCCGGGTGGCGCAGACACTGAGCCAAAAGCTCAGCCAGCTCGACACCCGTTCGGGCCTGGCCGCCAATATCACCACCGCAGGATTAGTGTTGGCGGCGAGTCATTTCTCGCTGCCGGTGAGCACCACCCATGTGGCGGTCGGCTCAATTGCTGGCGTGGGGGCTAGCAGCGGCGGCCTGCACCGAGCGGCCCTGATGAATATTCTGCTCAGCTGGTGCGCCACTTTACCCCTCGCGGCCCTGCTGGCCTTTGTCATTGGGCGTTTAACCCTTGCCTGAGGCTTCGGCACATAAAGGGTTAGGTGGGTTGTTATTAACCCGGCACTAAAACCTGCCGGGTTAATCAATATTCCTGCATAAAAAAGTAAATAGGTTATATGTCCTTACACTGAGTCCGTAATTCTTATCTGTTGTCAGCGCCCGGAATCCACCAGAATCGCCTCCGCACATGCCCTGTGCCCCGTCAGTTAATTAGCCTAAAACCTAGGTTAAAACAGCACAGAATATTCATCCCAGCAAAGAGGTAGGAATCTGACAATGCGTTTATTAAATAAAAAACAACTATTAATGAGTGTCACACTGGCCAGCTCACTGCTTGCCCTGTCGGCCCAAGCTGCACCCAATGCGGTGACTCTGTGGGAAGAGGCCATTTTGGATGCTATTCGCACCACTCGCCCCGGCCCGCCCATGACCGCCCGCGCCATCGCCATGGTGAACACCTGTATGTACGATGCCTGGGCACCCTATGATAAAAAGGCCGCTGGCACCATGCTGGGCAATAGCCTGCGCCGCCCTGTGCTTGAGCGCACCGACGCCAATAAAACCCAAGCGATTAGCTACGCTGCCTACCGCGCCGCAGTCGATTTATTTCCCACGCGCAAAGCCAGCTTCGATGCTCTGTTAAGTTCTCAGGGCTTTGATCCTGCCAATGTCAGCATGGATGTTGCCACACCGGCGGGTGTGGGCAATAAAACCTGCCAGGCGCTGTTGGATTTTCGCCACCACGATGGCGCCAACCAATTGGGTGATTTAGCGCCCGGTGCTTATAAAGATTACACAGGCTACGCGGCGGTCAACACACCCACCCAGATTAACGATCCTAACCATTGGCAGCCATTAATTGTCGGCGGCGCGGTGCAACCTTTTTTAGGCGCCCAGTGGTTTAAAGTGGTCCCCTTTGCCTTGACCAGCACCGATCAATTTGTGCCAGCCAGTGCAAAACCCGCCATGTACGGCAGCCAAAAATACATTGATCAGGCCAAAGAGGTGATCGCGTATCAAGCGAATTTAACCGATTATCAAAAATCGGTTGCCGAATATTGGGCGGACGGCCCCAACTCTGAATTTCCACCCGGCCACTGGATGTTATTCGGATTAAAAGTGTCTGCGCGCGATAATCACAGCATTGATCAAGACGCCAAAATGTTTTTTGCCTTAGGTAATGCGATGCACGATGCCGCTATTACCGCCTGGACGGCCAAACGTAAATTCGATTACGTGCGGCCAATTACCGCCATTCATTATTTATTTGCCAATGAAACTATCCAGGGTTGGGGCGGCCCCGGCCAAGGCACTGTGTCCCTGCTCGGTTCACAATGGCAAACCTATCAGGCCAGCAATTTTAATACACCGCCGTTTCCTGAGTGGTTCTCAGGCCACAGCGCATTTAGTGCTGCAGGCGCCGCTGTGTTGCGCAATTTCACCAAGAGCGATGTGTTAGGTGCCTCTGATATTGTGCGCGCGGGCAGCTCTCGGGTTGAGCCGGGTTTAGTGCCTGCAGCGGATATTCACTTTAGCTGGGCCACATTTACCGATGCGGCGGACGATGCGGGCATTTCTCGCCGTTACGGTGGTATTCACTTTATTCAAGGCGATTTAGACGGCCGCGCGGCGGGTAAAAAAGTCGGTAATTTAGTCTGGCGCAAAGCCAGCGAATATTTCCGTGGCGTTGAAAATCCAGTGTGTAATTTAGAATTGGAAGCCAGCACACAATTGGATTTGGCGGAATAAATACACCTTATTCACCCGGCGGCCTAAACGGCCGCCAGTCTCGCTAAAACAAGCAAATCCAGGTATTTTGGTTCGTTTTAGCTGGACGCAGCTGAGGTGTTTAGCGTTGACATAACCGCAACACAGGTTGCGGTTTTTTTGTTGGCAGCTAAGCGTTTGGCACTTCTTTTTTACCTTCCGCACACGGGCAAGTGTTTAGATAACAATAAACAGCACCTTTATATCGGCGAGTTTTTATTGGCCTGATGTATCGGCGCTGTAGAGCTTGTCAATATAATCCTTCGCCACCTGTTCCCACGAAAAGCGCGCCGCCTTTGCCGCTGTAGCAATTTTTTGAAACGCTTTGGGATTGCTATCGTGCAGGGCGAGAATATCGGCAAATTTTTGCGCGCAGTTTTGTGCCTGTTCTACGCTGTCTTGGCCGCTAAAACTAAACCCGGTTACGCCATCTTCCACCGTGTCGTTAAGGCCGCCCACCGCATGTACTAAACAGGGTTGGCCTGCGCGCATGGCGAGCATTTGGCTGATGCCACAGGGCTCAAAGGAGCTGGGCATAATAAATAAATCGCCGTTGTTGTAGAGCGCCTGGGAGAGGGCGTCGGAATAGCCTTGTAAATAAATAAAATTGGGGTGGCGAGCGCTTATTTCCAGGAAAAATTGTTCGTATTCTGCAGTGCCGCTACCCAACAGAAAAAACGCGCCGTTGGTGCCTAAACGCTCCAAAATGGCATCCAATAGTGTGGCGCCCGTGGATTTATCGACGATTTCTTTAAACAAACGCACTTTTTGGCCGGTAATGCGCCCCACCGAGGTGACAATAAAACCGCGCTCTTTATTTTGCAGCCACAGGTAAATTCGCTTTTGCGCCATCCAGTGGCAACTGGCCACTACAGGGCTTTTACTCACCCAGCCGATAAGGCTTTCGATAATAATATTGGCGAGGTTATTTTTATTTTCTATTTTGTATTTGCGCCCTTCGGGGTATTCACAGCCATTTAAAATGCCGATTAATTTACCCTGCGCATTGGCGAGCATTAAATCCTGCTCCAGGCCTTCGCCGCCGTAAATACCGCGCGCGGTGAGGCTGGGGCGCTGAATTTCTTGAGCGTAGCTGGGTGAGACGGTGTGAATTTTATCCGCCAGGGTAATGCCTGCGCGCATAGGATTAATACAGTGGGTGGCGCGCGGGTCGCAGATGCGGCTGCGGTCGTAATTTAAATGCGGGTACCAGGTTTCTAACGAGGAGCCGTCGCCGCTGAAGGGGCGCACACCCTGTAGGGATAAATTGTGGATGGTGTACACCATAGGTAGGTTTTTTAAGCTGGCATAGGCCGGGTCGTATTCGCGCAGCACTAGAATTAATGCCGCGTGCCAGTCGTGCAGATGCACTACATCTAACTGACCAAAACCGCCTTCGACACAGACCTGTGCGACGGCGGCGCAAAAAAAGGCGTATTTGCTGGCGTCGGTGGCGAAGGGGCGCTCGGAGCCATCGTTGCAATACACAGCGCCGTCGCCGCAGGGGGAAAAATAACTGTGGCCTAACGCCCAGTAGGTAATCGCCGGGCCGACTTCATCTAAATAACTTTGTAAGAGTTGTTTGCCTTTTACTTTGAATAAATGCACTTCCTCTTGTTTGCCAGCAAAATTTACCTGGAATGCAGCGATTTTTTGCGTGCTGGGCATTTTGGAGAAGTGGCCGTAATCGGGTAATACCACTTGCACTTGGCATTCTTCACGGGCTAGGGCAATGGGAATATCGCGCACCACATCGCCTATGCCGCCGACTTTGGCGTTGGGCAGTGCGTCGTTTTCAGCGGCGACCATGAGGATATTTTTTTTATAGTGCTTCATTTTATTGGAATCTATTGATTGGGCTTTGCTTGCACACAACCGGCTCGATTATGGCGTGAGTGCCGTTTTTTACGGCGGGTTGTTTTAACCTAAAACCACACTTGAACTCCTTGCGAGGGCGCAGATGCACGCATTCGGCAACCTTTGTAGCGTTCAAGTGCAGTTTTTAGATTTAAGTAAAGCGTGTAATTGGGTTGGTTTAAATGGCTTGCTGCACAATTGCGACTTAAGCCCGGTTTGGTTGTTAGTGCATGCCGCTTAGCGCTAGAGGCAGGAGCGCTGTTTAGGCCTGTTCCAAAACAGCTTTATTCACAGGCTTTACGTCCATACCTACATAGGTATCAATGCCTTCGTTATGGGCAAACAGATACAACTCATTATTGCGCTCATCTAAAGATTCAGGGCTGTGGGCACGAACTTCCGCCATATGCAGCCGGAACACATCGGGCGCGTCATCTGCTTTTTTCTCGGCTAATTGAACACCCACACACTGCAGACCATATTCGGTAAGTTTTTCGGCAGCGGCCTCCAGGCGAGCAGGCTCTGAGTGGGTAAAAAAGTACCCCCACAGCATGGGCGCCGTCATATCCCATTTGGGCCCGCTTTCGATATTGGCAAACATAGTGGTCAAATGGTGGAGGAATATTTTTTTGCCAGGAATTTCAACCGACATTATTTTTACTTCCTTACTTAAGGCTCGCAGTTTTTGGGCTTAAGACTGGTTGCATGCCCGGAAATTAACCCGGATTCGCTTGCGCTCCATCCGGGCTACCGAGCAAGTGCAAGGGTTAATTTAACGGGCGCCGCCGCGCTGGCCGAGCATCTCTGGCGTTACCAGCACTATGCCTTTTTTCGTCACGCGAAAGCCACGGGCGCGGTCTTCATCGTGGTTGTAGCCAATTTCCATACCCTCTGGAATCACGCAGGCGCGGTCGATAATGGCGCGGCGGATTTTGACGTGGCGGTGCACTTCTACCTCCGGCAGGATTACCGATTCCTCAATGCTGGTGTAGGAGTGCACGTGTACATCGGAGAAAAGCAGTGAGCGTTTCACCTTGCCGCCGGAAATAATACAGCCGCCGGACACCATGGAATCCACCGCGTAGCCGCGTCGAGTGTCGTCGTCGAAGACGAATTTGGCGGGCGGTAGTTGAGTTTGGTAGGTCCAGATGGGCCAGTGGTGGTCGTAGAGGTTTAACGAGGGCGTGGGGGAGATCAGCTCCATGTTGGCTTCCCAGAAGGCATCCAGCGTACCCACATCGCGCCAGTAGGCGCGCTCGCCGTCCTGCTCTTTAAAGCGGAAGGCCTGTACATCGTGTTTGCTGATGATAGACGGGATGATGTCTTTGCCGAAGTCGTGGTCGGAGCCTTCGGTGGTGGCGTCTTTTTCCAGCAGTTCCAGCAGGAAGTCGGCGTCAAAGACATAGTTGCCCATGGAGGCTAGGCACATGGCGGGGTTGTTGGGCGCAGGTGTAGGGTGCTCGGGTTTTTCGTCAAAACGCAGGATGCGGTCTTTTTCGTCCACGGTCATCACGCCGAAGGCGCCAGCGGCTTCTTCAATCGGCACTTCGATACAGGAGACGGTGAGTTTGGCTTTGTTGGCGGTGTGTTGGGCCAACATGGTGCCGTAGTCCATTTGGTAGATATGGTCGCCCGACAGCACCAACACATATTTAGCGTTGGAGGCGCGGATGATGTCGAGGTTTTGGTAGAGGGCGTCGGCGGTGCCTTGATACCAGTTGGGGGAGTTGCGCTGGGAGGCGGGCAACACTTCGATGTATTCGCCCAGCTCGCGCTTAAAGTGGCTCCAGCCCACTTGGATGTGGCGGATTAAGGAGTGGGCCTTGTACTGGGTGAGAATCCCGACGCGGCGGATACCTGAGTTGATGCAGTTGGATAGGGGGAAGTCGATGATGCGGAATTTGCCGCCGAAGTAGAGGGCGGGCTTGGCGCGCCAATCGGTCAGCTCATATAAACGGCTACCGCGTCCGCCGGCGAGTATCAGGGCGAGGGTGTCTTTGGTTAAGCGGCTTACATAACGCGGGTTGGGGTGTTCCATGGGGTCTCCAGCAGAGTAAAGGTGCAATTGGAAGCTTAAGGAACCTCTGATGAACGCGGCAACTGGCCTTTTCAAACCTGCCTGAGTACCTCCTTGTGGCGAGGCGCAGGCTCCATGCCCGCGAGGGTTTTGAAAAGGCAGCTGTGCGCGTTAAGCAGAGCCTTCCTAGGTGAACTGGTTAGAGGCCGACGGGTGTGCGCAGGCCAAACCCCACCGCAGGCGCCGCTATTGTTACCCAGCGGCGCTTAGGGTGGGAAGCGATGGCTACATTATCTGCCAAATCTCGCGGGCGTATTCGGCGATGGTGCGATCGCTGGAGAAAACGCCGCTAGCGGCCGTGTTGAGGATACTCATGCGCGTCCAGGCATCGCGATCTTGGTAGGTCTCGATGGCTTTTTGCTGGGTATCAATGTAGGAGCGAAAATCCGCCGCCACCATCCAGGGGTCGTGCTCGTTACGGACGGCGTTGACTATGGGATCAAACAGGTTGGGCTCGAACAGGTTGAAATGGCCCGCCTCCAGCAAATGCATGACCCGTTTTAAATCGCCGTCGTTGTCGATGATGACGTTGGGGCTGTGCACGGCGCGGTAGGCGGGGATATCTTCCACCCGCAGGCCGAACAGGAAGAAGTTTTCAGCCCCTGCGGCCTCTAAAATCTCGATATTGGCGCCGTCGTAGGTGCCTATGGTGATGGCGCCGTTCATCATAAATTTCATGTTGCCGGTGCCGGAGGCCTCTTTACCGGCGGTGGAGATCTGCTCGGAGAGGTCGGTGCCGGGGCAGATGACTTCCATGGCGGACACTCGGTAGTTGGGCACAAACACCACCTGCAGCAGAGGCGTTACAGCTGGGTCGTTGTTGACCACGGCGGCCACGTTATTGACCAGTTTGATAATCAGTTTGGCGAGGAAATAACCCGGCGCCGCCTTGCCGCCGATGATCACCGAGCGCGGCTTCATGCGGGCGGTATCGCCGCGTTTGATGCGATCGTAGAGGTGGATCACGTGCAGCACGTTGAGCAGCTGGCGCTTGTATTCGTGGATGCGTTTGACCTGTACGTCAAACAGGGAATCCACCGAGAAATTCACCCCGGTGCTGTCGCTGATCATGCGGGCCAGGGCGGCCTTGTTGGCCTGTTTAATGTCGAACCACTGGCGGGCGAATTCGCGGTCATCGACGAATTTTTTCAGGCCAGATAACTCGCTTAAATCGCTGATCCACTTGGGGCCTATGGCCTGGGTGATCAGGTTGCTCAACGGCGTGTTGCAGTGGGCCAGCCAGCGGCGCGGGGTGACGCCGTTGGTTTTATTGTTGAATTTGTGAGGCCAGAGTTCAAAGAAGTCTTTGAAGAGTTCGCGCTGCAACAAATCCGAGTGCAGGGCCGCCACGCCGTTGACCGAGAAGCTGCCGACTATGGCGAGAAACGCCATGCGCACATGGGGGTCTGGCCCCTCTTCAATCAGCGACATGCGCGCTTGGCGGGCCACATCGCCGGGCCAGCGCAGGGCCACTTCGGCCAAAAAGCGCGCGTTGATTTCATAGATGATGTCGAGCAAGCGCGGCAGCAGCTCTTTGAGCATACGCACCGGCCAGCGCTCAAGGGCCTCGGGCAGTAGGGTGTGGTTGGTGTAGGCCATGCAGCGGCTGGTGATGGCCCAGGCGTCTACCCACTCCAGGTTGCACTCATCCAATAACAAGCGCATCAGCTCAGCGACGGCGAGGGTCGGGTGGGTGTCGTTGAGCTGGAAGCAGTGTTTATCGGCAAAATCCGCCATGTTGAGGCCCTGATCGCGCTGCCAGTCGGCCAGCACATCCTGCAGGCTGGCTGAGGCTAAAAAGTACTGCTGGCGCAGGCGCAGCTCTTTGCCGTTTTCGCTGGCGTCGTTGGGGTAGAGCACCATGGTGATCTGCTCGGCCTGGTTTTTACTGGCCACCGCTTCGGTGTAGTCACCGGCGTTAAATTCGCCCAGGTTAAATTCATCGGTGGCCGCCGCCTTCCACAGGCGCAGAGTGTTGACTGTGTCGTTTTGGTAGCCGGGGATGGGCATGTCGTAGGGCACCGCCAAGACATCGGCAGTGCCGCTCCAGCGCGCGCATTTTTTGCCGTCGGCGTTGTAGTAAAAATCCGTGTAGCCGTAAAACTTCACCCGCCGGGTGAGATCGGGCCGCTCCACTTCCCAGGGGTTGCCATCGCGCAGCCAGTGGTCGGGGTATTCCACCTGCACGCCCTGCTCGATGCGCTGGTGGAACATGCCGTATTCATAGCGAATGCCGTAGCCGGTGACCGGCAGTTGCAGGCTGGCGCAGCTGTCGAGGAAACAGGCGGCTAAGCGGCCCAGGCCGCCGTTGCCCAGGCCCGCATCCAGTTCGTTCTCGCGCACGTCTTCGAGAGTCATACCCAGATCGTGCAGGGCTTGGCGGGTGGAGGTTTCCATATCGAGGTTTTTGATGGCGTTGCACAGGGTGCGGCCCAATAAAAACTCCAGCGACAGGTAAAACACCCGCTTAGGCTTAGCCTTGCGCTCCTGCTCGCGGGATTTGCGCCAGCGCTCCATCAAGCGGTCGCGCATACTCAGGCTGAGGGCGTGGTGAACATAGTTGGAGACCGGTGCGTCGTCGCAGCGGCCTAAGGAAAAGTTGTAGTGGCGGTCTATATCGGCGGCCAGGCTTTTAGCTTCAATGCCGAGGGTAAATGCGTTTTTTTTCGACTTCATAGGGAATCCCTAGCTATTTAAGAGTTAGACAACTTAAGGGCCAAGCCCAACGACACGTGTGTATCGCTACCTTTTATTGCATATAGCAGTGCATTTCTTCATTTTGGGCACCTCCGGAAATCCACTTTTCGCGCCCTCGCTTCGTTATTTTCGTGCTCAATCGGTCATTTATGCTGCATAAACTCCCTCATTCCGCTCGAAAATGCCTCGCGATCATCACGAAAATTGAATTTCCGGAGGTGCCCTTTTGTTTATCCATTAATTAACCGAAAGAATCCTTGGGCAATGGCTATCCAGGCAGTATTTTGAGGTGACAAATTTCCCTCCATCGCAGTGAAACTCAATTTCTGCAGGGAATTTATTTTTTGAAACATCACAAAACTCACCGACGATTTTGTCTACAAAATAGCCTTGAAACTGCAATCCAATCACCTTTGACACGGCCTCAAACGCCTCCTGGGGCGCAACGCCCATTAAAAAAAGCTTCACCTGCCTTCCTTGCAGCGGCACCTCAACCAACACGGGGCCCGCTTGGCATTCCCAGCGCTCGCCCGCCGTGCCGCAATACACCACCTGAGCGGTCGAGCGCCCCATAAATTCTTGGTTGGATTTACAGCGCACCACCGCTGTTTTGGCTTTTGGATTATCAACATGCAAGGCCGCTTTAATGTCAGCGGCCAGCACCGGGTTGTTATCTTTACAGGCCACCGCCTCCAGGATGCCAAATTCTGCTTTGGACAAGGCTAGCGGCTCTGTGCGCAGCAGGCTCAGCGCTTGCACATCACCACTGAGCAGCCAGGCCAGCAGCCCCCAGCTAACAATCTTGTTAAACAACGGCATCCTCAACGCGCCAGGCTTCACAGGCTGCACTCGAGGGACTGACCAAAGAAGAGTAGCAGCGATTTATCGTGCACCATAAACGCGCTGCCCTTGGGCAGATACGCCATCACCGGCTCCCCCGCTGGGTGGCGCGTATCCAGTAGGCACTCCCAACGCCAGCCCAAGGGCAGATAAAAGGTTTGCGTGCGCTCATCGGCGTTGAGCAGCAGCAAAACCGCTTTTTTACAGGCCTCGGCGTCCTCGGTTTCGATCATCCACTGCAGGCTATGCAGGTTCTGTTCCTGCCAATCCGTGTCGCGCATGGGCCTGGCTTGGCGGTCCAGCCAGTGAATATCAAAGCCGCTGGCAGCGCCTATTTCATCGGGCTTGTGGATGTAAAACGGCGTGCGCAGCACCGGCTGGGCGCGGCGGATGGCGAGGGCGCGGGCGACAAAAGCCACCAGGTTTTGATCCGCCTCGGCCCAGTTGAGCCAGGTGGTGGTGTTGTCTTGGCAGTAGGCGTTGTTGTTGCCGCCCATGCTGTGGCCGAGCTCATCGCCCGCCAGCAGCATGGGCACGCCCTGGCTGAAGATTAGGCTGGCCAATAGGTTGCGCTGTTGGCGCTGGCGCAGGGCGATGATGTGGGGGTTGCTCGATGGCCCCTCCTCGCCGTGGTTGTAACTGAAGTTGGCGTGGTGGCCGTCGTTGTTGAATTCTTTGTTGGCCAGGTTGTGGCGCTGGTTGTAGGCCACCAGGTCGGCCATGGTGAAGCCGTCGTGGCTGGTGATGAAGTTGATACTGGCCTGGGGGCTGCGCCCTGCGTACTCGAACAGTTCCGCCGAGCCATGCAGGCGGCGGGCCAGCTCCGGCAGCACGCCGCGATCGCCGCGCCAAAACTGCCGCAGCACATCCCGGTAGCGGTCGTTCCACTCGCTCCAGCCGGGTGGAAAGTTGCCCAGCTGATAACCGCCGGGGCCTATGTCCCAGGGCTCGGCGATCATTTTTTTACCGGCCAGGGCCGGGTCTTGGGCGAGCGCATCTAAAAAGCCGCAGCCGGCGTCAAAGCCGCCCGCCTCGCGGCCCAGCACTGTGGCCAGGTCAAAGCGGAAACCGTCCACGCCTAAGTCGCAGGCCCAATAGCGCAGGGAGTCGAGCACCAGTTGCAGCACCTTGGGGTGGCGCACGTTGAAGGTATTGCCGCAGCCGGTATCGTTGATATAAAAGCGCGCATCCTGCTGCAGCAAGGTGTAGTAGTTGCTGTTATCTATGCCGCGAAAACTTAAAGTCGGCCCCAATTGGCTGCCCTCGGCGGTGTGGTTAAACACCACATCCAAAATCACCTCTATGCCCGCCTCGTGCAGATCGCTCACCATCTGGCGAAACTCCGCCGCCGCGTCCGGCCCTGCGGCGTAGGAGCGCTGGGGCGTGAAAAAGTTAAGCGTGTTGTAGCCCCAGTAGTTGGTGAGGTTGCGCTTAATTAAAAAGTGATCGTGGATAAAACTGTGCACGGGCAGAAGCTCAAGGCTTGTGATGCCGAGCCTGCGGTAGTGCGCGATCATCGCCGGGTGCGCTAGGGCCTTATAGGTGCCGCGCTCTTCTTGGGGGATCTCGGGGTGCTGGTGGGTGAGGCCTTTGACGTGGGCTTCAAATATGACCGTGTCCTCCCAGGCAATCGGCGCGGCCAGGGGCTTGGGCGGCGCAGCCTTAGCCACCACCTGGCCCTTCACCATCCAATGGGCGTTGTCTCGATCGTCGTAGGTGAGATCCTGGGCCGGTTCGCTGGTAGTAAAGCCGTAGTGAGAGTCGTGCCAGATAAAATCCCCCACCAATGCACGGGCGTAGGGGTCCAGCAGCAGTTTATTGGGGTTAAAGCGCAGGCCTCGGTGCGGGTCGTAGGGGCCGTAAACGCGGTAGCCATAGACGGCGCCCGCGCTAAGGCCCGGCACAAAGCCGTGCCAAATTTGGTTGCTGCACTTAGGCAGCTGCAGGCGGGCCAGCTCGGTCTGGCCGTCCGGCGAGAACAGGCACAGCTCCACCTCTTCGGCGTGTTGCGAGAAGAGCGCAAAATTCACCCCGCCAGGCTCCACACTGCTGCCCAGTGGGTAGGGCTTGCCCTGTTCGATATGAAATTTTTTATCGGTTTTCATTCACGCACAACCTCACCGAGCACATTCACCTTGGCCACTCCCTGCCCGTTTGCACCGCCCCACCGGGCGGTTTACCTCTTCTTCTAGATCGCTACCTAGACAGCCGCCTAGATAGCCGCCTAGGTCACACTCAACACCAGCGTTGCCAGCGGCGGCACCCGCAGGGTTAAGGAGTGGGGCCGCCCCTGATGGGGCACGGCCGCAGAGTGCACCCCGCCGCCATTGCCCTGGTCGCAGCCGCCGTAAATAGCCGCGTCTGTGTTGAGCACCTCGCGGTAAAAGCCCGCCTCGCTCACGCCTAGGCGATAGTCCTCCCGCAGCACCGGCGTAAAGTTGCAGATCACAAGCACAGCTGGGGCCAGGTCGGTGGCCTTGCGCATATAAGCGAAGATCGACAGGTGGGCCGAGTCGGCATCCAGCCATTCAAAGCCGTCGGCGCGGGCGTCGCTGTAATGCAGGGCCGGGTATTGGCGGTAGAGCTGGTTTAAATCTCCCACCAGGCGGCTGATGCCGCTGTGGCATTCGAGTTCTTTAAGGTGCCAGTCCAGGCTGGTGTCGTGGTTCCACTCGCGCCCCTGGGCGAATTCACCGCCCATAAACAACAGCTTTTTGCCGGGGTGAGTCCACATATAGCCAAAATAGGCCCGCAGGTTGGCAAACTTCTGCCAACCGTCGCCGGGCATTTTGTCCAGCAATGAGCCCTTGCCGTGCACCACCTCGTCGTGGCTTAAGGGCAGAATAAAATTCTCGCTGAAGGCGTAGAGCAGGCCGAAGGTCATATCGTGGTGGTGGAATTGGCGGTGTACCGGCTCCTTGTGCATGTAGCGCAGGGTGTCGTTCATCCAGCCCATATTCCACTTGTAGCCAAAACCCAAGCCGCCGTTGTAAACAGGCTGGGACACACCGGGCCAGGCGGTGGATTCTTCAGCGATCATCAAGGCATGGGGGTAGTGCTCGTAGACCTTAGTGTTGACCCGCCGCAACAGGTCGATGGCCTCTAAATTCTCGCGGCCGCCAAAGGCATTGGGAATCCACTCACCGGCGTTGCGGGAGTAATCCAGGTAGAGCATAGAGGCCACCGCATCCACCCGCAGGCCGTCCACATGGAACTCATCAAACCAATACAGGGCGTTGCAGAATAGGAAGTTGGCCACTTCGCAGCGGCCATAGTTGTAGATGTAGGTATTCCAATCCGGGTGATAACCCTGCCGGTGATCGGCGTGTTCGTACAGCGGCGTGCCGTCAAAATGCGCCAGACCATGGCCGTCGGAGGGGAAGTGGCCGGGCACCCAGTCGATCAACACACCTAAATCCGCCTGGTGGCAGGCGTTCACAAAGAAACGAAAATCATCCGGTGAGCCAAACCGGCTGGTGGGTGCGAAGAGGCCAATCGGCTGGTAGCCCCAGGAGCCGTCGAAGGGGAATTCGCTGATGGGCATCAGCTGTATGTGGGTAAAGCCTAGGGATTTCACATAGGGAATCAGCTGCTGGGCCAGCTCCTTATAGGTGAGGTAGCGGTTGCCCTCCTCCGGCACGCGCTTCCAAGAGGCCAGATGCACCTCAAAGATGGACAGCGGCTGCTGCAGGCTTTTGCGCTGGACTTGGCTCTGCCGCCAGGCTTCATCGCTCCAGGCAAACCCGGAGGTGACTACCTTGGAGGCGGTCTCCGGCGGGTGCTGAGCGGCAAATCCGTAGGGGTCGGCCTTGTGGGGCAGCACCGCGCCTTCGCGGCTGCGGATTTCAAATTTGTAGAGGGCGCCTGCGCTCACCGCCGGGATAAACAGCTCCCACACCCCGCTGGGGATGTGTTTGCGCATCATGTGGTGGCGGCCATCCCAGAAGTTGAAGTCGCCCACCACCGACACCCGCGAGGCATTGGGTGCCCACACACAAAAGCGCGTGCCCCAGACGCCTTCTTGGCTCATCACATGGGCGCCCATAAAGCGGTAGAGGTGCTCGTGGGTGCCTTCGCCAAACAGATATAAATCAAGCGGTGTGAGGCTGGAGCCAAAGCGGTAGGGATCTTCTTTGATGTATACACCGGAGGCGTAATGCACGCGCAGCTTGTAGGGCACGCGGCTGGTGAGGCTCACCGGGCCGTCGAATACCCCGTCCGGGTGCAGGCAACTTAAGGCGCCGAGGGGGCGTTCTTGATCGTCTACTACCTCCACCTGCAGGGCGCCCGGTAAAAAACAGGTCACGTAAAAGTGGCCCTGCCGTTCATGTAAGCCTAAAAGCGCAAAAACATCCTCGGCATAGGCGTGAATTAATGCCTCAACGGCAGAAGTGGCGACGGCTGTCGTCATGTGAAATAGGTTCCCCATAGCAGGTGTGTAGTTAGGATGCGGCCCGGTCGGCCACTAAGTCGCGCAGTAGCTGGCCCACCTGGGCATCAGCAAAAACGGCTTCCAAAGGTTTGGCGAGCTTGCGCTGCCAGTTAGGGTACTCAAAACAGGTGCCCGGCACATTCACCGGCGTATCCAATAATTCCAAATCCTCCAGCTGCACCACAAACAACTGCGAGCGGCAGCGGTTGGCGCCCTTGAGAATGAGCGCGCACAGATCCCAACTGAGTGGCCCGTCCAGCACCGCTTCAAACTCGCCGGGCAGGCTAAAGCCTAAGAAGATCAGCCAGTTGAGCAGCTGGGATTTTTCATAGCGGCGGCCCGCCTGCAAGTCGCCCAGGTTCACCTCTGGCGGGTAGAGTTTAAGTTCCTGGCGCAAGAGTAAATCCTGGCCATTCCACCAGGCGGTGAGGGTCGGCACATCGTGGTTGGTCACCATAGCCAGCGAATGCGGCTCGTAATGATCCGGGTGTTTAAACTGGCCCTGCGGGTCCTTCTCAAAATAAAACAGCTTGTTGGTGAAGATATCGCCGTCGTACAAGGCCTGGCGCAGCTCCGGCGGCACCACACCCATGTCCTCGCCGATCACCATGCAGCGGTTTAAATGGCTCTCCAGCTTGAGCAGCGCCATAAGTTCATGAAAGGGGTAATATACATAGGCGCCGTGGTCGGCGGTGGTGCCCGGCGGACACCACCAGAGGCGCAGAAGGCTCATGGCGTGGTCGATGCGCAGGGCGCCGCAGTGGGCCATGTTGGTTCGCAACAGGGTAATAAAGTGGCTAAAGCGGGACAGGCGCAGGCTGGCGGGGTCCATAGGCGGCAGGCCCCAGTTTTGGCCCTGCTCGGCCAAGGGGTCGGGGGGTGCGCCCACGGCGGCCTCGCGGCAGAAGAGATCCAAATGGCTGCTCACCTCGCTGCCGGAACCGTTGGCGCCCACCGCCAAATCGCGCATCAGGCCCAGGCCCATACCTAAAGATGTAGCCAGCTGTTGGCAGGCAGCCAGTTGTTTATCCGCCAGCCACTGCAAATAGGCGTGAAACTGCGCTTTTTGCCGGTGCTCAGCGATAAAGGCCGCCTTGGCCTCCTCATCCTCCCAAGGCGCCACCAAGTTAAGTTCTTGGGCCACTTGGTAGATACAAAAGTCTTCTAAGGCGGCGCCCTGGGTTTCTACGAATAATTGAAAGGCCTGATCGCGGGGGGAGTTGCTGCCCAATTCGACCTGGCAAAACACCTCAAACATCTGCCGGAAACAGGCGTATTTCAGCTTGGCCAGCGGCCCGTAGGGCACATTGCTGGCCTTGCGCAGTAGCTCTAGCTCCTGGGCGAAATTTTTAATATCCAGGCGAAAATCGCTCTCCTGCTCTGGGTCTATGTACAGCGGGTTGTTAAAGCGGCGATCCGACGGGCTATAGGGGCTGCAGTTATCTGCCACCGGCTCCAAGAGCGCGTGCAGGGGGTTAAGGCCGATCATCTGCACACCCAGGGCGGCGGACTTACGGATCAAAAACGCCAGGTCGGTAAAATCACCTATGCCCCAGTTGCGGCTGGAGCTGAGGGTATAGAGCTGCACAATAATGCCCAGCACCCGCTCACCGTTTTGCAACGCCGGGCTGACGTAGGCTTTGGAGGGCGCCACGGCATAACAGGCCGTTTGGGTTTTGCCGCCGCAGCTGACGCTCAAGCTGTGATAACCCAGCGGTACGTTGGGCACGGGGATAGCCCGGCGGCTGTAGCGCACGCCTTCGAAGGCGTAGTCGCCCACCTCGGCAAAATGGGCGGGCACCAGTGTGCCAGTGGCCACACATTCACCGTCCTGGTGCAGCGCGAAGGTAAATTCCAGCTCTAAAGCGTCGGGCTCCACCTGCAGGAAAAACACCTGCTCCGGCCCCTGGTAACTGACGGAAAAATCCAGCAGCCACTGCTGCCAGGGCGCCACATCCAGGCGGTAGGCATCCTGGGCGGTTTTTTCGGGGTCGGATGTATCGACCCCCATGGCGCTGATGATATTGAGCTTGTTCTCAAAGGGCACCGTAACCAGATCGCCCCGATAGTTGTAATAGGAATCTGCAATACCGTGCCAGTAAAACAACTTATCAAAATGCTCCATAGATCAGCCTGCCAACCAAGTTAATTAATGCCAAGCACACGCTATGGCCCCAGCCTTTAAACAAAAAGCCCTTAAAAAAGACGCAAACACTAAACGCACGGTAAACGCCGCCACAGCGGCAAATAAAAATCAGTGCAAAAGCAACACCAAAACGCCGCTGCGGCCTTCGAATAAGCCCAGCCTCGGCGGGATTACAAACCCTCACCGGAGCCGCCGAATATCAGCGCGCGCATCTGTACACAAATTAAACAAATCAATAAACCAACAGGGCGCACAGGGGGTGCCACTTTAGGGCACAGCCCCGCAAGGCCGAAATCACGCGGTCATTAACGCATTAAAATGTAGCAGCGTGGTTTAAATAAAGAACATAAATGTAGCAGACTCATTCCCGATCGGTTTGCGGTAAACCAAAACCGCTTGGAATTGGCCAATTTCATTAGGGTAAGGCTGCGTCCTAGGGGCAACCCTTGTGGTTGCCCTGTTAGGCCTTTAGCTATCCAGCAGAATTTACACGGGAGCGGGCACCCGCAAGGGGCGCCCCTAGGGCTGTCGGCTATTTACGAGGTGCTGGGTTTATTAACCCTGCATAAAAAGCCGCCGGGTTAAGAATGCATCAGCCCTCTCGCCTAATCCGCCACCGGCTGCCACACTGAGCAAAAGCCTCTGAAGCGCGCCCCTATGCTGTGGATTACCCCCAAACTTTATTTGCCCATGAGCTGTATCGAATGGACCGCCGTGCGCGCCCAGGGCAGCGGCGGCCAGAACGTGAATAAGGTATCCAGCGCCATCCACCTGCGGCTGGATATTGCCACCTGCCCTCTACCTGAAGAGTTAAAAGAGCGCCTGCTCGCCATCAACGATAAACGCCTCACCCGCGAAGGCGTGCTGATTATCAAGGCCCAGCAACACCGCACCCAAGAACTCAACCGCGCGGATGCCCTAGAGCGCCTCACCCAATGGCTGCGCGACGGCCTCCACCAAGCCCCTCCGCGCATCGCCACCCGCCCCAAAGCCTCCGCCCGCTATAAACGCTTAGCCAGCAAAGCCCACCGCGCCGAGTGCAAAAACTTGCGGCGCAAACCGCTGGGCGAATAACCCAACAAGGCACAACCGGCCTGTTAAGTCGCGGCTGTATATAGCGCTAAAAACCCTGCGCTGCGCCGTCGCTTAGGTGGCAATGTTATTAAGTTAAAAATTTGCTGCGGGTTTCCCAGTGGTTTTTTGCGCACCCTGAAACCCCAACCCTCCCGCGCATAAATCACTTCCTTGTGATTTACCCGCAGAGTAGCGGCGCGGTGCAAATGGCTTCTGCAATGTGTGAAAAAGGGGAGGGGCCGAATAGCCTTGAAAACAAGCGAAATTCGTTCGTTTAAGGTTTTTTTAGCTCCTCCCTTTTTAAGAGGGAGGTTGGCTGGCAATGTCATTTAATTAATAGTTTCGGCGTCGTTACATTAATTAAATTTACTCTGTAGCCCGGATGGAGCGCAGCGTAATCCGGGTTGTTGCGCACAAAACTGATGTCGGGCTTAAGGCAAGCCAGTCAGCCCCGCCCTAATTTTTACCGGCCCTTGTATTTGCATAACAGCCAATATTCAGCAACACCTCGCACACTTGTTTGGCTTGAGTGCTCAGTTACAGGCGCAGCACTTTCTTACAACAAACACTTATGCCCGCATTGAGATATTCTGTGGTTTTAAGCTGATCAATTCGTTCTTGCATTTTGAACAGCCTTTAAGGCTTGCGCAGTGAAGAGGTGCATAATGACGCATGACAAATGAAAGGCTTATTTAGTCGGCAATGTTGGAGTAGAAGTAAAAATTCAACCGTTTTTTGGCTACACAAGGTAGTTTCGTAACACGCTCGATCATCGGTTTGGCAACTGAGAATATTTGTTGTCAGAGCAGAATTTGCGCAACGAATGATGGGTTGTTACTTCGCTCCGAATTTATTATGTATTTCGACACGCTGCCAGATGAAATTTGGCTGGGTTATGAGCCATGTCTAAGCGAAATTAATAAAACCGTATTTTAGGCCTAAAAATATGCACGCCAGCAATATAAATGATTTACTGCCCGCCGATTTAACAGCCGAAGTCTTTGAGCATATTCTTCGTGCACCGGGTGTGAGAATTGAGCGCATAGTGTCTAAGGGGCACAGCTCACCTGAATCCGGTTGGTATGACCAAGAGGAGCACGAATGGGTAATGGTGTTGCAAGGCGCGGGTATTCTAAGTTTTGCAGACGGTTCAAATTGCCGTTTGTCCGCTGGGGATTACCTGAATATTCCCGCTCACTGCAAACACAGGGTTGCCTGGACAGATCCAGACCAGGTGACTGTGTGGTTAGCTGTATTTTACCGCTAGCGCCAGCAACACAGTTGACACAACCGACGGTACTTATTAACCCGGCATAAAACCCGCCGGGTTAATAAAGCCTAGATTCCTGCCCATCATGCTATAAACTTTAATTGAACCGCGCCCCTGCAACAGATGGCTGGGTGGTACAGGTACATTAACCTCAACAGAGCAGAGCAATATGGCCATATTCGTGCTGGGATGTTTTACGTTTTTAATCGGTGTAGCAATGATGCGCAATCAACAGATGGATATGCTCTTAAAATCTCAAGACCATAAAATGTGGCTGAGCGTTATGCAGCCTCAGCCGAGTGGTTATGTAAATTCTTTTGGCGTTATTCCGCTGTTTACTTGGATGCTCTCCCACGGCTATGAAATGTCGTCCAGTGACGCGGTAAAAACGTTTGGGCAAAAGGCTGCGCAGCGGGCACAGTGGGCTAAATCGATCATGCTTGCCGGAATTGTGTTGCTGGTGGTTGGGTTTTTTGCTGCCCTATTCTATGCGCGATAATTAACAATCTTATTAAGCGCTGATCTGCCTTTGGCTCAAGCCTAGCTAAAGCTGTTGTTCGGCGCGGCCGCACATTGGTTAAGCGGCGTTTTTGCTAGTAATTCGCCACGCGCAAGTAGCGCCGGGATTCCCTCTTGATAGAACAAACACCCCGATCAGCCCCGCTGCTGTTTCAACGGGGGCATTTATGTCACCCCGCATATTTAGCTTGTTTGCAGGCCTATTAGTTCACTAGCGCGGCGGAGCCGCCAGTGGGCTTAGAACGCACGGCCAATTTGTAGGGCGGCGGCGAGGTTTTCACCGCCTTGGGTGAAGGCGAGGTCGCCGATCCAGCGGCCGAGCGTCACGCCTGCGCCCAGGCTGAAGCTGCCGGGGTTTTCGCCGCTGATGTCGTAGCGGTAGCCGCCGCGCAGGGCGAGGTAGCGCCAGCGGTATTCACCGCCGAGGCTTAAATCCTGGCGGGTGAGTTCACCGGCAAAGGCGGTGCTGTGGGCTAGGTCTAGATCCAGGCCCAGGCTGTAGCGCTCGCCGATGTAAGCGCCGCCGATGCGCGGTTTGGCTTTGATAGCGACGGGGTTGCCGCGCTCGCTGGTGAATTCTTTGCCGCGCAGGTCTTTGATACTGGCGCCTAAACGCAAGCGCTCCTTCCATTGCAGCAGCACGCCTATGTCGGTATCGAAATAATAGTGGTCGCTGTTGTGGGTGTCGGTGGTGACCGTGTCGTTCACCACGCGGCGCTCTTCGTCAAACACTAGGGCTTTAACGATTTTGGGGGTGATGCCGAGGGCTACGTCGGCCTTGCCGAAGCTCCACAGGTTGCCCGCCGAGACGCTCAACTCAGTCAGTACCGCGCCGCGAAAGGCGACATAGGAGGTGATGGCGTTCACCGGGTTGCCGATTTGGCCGGTGGTTTCATCCACCAGCTCCGGGTGGGGCGCGCCGTCGAGGGTGTCGTTTTGGCTGGCGTAGGTGAAGTAGTCGCGGTATTTGTTCAGAAGGGCGCGATCCTCCGGTGCCACATAGGCGAGGCCGCCGCCCACTACATGGGTGCCTAGGGCCAGGGCGCCACCTTGGTAATCGCTTGGGATGCTCACCACGAAGCCTGCATAGGCGTCTACCTCAAGGTTGTGGTCGGTGAGCTTGTCTATGGCGTCGTCGGCTTCGTTGGTGATGGCCAGGGCGTCGCTTGCGGTATCGCGGCCGGTGGCTTGGTTAAAGGCGTCTATGGCGCCGGTCAAGCGGGTGTCCAGGTCGGCGTCGCTGATGTCCAGCGCATCCAGGCTCGCCTGGGTGGTTTGCACGCTCAGCATGGGCAAGTACCAGCGGCTGGTGCGGGCGCGGTTTTCGTTTTCTTCGCCGAGGGCTAAGAGCGCCGGGTTGTAGAAAAAGCCGGTGTGGGTGTCGCCAACTGCCGCAGCGGCGCCGCCCATGGCCATGGCGCGGGCGTCGTAGATGCCGAAGCCCGCCGCCTGTGCAGCCAGCGGCGCAAGCGCCAGCAGGGAGAGGGTGCAAAGAGCGGCGCGGCTGGCTTTCATGGGGGTTACCTATGGCGAGTTTTAGGGGGCGGCACCCTGCAGGTGCGATTGGCGTGCGGGCGGCGGGCCATGATGCCAAAAGCCTGGGCGCTTAACCAGTTAAGGCGCCCGCAACTGTGCGCTCTAGCGCTCCTGCGCGGCGTCGGGCGGTTTGCTCCAGGCCTGGCAGCAGTTGCGGCCGGCACTTTTGGCGGCGTAGAGGGCTTCATCGGCGCGGGCAAACAGCTCGCTGGCGCTCTCGGCATCCAGGCTGAAGGCCAGCCCAAAGGACAGGCTGATCTGCACCGGTTCATCGCGAAAGCGAAAGGCGAGGCTGGCGATGGCGGCGCGGATTTTATCGAGGGTTTTTAGGGCGTTGGGCAGCGGTGTTTGCGGCAATATGATGACAAACTCCTCGCCGCCGTAACGGGCCACAAAGTCCACTTCCCGCAGGCGTTTGGCCAGGGCTTTACTCACCAGCTTTAATACCCGGTCGCCCACCTGGTGACCGAACTGGTCGTTGAAGCGTTTGAAATGATCTATATCGCAAATGGCCAGCGTTAGGCCCTGGCCGTAGCGTTTATAGCGCTGCCATTCGAGCTTGATGCGCTGGTTAAAGGCCTCGCGGTTGGGCAGCTCGGTAAGGCTGTCGAAGGTGGCGCGCAGGCGCTCGCGCTCTAGGAGTTTTTGCGTGTGCTGGGACTGCCGCTCCATTACCTGCAGGCGCTCTAACAGCTTTGGCAGCTCTTCCTGCCAGGGGTTAGCCAGCTGGTTCAAGGCCGAGTGAATGCCGGAGATTTGGGCGCTCACTTCCCGCTTAAGGCTTTCTAAATCGGTGGCGTTTTTAACGCTCTGCGCCAATTGATTGAGGGGTTCTGCCAGCGCTGTGGACTGGCTGCTCACCGCCAGTACATTGCCCAGCTGCTGGCAGATTTGCGCCAAATCGTCGTTCACCCGCTCTAGGTAATCGGTCAGTTCGCTGTCCAGCGAGGAGGAGGCCTGGGAGAAAAGGTCGCGCAATTCTTCCAAGGCTTCGCCCAGTTGTTGCCAGCTCAGGCCGCTATCGATGCGCTCGCGCAGGTCGGTGACGCGGGGCAGGAGGTTCTCGGTGGGGTTGAGCAGATCCAGCAGTTGTTGCAGAACAGCGGCTATATGCTCGGCCACCGGCTGTTGGTCGATGGGCACCTGGGATTTATTGGTGAAGTCATCCAGCTGCAACTCAGGTTCGGCAGTGGCTTGGGCGGGCGCGGCTGGAATTGTTTGGTAAAAATCGCTTTGCGCGGGGGGTTCATCCGCCGGTAGGCGGCGCCCACCGCGCAGGCGCTGCCAGAGGCTGACATCGGGCAGGGCGGCTGCGGCCAGGGCCTGCTCCAGCAGTTGTTGCCAGTCTTCCAAAGCGCGGGCGAGCATGGCCGGGTTGGTGATCTCCCGTTCCAGGCGCTGAATAAAGTGGTTGAGCTGCTGCAGCGTCGGCTTGGGCAAGCGCAGGCGGCGCAGGCTGTGGCAGGCATTTAACAGGGCGCTAAGGCCCAGGTTCTTCTGCTGGGCCTGAAAGGTTTCCAGCGTCTCCAGGTGTTTTTCCACTTTTTGCAGGGCGGCGCTAAAGTCGCTGGCGGCACCGAGTTTTAAGCGATCCCGCGCCTGCAACAGGGCAGTGTCCAGCTCAGAGTTCTGCCCGGAAACCGCCGCACTTAAGTGGATATAGGCGCGCCGCAGCGCGCTCTGGCACTCATCCAGGCGCGCCTCTAGGCGCTCGTGTTCATCCAGGGCATCCAGGTATTTCTCCCGCCAGGCATTGGGCGCATCCGTCATGGCTAGTGCTTTCCGAAAATTCTTAAGGTGCCTAAAGTGTAGGCCACTGCGGGAATATTCTCAGGCTCTGGCGCAGCCCGGCGCTGCAAAACAGCGATTAATCAGCGCTTGGCCGGTTTTCAACTTCCCATGCCCGCACCTGCCACATACAATGACCGGCTGCCCAGGCCAGGCTGGGGTCTATCCTATGTGTGTACTGCCTCATGTTTGAACAAATACCTCTGCAACGGCCTTTAACGCCCCTCCTCGATAGCCTGGAAAGCCCCGCCGACTTACGCCTCTTGCCGGAAAAACAACTGCCCCTGTTAGCCCGCGAGCTGCGCGAGTTTTTGCTCTACACCGTGGGCCAAACCGGCGGCCACTTTGGCGCAGGCCTTGGGGTAGTGGAGCTGACCATCGCTTTGCACTATGTGTTTAACACGCCGGAAGATCGCCTGGTGTGGGATGTGGGCCATCAAACCTACCCGCACAAAATTCTCACCAGCCGCCGCGAGGCCATGGCCGGTATCCGCCAGGCCGGTGGCATAGCGGGCTTCCCCAAGCGCAGCGAAAGCCCCTACGACACCTTTGGCGTCGGCCACTCCAGCACCTCCATTAGCGCCGCTTTAGGTATGGCCTTAGGCGCCGCCCACCAGGGCCAGGCGCGCAAAACCGTAGCGGTGATTGGCGATGGCGCCATGACCGCCGGTATCGCCTTCGAAGCCCTCACCCACGCCGCCCACGCCAAGGCGGATATGCTGGTGGTACTCAACGACAACAACATGTCCATCTCCCCCAATGTGGGGGGGCTGGCCGATTATTTCTCGCGCATCTGGGCCAGCAAGCTCTACACCTCCTTCCGTCAGGGCAGCAAAAAACTGCTCATGCGCCTGCCGCAAACGGCCGAATTTATGCGCAAAACCGAAGAACACATGAAGGGCATGGTATCCCCCGGCACCCTATTTGAAGAGCTGGGCTTTTATTACGTCGGTCCCATCGACGGCCACGACATAGCGCGCCTCAGCCACGATTTAAAAAACTTAAGTGAAATCCCCGGCCCCAAGCTGTTGCATATCATCACGCAAAAAGGCAAAGGCTTTGCCCCGGCCGAGCAAGACCCAGTGGGTTACCACGCGCTGAACAAAATAGAACCGGCCAACCGCGCCCCAAAACCGGTATTTAAACAACCGCGCCTGAAATACCAAGAGGTGTTTGGCCAGTGGCTGTGCAATACCGCTGGAGCGGATCAGCGCTTGATCGGCATCACCCCGGCCATGCGCGAAGGCTCCGGCATGGTGGCCTTTTCTGAGCAGTTCCCGGCGCGTTATTACGATGTCGCCATAGCCGAACAACACGCCCTCACTCTGGCGGCGGGCCTCGCCTGTGAGGGCTTAAAACCTGTGGTGGCTATTTACTCGACCTTTTTACAGCGCGCCTACGACCAGCTGGTGCACGACATCTGCATTCAAAAACTCGATGTCACCCTCGCCATAGACCGCGCAGGCCTGGTGGGCGAAGACGGCCCCACCCACGCGGGCAATTTGGATATAGCCTTTTTGCGCTGCGTGCCGGAGCTGATCCTCGCCGCCCCCAGCGACGAGCAGGAATGTTACCAGCTGCTCAACGCCGCCTATCAACACCCAGGCCCCGCCGCCGTGCGCTACCCCCGTGGCAATGGGCCGGGCGTCGCGCTCAACCCGCAGGCTGCGTCCCTTCAAGTAGGCCTTGGCCGTCAGTTATTGGTCGGCCATACGGTCGCTTTTTTGAATTTTGGTGTGCTCTTGCCTGAAGCCCAGGCCATAGCCCAGCGCCGGGGTTTTGCTCTGTGTGATATGCGCTGGATTAAACCTTTGGATACCGCCCTGATTCGCCAGCAGCTCGCCCAGGTGAGCCTGTTGGTAAGCATAGAAGAGGGCAGCATCATGGGTGGCGCGGGCTCCGCCGTGGCGGAGTTTTTAGCCGCCGAGGGTTTGGTAGTGCCGCTGTTGCAGCTGGGCTTGCCCGATCAAAATATTGACCACGCCCGCCGCGAGCAACAATTGGCCAAAATCGGCTTGGACGAGGCGGGTATCGAGCGGCAAATCAATGAGCGCTTGGCGCTCTTGGGTGTTGGCTCGGCCTGATACGCCTCTTTAAACCGCAAGCGCTTTTCGAGCTTCTAGACGCACTGTCTTAACCTTGTAGGGGCACCCCTTGTGGGTGCCTGAAGGCTTGCTGAGGTTTTTAAGATTCAACACAGAATTCTTAGTTACTGCTTTTAACCCGGCACTAAAGCTGCCGAGTTAATGGCTAAGGAACCTCTGAAAATTACTCTACTCGCGCTGGCGTCTTAGCCCGCGCCTCGCCGCCTACTATTTTTTTAAATCTGCCTATAAATATCCCCACCTTTATTTTGCTCCCTCGCATAGACAAGATTGACATTATAAACACCCCCTCAATTCACTTTAGTTGTGCCGCCTGAGGTTTGACAGATGGAAAAAACTAGGCTGCAGGGGACGACGTTAAGCGGGCAATATTATCTATCCGGCTGGGTAAACAGTTGTTTTTCACCGCGCTTGCAAAAGGGTGAAGTCATTAAATTGACGAGCTGAAATTAAAACGAGAAAAAGCATTAATTTTGACAGTTAAAATCTGGCGGCTAAATATTTTTCTGGCATAGGCAGTGAGTTGCGAATGTTAACCTGGCATCTATAGTTCTCTTCGTAACGCAGTTTTTTGCATTAAGAACTGCAGTTTGCCACGCATCTAGTCTGACCGAGGTACTTGTGTACTTGCGTCTTGTTTTCGGCAAGATAGGAAAGGCTCGAACGCTTAATTTACCAGGAGATTAACGTGAATTTAGTAACTCGAATTTTAGCCTTAGGCGCCTTAGGTGCCGCCTCATTAACTCAGGGCTGCGGCTGTAGCAGCAATAACAACAGTACCACCACCACCGAGCCACCACCCGTGGAAACCCCCACTGTGGCCATTTCAGGTATTGCTGTTAAAGGTGTAGTCGGGTTGGCAAACATTACCGCCCATACCCTTGATAGCGTCGGCCGATTCTCACCGACACCGATCAGCAGCGCACTTACCGATGCGCTAGGTAAATACACCATCAAAATTCCAGAAACCTACATAGGCAAGCCGCTTTCATTTCGCATTACGCCTGCTACTTCTACACAAATTACCTGTGACCTGGATATAGGTTGTGGCACGGGCATAACCTTTGGCCAAAAATACCCCTTGCCGCCATCTTCTAGCCTGGTTTTAGAAACCATAGTGCCAGCGCTAGATAAAACCAAAAATGTCAACATTTCTACATTCACCACCCTTGCCGCCGAACAAGCGCGCAAGGCCTTGGCTTCTAACAACGATTTAGCTGCCTTGAGTGCCGCCATTAAAAAAGCTAACGGCGAAATTGCCAATATGTTTAGCTTGGCAGGTGAATTATCCGAGTTGGAATTAATTGATATCACCGATGCCAACGCTGTAAAAACAGCAGTTAACGGCGGCAAAAGCGCTGTATTGCGTTTGGCCGCATTAAACGCAGCTATTATTAGCGCATCGCAATCCGCCAACCCTGGCTCTACCCTGGAGCAGGCATTGGCAAAACTCATAACGGATATAACCGGTAAGGGTATCGCTAGCAATAGCAGTGACAGCAGAGTTGCGGATTTAACCAAAATTCTCACCGCTGTGAGTAATATTCTCGAGCAGGTCAAACTACTCAACGCCAGCGGTGTAGATTTAACCGAATTAATTACCAGTGTGGCCAATGATTTAGGCCGTGTGCGCAATGAGCCTGTGGATGTGTATAACCCTGGCACTACGCTGCCAGATGGCACCTTGAGCAGCAAGGCCTATGATTTTGCCGATATGGTAAGCCGGTTAATTAACGGCGGCGATATAGTGCTTGATACAGCCGTCGGTAATAGCACGATTAAGGCTAAATCCGATAAATTGCGCAGCCAATGGGATGCCGCGCAAATGTTGAGTGGCCCAGATGTTGAAGCGCTGGGTAAAAGTTTATCCATGGCGGCCGAAGCAATTGCTGAAGCGGCGGATGCTTACCACTATGATGCCACCTTAAAAACCTATACAGCAGGCGCTATTAAGGTTGATATAAAAACAGCCGACCCCGCAGTTGTTTATACCGTCGATCAAGCTATCTCGGGCAACACAGTTAAATTAATGGCCACTAGCCAGCACACCGACACTAAAGTGGGCGCCGTAGAAACCGCCACAGGCAAACTGCAGTTGAGCGGTAGCGCAGCTAACACAATGGTTAAAATTAGTTTGGCCGATAGCAGCAGCTTAGAAGCCACTAAATTGACCCGTGAAACTAAAAACGATGTGGAAACAACCGTTTTAGAAGGCTTGAAATTAACGCTGGTTAGTGAAGTGGCGCAGATCGAAGGCGGCAACATCACGGATCCTGTAACAGCCACTGGCACACTTAAATTTGAATTTGCCAATTTTGAGCGTGTTAAAGGTGCGTCAGAATCAGAGCCAATGACTAAAGGTGTGATGGCGGTCAGTTTTGACGGTAAAGTGAAAAATAAAGCCACTGAGGCAGTTGCCTTTGCCCTCAACATTGCGGGCAATACTAAGGGCATTACTATTGATGAATTGGCCCAGGGTGTTGATCCGACTGATGTTTCCATTACTGAGGATGATTTTAACAGCCTAACCGCTGCAGTAAGTTTCACGGCTGATCTCAACACGCAGTTAAATGCTGCACGAGTTAAACTGACAGCCACGCGTGAGAGTTTGGAGGCAACCCGCACATCCTTAGACTTAATCTTTGGTGCTTATAATCTGCGCTTTGCCGCCCTGGTTAAACGCATGGCTGATCAGCCCTACGCGTTGACTATCGCTAACCAAGATCGCCTCACCATGACGCTGTCACAAGCGGCGGTAGGCGGGAAATTTACCGGCAATATCACTGGACCAGATGGTGCAAAAGTGCTCGCTAATATTGTGCAAACCGAAGATGGCTGTGTGAAAGTAACAGTTGTTGAGGGCGGTAAATTCCTCTGCTTGATCGATTTGCCAGATTAATATCTGTTTATTGCATCGCGCGTAAAAAGAGAGCTTCGGCTCTCTTTTTTTGCTTAAAACTATGCATATTCGCCTTCGGCCAGAATTTACCGGCCGGTCAAAACGCGCGAGTAGATCTTGAGCCCATAGCTACCAAACCAAGGCGACTTTGCAAGAGGCAAGTTTTACCCGCCCCCCTAATAGCGTCTGCTGCACATATTAATCCGGCACTTAATGAACACGTCAAAACCCCATACGCTGCGCATGTTAACCACTAGGTCTTCGATAACGGCCGTTTTTAGGAATATTCACTTGCCAGGCCGCCAAACTAACCAGCACCAGCTATAGTGATTAAAGCCACACGGAATTAATTAGAGTTATTAAACAGGTGTATGAAATGGGTTGTAAGCTGTATGTAGGAAGGACAATTTGGGTGCGATTGTTCGGGTTTAGTGTTTTAAGTGCCGTCTATATACCTGCAGCTGATGCAGCCGATTCACCTCCCAGCACGACCACCCGTGGCACTCAAGGCACGCAGCAACTGCGGTTATTCGCCTCATTCGACAGCGTTACCTACGCGGAAAATGTTTCCATCGACGCCTGGATGGATGATTTGCATACCGACGATACATCGCCCGGTGAAAATGCCTTTACACGCAATTTTAGCGAATGGGGTGTGGCCTATGGCCAGATGAGCTTCGCTGGATTTGTGCGGCAAGATTATTATTTACATTTCAGTCAAGACACCTTTGACCTGGTTTATCAGGATAAAAACAAAATTCCCTACGACACCAGTCGTCGCTACGATATTCATTTGGATGTGGCCCATGTGCAAATTCACGGCGCTAAAGTAGGCTATGATTTTGCGCCGCTGAACAATCTGCAAACACGCATTGAATTTAACGTCTTTGACGCAGAAGAAGTTTTATTTGGCGAGTTAAACGGTTATCTCTCGATGACGAACGGGAAAATAAAAGGCGATTTATTGCTTGATTACAACTACACCGAAGATGTGGTGCTTGACCGCCCGATTACCCCGCCAGCCTCTGGGCACGGACAATCCATCGACCTTGAATTTTGGTGGCAACCGCTCGATTCCTTAGAGGTGCATCTTTTGGCAGAGGATATTTACAGCCGAATTAAATGGTCACAAACCCCTTTTACACAGGCCACAATTACCACTGTGCGCACCACTACCAATAAAGACGGCACTGTACGCAGAATGCCTACTATTTCCGGGCGTGAGTATTTTCGTGAGGTCACGCAAACTATTCCCCGCCATTTTCAGGCGGATATAGGTTATGAATTTGGCGAGAATTGGGAGCTGGAATTAAGCCAGGAGCGTATCGACGAAATCGCCTTTAACCGTCTTATGGCGCGCTACCGCATGGGCTCCTACTTAACACTGGGCCTAGGTTATGACGCAAGCGCCCAAGCACCGCGAGTTGAATTAAGTGGCGCTCATTTTAATCTAGTCGCATCTGCCGATAGCACGGACGGCAAAAAAGCTAAATTCATCGCCTTAAGTGCCGGGCTGCGGATCGCTTTTTAAACTAAAACCTGTGGTAGGCGCCGTAGATTTTGCCAGACGGCGGCAATAAAAAAGGCTAGATGCGCGCATCTAGCCTTTTTTGTTTGGAGGCCCTAAGTGGCCGAATGCAGTTTATTTTTTCAGCTTACCCTTGTGGATCACATCAAAGCCGTGACGGGCTACTAAGCCGTCTTGCTGATCCTGCGGCAGGCCGTCAACCACCACGCTGTAGGAGTGATCCATCATGAATTTTAAGTCTTCCTCGGGGATGGAATCGTTGAGGATCAGGGTATTCCAGTGGCGTTTGTTCATATGGTGGCCGGGCACAACGGCGTCGAAGGTGTCGCGCAGGCGCTCAGCTTCATCTGGGTCGCATTTGAGGTTCATCTGACCGGTGCCGTGCAGGTAACTGAGCGTGGCAAACACCTTGTGGCAAATTTTGAAGGAGGGAGAGTCAGAACCGAAGGGATAGACTTCCATGACCTCGGGTTTACTCAAGAGATAAGTCTTACAAGCGTCGTAATTCATGGATGATTATCCTTAGGGGCAAGTGGCCAGGGTTAGGGGCGCCAGGCGCCAGGGTTAGAGTGCTGCCCTAGGGCTAGGGCCAGAAGCGGTGCGCCAGAGCCCTTGTATGGCAGTGCCTATGCAGGAGCATGGCGACGGGTGGCGCGCCGATCTTTTAATGGTCGCTAAGGTTAAACCATGCGCGCCCCGGCAACAAGCCATCGACAAGACTTCCCCCTGCAAACTGACGGCATCGGCTGGCGCGCGGGCCTTTACTGGCTAAGCTTAAAGGAGCACTACCCGAGGAGAAGGGGACTATGGGACATATGAGTTTGCGGCAATTATTTGGTTTGTTAACGGGCTTTATTTTAGTGGCCTTTTGTTTCTTGAGCGGTTTTGCCTGGCTGCGCATGGAGCAGCTAGAAGTCAGCGGGCCTATTTATCAAAAAGTGGTGCAGGGCAAAGATTTGGTGGCGGATATTCTGCCGCCGCCCGCCTATATTATTGAGGCTAATTTGGTGGCCCACCAATTGGCATTTGTCACCAGCAGTGAGCAAAAAAACCTTATTGCCCAGGTAGAGCACTTGCAGCGCGATTTTGTTGCGCGCAACCAGTTTTGGCAGCAGCAAACAATTCCCGCCGATATTAAAAGCCTGTTGACGGCGACCCAAGCACCTGCCGAGCGCTTTTTTACAGCCTTTAGCGGGCGCCTAGCGCCTGCTGTTAAGTCCGGCGAAACGGCGCGCGCGGCGGATATTCTTAAAGATATGCAGGCCGATTACAGCGCCCATCGGCAAGCTATAGACAAATTAGTCGCACAATTGGCCGTGGTAAATAAACACATCGAAGAGGAAGCGGCGCAGAATGTTAGCGATACTCGCTGGCAGTTGGGCGGGTTATTTTTATTTATCAGTATTGTGTGTTTAGCCGCCGCGCAGTGGGCGCGGATTAAAGCTATAGCGCTGATCGGCGGTGAATTATCCGCAGCTTTATATTGGGTGGGGCGTTTAAGTGAAGGTGATTTGCGCCAGCAGCCTAAGAATCCACCCCAGGGGAGTATATTGGCGGCCTTTGGAAATTTGACGGATAAAATTAATCGGGTATTACAAGGCATTGATGCCACCAATCGCGAAGTCGGGCAATCTATTTATCAAGTGATGTCGGTCTCCAAACAAATTTCGCAAGTCAGTACTGACCGCCAACGCGGGGCTGATTTAGTCAATCAAACCACACAAGGATTATTAACCGGTTTAAACCGTGTTAAACACCTGGTGGAAGATACCCAAACACGCACTCAAAATGCCGCCAATAAAGCACAGGAAGGTTTAAGTGCGGTATCGCAAATTCGCACTCATGTGGCACAAACGGTCGATAAGGTTTTACACAGTGAATCCTGCATGCGTGAATTGGCCGCCGCCACAGGTGAAATTCATTCAATTGTCACCAGCATTAAAGCCATTGCCGATCAAACTAATTTGTTAGCCCTCAACGCCGCTATTGAAGCGGCGCGCGCAGGTGAGCAGGGGCGCGGTTTTGCTGTGGTGGCCGATGAAGTGCGCACCCTGGCCACGCGCACCGGTGAGGCAACCGCACAAATAACCCAGCTGGTCAGCGGGTTAAATTCTAAAGTGGATACCACACTATTAACCATGTGCCAGGTGGCCGAAGTCGTCACACAAGTGCAGTCGTACACAGATGAAAACGATGCTTCGATTTCGCAAATTGTGCACACGGCTCAGCACAATCACGCTGCCAGCAGTGAAATTTTGCAGGCCACGAACGAGCAATTAAATCACCTCGAACGTTTAAGCCAGCAAGTTGAGGATTTATTCTCCGCGCTCAAATTTAGCGATACCACCTTAAAAGTAACCACAACCATTTCCAATGCACTGGAAAAAACCGTGGCGGATTTACAAACCCAAATTGGTTTTTTTAAATTCGTTCCCAATACCTTGGAAGACCCACACCCTAATACAAAACGCGAACACCCGCGCCTGCGCAACAGTTTGTTGGTGATGGCCGGGCGGCCCGGTGGCCAACAGGTGCAAGGTGTGACGGTGGACTTTAGTTTGGGCGGCATGCGCCTTGCCACGCCCAATTATTTAAATGCCAATAAACAAGACCTCATTGAGTTGCAGATTAAACCGCCAGTGGATCAGCTCAATGCCTATTTAAATCGCCCGCCAATTGTCTTGCAGGGACGTATTGTGCGCATTCATCAAGAGGGAGAAGAAATTCACTACGGCATTTCCTTTGAAGATTTAGAAGCCGATCAGCAGCGCGAACTGGAGTTGGTGCAGTCTTTTTATTTGGCGGCCTAAGTCGCCGCGAGATCCGCTAAAACAAGGGGGGTTCCACCTATTTTCGACCGTTTTAGTGGGACGCAGACACACTAGATCAGAACGATTTATTGTGTCGCCGGTTTAATCGCTGGCTGAGGATTCTTCTGAAGAATTACTGGCCGAGTTGAATGCGAGCAAAAAGGTGCTCCTTTACTCGGTATAAATTCGGCTATTGCTCCTTCATTGCCCTTATGCGCCTTTCTACACGGGCGCTTAGCAAATTCGCCTTGCCATCCCCTTGTCGCCTTATTCCAACAAGCTGCTAGTTATTCAGCGGGCAGCGAATAAACACCGCCGCCAGGGCTATTAATGCCCGCTTAAGCCAAGCATAATTGCCGCCTGCATTACGAGGTGATTATGACCGCTCAGACTATTTACAGCCAAATAGCCCATGAATTAAGCGTGGCTACTGCACAGGTAGCCGCTGCCTGCCAATTATTAGATGACGGCGCTACGGTGCCATTTGTGGCCCGCTACCGCAAAGAGGTTACCGGCGGCCTTGACGACAATCAATTGCGCCTGCTCGCGGAGCGTTTGGATTATTTGCGCGAATTATCTGCACGTAAAACCAGTATTTTAAAATCCATCGCCGAGCAGGGTAAATTAACGCCTGAACTAGAGCGCGCTATTGATGCCGCTCCCACCAAAACGCTGTTGGAAGATTTATATTTACCCTATAAACCCAAGCGGCGCACCAAAGCGCAAATAGCCAAAGAGGCAGGCCTTGAACCATTGGCTATGGGGTTATTGCAAAACCCTGTGCAGGACCCTATGAGCGCTGCTAAAACCTTTATTAAACCGGATGCGGGCATTAATAACGAGAGCGATGCACTGGAGGGCGCTAAACATATTTTAATTGAGTTATTCAGTGAAACCGCCCCGCTTCTGGAAAAACTGCGCCAAGAGCAACAGGAACGCGGTGTTGTAGAAGTGCGCGTGGCCAAGGGCAAAGAAGCGGCGGCAGCAAAATTCCAAGATTATTTTGACTACCGCGAAGCTTTTAAAAAAATTCCCAGCCACCGAGCATTGGCGATTTTTCGCGGCGAAAAAGAAGGCCTGTTAAATAGTGCGCTTAAACACCCGGAGGAAGCAGCGGCACACCCGTGTATCGGTTTAATTGCGGCGCAATTTTCGCTGGCCGATCGCAAGCGAGCGGCGGATAGTTGGTTGATGTCGGTGGTAACAGCGGCTTGGCAACAGAAATTAACCAAGCAGATTGAAAACGATTTAATGGGCGAGCTGCGGGAAAAAGCTGAGCGCGAGGCTATCGCCGTATTTGCGCGCAATTTAAAAGATTTATTATTAGCGGCGCCCGCTGGGCAAAAAACGGTTTTAGGTTTGGATCCAGGCCTGCGCACAGGCGTAAAACTGGTAGTGCTCAGCGCTACCGGCCAGGTGTTAGAACACGGGGCTATTTTCCCTAATCCGCCGCACAATAAAATAGCGGAAGCCGCCGCTGTTGTAATTAAGCTGATAAAAAAACACCAGGTACATTTAATAGCCATAGGCAATGGCACCGCCAGCCGCGAAACGGAAAAATTCATTGTTGATATTATGAAAGCGCAACCGGAATTAGCGGCGCAAAAAGTGGTGGTGAGTGAGGCGGGGGCATCGGTGTATTCAGCCTCTGAATTGGCCGCTAAAGAATTCCCCGAATTAGACGTCACCATACGCGGCGCAATTTCAATTGGCCGCCGCTTGCAAGATCCTCTTGCTGAACTGGTTAAAATAGATCCTAAAGCCATTGGCGTTGGCCAGTATCAACACGATGTATCACAAACGCATTTAGCCCGCGCCTTGGATGCGGTGGTGGAGGATTGTGTGAATGCGGTGGGGGTTGAAGTCAATACCGCATCGGCGCCGCTGCTTGCGCGCGTGGCGGGGTTAAATAGCACCATTGCCAATAATATTGTGGCCTTTCGCAATGAAAAAGGCCCCTTTAAAAACCGCCAACAATTATTAAAAGTACCGCGTTTGGGCGCTAAAGCCTTTGAGCAGGCGGCGGGGTTTTTGCGCATACACCAGGCGCAAAATCCGCTGGATGCCTCCGGTGTGCACCCGGAATCCTACCCGCTGGTAGAGGCCATTGCCGCTAAACACCAGCGCAGTATTGCCGCATTAATTGGCGACAGTGTTTTTTTGCGCGGCTTAAAACCGAGTGATTATGCCAATACACAATTTGGTGTGCCGACGGTGACGGATATTTTAAAAGAGTTGGATAAACCCGGCCGCGATCCGCGCCCGGAGTTCAAAACTGCGCAGTTTAAAGACGGCATAGAAAAAATTACCGATTTACAGCCGGGCATGATTTTGCAAGGCGTGATTACCAACGTCACTAATTTTGGCGCATTTGTGGATGTGGGTGTGCATCAAGATGGTTTGGTACATATTTCTATGCTGTCCCATCAATTCGTTAAAGACCCGCACACAGTGGTAAAAGCGGGCGATATAGTGTCCGTTAAAGTGATGGAAGTGGACGCTGCGCGCAAACGCATTGCTTTAACTATGCGCTTAGATGATGTGCCCGGCCAAGAGCTAAAAGCTGCAACGGCCAATCGCACTTCGGCTAAACCACAGCTCAATAATCCGCCGCCGCAGAACGGCACCATGGCGGCATTATTAAATCAAGCCATGCAAAAAAAGAAATTGTAAGGCTGCTTGTAGCGCGCAGTTAATTGTTTATTAACCCGGCACTAAACCCGCCGAGTTAATAAACAAGCGCTGCCTCATTCGCGTTTACATCTGCGCTAGACCGTTAAGGTAATTTTCCAGAGGTTGCTTTCCAGAGGTTGCTGAGAAGCCTGCCTGCGTTTTTGCACATAGGCAAACCTGCGATTAATTAGCGGCTTTGCACCCATCCTGTTCAACGGCCCGTGTGTGTCCATCGAAGGCGCGCGGGTGAAGTTTCACTGAGTGGCTAATTTAAGCCCTGTTACACGAGTATTTATGCACCATTTAAAACAATGTCCTGAACAAATCATGATTGAGGAATTAACCCGGCGGCGGCTGTTAAACCAAGCGGGGGAGCCACTGGCCCAGGTGCCTGGGTCTTTGGAGCAAGCGTTTTCCTGGCAACAGGCGGTAGCGGCGCAAATGGCAGTGCAGGGCAGGCCGGTGATCGGCTGGAAATGCGCACTGCCCAGCCCCGGGCGCTGGGTGCTGGCACCGATTTACCAGCTGCATACCGGCGCGCACATATCCCTGCCACCCAACAGGTCGCAGGCGTTGATCGAGCCGGAATTCGCCTGGCGCTTAAAGCAGGATTTGTTGCCTGATCAGCCGCTGAGTGTGGATTCCCTCAGCCGAGCCATGCAGTGCCATATGGCGCTGGAAATTATTTTTGACCGCTTTAATACGGGCGCAGAGGTGGATTATCACAGCCGCTTAGCGGATGGCCTGCTCAATCACAGTGTGTGGCTCGGCCCGCCGCTGCCGCAGGCGCCGGGGCGGCTTGCCTTGGGGTGGCGCGCAGCTGGCGACCAGCTGAGTGTTGAAGGCGTTCACCCCAGCGGGGACGCCTTCGCACCCTTGCAGTGGCTGGTGGCCTTTTTGCACCAGCGCGGCATAGGCCTGTATGCGGGCCAGGTCATTATTACCGGCTCATTAAATGGCCTGTGGCGCCTGCCGGTAAATCAACCGGTACGCATTCAATTCGCCGATATGGCCTGCGCAGAGGTGGAATTTCAGTCCGCGCTCTGCGTGGTTTAGCGCACGGCTATTGGCTGATTTCCCGCACCAAACGAAAACCGGTGAGGTTGTCTGCCTTGCCGTCGTGGGGAACGGCGCTGCTGGCGGTGCACTGATCCATCGCTGTCTCCCGCGAGCCGCCCAAGGCCGCCGCACTGCCGCCGCTCATGGCCCACTCCCGCGCATTGCCGATGTGATTGACCAAGCCCCAGCGGTTGGCGCCACCCACGGTAGCACCCACTAAGGCGTCGCCTTTTTGAATGCCGCGCGAATTTAAGCTGCAGTTGCGGTTGGGATCGGTTTGTTCGCTGCCTGCGCGGGCGGCGTAGACCCATTCTGCACGGCTGGGTAAGCGGTAGGTTTTGCCGGTTTTTTTGCTCAGCCACTCGGCGTAGCCCTGGGCCTGGCTGAGGGAGATTTGTGTGGCGGGCAGGTTGCCGTCGCCTGCTATGGGGCTGCAGCGGCCAGAGCTTTTGCAGTAAGCATTAAATTCCTCCACGCTGGTTTCGTATTTGCCGATGGCAAAGGCCTTTAACTCGCCGCTGGCGGGCACCACCACCAAGCTGGGCGTTTTGCTGCCGTCGGCTAAGGTATCTTTACAGCCGCCGCGCGCACCGGTGCCGCCAAGCCCGGCTAGGCTGAGTGGGCAATTATCGCGCGCGGCAAATTGCAAACCGCTCAACAGTGCATTGCCGGGAAATAGGCGCAGAGCCATTTTTTTCAATTCTTCCGCGCGCGGCACTGAGGCTTCGCTAATTTTTTTCACGCAACCGGCTAAGGCGGCAATGATTTTGGCTTCGTCTTTGGCGTAGGTTTGCGCGTTAATGGATTTTAATTTGCCCACCGAAATTTCCAAATCCCGCATATCCGGCGTGCTGTTACAGGTCAACTGATTGGTGACCGTATCCAGGGCGACTTTGTAGTGGTCATTAGCATCGCCGGCAGGTTTGCTGGGCGCTGTGGTGGCTGCGGCGACGGGATTTTGCGCCTGCTGGGCAGCCTGCTGTGCTTGCTGCTGGGCGCGCATTTGGGCTTCGGCTAGGCGTTTTTGTTCAGCCTCTTGAATTTTTGCCGCTAGAGCGGCGATTTTGGTTTGAAAATCCAGTGCCTGCTGCTCGGAAGGCCCATAGCGCTCATAATTTTTAAACAATGCCTGGGCATCGCTTAAGGCATCTTTTTTTATAGCTTCGTCGATTTTCGGCACATATAAATCAATAATTTTTTGCCGTAAGCCCTGCCACCAGGTGTTTTGCTCGCCGACTAATTGTTTGGCTTCCGCCATTTCCGACCACAATTGCTCCTGCCAGCCGGGGGTAAAACTGGGTTCGGCCAATAATTTTTTGATGGCTTTTTCACTTAATTCTTGCCGCAGGCGTTTTTCGATGGACAACACATCCGGCCCCTGTTGCGGCTGCGGCCAAAAATAATAGGCGGCGCCACCGGCGCCGAGTAGAGCGCTAAATAATACCCAGGCGACAGCATTTTTTTGCGTGTTTTTATAGCTGAATAATTGCCAGAATTCTTCCACGGTTGCTATGCGGTCGCTGCGGTGGAAGGCGAGTGCCTGTTCTATGGCGCGCCACTGGCGTTTATTTAAAATAGCGATTTTTTTCGGTTTTAATTGCAGGCTGAGCGCTTCGGTGGCGGGCTTGCGGTTAAACGGGTGTTGGCCGGTAAACATCTCATAGGCGATACAGCCTAGGGCATAAATATCATCGCGGGCATCTGGGGTTTCGCCCTTGAGCATTTCTAAACTTGCGTAGGCGGGCGTTAATGCACCTAAGCTGCCAGCGTCAAATAGTGTGTGGTCTTCTTCATTGGCCGATGCCGATATATCGGCAATCGCCGCCGCCCGTGCTATACCAAAATCCAAAACCTTAGCGGTGGAATTTTTAATCACAAAAATATTGCCGGGTTTAAAATCCGAGTGAATAATTTTGTGGCGGTGGGCGTGAATTAATGCGGCGGTAATATCGCGCAAAATTTTGTGGGCGTCTTCAGGCAATAAACCGGTGGCTTTGTATTGGGTGATTAATTTATCCAGCGGTTTGCCGTCTAAAAATTCCATGGTCATAAACACGGTTTCGCCGTCGCGGTCAAAATCGTGTACGTTGACTATATTGGGGTGGGCAATTTTTTGTGTTTTGCGCGATTCGCGCTGCAGGGAAATAAACGCCTCTGGGTGTTCTTTAAAGGCCTCGCCCAATACTTTAATGGCCACATAAGGCTCGCGGTCTTGAGCCTCCACTTTTAATAAATCTTTTGCCTTATACACCACACCCATACCGCCTGCGCCGAGGATTTCTTCGATCACAAAGCGGCCTTTTAGGATGCGCGACTGGGTGTGTTCGCGGGGTTTAGTGCCGGCAATTTGCGTTGCCATTTCGGTGGCGCCAGCAGGTTTAGCCACTTCAGAAATAGGGCGTTTTTGCCGGTTGCTGCCCACCGGTTGCAGCAGGGTTATAAATTCCGCCACCAGATTTTCTCCTTCCGGCGCGGATTCTAATGGGCGCGGCGCCTGGAGTTTGGTGGCGTCAGGTGGGTTAACCGGTGTCGATGAACCCGGTTGCGGCCCGCTGGCGGGCGGGGGCGTTGCGGCGGCCTCCCTACGGGGCGGCATAAACTGGGTGCGGTCGTCGTCACTCATGGGGGCTTTCCTTCATCGGGGCTGCGGAAGTTTAAGGGCTGCGGGGGGTTTTGCCAAACCTAGCGCCGAGGCCGTGCCGCTTGGCCCGCGCTTATGTGAACCTGGCGGCCTAAACCGCCGCGCGTCCCGTTACAGCTGAGGCGGTTCACGTGTCGTCGCCCGCGTAAGTGGGGCTGCAACACACTAGATCAGGCCTGTCTCGTGTGTCGCTGGGTGAATAATATTCAGCGCAGGCTCAAATACACGCCGTGTTAAAACACGGCGCTTGCGCCCCCTGGCTGCGGTGGCGCAAGCGCTCTTGCTACACTAGCGGCCTCTCGTCAGCGCGTGATGGCTATGTCCCACTTTAACCCTTTTGCATTCGCCGCCTGGCGCGCCCTGTGGGTGCGCTCGGGCTGTTTAGCGCGCTTTAAACGCCTGGGCCTTGCCGGGCAGCTGGCGGTTGTGGGGCTGTTTATGGCGGCCCTGTTGCTGCTCGCTGGCCTGCTCGGCATAAGCCTGGCGGTGGCGCATGGCCGCAGCCAGGTTGTGCAGCAATGGGCGGCAGACGAAGTGCACAAGCGCGAGGCGGCGCTGATTACCGCTGTTGGCTCGGGTGTGAATGAGGCTGTGACCAGCCGTCTGCATTATTTTCTCGATGTGGGTTTAGCCGACGGAGTGCGTCTTTATCAGCGCAGTACCCTGCGGCAATGGCAAGTGCCAGACACAGTGCACGGCACCGGGCTGTTGGAATTTTCGCTGGGGCAGGGGGACGATTTGACTCTGGAATTAATGCCCGCGCCAAAATGGTTAAGTTCCTCCTGGCCGATAGGCTTAAGCCTGCTGTGGCTGCTGTTAATTGTGGTGCTGCTGTTTTTGGCGGCCTTTTTTATGATGCGCATTTATATAGGCCCGGCGCTAACTGTGGCACAGCATGCACAGCACATGAGTATGGATCGCTTGACGCACATATTGCCGGTTGATCCAGAGCTAATTTTTTTAAATGAATTGGCGGATGTGTATGCGGCCTTAGAGCATATGCGCGGTTATTTATTTGAGGAGCTGGAGCAGCGCAAGGCTGTGGAGCTTGCGCTGATGGCGGAAAAACATGAAAAACTAGGTGTGCGCCGCCAGCAGATGGTGGCGGAGCAAGCCAATCGCGCCAAAAGCCAATTTATCGCCACCATGAGCCATGAAATTCGCACACCCATGAACGGCATTTTAGGCATGGTGGAATTGTTGCGCGATACGGAGTTAACCCCCGCGCAAAGCCATTATTTGGATATTATCAATCGCTCCGGCGATAATTTATTGGTGATTATTAACGATATTTTGGATTACTCCAAAATCGAAGCGGGCAAAATGGAGTTGGAGGAGCAGAGCTTTTTACTCGATGATGTGGTGGATGACAGCGCCGCTTTATTTGCCGCTATGGCCAGTAAACGCAATGTGGAGTTGTTAACCAGCATTGAGCCTAGCGTGCCGCGCAATTTAATCGGCGATCCCATGCGCCTGCAGCAAATTGTGGTTAATTTGGTGGGTAATGCATTTAAATTTACCAAAGCGGGTTATATTCATTTACATGTCAGTCTCTTTCAGGATGAACAGCCGCAAACGCCTAGGTTGTTATTTTCCGTTAGTGATACGGGTATAGGCATCGAGCGCCACATAAAAGATTCATTATTTGAGGCCTTTAGCCAAGCCGATAGCGCAACCAGCAGAACCTATGGCGGCACAGGTTTAGGCCTTACCATTTCCAAACAGTTAGTTAACATGATGGGCGGCGAAATAGGTGTCGACAGTACGCCGGGGCAGGGGGCCAATTTTTGGTTTACCGCCCAATTTCGTTTGCACCACCAGCCACCGGCATTTAATTCTGACCTGGTGTTACTGCGTCAAAAACACCTGTTAGTCATCAGCGACAATACGCGGTTAAGCGCGATTATTCAGCAGCAGTGCGCCGCTTGGCAGATGCAGTGCACCGGCGTGCAAAATCGGTTTGAGCTGTGGGCCGCGATAGACCGCTGCGCTGCCAGCGGCCAGCAATTTTACGCTGTGGTAGTGGACGCTAAATTGACCGATGGATTTCCCGCCGATTTGGTGCGGCACATTAAAGAGCGTTACCCCGACTTTGCCTGGCGTTTTATTTTGCTGGCGCGCAATCAACACAGCCTGGAGGCGGATGCTAATTTTGATCATTTAATTCCCCGCCCGATTGCTATGCGGCGTTTGGAGGCGGCTTTGTTGGGGCGCATGGCGCCGAGGGTGCATCAAGAAACCAGCCTTTTAGCAGAGGATTCTATACTGCTACCTATGCATAATCCGTCGGATATTAAATTATTGGTGGCGGAAGATAATCCTGTTAATCGCTTGGTTATTGAAGGCCTGTTGCGCAAATTGGGTATGCAACCGGATTTTGTCGAAGATGGATTAGCTGCTGTGCATGCCGCCACCGATAACAGCACACGCTACGATGTTATTTTGATGGATTGTGAGATGCCGCAGCTGGACGGGTTTGAAGCGAGCATGCGTATTCGCGCCTGGGAAAAACACCACGACTATGCGCCTTTAAGCATTATTGCGCTTACGGCGCATGTTGAGTTAGAGCACAAAGAACGTGTATTTGACAGTGGTATGAATTATTTTCTAACCAAGCCAATTACTCTAGATAAGGTGCGCGAGGCCTTAATTCGGTTGGGCTTGTTAGCGCGGGATGCTTAAAAACCCCAGTTACACTCTGCTGCGTTTTAGACGCTCTTGTTACGAGTTCAACTGAGGTTTTTAGAATTATTAACCCGGCGGCCTAAGCCGCCGGGTTAATATTCGGCACATTGTCTTTGCGGCGGAGGCGCTTAGCCTTTTTTACTCTGCTCGTGGGTAAAGTGCAAATGTAACGAAACCGGTACTAGCGGGCTGATGGATGCCAGGCTGGCTAATTCTTTTAATTTTTCGATACCGGGCAATAAATCAAAATCGGCGGCGTTTAAAAAAATGGGTGCCGGTGTTGTCACTGCAACCTGGGTTGCCGTTAGTTTTGTCACCATTAGGGTGGCATCTTGTGTGATGGTTTTGCCGTGTATTTGAAAAATAACCGGTAGTTTTACCATCTGACTATTGCCTATGGCCTGTTTGGCCAACGCGGTTAAATCTATTTTGCCTTGCGCGGAGGCCTGGGCAAATTTGCTAGTTTCAAATAGATATTGTGCCAAGCGCTCATTGCGTATAGGTATGCCCGTTTCGGCGCTGGTTAGGTCTACGCTGATATTAAATTGCCCATCTTCGCTTACTGCGCCGCGTATGGTTTTGAACTGATGGGTTTCTGCTACCAGATCTTTTTTAACAGAGGAGAAAAAAAGCTGCGACTGGTCAGCCTGTAATTTCCAATCAGCAAAACTCGGCGCGGATAAAATCAGTGCGGCCAATAGGCCAAAGGGTGCAAGCTTCATAAAAGAAATGCTCCAAATAGGAATGGGAAATGTGGCAGGAGAATAACCGCAAAAATAAGCCGGTTAATGTGTTCGGCATGGCTGCCGCAACGGTGGCTTAAGCCGCCGCGAGCCGTGCTAAAACAAAGCGATGCGTGTATCGCTGCCCGTTTTAGCGCGGCGAAGACACAATCGATCAGGGCAATCTATTGTGTCACCGGGTTAGTAGGCGCTCCACAATAACCTGTTCACTGAGCTGCTACAAGCTGTTAAGTATTCTGTTTGGGTGTGCTCAATACTAGGCCTGCACCGAGCAATAAAAAGCCGGCCAAAACAAATAACCCGCTGTCGGTGCTGGCGGTTGTATCTTTTAACCAGCCGACTAAATAAGGGCTTAAAAACCCCGCCAAATTACCTAGGGAATTAATTAAGGCGATACCGGCAGCGGCCGCTACGCCGCCTAAAATTGCCGTGGGCAAGCTCCAAAATAACGGCAAAATACTGATAATCCCCGCTGTGGCGAGGCTCAGTGCCAGCATGGCCCACAGGGTATGGTGCGCCCAGAGCGCACTTAATATCAGCCCCAGGCCACCTAAAACAGCTGGTATGGCTAAATGCCAGCGCCGCTCCTGGCGTTTATCGGCGCTGTGGCCTAATAAAATCATAGCGATGCTGGCCGCGCCATAGGGGATAGCGCTAAGCCAACCAACGTCCGCTGCATTATCAACGCCTAAATTGTGAATAATACTGGGCAGCCAAAAACTCACACCGTACAGGCCCATCACAAAACAAAAATAAATAACAGCCATCAGCCAAACCTTAGGGTTGCCCAGTAAGTGTTGTGCAGAATGGGTTGTTTTGGCCTGTTCTTCTTGCTTTATTTGGGCGTGTAAAAAGTCTTTTTCCGCCTGGTTTAACCAGGGCGCGCTATTGATGCCATCCTTCAGCACAATAATGACTAAAATACCGAGTAATAATGAGGGCAGGGCTTCGAGGATAAACATCCACTGCCAACCGGCCAGCCCGTAAATGCCTGGCATATTGCTGCCAATCCAGCCAGATAAAGGCCCGCCTATAACGCCTGAAATGGGCACCCCGGTCATAAATAAAGCAGTAATTTTGCCGCGTCTGTGGGCGGGGAACCAATAGGTTAAATACAAAATAACACCCGGAAAAAACCCCGCCTCGGCGGCACCTAATAAAAACCGCACGCAATAAAAACTCAGTGGCGTAGTAACCCATACCATAGCGGCAGAGAGTAATGCCCAGGTGATCATGATCCGCGCAATCCACAGGCGCGCGCCGATTTTATGCAAGGCTAAATTACTGGGAATTTCAAAAATAAAATAACCGATAAAAAAGATGCCCGCGCCGAGACCGTAGACGGTTTCACTAAATTTAAGGTCATTGAGCATTTGCAGTTTGGCAAAGCCTACATTGACGCGATCTAAATAAGAGGCTACGTAGCATAAAAACAAGACGGGTAATAAACGCCAGGCGACTTTGTTGTAGAGGGCGTTTTCGTTGAGGGGAAGAGTGTGCATGCTGAATGCTCTGAAGCTGTGTCGTGGGGTTTTGCCCTGAGGGCCTGTGGTTGTTATAAACCGGCAGGTTTTAGTGCCGGGTTAATAAATGCGGCCTAGGCCGCCGCGAGTGAACAAGGCCCGCCGCCAGGCGGATGCGCGTCGCGGAGCATAATGTTTTTCGGTTGTGTGTTGTTTGATCCATCACACTTTGCGCACAGTATTACAAATTATCACAGCTTCCGTATGTCGTTTTGCCGGGTGTTAGGGTAGGTTTGGGCGCGCTGCTGGCTCTTGATGGAGGAATCACTATGGCGCGCTTAATTATTGTTTATTTTTGTTGTGTACTCACCGCCTGCGTGGCGCCAGAACCTAAGGATAACCACAGTCAACTGTGGATTAACGAGGTGGTTAGCTCAAACGATGGCGTGGCCATAGATGAAAACGGCCAGACCAGCGATTTTATTGAACTGGTTAACACCGGTAGTGCAAGCCTTGCGCTCAAAGACTATGCCATTGCCGATGAAGGCGGCGTATTCGCTAATTTGCCCAACGAGACTCTGCCGCCGGGCGGCATTATTCGCCTGTGGGCGGATGATGACGCCAAATTAGGTGCATATCATTTGCCGTTTAAATTAAGTGCAGAGGGCGAAACCCTAAAACTGCGCAATGATTTGGGGACAATTTACCAGCAGGTTAGTATCCCGGCGTTAGAGGTGAATTATTCCTACAGTCGTTTTCCCTCGGGCAGCGGTGATTTTGCAGCTTGCCGTTATGCCACACCCAATCGCACTAATGGTGCTGCCTGCCAAGCGCGCATCAGCGCGCCGCTGACCGAGACGGTGCATTTTACGGCTTTTGATTCAGCGCAGTGGCCAAATCTTGCGCCGCTGAGTTTAGGGATTAATGAGTTGGCGCTGTTGCCTGCAGAGTTTATTGAATTAAAAAACTTCAGCCAGCAGGCGCTGGATTTAACACAATTTAAATTAATTCTCACCGCTTATCCGCCAGATGCGCCACTGCCGGGTTTTAATGACGCCCACAGCATAGACTTGCCTGCAGGCATCATTGCACCGGGTGCGATTGTTACTGTGCCGATCAACACTGCGCAGGTGCAGGTGATTGCCAATCAAGCTTTTAATGAGGGCGTGGCGGTTGTATACGATCGGCGCACGCAAAAACCGCTCGACCAAGTGCCCTTTATGCACTGGCCACAACATCACGCCCTGGCGCGCAAACCGCAATATCCTTACCGCCTGCGATTTTGTGATAACCCAACACCTAATAACGAAGCACAGTGCGAGGAGACTGCGCAGCGCGCTATTGGCAATCGCACGCGCGGGCTTTACACGCCGGGCGATTTTGCTCAATTGGCCGCCGGTAGTGGCCTAAATCAAATTCAGTCGGTTAAATTTGTGATGGATTTACAGCGGCAAAATGCTGTGCATTTTTTAGGTTCCCGAGAATGGCCGCTGCACTATACCTTCGTGCGGGAAATAATTGATGGCGATGCGCGGTTAAACCGCTGTGAAGACGATCAGTACCGCATTTTTTTAAACGGCTGGTCGCGTTTTTCGGTGGACAATTATTTTAATACCACCACTCGCCGCTACCATTTGGGCACCTTAAGTTATTTCCCTAATGCGCAATTATCCAGCGTGGAATTTACCTTCGGCGATGAAATTACCGCGCCGCAAATGCGCGAGGCTTTTTATGCCGTCACCGCCGCTACCACTAACCCCTTCAGCTGGACACTGCGGCCGCAGGACGCCGAGCAGGTGCAGCGGGTGCGCGCCATTGAAGGCACCTTACCGATGGTTGGCCCCCAGGCACCTTTTGCCAATGTGGTATATCAGGGCCTCGCCCCCGGCGTGGCGTTTGGCACGCTGAGTTATATTCCCACCGCTGAATTGGCGTCGGCCAGTCTCGGTGCGCGCACCATTGTTATTACCGATGATGTACCCAACGATATAGATTTTGTCGGCGGCTTAATTACCGAAACGTTTCAAACGCCTTTGGCGCATGTCAATATTTTAAGCCAGAGCCGCAATACGCCGAATATGGCTCTCCCCAAGGCCAGCCAATTACCGCAGATTAAATCTTTATTAGGGCAATTGGTTCGCTTGGAGGTTAACGATGGCGGTTACACGCTGCGCCCAGCAGAACAGTCAGAAGCCGAAGCGTTTTGGCAAAACAATACCCCAAGCGGGCCAAAATTAATGCCGCGTTTGGACAGCCAATTTAATACTTTGTTGGATTTAAAAAATGCCAGCTACGCCGATCTGCCGCGCATAGGTGCTAAGGCTGCACAAATGGCGGAATTATTTCGGGTGAATCAAAATAATACGCAGTGCAGTGAAGGTGCCGCTTTTGCTTTGCCGGAAGGCGCCTTTGCCGTACCCATGGCGTTTTATTTAGAACACCTGCGCACCAGCGGCGCCCAGGCTCAGTTGGATGTGTTGCTTAACGACAATCAATTTAAAACCAATTTAGCCTACCGCAAAACAGCGCTTGCTCAGCTGCAAAATAAAATCCTCACCCAGCCGGTGAACCCCGCTTTATTAACGGAAATTAACACCTGGGCCAAGGCGCGCTTCGGCAAAAAAACCATGCGTTTTCGCAGCAGCAGTAATACCGAGGATTTAGCTGAATTTAACGGTGCGGGTTTGTACGAATCCCTCAGCGCTAAATTAGACGACCCAGAAGAATCGGTAGAAAACGCCCTGCGCACCGTGTGGGCGAGCCTGTGGAATTTGCGCGCCTACGAAGAGCGAGAAAATTCCCGCGTTGAGCAGAGCCAAGTGGCTATGGCAGTGTTGGTGCACCGCTCATTCCCGGATGAGCGCGCCAATGGTGTGGCGGTGGGGCGCAATGTGTTGGATGTGACCCGCACGGATCAATATTATTTTAATATTCAAGCGGGCGAGGCGAGCGTGACCAATCCGGCGCCGGGTGTTATTACCGAGGAATTAATTTACCAATGGCCGCCGCGCACGCCTACGCTGACCTACCAAAGTTACAGCAGTTTAATGCCCGATAAACGTGTAATCACACCGGCAGAAACCCGCGCTCTGGCCTGTAGCCTCGATGCGATTCAGCGGCATTTTCAAACACTGCTCAACCCCAATGGCGAGGATCGCTGGTTTACTATGGAGACGGAATTTAAATTTGTCGGTGAACAACGGCAGTTGTTAATTAAACAGGCGCGCCCTTACAAAATGCCTGCGCTGGATATTCCTAATGATTGCCGGGAGATTGAATAATTATTCGCTCAGCGGCTAAGCTGTCGCCGGGCGAATAGCCGCTCCACGATTAAATTGACTTTAGTAGCTCGGATGGAGCGTAGCGTAATCCGGGGTGTTTCGATGAAAACCCGGATTGCGTTTCACTTCATCCGGGCTACGCCAGAGTGCAAACCTTACTTTAACGACATTTCGTAGGGGCGGCCCTTGTGGCCGCCTGTATGCGAAAGATTGGCTGTCTACCTGGGACACCGAAGAGGTTTTTTATACGGTGTCCCACGCCGCGAATGGATAGTCAAAAGAATTAAAAAGGCTCTTTAACTCTGGGCTTTTTTACCAGCGCCAAGGGCTGTGTTTATGCATCTATGAATATAGGCATGAGTCAGAATCCACTAACTGTTTAGAAAAACGAAAACCCCACCTGAAATAAACGCTCAATATCCCGCGTGTAGCGTTTATCCACTAAAAACACAATCACATGATCGCCCGATTCCACGCGTGTTTTATCGTGGGCAATTAATACCTCGTGGCCGCTTTCAACACCTTGGGCATTTTTTTGTTTGCGCACTATGGCACCTATGGTGGCGCCTTCGGGTAGGTCTATATCCTCGATATTTTTACCCACCACCTTGGAGGATTTACTGTCGCCGTGGGCGATCACTTCAATGGCTTCGGCGGCGCCCCGGCGCAGGGAGTGTACATTCACTATGTCACCTCGGCGCACGTGGGTGAGCAGGCTGCCGATGGTGGCCTGCTGGGGGGAAATAGCGATGTCAATTTCGCCACCCTGCACCAAATCCACATAGGCGGGGTTGGAGATGAGGGTGAGCACTTTGCGGGCGCCTAGGCGTTTGGCCAGCATGGAGGCCATGATGTTGGCTTCATCCGAGTTGGTGACGGCTAGGAACACATCGGAGTCTTCGATGTTCTCCTCCACCAGTAGGTTTTGATCCGAGGCGCTGCCGTTGAGCACTATGGCGTGCTCGAGTTTTTCGGATAAAAAGGTGGCGCGGTTGCGGTTGAATTCAATCACCTTAACGGCGTAGCGGGTCTCCAGTTTCAGCGCCAGGTTCAGGCCAATATTGCCGCCACCGGCGATGACTATGCGTTTGTAGGGGCGCTCAAGGCGGCGCAGCTCACTCATCACCGCGCGAATATCTTCTTTAGCGGCGATAAAAAATACCTCATCGTCCGCTTCAATCACCGTGTTGCCCTGGGGGGTGATGGGCCGGTTGCGGCGGTATACGGCGGCCACCCGTGTGTCTACATTGGGCATGTGTTTGCGGATAAAACGCAGCTCCTGGCCCACTAGCGGCCCGCCGTAGTAGGCGCGCACCGCCACCAGTTGCACCAGGCCCTGGGCAAAGTCCAGCACCTGCAGGGCGCCGGGTTGTTCCACTAAGCGGTGAATATAGTCGCTCACCAATTGCTCGGGGCTGATGATCACATCCACCGGGAAGGCGTTTTTGCCGAACAGGCCGGGGTAACTCACATACTCCTGCGAGCGCACGCGGGCAATTTTGGTGGGGGTGTTAAATAGGTTATGGGCGATCTGGCAGGCCACCATGTTGATTTCATCGTCGCTGGTGACGGCAATTAGCATATCGGCGTCTTCAATGCCCGCCCGCAGCAGTACATCCGGGTGGGAGGCGTGGCCGAACACCGTGCCTATGTCCAGGCTGTCGCGCAATTCGCGCAGATGGCCTTCGTGGCGATCCACCAAGGTGATGTCGTTGGATTCACTGGCCAAATTGGCCGCGAGGGTGCCGCCCACCTGGCCTGCGCCGAGGATGATAATTTTCATAGCTTAGGTGCCGTCGGTGCGCTCTGCCTTGTGCAGAACCGCGTAATAAAAGCCATCGTGGCCACCGGCCTGAGGCAACAACTGCCGTCCGAATGCCTGCGGCAACCCCCAGGGCACGGTCAATGCCTCGTGGATGGCGTCCGGGTGTTGGCGGCTAAATTCTTGGATTTGTTTGCTGTTTTCATCCGGCAGCACCGAGCAGGTGGCGTATACCAAGCGGCCGCCGGGCTTGAGGGTCTGCCATAGCGCGGCCAACAGGCGCTGCTGCAGTTTCGCCAATGGGGCGAGGTCGCTGGCTCTGCGCAGGTGTTTGATGTCCGGGTGGCGGCGCACTACGCCGGTGGCGGAGCAGGCGGCATCGAGCAAAATAGCGTCGAAGGGGCGCCCATCCCACCAGCCCGCAAGGTCCGTCAGATCCCAGGCTTTTAACTCGGCGTTAAGGCCTAAGCGCTCAAGGTTCTGGGTTACTCGTGTCAGCCGGTTCGGGTCTATATCAATGGCCAGCAGATCCGCCTCGGGGGCCAGCTCCAGCAGGTGGCAGGTTTTGCCGCCGGGGGCGCAGCAGGCGTCCAATAAGCGCATGCCCGTTTGGGGGGCGATTAAATAAGCGGCGAGCTGCGCCGCCTCGTCCTGCACGCTGATCTCGCCCTCGGCAAAGCCAGGCAGGGCCTCCACCGGCAGCGCTTCCACAAGGGTGATACCCGCTGGGCTGTAGCGACAGGCAACCGCCTCTATGCTGGCGGCGGTGAGCTTGGCCAGATAGGCCTCGCGGTCAATTTTTTGAGTGTTAACCCGCAGCGTCATAGGCGGGTGTTGGTTGTTGGCCTCTAGGGTTTCTTGCCAATGGTCAGGCCAGGCGGAGCGAATGCGATCGAGCAGCCACTGCGGGTGGGCGTAGCGGTAATTGGGGTTTTTGGCGAATTTCTCGGCCAGCTGCGTTTGCTCGCGTTGGTAGCGCCTGAGCACGCCATTGATCAGGCCTGCGGCCCAGTCTTTATGCAGCAGGCGGCAGGCGTCCACAGTGGCCGAGAGGGCCGCGTGGTCGGGGATGCGGGTGTGTTCCAGCTGGTAGAGGCCAATCAGTATCAGCGCTTGGATATCGCCATCTTTGCGCTTTAACGGGGTGGGAATCAGCTCCTGCAACACCAATAAATAGGTGGTGGCGTAGCGTAGGGCGCCGAAGCAAAGTTCTTTTAATAGCCCTCTGTCTCGCTCCGGGCAGGCTTGGCTGTACTCGGGCAGGGCTTGGTTTAAGGAGCGGCCATGATCGAATACTTCATGCAGAACAAGGGCCGCCAGGGCGCGTACCTCCTGAGGCAGAGCCGGGCGCTTCATTGCAGAACCTGGTGAAGGCTAAACGGATGGCTGCCGTTGATGAGGGCTTTCACCGCCACGGGGTTTTTACCCGCCAGCTGCAGGGTATCGATGCGCAGACCGCCGCTGCCGCAGGCCACATAGAGGCCGCTGGCGTCCAGGCGGATTACCTCGCCGGGGGTTGCGCCGGAGAGTTGCGCCACCGGCTGCGCGCTCAACACCCGCACCCGCTCTTTGCCGAGGGCAAAATAGGCCATGGGGGCTGGGTTAAAAGCGCGCACCCGGCGGTGAATTAACGCGGCATCCAGGGTCCAGTCGATGGCGGCTTCTTCTTTAGTGAGCTTGTGGGCGTAAGTTACGCCTTCGCTCGGTTGTTTATGCGGGGCTGCTCTGCCCTCGGCCAAATCATCCAGAGCGGTGAGCAGCGCGCCAGGCCCCAACTCACAGAGGCGGTCGTGCAGGTCAGTGGCGGTGTCGTCGGCCAGAATCGGGCATGGGGTAATGCTGAGCATGGGGCCGGTATCAAGCCCCGCATCCATTTGCATAATGGTGATGCCAGTGCTGGCGTCGCCCGCTTCAATGGCCCTCTGAATGGGCGCCGCGCCGCGCCAGCGGGGTAAAAGGCTGGCGTGTACATTGATGCAGCCGAGTCTGGGGGTATCCAGCACAGCTTGCGGCAGCAACAGCCCATAGGCTACCACCACCATAATATCCGCGCTCCACTGGGCAAGTTCGGCCTGGGCCTCAGGTGTTTTCAGGCTGCTCACTTGGACCACCGGCAGCTCATGGTGCAAGGCGAGGCTTTTAACTGGACTCGCCTGTAGTTGTTTGCCGCGCCCGGCCGGGCGATCCGGCTGGGTGTAGACGGCGACCACCTGGTGCGCACTGCCGAGCAGAGCCGCAAGGTGCACAGCGGCAAACTGAGGGGTGCCGGCAAAAACAATCTTTAACGGGGAGGCTGGGGGCATGGAGGTTCCTAAGCGCGCTCTTAAGGGGATTTTTGTTTTTCTAATTTCGAGCGGATGCGATTGCGCTTGAGGGTGGAGAGGTAATCGACAAATAACTTGCCGTTGAGATGATCCATCTCGTGCTGGATACAGACGGCTAACAGGCCGCTAGGTTGAATCTCAAAGCGATTGCCCTGTTGATCCAGGGCGGTCACCTTGATGTGCTCTGGGCGCTCTACCGTCTCGTAAAAGCCCGGCACACTCAAACAGCCCTCTTCATAACCCAGCAGCGCGCCATCAAGGGTTTCGATGCGCGGATTGATAAACACCAGCGGCTGGTCTTTATTCTCCGACACGTCGATCACTATGATCTGTTCGTGAATATTCACCTGGGTGGCAGCAAGGCCCACGCCGGGGGCGGCGTACATGGTTTCGAGCATGTCGGCGACTATGCCGCGCACCCGCGCATCCACCTGGGCAACGGGCTTAGCTTTAGTGCGCAGCCTGGGGTCGGGAAACTTTAGTATGGATAATTGTGCCATTGGCCTTTGTGACAAACGTCTGGTAAAAAGATGAGTTGCACTGCTACCATTGAATGAATATCGCGGGTTTGCAGGGTTCTGTCCACGCCGCCTGGCGGTGGTTGGGCTATTATAACGAACAACATCCATTGGCCTACTGGTACAGGACCATTCCTATGAAAAAACGCTACTTGGGCTTATTTGCTGCCTGCCTCCTATCGGGCCATCTTTGGGCCGAGTCGCCCAAGCTGCGCAGCGATGTGCCCGACACCTACACGGTCGTCAAGGGCGATACCCTGTGGGACATTTCCGGGCGCTTTTTGCAAAACGCTTGGATGTGGCCAGAAATCTGGCACGTTAATCCGCAAATTTCCAACCCTCATCTAATTTACCCCGGCGATGTCATCAAACTGGTGTATATCGACGGTAAACCGCGTTTAACCCTCGATCGCGGCATCAAAAAGCTCTCTCCTCAGGCCCATGTGTTGGATCAAAACGCCGCCATAGCCACCATTCCGCTTGATCGCATCGCGAGCTTTTTATCTAAAGCGCGCATAGTCTCCCCGGATGAGCTGAAAAAAGCCCCCTATGTGGTGTCTGGCGAATCTGAACATTTGTTGTCCGGCAAGGGCGATAAAATTTACGCCCGTGGCACCTTTGATCCAGACATCAGCGCCTATAGCATCTACCGGGAAGGGCAGACCTTTAAAGACCCCAACACCCGCGAACTGTTGGGTGTGTACGCATCCAGTATTGGCGGCGCCAAAATGCGCGCACTTGATGATGACATAGCCACTTTGTTATCCACCCGCAGCCAGGAAGAAATCCGCATCAACGACCGCCTGTTGGTCGATGACGGCCAGAGCATTGATTCCAACTTCGTTCCCTCGGCCCCCTCAAGTGAAGTGGACGGCGAGATTATTTTTGTCGAGGGCGGCGTAACCCAGGTGGGTAAAATGAACGTGGTGCTGCTCAATCGTGGCCAGCGTGAGGGCCTTGTGGTGGGTAATGTGCTGGCGGTGTATAAGCGCGGCGCTACCGTGCGCGATAGTCAGCGCGGCGACAAGGTCACTCTGCCGGATGAGCGCGCAGGCTTGGTAATGGTGTTTAAAACCTTTGAAAAACTCAGCCTCGGCCTCATTCTCGAGGCGGAGCGGCCTCTCTCAGTGGCCGATAAGGTGAAAAATCCTTAGCTTCAATAAACCCCGCTTCGGCGGGGTTTTTTGTTTTATTGGAGGTACTTTTAATTGCCCAAATGGCTTTTTAGCTGGGGCATTTTTAATGGCTCAAATGGCTTGGCTGTCCATCCGTCAGCCGCCTAGGGTGAGAGGCTTTACCGGCGCGTGTTAACCGGTTAAGGTCGCGTTTTTCTCACCTGCGAGGGATTTTTATGCAGATGGAGCGCGCGCTGCTGATGTTGCAGCACCTTCCGAACACCACCACCAATACCTATTGGCAGCTGTTAAAAGCCTTTCCAAGTTTGGAAAGTGCCCTGGAGGCCAACCCGGAAAAACTGCACAAGCTGCTGTCTGCAGCGGCCATCGCCGAATTGCTCGAGCATCGCCGCAACCCCCAGGGCAGCGCATTGACCGATAAGGTCAATAAGGCCTTTGATTGGTGCCAGCACGAGCAGGTGCAGTTAATCTCGATCAACCATGATTTATACCCGGCGGTGTTGCGGGAAATCCCCAAGGCGCCCGCCCTGTTGTATCTCAAAGGCCGCCCCCAGGCGCTTTCCTTACCCCAGTTGGCTATGGTGGGTAGCCGCAGCCCCAGCCCCAGCGGCATGAACATAGCGCGGGACTTCGCCCGCCATTTGGCGGCAGGCGGCCTGGCCATTACCAGCGGCCTGGCCCTCGGCATAGACCAAGCCGCCCATGAAGGGGCCTTGGCGGCAGAGGGGGTTACGCTGGCGGTGATGGCCACCGGCATTGATCAGATCTACCCGCGCCGCAACCAGGGCCTCGCCGAGCGCATAGTGGCCGCAGGCGGCGCCCTTATCACCGAATTCCCCCTCGGCACAGCGCCTCAAGCGGCTTTTTTCCCTCAGCGCAACCGCATTATCAGCGGCTTAAGTGCCGGTGTATTAGTGGTGGAGGCGGCGGTGAAAAGCGGCTCACTGATAACCGCTCGCTACGCCCTGCAGCACAACCGAGAGGTCTTCGCCATCCCCGGCTCCATACACAACCCGCTAAGTCGGGGCTGCCACGCCCTGATCAAAGAGGGCGCAGTGTTAACCGAAAGCGCCGACGACATATTGGCCCACCTGGAGGGTTACTTGAGTATGAAGTGGCAGGAGCTAGGGCTGCCCAGGCGCCTATCGCAGGCCGCTCCCTCGGGTTTGAGCCTCATGGAGCGCGGCGAATTAATCGACAACCCTCTGGAGACCGTTGTGCTGGAGCAGCTCGACTTCAACCCAGCCACCCTGGATGAGCTCGGTGAGCGCACGGGCCTGCCGATTGGGGATTTGCTCACTAGCCTGCTCACGCTAGAGCTTAAAGGCCTGGCCAGCAGTTTTAACGGCGGCTACACCCGCATGGCCCCCACCTCTTTGCGGCCCCCCTTGCTGATCTAAATCAGCTGCAGTAAGTTGGCCGCCCCAAGCCCCGCGCCGCCCATAGGCTGGGGCTAATTCTGAAGCCTAAACACTACGTTCGCTGAAAACGCCTAAGGCGCCGAATTTTTGGCAAACACGAGCAGAGGCAAGCCTTAGGCGGTCGCCGTAGGGTTTGCTGAGGTTTTTAGGTTGATGTTCAACTACTTGTAAGGGTGCGATCCTTGAGCCAACTACCTACCGCCTATCATCCGCGTATTCAACAGGCTCTCCGCCACATGTTGGCAGGGGGCGTGCTGGCCTATCCCACCGAAGCCGTTTGGGGTTTGGGGTGTTGTTTGGACGACGAGACCGCTGTGGCCCAGCTGCTGGCGCTCAAGCAGCGCCCGCTGCACAAGGGGCTGATTCTGGTCAGCGGCAACGCTAAACACTTCGAGTTTTTATTAGAGCGCTGCAGCTCAGAGCAGCGCGCCCGCATGCAGGCTACCTGGCCCGGCCCTAACACCTGGCTGGTGCCGCACCACAATTTGGTGCCCGCCTGGATCAGCGGCCGCCACGCTTCGGTGGCCATCCGAGTCAGCGATCATCCCATCATAGGCGCCCTGAGCGCCGCGCTCGGCGGCCCCCTGGTGTCTACTTCGGCCAACCCCCAGGGCCTAACCCCCGCCCGCACGGCCCTGCGCAGCCGCATCTATTTTGGCAATGCGGTGCACTACTGCGTGGGCGCTGTGGGCAGATCAAACAACCCCAGCCAGATTCGTGATCTAATCAGCGGCCAAATTGTGCGGCCCGGTTAGGGCGCACCTCACAGCGGGTGATCGCACCCAGAACATCATCGACAATAAAACGCGCTAGGGGAAATCCATGTCGGCACCTGATAAACAGGCAGTAAAAAATTACCTACTGGGCTTACAAGAGCGCATCTGCGCCGAGCTTGCCGCCGCCGATGGGGCTGGCACTTTTGTCGAGGACAGCTGGCAGCGCCCGGAGGGCGGCGGTGGCCGCTCGCGCGTTTTAACCGAGGGGGCCGTGATTGAAAAGGGCGGCGTTAACTTCTCCCATGTGACCGGCACACACATGCCCGTCTCAGCCACCGCCCACCGCCCTGAGCTGGCCGGTCGCCGCTTTGAGGCCATGGGGGTGTCCCTGGTGATTCACCCCAACAACCCCTACGTGCCCACCAGCCACGCCAATGTGCGTTTTTTTATCGCCGAAAAAGACGGCGCTGAACCTGTCTGGTGGTTTGGCGGCGGCTACGACCTCACCCCCTATTACGGCTTTGATGAGGACTGCCAGCACTGGCACCAAACCGCCCGCAGCGCCTGCCAGCCGTTTGGCGAGACTGTCTACGCCGACTACAAAAAGTGGTGCGACGAGTACTTTTACCTGAAACATCGCAACGAGCCGCGCGGCATCGGCGGCCTGTTTTTTGATGACCTCAACGCCTGGGGCTTCGAGCGCAGCTTCACCTTTATGCAAGCGGTGGGCGACAGCTATTGCCAGGCCTATGTACCCATTATGGAGCGCCGCAAAGCCATGCCGTTTGGCGAGCGGGAAAAGCAGTTTCAGCTCTACCGTCGGGGCCGTTATGTGGAATTTAACCTAGTGTTCGACCGTGGCACGCTATTTGGCCTGCAAACCGGCGGCCGCACGGAATCGATTTTGATGTCCCTACCGCCCTTGGTGCGCTGGGAGTACAACTGGCAGCCGCAGCCGGGCACGCCTGAGGCGGCACTCTACGAGCGCTACCTCAGCGCGCGGGAGTGGGTGTAACCATGCCAGCTGCATACGCTGTGGTGGGCAACCCCATCGCCCACTCCAAATCCCCCGTTATTCACAGCGCCTTCGCAGCGCAGAGCGGCGAGGACATGGTGTACGACAAACGCCTCTGGCCGCTGGGGGAATTCGCCCAGGCGGCCAGTGCTTTTTTTGCGGCGGGTGGCGCGGGGTTGAACGTGACCGTGCCCTTTAAGGAAGATGCCTATGCCTTTGCCGACCAACACACGCGGCGGGCTCAACAGGCCGGTGCGGTGAACACACTCAAACGGCTGGAAAACGGTCAGATCCTCGGTGATAACACCGATGGCGCTGGCCTGGTGGGGGATCTTAAACGCCTTGGCTGGCCCTTAGCCGGGCAGACAATCCTTATCCTCGGTGCCGGTGGCGCCGTGCGCGGTGTACTCGGCCCTCTGCTAGCGGAGCGACCCGCCAGCATCACCATCGGCAATCGCACCCAGGCCAAGGCTGCCCAGTTGGTGGAGCAGTTTGCTGATAAAACAGTGCGCGCTGCGAGCCTGCAGGCAATCGAAGGCCCATTTGATGTGATCATCAACGCCATTTCCGCAGGCTTGCAGGGCGAGATGCCCGCGCTACCTGAGAGTATCTGGGGCGCCCATACCCATGCATACGATATGGTGTACGGCCCCAACGGCACACCGTTTTTAACCCTGGCGGCCCAGCAGGGCGCTGTGGCTCGGGCGGATGGTTTGGGAATGTTGGTAGGCCAGGCGGCGGAGGCATTTTTGCTGTGGCGCGGGGTTATGCCCCAGGTGGAGCCGGTGCTCGCACTATTGAGACAGGGGTAAGGTAAATTTTGTCTTGTTAACGAGGGTTAGGCTTTTATAAACAGCCATTTAACGCCGCGTTGTGCCGGAGGCAACGCGGAGCGGCAAGTGCGGCTTCGGCGGCAGATGCGGTACTAAAGATTGCCCATTAAAAGCCCGCCGCTAGGAGGGAGAAAATAGTGGTGGGTACATACAGTAACCCGGCCAATACACGCCACCACACCCATATAGATGTTGCCAAGCATGCTGCCGTCCCGCCTATTAATAAACCGAGAGCGATGGCTAGCAGTGCTAACGAAGCGAAAACATTGCTGCCAGGGCCGACGCCTGTCTGCGGCGAAAACAAAGCCAAAAGCACAAGCGCGATTGCTACAAAAAACGGCGCGAAGATTAACACCTTACTGATTTTTGGAAATGACATTTGCGGCTGCCTAACTCCGAATGATACGGCGCAATTTATATTTAAGTTTTCAGGGTAATGGTGTGGCGATCTAAAAAGTTAAATATAAATTGTGTTTGGCCATGCAAGGCAAGGCGTATTTGAGCGACTTGTTAGAGTGCTTGCTGGAACGTCAAAACCACAAAGATGACGATGACATGCATTGTTAATTATTGAGAAGCGATTCAGAAGCAAAAACATGGAAAGGTGGTTCTGTAACTATTATTTCTTCTGGGACCGGAAGGCTATTAGAACAACAATCTATTTCAACGTGAGCGAGATTTCCAGCTTCGTTTGCGAAAAGCATAATTTCTAGGGTTTTGCTTTCGTTAGCTAATCGAAATTGAGCCTCAAAGACCAAGCCATATTTTCCCGGGCTTGCAATGGGTTGGATATTTGAACTTTCAGAAATTGAAACGTTAAAGCTATTGCAGCCACAGTCACAAAAATCAGAAACTTCGCCGGCAAAAAATTGAGCTTCGAGCTTGTTGCGTGCAGGATAGTCGCAATTAAATAAAATGAATTCTTTCCAAAATTTGGAGCGTGCGATGTTGTTGTTCATTTTTACCCTAACAGAGCGTAAAGCGCAAATCAGCTTTGCATAAAATACCGCTGCGCGCGTCGAATTCAGGTTTTTAGTAGAGTGCGCAAGCTGCCGTTATTTAACACCCGCGTACCGCACAGACTGAGGGTAATATCCAACAATAAACCCCAGGTATCGAGTTTGGCGGCGCCTTTCATGCTGCGGTCCGCCAGCGCACATTGGCGCAATAACAGGCGCAATTGCGCCGGTTTAAAACGCGGCAATTGTTGGCGCATCAGGCTTAAATGTGGCTCAAAAATCCCCTGGTTGCGGGCGGCAACATCGAGCGGTTGGCCAGCCTGTTGGGCGTTTTTTAAGGCTAAAAGTGTGCGCACTTCGCGCGCTATGCCCCACAAAATTAAAATCGGGTCGGCGCCTTCGCCTTTTAAGCCATTTAAATGCCGCACCGCTGCCGCACTGTCATTTAATAGCGCTTTATCCATCAGGCTAAAAACATCGTAGCGGGCGTTATCGGCCACGGCGCTTGCCATCACCTGAGCATTAATTGGTCCAGCATCGGCAATTAATTTAAGTTTTTCTATTTCTTGCACCGCTGCTAATAAATTGCCTTCCACCTTGGCGGCCAGTAACGCCAGCGCGTCGCTTTCTACTTGTAAGCCAGCGCTATGCAAACGCTGTTCAATCCAGCGCGGCAGTTGTTTTTCGTTTATGGGCCAAATGGGGCAGGTGATGCCAATTTTATCGACCGCTTTAAACCAGGCGGCATTTTGCGCACTTTTATCCAGTTTCGGGCCGATGATTAACACTAAATTATCCGTGCTTGGATTGTTGCAATATTCCACCAAGGCTTTATTGCCCGCATCATTAATTTTAGCGCCCAAACGAATTTCAAGAATTTTGCGGCTGGCAAATAGACTTAAACTGTTGGCGCTTTGTAAAAATTGCCCCCAGTCGAAGTGATTTTCCACATGGAATAATTCGCGCTCGCTAAAACCCTGGGCGCGGCCTGCGGCGCGAATGGCATCTGCGGCTTCCTGGATTAACAGCGGCTCATCGCCACTGACGCAATACACTGGGCTTAAGGGTTTTAGGTGGCGGCTTAATTGTTCGGCGTTAATTTTGGCCATGGGGGTGTTATGGGCGTGCGGTTGAGGATAGGTTTTGGGTTTGCGCCAAAATGCTGTGGGCAATTTCCCGGCGCATTTCGGCCATAAGGGTAGTTTCTTCCTCGGTTTTACCTAGGTTATTGCCAGGCTGGAAGTCAAACACGCGGCCGCTTTTGGCAATACCCTCGCGCAGCAGCGTCTGGGTTTGCCCGCTGCGCTGATACAGGCGCCAAGCAGCGCTTAAGGTCAATTCGTATTGGGCGGCCGAACCAATAGCTGTGACGGCCACGGTGCGTTTGCTCAGTTGCTCCGGCTCCACCTCCAGGCGCAGCGGGGCGTCATCAGCGGAGGCCACCTGCCGCTGGCCCATGGCCTGGCCGAGGCTGGCAATTAAGGGCGCGTAGCGGTCGGGGCTGGCCAGCTGCAACTGGGCCGGGTACTGGCCGCTATTCATGCCGCGCAGCTGCCAACCACAGGCGCTAAGGCCCGCCACCAAGCTAAACACAATCAACCATCGCCCCATACTGCGCCCCCGTTTAAAAACAGCGGGCATTCTACTCGGCTTGGGATAATTGCGCCTGTATTGGCTGCACTTTAGTGCGTCTGCGCGATTGGGTTCCTATTTACCCGGCGACACAATAGATCGTCCTGATCTATTGTGTCTGCGCCGCACTAAACCTGCGCAGATGCGTGGATCTGCTTGTTTTAGTGGGGCTCGCGACGGCTTAGCCGTCGGTGCGGCTTCCTGCCGCACTTATTAACCAGGCACTAAAAGCCGCCGGGTTAATAATACAGCCAACTACATCAAAGCAACTGGCGTTCTTTACACCAGAGTAAGGATTGTTGCAGCCCCGTGTGAACCGTCATTTGCGGTGCCCAAAAATCCCGATTAAATTCCTCTACCAATTGGGGTGATAAATTAATGGAGAGTAAATCCACACTGCGCATGGAGATCATCGGCGCGTGTTTTTTACCGGCTAATTGATAGAGTTTATCCATAGCAATAGCCAGAGGCATTAACAGCCATTTGGGCACTACGGTGGAGGGTTTATGCACATGCATGAGTTCAGCCAGTTCACCAATAAATTCATGCACGCCAACCTCCTGTTTGCCCACGCCGATAAAATCGCGGCCGCTGGCAGGTGTTTTAGCTATTACCTGCCAAAACAGCTCACACAAATCATCAATAAAAACGGCCGGACAATGCTGCTCACCGCCGCGAATAAAAAACACCACGCCTTTTTTTAAGTAACGCCCGAGGGTGGGAATAAAATTCTGATCCTCTGGGCCGTAAATAAGCCCAGGGTAGATAATATTGGCCTGTAATCCCTGCTGCAGCCGGTAATTTTTGACAACCTGGTCGCCTGCATATTTACTGTTGGCGTAATCCGTATTGAGCCAGGTAAAGCGCTGATTGCGGCGCAATACTGCAATTGATGAGCAGTGCACCAACCGGCACTGGGGCGCATAACGCATGAGCATTTCACACAGTAGTGCGGTGCCCGCTACATTAACAGTCTGATATTCCTTTGCTGTGGCAAAACTGACTAAAGAGGCCAGATGCACACAGACATCTAAACCATTGGCAAATTGCTCCAGGCTATGGCTTTGGCTTAAATCGCCTTGAATATAACTCACGCGGTTGTCGCTGAGTTTTTGTTTAGGAATGGCGCGCACCAGGCAGCGGATGTGATCAGCAGCGCCTATGCGCGCAAGCAGATATTGCACCATGCGGCGCCCTAAATTGCCGGTAACACCGGTGATACCGATTATCATGGCCGTTCTCCTGTGTGCACAGTTGCTGGTGTTTTCAGTAAACCAAATTGTTCGGCTTCAGATTTGGCCGCCTGCGGCTTACACCTAAAATAAATAAAATAAAATAATTTATACAGCTTAACTTTGCCGATTTTAACCAGCGCACTTTGTTGCAAGGCTGCCCAATAAGCGGCCAGCACGCCGTGTTTTATATACTGCATAATCGGATATTCAGCCTGATTGGGTATGGGCGAGCGCACGACCAATACCTTATCCTGCGCGTGTTCTTTCTGGTAGCGCCTAAACGCTGCTAAGGAGCCGATTTGTATCACCTCCAGGCCTTTTTGTTTCAGCGTATTCTCCAGGGAAATTACCGATTTATTGGTTGAATTGGCGGTGGTGATTAACAGCGCCTGTTTAACGCCCTGTAATTGCTGCGCCGGTAGTTGGTTGATTTCTTGTATGGGGCTTGCTTTGCTTTTCACCCAAATGCAGGCGGTGCGCTCACACACCGCCGCTTGTTCCGGCTGAAATGCGCGCATAAAGGCCATGATTTCCTCGGCATCACTTTCTAAAAAAGTCACGTAGGGCACGAGTTTTAAAGGCTTGCCATTGCTTTGAACGGTGATGCGCTCTTGATAGTTATGCATCTGCACCAGTATTAAATCTGCAGGGAAGATACTGGCGTAGTTTTTTACCACTATATGATTATCCTCACACAGCAGTACAATTTGCTGGCTGCCGTCATGGTCGGTAAAAATATCGCGCAATTTGCGCACAAACGGGCAGGGCTTATCAATAATATCGACTCCTTGAGAACGCAGGATAATTTCTTCATCCACTATGGAGTCATAACCGGTATTAATAACTTTAAAATCATTGCCAGCGGGCAAGTCCTTTGCCTTTTCTACTACTGGAACGCCGAGGGTTTTGAGCCATTTGAGGTCTACGCCCACGCGGCCAAAATCATTAGAGATCCAATCCACAATTAAAAACACCTTTTGTGCAAAAGGATTGACCGAGTTGCGAATGGCCATGGGCATCAGCCCCTTGAGTACTTTATTCTCTAGCCAAACACAGCGGCCGTCTTTTTCCAGTAATAATACGTCCATGAGTTACTCCTTAATGAATGGCGCTGCGGCGCGCGCTGCGGGCACTTTTGGTCTCTAACACCTTGAGCATTTTTTTCGAAAAGGCTTGGGCTGTGCAGAATACTTCACAACAGGCTTTGTCGTTTTGGAAAAAAACGATTCTGGCCTTACCCTCAGCTGTTTTTTCCCGCACCTCGGCTCCGGCAAAATGCAGTTCAATGCGCGTTTCGATGGGAAACACAAAATTATGGAATACCACCCGCATTTCGTTTAATGCAAACTGCATATCGCCAATTTTAGCGCTGGCCTCTGGCGATAATTCATAGGAGGTGGCGCAGGCCATAAACATTTGGCGCGCCGCTTCAATTAACACAGCGCCTTGTACATGCTCGCCAGTTTGATGATCGGACATTTCCGCGCAGCCTTCATCAACGACTAAAAACGCTTGGTAAACTCCTTCGCGTAGGTAATCGGGGGCTGAAACCATCACATTATGCTCACGCACCTTGTGTACCTTTTCTTTGGCTACACGTTGGTGAATGTGATCTTGTAGAAGGATAGAACGGCTGGCGTTAAGAAATGTTAAACGTTCCAGTAAGCGCTGGCGGTGTTCGCGGCCGAGGCCTTGACCGAGAATTATTTTGTCCACTTTTAGGGCAATAGCAGGCAAATTATCCAGCGCGGTTTGATAATCCCATATCTGTTCGCCATCGCAAAAATCACGAAATTTTGAGCTGACGATATAAATGGTGCTCTCGATATGAGCGGCGGGTGGCAGGTCTAATAGATCAGTGGCGGTTAACATAGTGCATATCTCCTTGGGTTGCGGTGTAGGCTTAGGTTAGGCCTTACACGGCAGCGCAGTATGTGAGATAACCCCGTGTAAATATGTTAAAAATTCACATAGATTTATCAGTCCGGCGACATTTAGTGTCGGGTTAATAAGTGCTGCATGGATGCAGCACCGGCGGCCTAAGGCGCCGCGAGCCCCGCTAAAACAAGCAGATTCACGTATCTGCGCCCGTTTTAGCGGGGCGAAGACACAATAGATCAGGACGATCTATTCTGTCGCCGGGTTAATAGTTCAACACGCTGCTAGGCACTAGGGCGTTTCACTTTAAAACACAATGCGTACAGCGCCGGTAAAAATAACAGCGTAAGCCCAGTGGCAATAATTAACCCACCCATAATGGCCACTGCCATCGGCCCCCAAAATATCGAGCGGCTTAAGGGGATCATGGCGAGCACAGCGGCGGCGGCGGTGAGCAATATAGGCCTTAAGCGGCGCACGGCGGACTCTACTACTGCCGTCCAGGCGGGTTCCCCACGCGCTATATCCTGCTCAATTTGGTCAATTAAAATCACTGAATTGCGAATAATCATGCCGAATAATGCAATTACCCCCAATTGCGCTACAAAGCCAAACGGCCGCTGCAAAATTAACAGGGCGAGGGCCGCACCGGCTATGCCTAAGGGGCCGGTTAAAAAGACTAAAACGGCGCGCGAAAAACTATGCAGCTGCAACATTAATAAAGTGAAAATAATAAAAATAACTAAGGGCACATTGGCGGCAATAGAGTCTTGGGCCTTGCTGCTATCGGCTGCGGCACCGGCGAGTTTTACCGCATAACCTAGCGGTAATTGCGCTTTAATCTCCGCCAATAGGGGTAGAATTTGGCTGGAGACCGTAGGGCCTTGAATACCGTCTTGTACATCCGATTGCACGGTGATGGCCCACTCGCGATTTTCCCGCCAGATTATGCCTGGCTCCCACACAAAATAAGCGCGGGCAATATTGGATAGGGTGACATAAGGGCCATTTTGGGTGGGAATATTGGTGTCATTTAAGCGCTCAATGGTATCGCGCTCATCTAAGGGTTGGCGGATGAGAATATCAATTAAACGATTACCCTCTCGATATTGCCCAATGGTTACACCACTTAAAATAGTGTTAGCCGCTTGCATCACCAATTCGCTAGTTAAACCCACTGCACGCAATTTATCCTGGTCTAAATCCAGGCGTAACACCTTAATTGATTCATTCCAGTTATCGTTTACACCGATGCAATTAGGGTTGGCGCGCAACAGGTCTTTTACCTGGTCTGCAATATGCCGCACCTGGGTAGGGTCCGGCCCGCTAATGCGAAATTGCACCGGGTAGGGCACGGGTGGGCCAGAGGGTAAATAGCGCACGCGGCCGCGCACGTCTGGGAAATTAACCGCAAATTCGCGATTAATTATAGTGCGCAGTTGATCGCGGGCGGCGAGGTCTTTGGGCATTACCACAATTTGCGCCACATTGGTTTGCGGCAAGATTTGATCTTGCGGTAAATAAAAACGCGGCGCGCCCGTGCCTATATAACTGGTGTAATGTTCCACCTGCGGCTGTTGTTTTATAAAATGTTCAAAGGCTAGGGTCTGCTGCTCCATATTGTTATAGGAGGCGCCCTCGGGCAGCCACAGCTCCACCATTAATTCTAAACGGTTGGAATCGGGGAAAAATTGCTGCTCGACAAATCTAAAGCCCACCAACCCCAGCACAAATGTCAGCAAGCTCAGGGCAATTGTTGTTTTAGGGTATTCCACGCAGCGCGTGACTAGGCGGCGAAAACTGCTGTAAAAAGGTGTGGTGAATAAATATTTTTCGCTGGAGCGATCGGGTTTTACTTTTACCCGCAACAACAAATAGCCTATATAAGGCGTAAATATCACCGCCACAAACCAAGACACAATCAGCGCAATGGCATTGACGGAAAACATCGAAAAGGTATATTCGCCAGCGGCAGATTTAGCCAGGCCAATCGGCAAAAAACCTGCCGCAGTAATTAATGTGCCGGTGAGCATAGGCATAGCGGTAGAGGTATAGGCAAAGGTGGCCGCATCGCGCCGCGAAAAACCTTCCTCCATTTTGCGCACCATCATTTCAGCGGCAATAATGGCATCGTCCACCAGTAGCCCGAGGGCAATAATTAAGGCGCCGAGGGATATTTTATGCAGGTCGATATTAAATAGCCGCATACATAAAAACGTAATCGCCAACACCAGCGGAATGGTAAGCCCTACTACCAAGCCTGGCCGCACACTCACCGCCCAACCCCTCGGGGTTTTATGCACGCCAAGGGCAATAAAACTTACGGCCAGCACAATAATTAAGGCCTCCGCTAGGGTGCCTAAAAATTCATTCACGGAGCTTGCGACCGCTTTGGGCTGATCGGCTACGCGGTGTAATTCAATGCCGACGGGTAATTTTTGCCGAATACGCGCGCTGGTGTCTTCAAGGTGTTTGCCAAGCTCAATAATGTTGCCGCCTTTTTGCATATTAATAGCAAGGCCAATCACCTCTTGGCTGTTGTGGCGCATTTTATTTTTCGGTGGGTCGTCGTAGCTGCGCACTATTTCGGCTATATCGCCTAAACGTAAATCCTTGCCCTGGCTGCCTAGGCTCAGCGTGCGCAGTTCATCAAGGGAAGTAAATTGGCCGCTTACGCGCAGGTTGATATTGTCGGTGGGGGTTGCCAATACGCCGCTGGCGGTAACGGCATTTTGGGCGTTGATGCGTTTGATAATTTCCGGTAGTGAGATGCCCATTTGCGCCAATTTTTTATGGGAAATCACTACATTAATTTTTTCATCCTGCAGGCCCAGTAATTCCACCTTGGCCACTTGCGGCACGCGCAGAAGTTCCTGGCGCACTAAATCCGCATAGTCTTTTAATTCCGCATAACTAAAGCCGTCGCTTGAGAGCGCAAAAATAGAGCCGTAGGTATCGCCAAATTGATCGTTAAAAAATGGCCCTAATACACCCTGGGGTAAGCTGTAGCGAATATCGCCCATTTTTTTGCGCACATGGTACCAGCTGTTACTGGTTTCTTTCGGCGGGGTGGATTCGGCCAGCTGAATAATAATGGTGGTTTCACCGGGCCTGGAAAAACTGCGGATGCTATCGACGTAGGGCGTTTCCTGCAGGGTTTTTTCTAGTGTATCGGCCACTTGTTCGGCCATTTGCATGGAAGTGGCGCCCGGCCATTTAGCCGTCACTACCATAGCGCGGAAGGTAAACGGCGGGTCTTCATCCTGGCCTAAATTAATAAAACTTAAAATACCGCCGATCAACAGCGCGGCCATTAAATAACGCACCAGCGGAATATGTTCGAGCGCCCAACGGGATAAATTAAATGATGCGCTCACTGGGGTAGAGCTCCGCCTGATGATGACGACTGTGTGGGCGCTGGCGCCATGAGTGCATGGGCGGAGAGGCGCGCAGGCGGCGTATGTTCTTTCGCGAGCATAGGCAGCAGGCTTACGGCTTGGCCCTGGGTGAGCACATGTACGCCTGCGGTAATTATGGTTTGGCCGGGTTTAAGGCCGTCCACTAAAACGTCGTTGCCGCTGATACCGACCACTTTAATTTCCGTCAGGCTGGCGCGGCCCTCCAGCACTTGCCACACCTGAGTTTTGCCTTGGTTATTCAATAGCGCCGAAAGAGGAATTTTAATAAAGGTCTGTGGTGTGGTTAGGCGAAATTGCGCCGCTGCCGTCATGCCTAATTTTAATAATGCGCGCTGTGGCTCGCTGATATCGATAAAGGCAATTTTGGCTGCAAACGCGCGGCTAATCGGGTCGGCAGCCGGGGCTATTTCGCGTATGCGACCGTGAAAAATTTCTTTGCTGGAAGCCCATAATTGAATGTCGATAGCATCGGCCTTATTAATTAAGGCTACATTATTTTCGGGAATGGCGATGGCCATTTCTAAATCGCTACTGGTGTGCGCCGATGATTGTCCATTGAGTTTGGCCAATTGAATTACCGGCATGCCAGGCGATACTACCTGGCCAATTTCAGCGTGAATAGCCGTAACTACACCGTCCACATCGGCGGTTAATTGTGCATATTGCGTTTGATTGGCCTGCTCGCGCTCGATGGCTTGGGCCTGTTCACTGTAGGCTTTGGCAGCGGCAAATGCGGCATTTTTCGCATCGACGGCGCTTTGGCTGATGGCGCCGGTTTTTAATAAATCGCTAAAACGTTTTAATTCTAAAGCCGCCACATCGTATTGTGTTTGCGCCGTGCGCGCATTGGCTTGGGCTTGGCTTAGGGCCAGTTTTAAATCCTGATTATCCAAACTTAGCAGAACCTGGCCCGCTTTTACTTGGCTGCCCACCTCCACATGGCGGGTTTGAATTTTGCCGCCGACGCGAAATGCCAGCGAGGATTCCACGCGCGCCACAATTGTGCCTGCGTATTCGGCGGTCAGATGTTGTTGGCTCGCGGCAACCACCATGCTGCGCACGGGGCGGGTGTTTTCGCTGGGGGCAGAGGGTTTTCCGCAGCTTGCCAATAGGCACAAAAGGCCCAGTAACAGAGCAAGTATTTTAACAGCCATAGGGATTCCTAGCGGGTAATTAAGCGTCTGAAAAAGCCCCGGCAGTTGATTAAGCGGAAAACGCTTAGAGCGCAGGGCTTGCAGGTTGGCACTGTAAACCTGTGCAGTTTACCCCTTTCACTGCGGGCAAACAGTCCTTTTTGCCCCCGTGATCTGTGAAAAAATGCCCGGCGAGGCTAGGGCGGTGTGGATTTTGAACGGACAGGACGAAGAATGCTTGTGCGCGTGCAGGGGAGCAATGTCATTAAATTAAGGATTTTTGCCCCATGGTGTAGCCCGGATGAAGTGAAACGCAAGCCGGGTTTTCATCGAAACACCCCGGATTAGGCTGCGCTCCATCCGGGCTACTCAAGTCAATTTAATTTAGGTGGCAACACCAAAACTCTTAACTTAATGACATTGCCATCCATGGGGCCGTCCTACTTCCCTGCAGTCGTCCGCGCGAAAATGCCTCGCGATCATCACGAAAATTGAATTTCCGGAGGTGCCCTTAAATCAGTTTATAGCCTGCGCCATAAACGGACTTTATATACTGAATATCCGCTTGTGTATTAATTTTGCGGCGCAGATTTTTAATATGGAAATCCACCGAGCGAGCATCAGACTCAGCGTAGTGTTTATGGCTTTTATCCAGCAAGCTCTCGCGGGAAAATACTTTGCTCGGGCTGGCAATTAACAACAACAGCATATTAAATTCAATCTGCGTTAACACCGCTGTCTCGCCCGCCACCGTAACGCGCTGCTCATCGGGAAACACACAAATAGGCCCATGGCTGATACAGGTAGGCTCGGCAGCGCTAGGCCCGGCGCGGCGCAAAATAGCTTTAATGCGGGCAATTAATTCGCGCGGATTAAACGGCTTGCATAAATAATCATCTGTGCCGTGGGCAAAACCTTCTAGGCGGTGGCTATCCTCCGCCAGGGCGCTGATCATAATAATAGGCACATTAGACTGGGCGCGGATTTTTTCACACACCTGCGTGCCGGTTAATTCCGGCAGCATAACATCGAGAATAATAAGATCCGGCGCCGCAAGATTAAACGAGGCTAAGGCCTCCAGGCCTGTGCGCACATGCTGCACGCTAAAGTCTTCGAGCGATAAATACTTGCAGATAATATCGGCAATTTTGGTGTCGTCTTCGGCCACTAAAATCGTTTTATTCATGTTCTAAAGTCTTAGGCGCAAAAGTAGGCAGCTCTATTCTAATCGATAATCCACCCAGTGCGCTGGTGGTGGCGAAAATAGCCCCACCGTGGGCATCCACGATGGATTTACAAATAGCAAGGCCAATGCCTGCGCCGCTGCCGCTGCGGCCGGTAATGGTGTCGGCGCGGTAGAGGCGATCAAACATATGTTGAGCCGCCGCAGGTGTTACGCCTGGGCCTGAGTCATCCAGCTGTATGCACACTGCATGCGGTTTTTCTTCCAGCCGCACCGCAAGTGTTCCGGGGGCATCCATATATTTCAAACAGTTCTCTAACAGGTTGCGCACTACTTGAGTCAACCGGTCGGCGTCGGCCAGAATATAAAATTCCTCGCCGTCAAATAGTTCGTCGAGCTGAATATTTTTATCGCTGAAGAGGGTTTTGTAGGGTTTGATAATGTGCTCGATAAAGGGCTTTAAATCCAGTGTTTGACGCCTGAGCACCAGGCCGACTTCCTCGCCCTTGCTGAGGTCGTAGAGGTCGTCGACCAGGCGTTTAATATGCAGCACTTCGTGTTGCAAATTTTGCGCGGTGTTTTCATCGCACTGGGTTAGGTTATCGCAGATGGCGAAAATTTCGCCCACTAAAAGGGTAAGCGGGGTTTTAAGCTCGTGAGAAATATCGGTTAACCACTGCTTTTGTTGGGTGTGGTAGTGGGCCAATTCAGTCGCAATGCTGTTAAAGCGCTCGGCTAATTCTTGCAGTTCGTCATTGGAGTTAATATTGATGCGAGTGGAAAAATTGCGCTGAGCAATTTGCTGGGCGCCGCGCGTCAGCTCGTGAATGGGGCGCGTAATATGGCGGGAAAACAAAAAACTTAACCCGGCCGCTAAAATGCCGCCCAGGGCAATCGCCCAGTTAACAATCGATAACTGCTGATAAAAGAAATACTGCGCCAAAGGCAATATATCCATATCTATTTTGCCTATGCTCAGCCAACCGATAATCTTGCCATTGAGTTTGATTGCTTGGTAATTAACATCGGTTTTAACTATTTCCGGCGCAATCAGCACTTTTTTGTTGACGTCTAGCAAGGTTGCGCGCTGCAAAAAAGTACCGAACGGCATATCCCAGGCGGGGGTGGATTTAGGCGGTGGCGCGGGTATAGGTGTTGCACGCTGCTCTTTATTGAATGACATGGCAGCGTTTTGTGCCATCAAGGAAAAAAATACTTTATAAAAACTGTGGTTAACCGTGTCGGTCCACTGCGGTTTATTCGCGATTATTTTCTCCCAGGAATTAGCCTGCGCATATTCTTGGCTGAGGGTTACCGCCAGATCTTCCATAACCGCTAAATCAATACCATTGAGCGCATTGCTGTACATGCTTTTGCTGCCCACATAACTGAGGCTGACCAGCACCAACGTCAGCACCAGAATAATGCCAATATTTATGCCGAGTATTTTGTGGGTTAATTTAATGCGCATGCGTTGTGTCCGAAAATAACGGTTAAAACATAAAGCCATATGAAGAAGCGGGTAGGCGCTGCAAACAAACTGGGCAGTATTTAATCCAAATCACACCTGAAACGTGCCGAAGCTCTCGTTTACCGCCCTTGCCTGCAGTGGCCTCACAGGTTCCTCACAATTACTCGATATAGTCTGATAAAGCAACACAAGCTTGTTACCCCGTGTTTATTTGTGATCTTGGGCGCGTAACTGCGCTACGCCGCGTCCCGTTTCTCCTGTGAGATTTTCAATAAAAACCATAATTGGGTGCATAACCATGCCTGCCATACAGAAATTAATATGTACAAAAACTGCTGCACTGGGGTGTAGTGTGGTACTGACTTTAGCTGCGCTGTCCGGTTGCGGCGGCACAACGAGTTCTTCTAGTAGTTCTTCTAGCTCTAGCAGCTCTTCATCCAGTTCGTCCTCTAGCTCATCATCAGGCCGCACTAGCTCCTCAAGCTCATCCAGTTCCAGCTCTTCGTCTTCCTCCAGTTCTTCGTCGAGTTCTTCGTCGAGTTCATCAAGTTCATCCTCGGGCATTGCTAATGATGCACTGATTTTGGTGCCCGACGCCTCCTGGGCCTGCGGCGCGCCGGAGGGAATTCCAGCCCCCAATTTAGGCACCCTGGTGATGAATGCCACACTGCAAATTGGCGGCGTTCATGAAGTGGGCGAAACCCAATATGGCCAGCGCCGCTTATTGGATGTGACCGGCGGTAAATTTACCGGCACGCGCATTAATGGCACATTTTTAACCGGCGGTTTAGAGCTTGAATTATTGCTGGCTAACGACGCCTTAGAATTGGAACAAATTGATATTTTGCGCACGCAAGATAATGTGCCGATTTATTTGCGCACCTGTGGTTTTGCTCAGGCAGGCGCCAACCAATCGCGCTTTATTGCCGATTTTGAAGTAGCTAATAGCAGCAGTTATGCCTGGTTAAATAAGGGTAAATATGCAGGTACGCGCACGGTTAATGAGCGCACGGGCACAGTTGAATTGGCAATTTACGATATTTCTCAAGTGAGCCTAAACGGCACCAAAGTCCAATTAAAAGATCCTTCTGGCGTGCCCAACCAACCCTGGGAGTGCGCCACCACCACTGGCACTAAAGGCACCAGTGTATTTACCGAAAATGTTACCCTGGGTTCGTCTATTTCCGTTGGCGCCAGCAAACGCGGCACCCGCAATATTATTCCGATTACCGGCGGCACAGTCAGCGGACGCTTTAAAGGCACAGTCTTGTCTGGCGGTGCGGATTATCAATTAATTGGCTCAAGCACAAAACTCGATGCGCGTTATACCCTAGCCAGTTCGGATGGTGAATATGTAATTGTGCGCAATTGTGGCGCCTTTGGCGCGTTAATTCCGCAGTTTGAAGCGCGTAAAAATGGCCCCTATGCCTTTTTAAATGACAATAAGTATTTAAGTTCAGACCCAGGTGGCGGCAATGGCGGTGTTTCCATAACGTTTTATGAGCGCAAATAAGTCTAACGACACGATTTTAACCCAGCGGCAAAATAGATCAGGACGATTTTTTTTGCCGCCGCTTAATATAAAAGCACAGTGTAGGCACTGTGCTTTTTTTTGCTCATAAAAAAGCCCTCAGTATAGATGCCGAGGGCAAGAGGGGTTTGTTAGGCCTGTTAGTTGGCCGCAGGTTTTCGAGTCGCCCACAGGCTTGCCACTATGCTCAAACCGATCACACTAATAACTACCGCTAGTGAGAGGGTCACGGGTACGTGGAGCCAGGGCATAAGCAACATTTTAGTACCGATAAATGCCAAGACTATTGCTAAGCCGTATTTAAGCAGGTGAAAACGCTCGGCAATATCGGCCAATAAAAAATACAACGCGCGCAAACCCATGATAGCGAAAATATTCGAGGTGGCGACTATAAATGGGTCGGTGGTGATAGCAAATATCGCCGGTATAGAATCCACCGCGAATACAAGGTCTGAGGCCTCAATTAAGATCAGCACTAAAAACAGCGGCGTAAAATACCGCACACCATTGTGGCGAATACTAAAGCGTTCGCCGTGTAACTGATCCGTTACACGCAAGTATTTGCGCGCTATTTTGACTAGCCAATTCTTGCTCAGGTCTGGGTTGGCATCACTGGGCATCAGCATTTTAATGCCGGTGAATAACAAGAATGCGCCGAACACATACAGCACCCATTTAAATTCCTGTACCACCCAGCTACCCAACAAAATCATTACGATCCGCATACCAATGGCGCCTAAGACACCGTAAATTAATACGCGGCGCTGGTATTCTGCCGGCACATGAAAGGCCGAAAATATCAGTAAGAATACAAATACATTATCAACCGACAGGGATTTTTCAATTAAATAACCCGTAAAAAATTCCAACGCTTTGCGGTCGGCAATTTCACTGCCCACTGTGCCAGTGAGGTGCCACCATAAAGCAGCGTTAAATGCGATGGCGAGGGCGAACCAAACCAAAGACCAGCTGGCAGCTTCTTTGATACTTACCTTATGGGCTTTGCCCGCGCCAAATACAAATAAATCCAGCGCCAACATGATTAACACAAAGGTGATAAAACCAGCCCACAAAAGTGGGCTGCCAATACTCATAACCTCATTCATAGTTAAACCCTCGCTGCAGCGCGCAGAGCGTTAATACGTTCACTCAGCGGTGGATGGGTCATAAATAAACGTTTGATGCCTTGCATGCCGCCACCTGCGATACCAAAAGCCGCTAAACGGTCCGGCAATGGGGCAGGGTGCAGTGAATTTAAGCGCTCCAGCGCAGCAATCATATTGGCGCGGCCCGCCAATTGGGCGCCGCCTGCGTCGGCGCGGAATTCGCGTTGACGGGAAAACCACATAACAATGATAGAGGCGAGCACACCCAAGACTAATTCCGCGATTATCATGCTGATAAAAAAAGCCGGCCCCGTGCCTTGCTCCGTGCGGAAGATAATTTTATCAACTAAATGCCCAATAATACGGGTAATAAAAATAACGAAGGTATTTACCACGCCTTGAATGAGCGCCAGTGTCACCATATCGCCATTGGCTATATGAGCGATTTCATGGCCGATCACTGCATCGGCTTCCTCTCGTGTCATTTGCTGCAAAAGGCCGCTTGATACGGCAACCAGCGCCTTATTTTTATTCATGCCGGTGGCAAAAGCGTTCACGTCCGGCGAATCAAAAATACCCACCTCGGGCATGCCTATACCGCTGTGTTTAGCGTAGCGCTGCACTGTATCTAGCAGCCAGGCTTCCTGATGATTAGCGGGCGATTCGATCACCCGCACAGCCATAGATTTTTTCGCCATCCATTTAGAAATGGCCAAGGAAATAAACGCACCACCAAAGCCCATAACGGCGGCGAATAACAATAGAGCGTTAAGATTCAGGCCATTGGCATTGAGATAAGGCTCCACGCCCAATAGACGCATGGATAGGGACAGCACTAAAACAATGGCCAGGTTGGTGGCAAGAAATAACACTACGCGTTTCATACGATTGTCTCCTCAGCAATAAATAAATCGTTAGGATTTAAGACTTTGCGGCACGTCCATTCACAGCTTGTTGAAATACTACCTTGCTAGTTCTGGCGGCGTTAAATTTGGCGAAAAAATCCTCATTTACTTCGTGTAAACTCCGGTTTTTTCGCCAAATTTGCCTTGCCAGACCGTCGCCGCCAACGTATTTCAACAAGCTGTTAAGGGCGCGGTAAAACGTTTAAATTGGTGCTGGCGCTTGCGCTCTAATTTGCGCGTTAAACTTTGGTTGGCGCGCTCCATGGCTTTATCAACGGCTATGTATAAATCGGCTTGCACCTCGGCAATCACCACCACGGCGCCGCCCACCAAAGGAATTTGTACGCGGCAGAGCTTATCTACGCCGCCTTTATTAGGGCCGTTTAAATCATCCAGCCGTACAATCACCTGGTGCAGGCTAGGCTCGGCCCAACCGAGGGCGTAATACGCCTTGCGCTCTACATGGTTGCGCAGGCTGTCGGTTAATGAAAATTTGCCGGTGTGTATATCAATACGCATGGGAATTTCCTCTAAAGCTGCAATGAATGAAGGGGTGGTACAGAATTGATGCTAGTGAATTAGAATGCGTCCAGCAAATCGAATATAATTGATCGAATCATCGTTTTTTTCGATCTATGAGAGTGGCCCTATGAATAACCTCAATTACAAACATCTGCGGTATTTTTGGATGGTGGCGCGCACCGGCAGCATCGCTAAGGCCGCCGAACAGCTGCATTTAACGCCCCAATCCATCAGCGGCCAGCTCACGGAATTTGCTTCAGTGTTGGGTGTGGAGTTATTTCGCCGCGCCGGGCGCAATTTAGAAATTACCGATGCGGGCCGCCATGTGCTCACCTATGCGGAGGAAATATTTTCTTTAGGGGATGAATTGCTCGGTGCAATTCATAATCAGCGGGAGAAAAAATCCGTGCCCTTTGTGGTGGGGATTGCGGATTCCGTGTCTAAATCTGTGGCCTATCGTTTATTGGAGCCTGCATTATTTTTACCGGATCCCTTTCGTTTAATTTGTCGCGAAGGGCGCTTGGTGGCGCTTTTATCCGAATTATCGGTGCATCGGCTGGATATGATTATTGCCGACAGACCTATGCCGACAAATTTAAATGTGCGTGGGTTTACCCATTTATTGGGTGAGAGCGGTTTAACTGTTTTTGGCGCCAAGGCAGTAATTAAACATCTGCGCGGCGCTTTCCCTAAATGTTTAGACGATGCACCCTTTTTATTGCCGGGTGATGATACTGCCACACGTGCAAAATTAGAGCATTGGTTTGATAAACATAATGTCCATCCACGAATTGCCGGTGAATTTGATGACAGCGCCTTGATGAAAGCCTTTGGCCAAGCGGGCGCCGGGTTATTTGCTGCACCCTCTACTATAGCTGCGCATATTGAAGAGCAATATGACGTCACAGCAGTTGGCCAAATTAAAGAAGTAACCGAGCAATTGTACGTCATTAGTACTGAGCGACAATTGACGCATCCTGCCATTGTGGCCGTCAGCGAAAAAGGCCGCTCGGATGTATTCGGTGCCCGCAGTGCGAAAAATTCCCGTGGATAAATGAGCGCTAAGCGCTGCCTTATGAATTACCACAGCCCGCAATTAACCTGGCGCACGGGCACAATTACTTTGCGTGCAAAACCATCGGCATCAAAAATTGATACGCCAAAAAAAACCCAAGATGTGTGCTGATGACATCTTGGGTTTAGTAGGAGCAATAAAACAGCTTCCCGTGTCGTTTTAAATGCCGCTAGGGCGTGTTGCCAAAACCGATATAACCACTGCAATGCAACCATTCTGAGGGCGCACCACCGCCACAGCGGTTATTGCCATAGGCGCCAGTATTTTCCGTTTGTTGCTCTGCCTGGCGGGTTTGGCCATTTACCGTAATGTAATCAATTTGCACATCGCGGCCGCTGGCATCGTTGCTGAAATTAACCCGAATAGCGCCGCTTGCGCTGGTGGAAAATGCATAATCGGCCATGCTGGTGGTTAGGGTCCAGGTTTTAAGGCTCACACCATTTACCAATAAAGATACGGATTCAGTACCCGCAACGCCGCGCATACGCACCACAATATTTTTGGCTGCTGTACCGGAGCTGGAAGATGAAGAACTGCTGGACGAACTGCTTGATGAGCTACTTGAAGAACTGCTCGATGAATTACTAGACGATGAGCTACTAGACGACGAACTGCTCGATGAATTACTAGATGAGGAGCTGCTTGACGAACTACTTGATGAGCTGCTGCTGGAAGAACTGCTCGAAGAACTAGACGAACTACTCGACGAGCTAGAGCCAGTGCAACCTACAACCCCATTACAAGGGTCCTGCGTGCCCTCCACTAAATACACATTATCAATATAAATATCTTCAACATTATTACCTACATTCATCACCATGCGTGCATTGGTTAATGAAGTGGTCATGCTAAACGGATAAACAAACCGCTTCATCACCGTTGTTAATGCTTGGCCAGTACCGGTTTTAGAAAAATCTTCATAGGGCGATGCGGCCCGTTCAATTTTAATTTCCGCATTGCGATTGGCCGTGGCGCGGGCATCAAATGCAAAGACATAAGATTTGCCACTGGTCAGCGTAATATTGCTTTGGTTGGGTTGAATATTCCAACTGGCAGTGCCGCCGTTGGTAATATTGACAAAGTATTGCCCGCTCACCACCGAGCAGGTGGCTGCGCCGCTATTAATACTGCAAGTCCAACCCGTAGTGCCGTTAGCAAAATTACCATTGTTAATTAAATTAGTGGGTGTAGTAGTGCCTGCACTGGTGGTGGCGGTAGCGGTAATTGCGCTGGAAACTCCCTGGCCATTAAAGGCTTCCACCCAAAAATAATAAGGCGTGCTGGCATTTAAACCGCTTGCACTAAATGAAGTGGCATTGGCGGCGAGGGTAGTTAAAGCGCTAACGGGCTTGTTATTAGTGGTGTTTTGATACACATAAAAGCCTTGCTCAGCGTCATTATTATTGCCTGCATTATCCGTCCAATTTAAATTGATGGATGAAGCACTGGCGGCTTGGGCGGTTAAATTGCTCGGTGCGGCAGGTGCATTTGGCGTGGTGCCGGTGCTGCCTAATGGGTCCAGCGCTAAAATGGCTGGGGCTACTTCAGTGGCAAAATAGGCCACCGCTACTAAAGCTGCATTCGCGTCGATGGAAATTTCTCGCGATGACCAACCCGTGCCGGTGGGGGCAAACATTTTTAAACCGGGTTTGGAATTAAATGCGGGCATATCTGGGTCGTCCGCATTGGTCCAATTATTTGGCCCTAACACTAATTTGCCGGGCCAGCTATTGCCGCCATCGGCGCCATCGTGGGTGCGCTCCACGGCATTTTCAAAAATATTGCTATAACCACTGGCGGTGAACATGGCCAGGTTCATGGCATTAATACCCGCCATATGATCGAGCACTTGAATTGCGCTGCGGGCATAGGCTGCGGCGGAGGGAATGAGGTTTTTGGCTTTTTGGATTTCCGCCGCCGCCATTAAAATACGCGCATCATTTAAGGCGTTGCGGTGGGAGCCCCAGCGCACATTATTATCGGCCGTATCCTGGTCGCCATTATTCCACTGGGTGGAATTGGGGTTCCAGGTTACACCTGGATAACCTAAGGCTTGGTTTGTGCGAATCTCATCGGCTTTAAGCAGAATATTATTTTTTAACGTATCTAAATTCAGGCTGTGTAAGGCTTGATTGGTTAATAAGGATAAATTCGCCTCCATGGCCACCGCCCCCCACCAATAGGAGGATGCTTCGTTAAAACGCGGGCTGCTGGTAATTAAACTGGCCAACGCGGTTGCATCTGCAGTTATGCCGAGTTTTAACGCGGCTAAATAATTTTCCACCAGGGCTGCATATTCATCATCCTGGGTATTGTTTTTATCCGAGTAACAATTATCCCGCGTGGCTTTTGGGTTGCGGTAAATGCTGTACACATCGTTATCCGGGTACATACCGCCTTCGCCGCCAAAGGCATCAATTTGCTTGCAGGTTAAGGGCTCACTGCGGGCGTTGGTTAAAGCGGTTTTAGCTTTTTGGTAGGCGCTATTGGCCGTGGTGCTGGTGCCATAGGTGGCGTGGATACGCGCCATGCCCGCCAGTGCGCGCGCGGTGGAAAAGGTGGCTTTGGTTTCTGGTTCGGAAATACAGGTGCCGCTGCTGTGCGGTGAACAGGCCGCCCAAGACGTATTTACATTGGTGTGGAATTTGGGGATCGCCAATTTACGGTTGTGGGATAAGACATAATTAAATTGGTCGGTGAGGGTATTTAACTGTTGATACATAGTGCGCGCACCGCTCATGCGCGTACTGTAATAGGTATTAATGGCTGGGTAGGTTTCCAGCATATTCATCAACGCCCAAGCCGCTTCGGCCGTATTCACCGGGTAGGCGCCGTTATCACCGGCATCTTTTACGTAGGAAAAGCTAAGCGATAGACCTGTTTGCCAATTATTTTTTGTTTGGTTGAAGGTCGCGCTGGCTTCGTGATCTTTAAAATAATCAAAAAATTCGTATTTCATAGCGCCGTAGGGGTCGCTGGAAATATCAAAAGCGGGCGATTGATCGCTGCCCACCACCAGTTTTAAATTGCTGCCGGTTTGTACGCAGGAGGAAAAATCAATTTTATAAAAGCTATCGCCGGAACTTTTGTCGTTAGTTACGTAAGTGCTGGTGGTGCCGGAGCAGTTAGTGCCGCTAATCGACCAGCTTTTTGCGCCGCTATTGGCACTAATGTAGAGTGCTAATTTATTGGCTTGGGGTAAATAACCGGCGTAATTAATGCGGAATTTATTGTTGGTTTGTGTGCCGTTATCGAGGGCGTAGAGGGCGGAGCAGGGTAGTAGTGAAATTCCGAGTGCGAAGGTGGACTTAACCAAAAGTGATTTATACACGTACATCTCCTAAAAAATACATCAAAACAGCCAATGCCCAAAACTCCAACGAACAAACACATGCAGCGCAGCGAGCACAGTTGGGAATAGAGGGGCGTAAATCGCGGATCAAAAATTACAGTGGGGTTGTTGCGGTTTAATGATGCTAGCACAGGGTTGTGCAGGTGGCGCCAAAATCATCTTTAAACGTGAACTCTTTCATTATGCTGAGGCTGAGCCGTGCTGCCGCCGGCCTTAATGTGATCTGGTTTGCAGAATCTGCGCCAACTGAATTGCTGTTATTCATTAAAGATTGGCGGTAGCTGAGTGTAACTAACGTGAGAGCAGGCAGCCCTCACACCATTTATGAACTGGCCCCAATGGGGAGATTTTTGCACAACTAGGACACATTCATGCACCAACGAGCTGATTGGGTGGCTGGTTTTAGATGCCCGGCGCTGCGTGTGGGATGGCACATACTTGCAGCCTTATGGGCTGGCTCGATAATAAAATGACATAGCGGTGGGCAATGCTTTTGGATCCTGCGACTGCGCGCAGGATGACGCATGGGGGAATGCTCAAGGTGATGCGGTTACAATTCTCGCGGAGGAAAAATTCACTCATGAATTTGATGATCGTTAATGTGGGGGGTGACGGCTCAATAATATCTGGGCCGATAAATTTAATAATGTGCAAGGTGATAATGCCAAAACATAATTGCTGAGCTCAATTATGCTAAACCATTATCCTGCGACTACACGCAGGATCTATCAAGGGAAATGCTCCATGGCAAAAACAGCCTGCGTTTACATTCTGGCCAGTCAAAAAAACGGCACCTTATATACAGGCGTTACCAATAATTTGCAGCGCCGCATGTATGAACATAAGCATCACCTTTCAAACGGCTTTACGGATAAATACTGCGTTACTCGTTTGGTGTGGTTTACACAGGGTGAGGATATACAGGAGGCTATAGCGCTGGAAAAGAAAATCAAGAACCGCAATAGACAATGGAAAATTGCCTTAATAGAAAAGACCAATCCAAACTGGGATGATTTGGCGGCACACTGGTTTGGACCTGTAGACTGCAGCTAGGCGCGTGATGAATTGATATTCAGCAGAGGTGAGACGGAATGCCTGTGGATCCTGCGACTGCGCGCAGGATGACATCTACTAAGAAAATACTCAGGGTGACGAGTTTGCAAATATCTGGGATGACATATCCCAGATGCGCAGGAATACTCTCTGGAATTTACGTGCAAGGTAAATTATTCAAGATCGCCAGAACCCCAAAACCTTGTGCCTCAGTATTCCGTCCTCAACTACTGTCATCCTGCGCGCAGTCGCAGGATCCATCTAAGGCAAACCCTGAATATTAACGAACCTCTGAAAAAATGTAGGTGGTGATGCGCTGGCTAGGTGAGTTTTGCCAAATTCAACGACACCAGAGCGACTAAGCTAGGTTCCAGAGCTTCCTTAGTTGTCTTTTAAATTTGGCGCGCCCCTAAGGCGTTATCTGTTCGCCGACTTTTTTGGAATAACATCGCGCCGCGCTTTTTTAATCGTGCGGCGCATAGGCCTAATGAAACAAAGCCATAGCCGCATTTATTAACCTGGCACTAAAGCCCGCAGTATTAATAACAGTCCTGTTGTTTCAGCAACCCCAAAGGGGATACTATCCAGGTTAATAAATTAAATCGCCCCGCGCAGATATCTGCCTCTGCGGTCTAACCGATAGAAGGCCACAACCTATGGTAAAAGCAGATATTCTCCGTGGCCTTCTGGGGCAGCAATATGCATTTATCCCTGCCCATCATCAGCGCAGGCTTAAAGCCGTCACCTTCGACACACACATCGGCTGTGTGAATTTTTTAAGAGGCTTTGATGCCAGTGCGCAAACCTGGTTAAGAATGGCCAGCACACAGGATGGTTTTGCTGACTGGCATAGCCTCCATCGCCATCAAGCTATAGAGGAATTTGTCGCGGGGCTGATTGTGGGGAATCGGCTGCGGGTCTGCCGGGTTAATACGCGCCTTGTAACGCTCAAAGCCTCTAGCGATGCCGCCAGCATTCTGTGTTTTATTGACCCCTCCGCTGTGTTGGTGCGCCACCTTGTTAAACGCTGGTCATTTACCCAGGCGGCTGAGGTCGAGGCCGAAGTGAACCGGCTCGGCTTGCTGAACAGTGAATTACACGCGCTGGAGGCCGCCTTTGGCGTGCCGCTGCAACATGGGCCTAACCGCCTGGCAGGCCTAAAGGAGTGGCTGCACAGCGGCACCTTGTTGCTGGTGGCTTTGCCGCGTACCGGTAAGGTCGCTCAGGCGGAGCCACTATCGGCGCCCAGCCCAGCCCGTTTTACCACACCACCACCGGCTAGCTTCCAGGCCGCTAAGCCTGCGCCGCTCGCCATGATTCGCCCAGCGCCCGTCGCCGCTCAGGTGCAAGCGCTTAAGCAAGCGGCATCAACAGGCGCTGCGCTGTGTGAAAAATGCACCCCTAAAGCAGCTCTCGCCGCAGTGCCAGCGCCCAAAGCGGCCAATCTGCGCCCGGCCCTAAGTGCCCAAGTCCAGGCGCTCAAAGAGGCCGCCGCCAATGGCCAGGCCCTGTGCGAGCGCTGCCCGGAGCCCTCGGCACGAGCGGCAGCCTCATAACCGCCGCTGCTCCTCTACTTCACGCCCCCGTACTTGAAGCCTTTGGAACATCGCCATGACCGAACATAGCCCCGCGCCCGCTGCAATCAACCCGCGTGCCGAACCCTGGTTTCGCAATCTGCTGCAGCAGGTGCCCGCTAACCTACAGCTCTACATGATTATCGACGGCGCTCAAGACGAGCGCATAGTGCAAGCCCTGCACGCTACGGCCAACCTACATTGCTGCCTGTACACCGAGGATGCCATCGAGCCGGAGCTTGAGGCGGTTGCGCCGCACCTGGTTAAGCTGCGGCACTGGGATGACTTTACCGAGCTGTGCCTGCGCGAAGGCGCCCGGCATCACTGGTTTATCCTGTTTGCCTCCGCAGCCGAGCACTTGGTGCAGCTGCGCCAGCACTTTAAACACTTCGCTGTGGTCACCACGGCCGAGGGCAAAGACTTCCTCTTTCGTTATTACGACCCGAGGGTTTTGCCGAGCTTCATTGCCGCCTGCACCGCCGCCGAGCGGGACGCCTTATTCAAGGCCGTGCAGCACTTTTATATCCCCGCTGTGCAGGCTGACGGCTCCATCGGGCTTGCCCAGTGGAGCCGCCAAGGCCCTCCGCAACTGCTCCCATCGCCGCGCACCGAGCCTGCTGATGTGCAAGGTTCCTGGGCCGCAGGCCACACCGCTCACTCTCTTCAAAGTGTTTAAAGGTAGCCCCATGTCAACAACAGCACACACAGCCAGCGCGTTTACCCCCTTCGCCCAGGCCGAGTTTTGGGGCTCACAGGTGGCGCCAGTCGCCTGCGACACCGCCCTCGCCTTAAGTTATGCCAACCTAGTGCTGGGCTTTTGGCGCGACTGTAAAAGCCGTTATGCCAGCAGCCCAGAGTCGTTTTACATCCTGGAATTGGGCGCTGCCAGTGGCCAGTTCAGCCATGCATTTTTACTCGGCTTTTTTGAGCAGTTCGACGCCATAGCTGCGCCCACTGAGCGGGTGGTTTACGTCTATACCGACGCCGATGCCGCCGCCCTAGAGGCAGCCCGCGCGCACCCCAAACTTACCGCCTATGTCAAACAAGGCCGGTTGGACTTCGCCCAGTTCGACCCAGCCGCCCCCGGCCCACTTACCCTACTAGAGCGCAACCAAAGCCTGATCCCCCACAAGATGACCTACCCACCGGTCATCATTGCCAATGGGGTCTTAAGCCAGCTGCGCCAGGATATGTTTTTCCTCGACAGCCACACCCTTTACGGAGCCTGGGTGGCGCCTATGGCGACGGCAACAGCGCCCATGGCAATGCAAACAGCGCCAACTGAACCATCACCAATAAGAGCGCACGCTGAGGCTGCCGAGGATAGCGGCGCCCGTTTGCACTACCAAAAGCGCCCGCTCAGCGGCAGCGGTTACCGCGAGGCCATCCACCAAGAATTGCTGGAGCACTACCGCCAAACACTGCCCACCTGCACTCTATACTTCCCGTTTCAAGCCCTTGCTCTGCTTAAAACCCTTCACAACCTGCAGGGCCGGGACGCTTTATTGCTGTGCGCGGATAAAGGCGCACACCTGCCAGCGGAATTCCTAAGCCAGCCAGAGTTTCAGCCCCACAGCGCGGCGCGCCCGCCGTTTAACTTTCATGCCCTTGAGCGCATAGTGCACGCCCAGGGCGGGCAGGCCTGGCGCTCCGTATCCGAAGGCTCAAGCAGCAGCTCGGTTTTGGCCGCTGTTATTAGCATCCAAGGGCCATGGCCGGAAACCCAGCGCGCCGCTACACAATCACTCATAGGGTGTAACCCCGCCGACAGCCAACAGATCCACCAAGCCCTGGCAGAAGACGCCGAATACTTAAGCCTGCCGCAGATGCTGGCTTTTTTGCGCAGCGCCCATTGGAATGACCAGCTGTTCAGCGCGTTTTTACCCTACCTGCAGCTGGGCGGCCTGGCCAAAACCCAACAGGATTTATGGCGCGCCGCCCTCGCGCGCATATGGGCCCATCACTTCCCGCTGCCCGGCGACGCCTACGACCTAGCCTTTGACCTCGCAAGCCTAGCCGCCAGCATGCACCGCTGGCGCTACGCCATCGACCTCTTCAGCCAATCCCTCACCTTTAAAGGGCCACAGTCAGCCACCCAAGCCAACATCGGCATTGCCCATTGGCAGCTGGGCGACCTAGACAAAGCCGAGCGCGCCCTGCGCAAAGCCCTTGTGTTGCAGCAAGCCGAACAACAACAGGCCGATGCCGAAGCGAGCTTCCCAGACGCCGAGCCAGTTGCCAGCGACAACCCCATCCAAGCCCAGCTCGATGCCCTCGGCCTATGGCAGAGCAAAAGCCGCCGCCTGCTCGGCCCCACAGCACAAGTGCGCCCCCAGGCAAACACCCAGGCTATCTACCTCACACTCTTGGGTGGCCACCAGGCCGAAGCCCTCTATATGCACCAGCGCCACCCATTGCTGGCCGAGCAAGTAGGCGTGCGCCCGCTGACCAGCGTGCAGGATGCCCAGCGCTGGATTCAACGCGAAAGCGCAGACACCAAAACCCCCTTGGCGGTGATGCATCCCCAATGCGGCCTGATTGGCCTCACCGTATTGGAAACTGCCACCCCCCTGCAAAGCGGCACCCACAACCTCGCCCGCTTTTATTACTGGATCGCCCCCGACCACCAAAACCAAGGCTACGGCAGCCAGGCCCTAGCGCTGCTGCACCAGTTCGCCCAGGGCTATGGCATCAAATACCTAGTTAGCGCCGTGCACAGACGCAACCAAAAATCCCAGCGCGCCATGGCCAAGCTCGGCTACCAGCGCCTCAATTTCCCCACCACCGGCCAGGCAGGCGACGCAGAGCTGGATTATTACCAAGCCGTCCTGCGCAGCGGAGCCACAGCCAGTGAGTTTGAACACTACCAAGCCGTCCTGCGCAGCGGAGCCACAGCCAGTGAGTTTGAACACTACCAAGCCTTCGCCGCCTTCCTCGAAGCCTTCGGCGAACCCCTAAGCCTCGCCCCCTTTGAAGGCGAAGAAGAACTGGAAGTCACCCGCCTCAGGCGCTCCTCCCATAACTCGGCGGAGGTGCTCTAATGCTGCGCCTAAGCCCCGCACAGTTGCAGGCGATAGAACAGGCTCAAGTGCACACCAGCTTCAGCCAGCTCGCCGCCCACTGCCGCACCTACTACCCCGATGCCGTCAGCCACCTAAGCGATGCCGCCCTCATCGAACAGCTGCAGCACTGCCAGCAGCGCGCCCAAGCCTACGGCCTCACCAGCCGCCGGGACCTCTACCGCTTTGTAAACCTGGCGCTGAGCTTCGGCTGGGAATTCGACCTCGACGCCAAACTGCCCTGGATGCGCCAATACCTCACCGACCCGCGCATCGACAGCCCCGCCCAGCGCCTGGAGCTGTTGGTGCAATACGCCATCCACCGCCTTGAGGTGGAAGAAACCAACCGCGCCCAACGCCAAGCCTTCGCCCCCCAGACCACGGGCACCAATCCCTACCAGCAACCCTATAACCCAGACGGTCAAGCGCCCATTAGCTCCAACCTGTTATTCCCCAACCCAAAGCCCAACAGCCTATGGGCCAGCGATGAGGGCGACGAGTATGGGGAGGATTACGAGGACGAGGACGAATACGACGATGAAGACTATGAGGAATATCTAGAACAAGACGCGGCCGCAGAACAGGAGGCGCAGCAGGCAGACGCAGCAGATGAAGACGATCTTGAACCTGCAGCCCTAAATTTAAACGGCCCCGCCTTATTATTCCCCCGCACCTGGTAAAGCCCATGCAACTCGCCCCAACTAAGCCAGCCCCAACTGCCCCCACCAAAGCGCAACAACTGCAACAAGCCGAGCAGGCCGCGTTGCAACAAAGCGCGGCCATGGGCCCCACCGACAGCATAGTGCCCTGCCCACACCAAGCCGCTAACACCGCCGAGCCTGCGCAGCAAAAACAACGCATCGAAGTCCACGTATTCGGCCCCCAACACAACCCCCTCAACGCCATTGCGGTGGTGTTAAGCAAACCCAGCGGCGAGCAGCTTAAAAGCATCACCGCTGTGAACGGCCAATGTGCCTTTGAAGGCTTAGAGCCCGGCGCCTATGAAGTCTGTTTAAGCGAGCTGGACCAAGACTGCTGGCAACTGCTCAAACGAACCAGCCTAGGGGAACAGGCCATTAGTGAAGGCAGCGCCAGCTGGCAACCCGCCGCCGCCCCTAAAGAATCCCAAGGTGTACCCCACGAGGTAAAACAGGGCGAATGCATAGCCAAACTGGCCTTTAATTTCGGCCTAGCACCAGACACCATTTGGAACCACCCGGACAACGCAAAATTAAAAGCAGATCGCAAAGAGCTGCATATTCTCAACCCCAAGGATATGGTTTTTATTCCGCCTAAAACGCTGAAAAAATTACCGGTGAATTCGGGCGAGCAAATAGAACTGCAACAGCAAAATGCGCTGGAAAAACTGCGCATTCGGTTTTTGCATTATGACGATACACCGCGCACAAACTTGCCATTTTTGGTGAGTATTAAAACCAGTAAAAATGATGTTTGGCCGGATGCGCAGGGTAAAACTGATGGGGCGGGGTTTGTGATTGTGGATGTGCCGCCTAATGCGACGTTTGCAGAGATTATTTTGGGGGAAGGTGAGGGGCAGGAAATTCATGAGTTTAATTTGGGGTTTGTGGATTCTATTGATACGGCTTCGGGGGTTAAGGCTCGGTTGAATAATTTGGGGTTTGAGTGTGGGGAGGAGACGGAGGAGATGAATGAATTAACGATTGCGGCGATTAAGGCGTTTCAGCGGCGCTATAAGGTCAACGTTACTGGCGAGCGAGACGACAATACCTTAGCGCTGATTGTGGAAAAATTTGGCTCTTAAGCCGCTTTATATCAGTTGCCGACGCGACCTTTATGGCAAATCCTGAGACCGTGCTCCGCAACTGATGCCAGTGTTACCGGTAACACAATCAATCGGCAGAATGACTCGAGTGAAAAATATGCGGCCCCAAAAGTCCAAAACAATTCGTCCGGCACCCATAGGTCAGACAGCCACCATCACCGATAAGCGGGCGAAAAAAAACTTGGTGATAACAATCATCGATGAAGAGGACAACAAGCTCAAGAAAAACAAAAAACTTCCCAGAAAGCAAGATATGGAAGTCATGGGAGTTACGATTAGCACATGGAACCGTCTTCAGGTTGAAGGCTATATCAAGCCAATTGTTATTTCATCGGTTTGCCAATGTGGGAATCTCGGGTCCGAGCTGGATGCAAAAATCACGCAACTAACAAATAATTGGCACGTGGAAGTACCTTGGACAGTTATCTGCGGACACAGCCGGTATTTCCGCGACGGAATTATAGCAGTTAAGGACCGTAATGTCGGCGATATCAACCTGGACGATGCAACGGAAATTGTGATAAAACTTATCAAAAATGGTGTTAAAAAAATCACCTTTTGTTGCTGTGAATTTGCTCTGAATGCCGAGATGCTTAATCGAACGACGCTTGTTAAAAACGCTACTGACAAGGAGAAAATCGATGAGATCTCAAAGTCCTATTCTGACTATGCAAATGCAGGGGAACCAGACGAGAATTGGAGTTCGTTAGACATAGTCTGCAGCAAGTTAATGCACAGGCTCGCGGATGATAAAAATCTCTTTTTGGCCTTTCAATCTGCACAATCCGTGGTCCTTGAGGGTTTAATCGGCGTAGGTTTTATATCCGACCACCTGGAAGGGTTCAACACTACTGATCAGGTCGATGGCGACAAAATCGATGCAATAAAATCTGATGAAACGGTGGTTAAGAGCTTTTGCCGTAAAGCCAGAAAAACTGGCGACCTCATGTCGATAACACTTAATGCACCCCCCATCGACGAACCTCTTTCAGATTGGGATGCTGAATTTAAATTCATAATAACAATGAATGAAGCCATTTTTGGGCACGCCTTAAAAGACCAGGCTGCGGCATTGTGCAAAAAATTGCCCGTTATTCCAAAGAGGGAAAGCCATCAAATACCTTTTATTCTACTGGAAGTGCTAAAACCGTGGAAAACAGAAAATATGGCGATCACACAAACGCTATGTAAATTTATCGGCGATCAAGCCGGCGAAGCGGCAATAAACACTACGCAATTAGAATGTACGATTTCGCTGCTTTTATCTTGTAGGGAGAACGCGGAAGGAAGCTGGATAGGAGATAACGGGCAGTTTTCACCGCCTGAATGTGTCCGAAATATTGCCGATAAACCCAAGTACTTTAACAGCTGGCTGGGATCAATGCGTGAATACTATGCGAACCTGCCAACAATGGACGATAAATAGAAGTCAAAAATATAATGATACGGACACGCGCCAGCTCCACATCAACACAAAATCACACGCGGTTGAATGCCGTCGGAACAGTGGACTATCGAGACGGCCCCATCACAAAATTCACCTCATGCTAGAAGGTGAGGTGTTAGCAGACAGCTTCAATATCCAGAGGAAAATAAATGAAAAGAGGAGCGGACGATAGCCTCAATACTCAACCTAAACGCCAACGCTTAATGACTAAGGACACACTCAACAAGCACAAACATGGCGGAGCCATAGGCGTGCGCCAAACAATAAAAGGACCGCCGCGTATTTTATGGCAAGCGTTACATCTTGATACGGACGCCGGGGGCGATGCAACCATAATGCTGGCCAGTGGTATTGCAGTAACCGACGCAATAACGGGATGTGTGATTGATGGAGGGCACGGTAACACAGGGAATAGACTGATCAAATATACCAAAGCCCTGCTCAAGAAAAACGTGGAGATCACCCATTGCATAATAAGCCACTTCGACACGGACCATTGGATGGGTGCGTCAAAATGGCTGAGTTACATGAGCTCACAGAAAAAAAGCCCGCAAGTCGTGACTCCAGTGTTACCCGACGAGATGAAAATACCGAGGCCGAAAAAAAATCCGGGCGAAGACCGTACCGGACAATATATTTTCTCGGTGAAACATCACAATTTACCTTATTACGACCTGAAAAGTAAAAAGATCGATATTGGCATACTGAATTTTTCGCTAGTGGGCGGCAAACAAACAGCGAATATTACTTCTGAATGTAAAAACGAACAAAGCCTGCGCTGGCACGTGCGCTGCCAATTAGGGCAAGGCGTCGATTATTACACGGGTGGCGATGGCGAAGTCGCGCTGCCGGTGAACAGCACAATCGTCAAACTCGACCACCACGGCGGCTGTACGCTTGGCAGCAATTCCAATTTAACAGCCTTAGACCGCAGCCTATTGTTAATTATTTCGGGCCCAGGAAAAGTACACAATCATCCCGCGCCTTCCGTGGTGACGGATATAAGGGCGCATGAAACAAAAGCTGACTACATGACAGACTCGCGACCGGAAAAAGCCTACAAGGCAAAACCCAAAGCAGAGGCTATGGCAACCCGCATCCATTTTGAAGGCCTTGACGATATTCTCACCACTGGAGCTTCCACCAATACGTTTGGCGACATACTCGTAAGCGTGTATGAAGACGGTTGTATAAAAACAACCTTTGCGGATGGAACAGAAAATTGGGTCACCAATATGGATGGCAAACAAAAAGGGGACTACCCAGCAGGATGGCTGGATAGTCTGGTTACGGGTGACGAAGGCAAACGCGAAACACCTGACGAGACCGCCGCCAATCGGGTGAAGCGCGGTGCGAGCAGCGCCAAGCGGGAAACGTATGTAGACGTCATCTGCTCGAACTGCAATATAAATAAAGTACGAGTAACAGCAAGAGCCGCAGCAACTTATGCGCAATGGTGTGCAAAATGCGAAGAGTGATAGCGCTGGCACAACTCCCCATCTAAGCGGTCGCGCTAACCAAACATCTTCCGCGCCTAGAAGTCTTGGTTGAGAATTGGGATCATTTAAACCGAAAATTTTTTGAGAGTGCTCAAGGGCTCGGAGACGGGATCAAGGGGTCAGAGACCTTGTAGTTTCTTGGAAAAATAAAGGTTATCAAAATAGCCACCCATTCAGACCAACCCGCAAGGTGGGTTCGCGAAGCAACCCACCCTCGATCGCGCAACTGAGAAATTATATGTACTTTAAAATCGGGGCCGCTATTGGATTCGCTATATGGGTGTGGGTCCACTGAGCGTGTTCACCCGTTGTACATTAATTTTTATTGTGTTGACGGTAATCGGTTGTGCGGCTGGAATGCAGGTGATTGTTATCGCCTCCGCAACTGACGCCCTATGGGCAAGCTGCATACTTAATCGACTGTTATCTTCAACAGTGGTATGTTGCAGATTGAGGTAATTCCCATACCAAAGGCGATCAAAGTGTGAATCAGGCCTAGGTAGTAAACCCTGACGGCGGCATCAAAATCACCGCCAAAAGCCACCACACATCTTGCCCCCATTGCTGCTGTGGTACCGTATTGATAATAGTTTAATGTAGCCACAACTAGATAATTTCCGGGTGGCAGTTTGGGTGTCGTTATCATTGGCGCTGCCGGGGCTGCAAGGGCAAGAGAGACATCTTCATCATGAAAATAACTATAGGCATCGGAAACAGGCGCAGTAGCTGCCTGATTGACAACATCGGCTAACGCAATAGGCATACATGATAAATGTGGCAATTAGGCTTAAAATTTTCCCAATTGATAGCCTGGAATTTTTATTTTTCAAAAGGGTGCCTTACATGGGAGTAAATGGACGTAGAAAGCTAAGATTAAAGAATTTAGACTCGGCAATAATTAACCGATCACAAATCATATATAGAGGTTAATTGCAACCGGTGTCGAACCCATTCTAAGTTATTTACAAGTGCCAGCCAATTCGTAAGGTGGATTCGCGAAGCAATCCACCGATCGGTATTGGGGCAGAGGTTTATTTGTGTATCGTAAGATTTGGGTAGCACCTGACATAAATAAAGAATACATGGTATTTCAGGCGCACAAAAAGGTCTTTTTGAAAATCTTAAAGGGATGTATTTACGGCGTGTTTGAAATGCTCTGTGTTCTTTATTGTTGGTTAGTGGTAACTCGAAGACGCAAAAACACAGCCATTGAAGTGAGGGCGCAGGCGTCGCAGTCTTCATTTAAATCCACGCCCTATAAACCTATAAACCACAACCAGCAGAAGTACGCCAATACTATCATGAAAAAAATTGCACTTATTTTCACCCTATTCTTTCTGACGTTTTTAATTTTTATGTTATGGCCGGTGTGCGTACCCATTGACGATAAAGATGGTTTATTCGAAAGTCCAACACCTTCTCAACTTCAAAGCAATAACACTTTAAAAATGAAAGATGGGCGTTTGTGCCAGTGCAAGAGTCGAATTTCTAGGGTAATGTTTTTTTGATTTGCCTTTGATGATAACTCGCAATGGTGGATTCGCGAAGCAATCCACCATTGGGGTGTCGGGACTTTAGATTGTTAATGTATTCTGGGATTCGGGTGGCGGCCTGGTGGATTGTCGCTGCGCTCCGAATCCACCCTACCCAAACCGCCCCACAGATTAATGTGCACCACCGGCAAATCGATTATGTGATGAGGCTAAATTACTCACAGCATAATGCGCATAAGTTGCCCCTGGCCGTGTTTATTTAAACTTTCAATCACTAGACTTTGCGCTTTGCCGTCAGCCCCCATGGTGAAGGTAACGCCAGACAGCCCCGCAGCATTTTCACCTTGGGTTTCAAAGGTAAAGGTGTCTCGGTCAAAATGAGTTAGGGGTAATTTTTTTGCCTGGGAGCCGATGATCAGCGATAGTTTGCCATTAGCGTCTTCGATAAAAACATCACCAATCCACGCATTATGGCCGTACCGGCCAATGTAGGCAGAATTTTTTTGCGCCGCTGTAGGCTTTGCTGGCCGCACCGTGTAGTTGGATAATTTCTCGATGCCAATTACGGCAGGGTCTTTAAATACTTCAGTGAAAAGTTGCAACCAATTATTTTGCGGTTTGCCGTAAAACACGGTGTCAGTAAAATTTTTGGCTAAGGCTTCAGCAACCCCAATGGGAGCCGCATTGGTTAATACCGCTAGGCCCAGCTGTGCTTCTGGAATAAGTAATAAATGCGTCGCCGCGCCCATCGCAAATCCACCGGAATGGGAAAGAATCGTGCGTTTTTTGTCGTCGAACGCTATGCCCCAACCTAGGCCGTAGAAGGTCGGCTGGTTATTGTGATTTTTCCCTGACACAATTTGCGCAAATTGTGTTTCTACCAGAGGCTCTTCAGCAACCACTTGGTTATTGGCAAATTTCCCCTTATTAAGCGACATGCGCATCCAATGGGTTAAATCATTAACGGAAGAGCTCACTCCACCGGCCGGAGCTTGTGCATCAGGATTACGTTGTGCTTTATGCACCCACTGGCCATCCACTAACTGGTGATTAGTAGCTTTATTGGGGCTCGCCATAAAATCACTGAAGCGCGAACTGGTAGAGGCCATCCCTAAGGGTTTATAAATGGTTTGTTCGCTGGCAGTGGCCCAATCGAGCCCAAAAGCGCTGGCAGCGGCTATGGCCCCTTGAGTTAAACCTGCGTTGGTATAGGCATAAGTCGAGCGAAAACTGCTGGCGGGTTTTACGTAGCGCAAATGTTTTAACACAGCATCGCGGCCGTAATCCAAATCTTCCAATAAATCATTCGCATGCTTGGGTAATCCGCTGCGGTGAGAAAACATATCGCGAATGGTGATTTCACGTGTGACCCAAGGGTCGTACAGGTGAAAATCGGGTGTTAAATCGCTGAGTTTACTATCCCAAGTAACACCCTTCATTTGGCCAATTAAAGCGGCAACCACCGAGGCGCTAATGGGTTTTGAAACGGATGCCAGTTGAAACACAGTATCGGCATCAACTGGGCATTGGGCTTTAAAACCAGGGCCGTCGTTTTTTGTTGCACAAACAGAATTTATTTCGCGCACACCAAAGCCACCGGCATACATCACTTGATCTTTAAACACCACAGCAAGCGCCAACCCAGGAATTTTGCAATTGACAGCAACCGCATTAGGTTTTTTGCCCGAGGTATCATTAAAAACACAGCCCTTATCAATAAGGTTGGCAGCGTCTTGCGTTAACTGCGCAACGGCATGCTCAACTTGCGCGCGCGAGATCTCTGCGGTTTCTGCCGCGATAAGGGAAGTATTTAGGGTGAGCGTTGATACAACTGCGAGGCAAGCTGTTTGGAGAATATGCTTTTTCATGGTAAAGCCTTAAATGATGGGAATTGGCGGGATGGGTGGCGGGGTAGGGTGTTTTACAATGAACAGGTTGGGCAGTCTTATCGCGCAATTAGCTAGTGTGTGAGCTGTGTCCAACTGCTTTTTAGGTCATAAAATTTATCGGCTTCTTCGATGGGCATAGCGCCCTGAACATTAAAACGCTCAACCAGCATCAAACACAAGCCAAACCCGATAAGGTCAGGCTAGCGGATAAGTTAATAGCGAAAAATGCACAATATTAACCGTAAAGTGCACCGCCACACAGGCCCAGAAGTTTTTAGTAAGGCTATACACCAAGCCGTAACAAAACCCTGCCAGGGCAAATACCCCTAAAACAGTTAAATTCGCTGAGAAGTGCATAAGAACAAATATACCGGTGGTGATGAGTAGGGGAATCGCCTCCAGCTGAAAAGTGCTGGCGAACTTGCCGCTTAAGAATTTGTGCAGCTGCGCTTGTAGTAATAAACGCATAAAGGCTTCTTCTGCTACACAAGTCACCAGTAAATTCACTAGCGCGAATAGCGTTATATACGCCAAAGACTTCAAGTAAACCCCCAAGCCCAGGGCAAAATAAGCAATCAACACCACAAAAAGCCCCAACCCAACAGCCAAGGCAAATTGCTGGGCGTGGCTTTGAATATAGGGTTTAACCTGCGCGCCGTAGGAAATTAGTAGATATACGGTGATGTAGCCTGCTAATAATTTTGCGATATTAATATACAAACTAAAAGGCGAGCCGCCTTCGTGTAATTGGTTGACACTAAACACCAGCGGGTAGTTAAAACCTGCAGGCCTATAAAGGCCAACACCTATTCCAAGCGCAATGGCCAATAACCAGGATAGATACATGACTAATGGCTTGTGGGTGCGTGAACAATAGCGATATACGAACAAAACCAGTGTGAAAGCAGCAACTAAAAATGCGCATATTAAGGGTAGAAAATGGGTTGCGGTTAAAATTGCTAATAGCGCAAGTACAGGCGCAAAAAAATAGAGATTTGATTTTGATAGTAGCATCATGGGGTGCTCAGCGTGATTGATGACGTGCTCAAAACCTGAGCAACAAAATTGAGGGGCAGTGGAGTTGCCATAGAATACCACCGCGCAATCAATATTAGCGTTGTTTTCAGGCATTTAGACGTTGCGAAGCTAGAGCGCAGGAGTTGGTGTAGGTGCGGGCCTATTGTTTTTAGGTGGTCACTATTGCGTGCGCTTGTTTTCGTGTGTCGTCTGCGCCTACGCGGCGATGATGCGCACCTGGTGATTGTATTTGGCGCCCTGGTGTTGCAAGCATTTGTCCTGTTTGCAAAGTAATTTTCTGGTTAAGCGCTAGCATCAAGGGATCAGATACCTTGAAATCAAACAATTGATCAATGTCTCTAACCCGCTTTGAGGTGGAGCCTATATGCGCGACCTGTTATCGGTTATCGGCGCCTATTGGCAATACGCAACCATACGTACATTGCAGGGGAAATTAGAATCAAAGAAAGTATTGCAAAAGGTATAGTCAAAACAGCCGCCACCATAAACGCCTCGATGATGCTCGAGTGCCCTGCATTGAGTTCGAAGATTGCCGCAGCAAAGAACGCCAAAGAGGCGATGGCCGCTATATTGTGATACACCCATTTCTTTGGCGTAAAAGTAGTGCCCAATTGTTTCGCAATCAGAGGGAAAAAAACGACAACGCAAATTAGTGTTGAAATAGATGCTAGACTAAAAACCACGTAACCTTGCACGACACCCGAATCATTTGTGTCCGATCCTTGCGAATGTATTTCAACCCAGCCGGACTGAAGGAGCCATAACGGCGGAATAATATAGGCTAGGGACGCCCAAAATGTAGCCTTAACAATATTCATCATTCGACCTCACGCAAGGCTACGTATCTGGCTATTTTTGTGGGGTGCCAATAAAAGGGGTAGGAGCGTTGAAAATAGAATTCAAGATCTCTGACACTTTGTTCGCTCTGTCTTTGCTACTGGCAGATGGCGCCAGTGGGGCATAAATTTACGGTAAAATAGGTAGTGGTATCGCCCCCGCCACAAACGGGTAGACTAAACGCTACATTTTTGGACTGATAATTTTGGAAGCCTTCAGCGGACACGGAAATATTGATCTGGTACTCGCGCTCATTTATATACCCTGTTGAGATATAGGAGCCTTGGCCGCTGGCATTGTCGACGTACACCGCATCGAAAGAGCCGCTACTGGATTTGCCGATCTGATTAACCTTAACCTTGGCGTTTTTGATAGCGGGGCCTCCCAGGGCATTGGTTACATTTACCTCAACCTGCGGAACAGTAAAACCTAAAAGGCAAGAGTACCCGTCTTGCTTAGATTTATCGCTGCCACACCCTGAAATTGCTAATAAAAGGCCCGCTAGTATAATTTTGTTTCCCATAATCGGCTCCTATGATAACCGCGTTGTTAAGAGTAATGGCTCATGCATCCTAAGCCAAACCGGGGTTGCGATTTCTGCTTCTCCCGGCGTGATTGTTAGTCGAATTCTCCCATCCACATCTGCGCGTTACAATACGCCTTCTGAATTCTGTAAATATATTTTAATGTCTGATCTGCGCAGCCATTGATTATGACAAAAACTCGTGTGGTTGCGTGCGCAAGTTATGGCATAGGTGCGGCGATTTGTGGTGGCGCCTATTCTAATCTGATAGTTGCCACTTGTATAAAGTGGGTATAAACCAAAATGTCAAAAAATTCGCTTCGAATGTGCATCTTGTTGCCGATATATACACGTCTGCTTAGTTCGAAGGTCGGAAAAGCGTAGCGTCTCCCAGCGTGAATATTTCCATGAAGCCACAAGGTCTGGCCAGGCGTTGTGGTGCCAGATAGATGTCGGAAGGCGCTTTTAGCTTTTTCGACCTACGCGATCCCAAAAATCACTCCGGGTTACGCGTTGGGTGAATTCGATCATAATAAGCTCGTTAGTATTTGCCAAGTCCCAGGATTTACTGACCTCTTGGGGTGGGTGGCTTTGTATTCTTGCTGTATTCTCTTGAAAATAGATTTCAATATCTCTGACCGCTTGATTGTTGGCTCGCAATGGCTAAGAAATTTTTTTAAGCCGAATGAGAAATGGCGCGATCGGTCCTGTGTCATCAGCAAGATTCTCCTTAAGGTGATTTAATATCTCTTCGGTTAGAAGTATATTGGTTTTATTGTTTTGTTCGTAATGGTCGAACATTTTAGAAAAAAGTTTTATAGGGTAGGAAACATAGCAATGACTTGGGTCAAAGGTGTAGGTGTGCTCGCTGTCATTTAAATAGATTGACAACCATTTGCGCAGGTCTTTTTCATATTTAAAAAGACTGATTGGTGGCAGGGGGTCAGGTAAAGGGTTGGTCTTGTAGTTTATTGCTTCCCTGCCTTTTCTGAACCAGTCGAGCGGGTGTTCGTTGTCGATTGTGCTGGTGAGTAGCGCATCGTAATGGAGATGTTTTTTAAACTGGGCGAACACCACGTTGTGTGAATTTCCGCTTAGCTTCTCGAACTTTTCACCGGTTTGAAGTTTTATTCCTAGTGGGGTTTTATCTTTATAAATGATGCTGTAGCCCTTGATTCCGGTGTAGGCTTTGGCGAAAAAAAATATACTATAGTACGATTGAATAAATGCCCACGAAAAATTGTTTTTTCTTAGCGAGGAAATGGAAGATGAAAAGCTTATTAAGCCATTCAGAAAAAATGAATCGATATCCGAGTCTAGTGCTGCCTGAGCAGCCGCAAGGTCGGTTGCCCTAACGGAATAAGACATCCAATTATTTAAGTGCCCGTTAGTCTTAAAAAAATTGGGCAAATTTGGGGGCATTATATTTTAAACTCCGATTCGGAGGCGTGGGCGGACAGAATGCATTTTGTGAGTTGGTCGCGTATCTGTGCTTTGGCCGTCTCTCCCGACATCCCTTTAACTTCGGACTGCTTAATCAGCATATCTTTCGGAATGGATAAATATGTCCTGATGTGCGCATCGGTGAAATTCCTTGCAGCGTAGCAGGCGGGTAAAATCTTTGTGGTTAATACTTCAATGGCTGCGCCGAATCCTGAAGCAAATAAAAAGGGGTTGTTTAATTTGTCCCATTCTTCTCCGTAGTAATATTGTATGGCGTTAAAGTAATTCTTTATTGCGGCTATCTGATAGTCTAATGTTGTAATGTTGTATTTTTCGAATTCCCCGTCCTTTTTTACAAGGGGTTTGAGGCTTGTAACCACTGAGGAAAGTTGAATGCCACCCTTGAATTTTCTTGACCCCGGAAGTTTTATTTGGCCCTGATAAGGAGAATTCTCATCGTTATTTAGTGCTTTGGCGATATCGGTGCCTCGATCAATGCTGAAGTCGGCTGCAGAAATATTCATTAAGCCATATAGATCGTAAATCAAGCTTTTTGCAACAGGTTTTTGTTCTGTGTTTATGCTGACGAATATTTGTGCGCATTCTTCTGTCGAAAGATTGTTGCAGAGCACGGCGGGAATTTTTAGATTTCCGATTGTTTCGTCTTGCTTAATTGCTTCTTTCAATCCTTCGATTCTATGTTGTCCATCTACTACTTGTGCAATGCGTTGTTGTGATTCAAATTCTACGCCCTCTCCAATTTGAGTAAATGATGCTTCCTCTTTTAGATTAAGGATCACGTTATTTGGAAAGAATCCGCCGCTCAGCAAGTAGTCGCGAATGCTTGAGATTCTAGTTCTATTTAGAATTCGTTGAACTGCACCTTCTTCTTGGTCCACTCCTCTTCTTGCAACGTAGGAAATTTCGGAAAGCGTTTTTGCGTCTATTGTGCATAGTGCAAAAGTCTTGTTGTTGTGATGAAAAATGCTCGCACTATATGTGTGTTTCAATTTGATCGCTCCTAATATTGTATGGATGAATTTTATCTTGCTCCCAGTCCCAACAATTAAAAGTGTTGCCCTTAATCATAGTCGTCTCGGGCTATAGGCATGTCCTAGGGCAGGTTGCGTCGAGTCGGAACTTAAACCTCGACATGCCCACTTGAAGGAGATCTTCATATTCCTGACTGGGCTTGCTTCATTGCCAAATATACTCCTGAGATTGTAATACACTTCCATTTCCTCAAATAACTCGGCCAAGCTCGCGGCACAGAATTAAATGGTACCACCCCGTCAGCCCGGTAATGGCAGAGACTGGTTTGCAAAAATCTTTTCATACGAGCAAGTGAATCGAAATGTACCCACCCTATCGAGCAGCTGATGACCGGGGCGAAGGATGGTGGAACCAGTAAGGAGGGCTCAGTTCAATCACTCGGGTCGGGCTACAGAATTTGCTATGCTACCCCCCTTTAACAAAGCACACCCAACCGAGGCCCCCATGCCCATTTACCGCTCAAAAACCTCCACCGCTGGCCGCAATATGGCCGGTGCCCGCGCCCTGTGGCGTGCCACTGGCATGCAGGATGCGGATTTTCAAAAACCCATAATCGCCGTGGTGAATTCTTTCACTCAATTTGTCCCCGGCCATGTGCATTTAAAAGACCTCGGCCAAATGGTGGCGCGGGAGATTGAAGCGGCGGGCGGTGTGGCGAAAGAATTTAATACCATCGCCGTGGATGACGGCATCGCCATGGGCCACGACGGTATGCTCTACAGCCTGCCCAGCCGCGACATAATCGCCGACTCGGTGGAGTATATGGTCAACGCCCACTGTGCCGATGCCATGGTGTGTATTTCCAACTGCGACAAAATTACTCCGGGCATGTTAATGGCGGCTATGCGGCTGAATATTCCAGTGATTTTTGTCTCCGGCGGGCCTATGGAGGCGGGCAAAACCAAGCTCTCCGAGCACAAACTGGATTTAGTGGACGCCATGGTAATTGCAGCCAGCGACACCGCCAGCGATGAAGAAGTAGCCGCCTATGAGCGCAGCGCCTGCCCCACCTGTGGCTCCTGCTCGGGTATGTTTACTGCCAATTCCATGAATTGTTTAACCGAGGCTTTGGGCCTTTCCCTGCCGGGTAATGGCACGGTGCTGGCCACCCATAGCGATCGCAAAGAATTATTCCTGCGCGCCGGGCGCGAAATTGTTGCCCTGGCCAAGCGTTATTACGAGGGCGACGACGCGCGGGTTTTGCCCCGCGCTATCTGCACCAAAAAAGCCTTTGAAAATGCCATGACGTTGGATATAGCCATGGGCGGCTCCACCAATACTATTTTGCATATTTTGGCCCTGGCCAAAGAAGCAGAAGTGGATTTTGACCTGCACGATATCGACCGCTTAAGCCGTGTAGTGCCGCAGCTGTGCAAAGTGGCCCCCAACACACCTAAATACCATATAGAGGATGTACACCGCGCTGGTGGCATCCCGGCTATTTTGGGTGAATTGGCCCGTGGCGGTTTGCTGCACACCGACTGCCATACGGTGTACGGCACGGATTTAAAAGAAGCGCTAGCGCAGTGGGACATAATGGCCAACCCCACGCCGGAGGTGGTGCAGTTTTTTAAAGCGGGCCCGGCGGGCATTCCCACCCAAACCGCGTTTAGCCAAAGCACGCGCTGGCCAAGCCTGGATGCGGACCGCGAACATGGCTGTATTCACAGCGTAGAACACGCGTTTTCCAAAGAGGGTGGCCTGGCGGTATTGGTGGGCAATTTGGCGCTGGACGGCTGTGTGGTTAAAACCGCCGGTGTGGATGAATCCAGCTGGGTATTTGAAGGCCCGGCCCATGTTACCGAAAGCCAAGACCAAGCCGTGGCGCATATTCTGGAAGGCAAGGTTAAAGAAGGTGAGGTGGTGATTGTGCGGTATGAAGGCCCCAAAGGCGGCCCCGGCATGCAAGAGATGCTCTACCCAACCTCGTATTTAAAATCCAAGGGCTTGGGCAAACACTGCGCACTACTCACTGATGGGCGTTTTAGCGGCGGCACTTCGGGCCTCTCCATTGGCCACGTAGCGCCAGAGGCGGCCGCAGGCGGCGCCATTGGCTTGGTGCAAAACGGCGATTTAATTCGCATCGATATCCCTAACCGCAGTATTAATGTATTGCTAAGCGATGAGGTTCTGGCCGCGCGCCGCGCCGAACAAAATGCCAAGGGCTGGAAACCGGCCGAGCCGCGCCCGCGCAAAGTCTCCCCGGCGTTGCGCGCTTATGCACTATTGGCCACCAGTGCCGATAAAGGCGCGGTGCGGGATTTGGAAAAACTCGCGCAGTTAGAGAAGCTATAAGGCTTATTGTGTTCGCTTGAGGAAAGCCCCAGCAATGGGGCTTTTTTATTGATAGCTATTTATTTTTTGCTCAGTGAGGTTAAACCATGGGCCGATTACGCGTCACCGCCGCCAAAAAAACTAAGGGCAAAAAAACCTTAACGCCCCAAGAAGCCTTTGCCAAACTTTGGAAGCAGGTGCAAAAAGAGCAGCTGTTGGTGAGCCAAATACCTGAGCAAATCCAGCAGTTTTATCAACAGTATGCGGCTTCCATCGGCCAGCAAGAGGCGCAGTGGTGCCGTTTATTGGCCGATGAAATTCGCTTAATGCTCGGCTTTTGGACGCGTAAAACCCTGCATGAAAATGATCGATTTTTATTGGTGCAATACATATTGGATAATTATCGGGAGTTGGTTTCGAACCCTTTTTGTGATGTTGATACAAGTGAATTAGCTGAAGCCATGCTTAGCATTAGCGGGCCGCAGGAAGCACCTGAGCCGGGTAAAAAATCGCGCAATGAGGATATGTTTGCCGAGGAAGCCGCTGAGCAGGAGCTTGATGAGGATGTGTTGGGCGAGTTTTTTGACGATGCGGAAGATGATGAGCTAATTGAAGAATATGCGCGCGCCGAGCGTCAAGACGCCAACGAATTATTTAATGCCACTACGCTGAATAAAATGTTCCGCCAATTAAGTAAGGTTTTACACCCGGATTTAGAGCAGGATGAAACCTTAAAACAACACAAACATGAGTTGATGGCGCAACTGCTCAATGCGCGGGATAAACATGATGTGGGTACTATTATGGCGCTTTATAGTGAGCATATAGGCGGCAGCGGTGCGCAGTTTGCGCCGGAGGATTTCCCGCGTTTAACGGTTTTATTGAAAAAACAACTGCGCGCCCTGCAGTTGGAAAAACAAGAAATCGCCTACCGTGCAGGCCCTGCTGGCTTGGTGTACCACCGTTTCCACCATAAAAACCCTGCGCGCCAGAAAACGCTTTTAATGCAGCGGGAAGCAGAAATCGCTTCCTTTCGCCGCCAAACACAGGAATCCCTGCGCTTGAATACCAGCGTTAAAAATCTCAAGGTATTTTTAAACGAATGGGCGGATCATAATTTAGATATGATGTTGATGGATATGATCGATGACTTTTAAGAAAGTACTGATTGGCTAAAGAATGAAAATAGGAACCGAAGAAAATTTTATTGAGCTAGAAATTCAATTGGATTGCAGGAATGGCTTGCCTAGTGATGGCGATGCCCTGATTGACATTGTTGTTTCAAGTAATGGCTACTGTGGTAAGAATCAAGTTTGGGTGTCTGAGCCAAATCTGGGTGCATTTGGTAGATCCATTCTAGAATTGGAAAAAAATCGAAAGGGAGAGGCAATTTTAACCTCAATTTCTCCTGGAGAATTATATTTAAGGGTATATGCCTACACCGGCTTTGGGCACATCGCAATTGAAGGAGAAACCGGATATTGTGTAGCTGGGCCGGTGGGCTTTTTCCATTCGGTAAAATTTGGATTTGCCATCGAGTCTGAGCAACTGGTGAAAATGTCCAAGATTAAATGGCGGTTGTAAAATCGACAGCTAAATAACTACAAAATATTTTCAATGTCCGTGTATTCGAGGGTACTAGCGTCATGTCCAGACTCCGGGTTGTGGGGTGTCCAAGGTGGGTGAGTAGTCTTGGCCTTGAGCCTTGCTAAGACTTCAGTAATCTAGCGTCTTGGTTAGGCGAGTTCTTTGTAAGATGCTTACATGAAAATATCCTAAAATATTGATTGACGAATAAAAATTTAGGCGTATTATCGCGCCCAATTTCCGGCAGGCGCTGTCTGCTTTAATCCACACCCCATGATATAGGAGTGCTCATTATGTCCTACGCGAACTTAACCCTGCGCTAGCCTTTCGAGTACTCGTGCTTGGAAGGTATAACGCCTTCTAAGCAGGTCTTAAAAAGCCCTGATTAGACGACTAATCAGGGCTTTTTTGTTTTTGGTGTTGCACCTTTTGCCCGCCCAGAAGGCTATCAATTTAATCCGCGTGATTTTGCAAAAAATCACTGTAGGAATTTTTATGCCTGTTTTTCTTGAATTAAACAAAAATGCTGGCAATGGCGGTAAGCCGGTGAAAATTTTCACCCGCGATATAGACAACCAAGCCTTAAGCCAATTAAAAAATATTAGCCAACTGCCTATAGTGCACCACCACTTAGCGGCTATGCCGGATGTGCACCTCGGCATCGGCGCAACAGTGGGCGCCGTTATTCCCACCCTCGGCGCGATTATTCCCGCTGCGGTGGGTGTGGATATTGGCTGCGGTATGAGCGCTGTGCGTTTAACCCTTAAATCCGCGCAATTGCCGGATAATTTAAGTGGTTTGCGCGCCGCCATTGAGCGGGCGGTGCCAGTGGGGCTAGCCGCTCATAAAACCGTGAGTGTGCGCACCAGTGCGTGCAAAACCTTGGCACCGGGTGTGGATTGGTTGTTTGCCAAACATCCTGCGATTATGAAAATGCTCAAACAGCCCAATACCCTGTGGACCAAACAAATGGCTACCTTAGGTGGTGGCAATCATTTTATTGAAGTCTGTGTGGACGACAATAAAGATGTGTGGATTATGTTGCACACCGGCAGCCGGGGTATTGGCAACGCCATTGGGCAGTATTTTATTGCCCTGGCGAAAAAGGATATGGGGCGCCACATGCATAATCTGCCGGATAAGGATTTAGCCTATTTTACCGAAGGCGCGGAGCATTTTAATGATTATGTTACGGCCGTGCACTGGGCGCAAAATTACGCGCGTATTAATCGCGATGAAATTATGCAATTAGTACTGCGCGCCATTGCACCGCTGTTGCCGCCGTTTAAAACCGACCGTATGGCGATTAATTGCCACCACAATTATGTGCAACAGGAATTTCATTTTGGTGCTGATGTGTGGGTTACGCGCAAGGGAGCCATTAGCGCCCAGGCCGGGCAGTTGGGGATTATTCCCGGCAGTATGGGCGCCAAGTCGTTTATTGTGCGCGGCAAGGGTAATAGCGATTCTTTTTGTTCTTGCTCCCACGGCGCTGGCCGCAAACACAGCCGCACGGCGGCGCGGCAACTATTTAGCCAAAAGGATTTAATTGAACAAACCCGCCATGTGGAATGCCGCAAGGATAAAGCCGTATTGGATGAAATTCCCGCCGCCTACAAGGATATAGAGGCGGTGATGAATAACCAGACGGATTTGGTGGAGGTGGTACATGCCTTAAAACAAGTGGTGTGTATTAAAGGCTAACTATGATCCCGCTCACCGGGTTATTAATCCGGTGGGTTTTAGCGAGGCGAAGACAAAATAGATTAGGACGGTTTATTTTGTCGCCGGGTTATTATCGTTTGAGGAGGTTAAATGCCCAGTAAACAACAGCGACGCAACGGCCATGCGTTCCACCCTATTATGAAAAAAGGTGGCGCCCATGGTAAAAATAAAAAAGCCCAACGCAAAGCGGCCAAACACCAACTGCACAAACATCTGCAGGAGGGGCTTGGCCGCTCTTTTTGGCGCAGTGTATTTAACGCGCTGATAAAACCTGATTTTTGCCTGTGCCTGACAATTCTTAATTAAAAGCAGCAGATTTAACCAATCCGCGCATTTCAAACCAGCGCCGATAAAAGTAATCAACACTCAGGCGCCCAGCCCCTTGGGTTAACAGTGGCAGCAATAATACCGCGTAGATAAGCGGTAATTTAAAATTGCCCGCGCCCATATCGGTAATCACATACCCCATAGCCAGTTCATTTAAGCTGTGCCATTGGCTGGGCCAGTGTACGGCTACAGTGGCCACCCAGGTGACTACGCCTAAGGAAATGGCAGTAAAACGCGTTGCCAAACCCAATACCAATAAGGTCGCGCCGATTAATTCCGCCCAGGTGGACAGTGTCCAGCTTAAATCTACCGGCAGCCAATTAAAAGGCCAGGGGAATTGCTGTTGAATTTCGGCAAACCAATTCTCCCCGCGCAATTTTTCCCAGCCGGACATGCCAAATTCCACCGCTAACAGCAGGCGAATAAATAAAAGGGCGAACTGTGCACCTTGTTGCTCGAGTACTTGGATAGTGCAAAAAATTAACTGGCTCAATCGTGTTAACATAACCTGCTCCTGGCGTTGTAATGTAGTGCAAGCCTAGTCCTTAGCGCAGGCTGAGTGAAATGGTGTATTTTTATGGCGATATAACTTTTGCCTATGCTCATCCTAAAAGCCTTAGTTATTAACCCGGGCGCCTAACCGCCGGGTTAATAAGCCCCGCTGCGACCGCGTAAGGCTTGAATCTGAACGTTTGTTGCCAAAAATTTGGTTCACCCGAGGGGTGCACTATTTTCGCCTAATGTTTGGAAAAAACTGCCGGGATTCTGGCCTTAGGCGCGCTGCCACGGGTTCAGCTGAGTTTGTTAGGCTAATGATTAAACACAGGTTTTTATAAGGGGGGGACGGTGGAAATTTATCAGATTCGTTATTTTTTGGCGGTTAGCGAAACACTTAACTTTACCCGCGCCGCCGAGCGCTGTTATGTATCCCAGCCTGCGCTCACCAAATCAATCCAAAAATTGGAGGACTTATTGGGCGGTCGTTTGTTTGACCGCACCAAAAATGCGGTGCAATTAACCGAGTTGGGCCGCGCCATGTTGCCTAACTTCCAGCAAATATATACCGCTGCGCAAAACACCAAGGAGCAGGCGCGCAGGCTGTTGCGCGAGCAGCGCGCCATAGTGCGTGTGGGCATTATGTGTTCGCTGGATTTTAATCGTTTGTTGCCGGTGATTGCCGATTTCCAAGTACACCATCCGCATGTTTTAGTGCAAATGAGCGAAGGCACTATGGAGATGTTATCGGAAAGTTTGGATAAAAATGATTTAGACCTAGCGCTGATGAGTTCCCCCTATGAATTTCCGAAACGCTTTAGCACACACGCATTATTCGCCGAAGACTATGTGGTGGCCCACGCCCCAGGGCACAAATATGCACAGCACCATCAGCTGCAATTAGCAGACTTACACCAAGAGGCCTATTGCTCGCGCCTTAACTGTGAATATGCGGATTTTATTGATAACACATTAGATCAGGTGGGGATAGATTTAGTGGTAGTGCAGGAATCGCCACGCGAGGATTGGATAGCATCCATGGTGCGAGCCGGGTTAGGCGTGGCATTTATGCCGCAAAGCCTGGCTGAGCTGGCGCAATTACCCTTTGCTAAAGTGATGGATGCACACTTTCGCCGCCAGGTGCAGGCGCTGAGTTTGGCTGAGCGGCCCGTTACACCCAGTACTCAGGCCTTAATAAAACAATTGGCGAGCTGGGCTTGGCAATAATTTAATAAATTGCTGATTAACCTGCAGCCTATTGCGTACTAGCCAACATTTTATTGGCACACTTCAACCACACCTAACTGCGCTAAATTGCGCACAATCGCTATAAATTGCTCGGCGCTAGGCGAGTCTTCATAGCATTGCGCCCAAGCATTAAATAACTCCGCCAAATCGCAGCTGGGTGCGTTTATTAATTCCAGTAATTGATAAATCTTGGGCGAAATCTCGGCGAAACCCACCGAGTCGTCAGGTTTGCGCCAGAGTAGCAGGCGCGTTGTCACCAGCGGCGGCGCTCGATTTTGCACGCCTATGCGGTGCACCGGGTAGGGATAAGAGCCCAACTGAATAGGCGTGATCAGCCTTAGGCAATTAAGGGTTGGGCCGTAATGAATAATATCCGGCGCTGTTTGTACTTGCAGCTCACAGAATTCATAGTGCGCTAAATGCGTTAGATAAACAGGTTCTTTGCGGTGGCGAAAACGATTGGGTTGCTGCAGCCAACTGATGAATTCTAAGGGAATATGATGAAACAAGGGCGATTGGCAGCTGTGTTCACGGAAAAATGCTTCGCACAATTGCCGCCAGACCGCCTGGCTCATTAAAGCGCGACAGACGGGAAAACAGCTATTAATAAAACTGCAGACATTGGCAAAAATTAAGCGGTGATACAGGCCTGCGCGCCCTTGGTAGGCATCGGGTGATGATGTAGCACCTGCGCGCACCCGCGCGGCAAAGTCTTTTTGAAAATCGGCTAAAGAACTGGCGCCTGCAGGTTGCATTAAGGGGGTTGCCGATACCAACGAAGCAACAACAGGTGCTGTAGAAGAGGTCACGGGGCTTGCCATAGGTTATGCCTATTATGAATGGTGGCGCTGCAGCTGAGCGATGCGCGCCACTTCTTGATTTAATAGCCTAAGGCTCGGCAAATTAAAGTCGCGCTCTAATAATGTGGGCACCACAGCTTTTTGTGTGTAGGTGTAGGCTAATAAATCCCACACCGCCTCACACACATCTTGGGCGTGAGTGTCGATAATTAAATCGGCTGATTCTTGGCTATGTCCTGCAATGTGAATATAGGCAATTTTGTCGTGCGGCACAGCGTCAATAAAGGCACGCGCATCAATGCCCTGATTGACGGAATTTACGTACAGATTATTCACATCCAAGTGTAAAAAGCAGTCAGCTTCATTCAGCACCGCCACAACAAATTCCTGTTCGCTTAAATCACCTGGGTTGTGCGTTAAATAATACGAAATATTTTCCACACCAATGGGGCATTCCAGCATGTCTTGTACCTGGCGAATACGCGCCGCCACATGGCGCACACTTTCTTCGTTAAAAGGCAGGGGCAACAAGTCGTAAAAGTGCCCGCCATCGGCCGTCCAGGCCAGGTGTTCAGAATAAAAACGTAAATTTAAGCTGTGTTTTAAGGCTTTTATCGCCAGGATTAATTCTTTATCCAACGGGCTTTGGCCGCCTAAATTAAGGTTGAGGCCGTGCGCCACCAGTGGCATGCGCTCAGCTAAAGCGCGCAAGTGCGCCGCTGTTTGGCCGCCTTTGGTCAGCCAATTTTCCGGTGCAATTTCCATAAACGCGACGGCAGCAGGCGGGTTTGCCAGCAGCTCGGGCAGCCAGCGGGCGTGTAAACCCAAACCGGCACCTTGCCACGCGGGCAGCACCATAGGAGAAGCGGTTTTAGGCATGGCTGGGCACTCATAGGGTGGTGGTGATTAAATAGAGATTCCCTAACAGCGTGTTGAAATACTACCTCGCTAGCTCTGGCGGCGTTAAATTTGGCGAAAAATCCTCATCTACTTTGTGTGCATTCAGGTTTTTTCGCCAAATTCGCCTTGCCCGACCGTCGCTGCTACCGTATTTCAGCAAGCTGCTAAATAAGTCGGTGCCGATTGTGTCTGCAATTATCTGCTGCAAAACCGGCAGGGCAGTATTGCTGCAGGTGTGAAATGAAATAATGACAGGCCTAATCGAAAATCCCTAATAAATAGGCAGCAGCAAGGCTGCCCGAAATAGGGAGTCGGCGATAAACACTAGCCTTTTTTATTCGCGCCACATTTACCTTCGCCGCATTTGCCCTCTTTAGCCTTACCGTCTTTTTTCTCGCCACCCTCTTTATGCTCGGCGCCGCATTTACCTTCCTGGCCTTTGCCCTCGGTGCTCGCGCCACACTTGCCTTCAGCGGGTTTGGCGGCGGCGTTATCGGCCAATTGGTAGCCTGCGGCGAGGGGTTTTATCGCAAAGTCGGCGCTTTGAGCGGGGCTGCTCAAGGTTGCAGAGGCGAAAAATGCGGAGGCCAAAACGGTGCTTAAGGCAGGAATGTTTTTCATGGTGATTACCTTTTGTGGAGTGGTTGTTGTGTGGGGCCATCATCCATCGCGCTGCAAAAAAGCGGAAATGGTTGTTTTTCAGTGGCCCATAACCAAAAGGCATGGTGCGGGGGAGGTGTGTGTAGGTGCCTGTGGCTGGGGTGTTGCGCCTACTGCCGTTATTAACCCGGCGGCACAATAGATTGCCTTTATCTATTGTGCCTTAGTCCCGCTAAAACGGCCGAAGATACCTGGTGTTTTAGCGGGGTTCGCGGCGCTCAGGCCGCTCTTACGGCATTCATGCTGCACCGATTAACCCGGCCCTAAAACCCGCCGGGTTAAGAATTGGGGTTGTCGGCGTCGGCTTAAAATCTGCCTGTTTAATTCCAGGTGTAAATTAAAATTTCACAGCCGACAACGTCTATTCCATCGCGCTTGGCTAAAAAGGTTTTTTGCGAGACCTGTTCGTAGCTGCGCTTGCTGGAGGCTGCGGTGGCGCGCGCGGTTAATTCAGCCAGGCAGGCTTGTTCGGCGGCGGCTTGTTGGGGGGCGGAGGATAATTTTACCTCTGTAGCTAGGGTCATTTTTTTGCCGCCTGAGCGGGCCAGTTTGGCTTGGTCAATAAGATCTTTACCGGCATCAACGCCGCGTTCTATAGAGTGCTCCGGCAGAATTTGCACTTTAACGCAACCGCTTAGGCTAATTACCAAACAGCTACACAGGCTGTAGCGCTTAAACGGGGCACTGAATTTATTTAGGAACATGGGGCAACCTAGGCTTGCAAGGAGGGGCGAGAGTATAACCAGCGCGCGCGTGTTCGCGAAATGGGCAGCTGCGGCGCTGGGCTTTAGGCGCCATGTTGCTAGGCGCAGGATTAGCGCCTACAGTTTATTAACCCCCCATGAGCGGATAGAACCCATGCACGAGCGGCGCGAGCACCCGCGTATTCCCTTACGCGTGAATATCAAAATTGCCCACCCGGACTTCGGTGAAAAAGTTGTGGCGACGAAAAATTTTTCCGAAGGTGGGTTATTTATTATTGTTAAACCCACCGACTTGCCGCCGCCCGGCTCCATTGTAAAAGGGCAAATTCAAGACTTGCCCGAAGATGCACCCGTGGTGGATATGCGTATTGTGCGTGTAGAAAAAGACGGTGTAGGGCTGCAATATTTGGTCGATAACCTTTGATCTTATGATTAACCCGCAACACAATAAAAATCGCCCTGATTTATTGTGCCTTCGCCTTACCGTTCAGCACCTTTATTTATATTAGAGGTGATCCGCTCAGGCGGAAGACAATCGGCTGGGTATCTGAGTCGCGATGCGTCTTTTAAATCTCACCCGCAGCAATAAATACCGGTTATTTAACCACGCCGTAAATACATTCGTGTGGGCTCGTCAAAAAGGTCCCTCTTTTTGACGGTCTGAAATGTTTTTTATTCTTTACTTCCGTACCGCTACTACTTTTATCTAAACACTTACTTATGTGAGGGAGATAAAAAAGAAGCGCTGAATAATTAGTCGCACTACTAATATGGGCGAAGATACCTGAATCGCCTTGTTGTAGTGGCAGAGACCGCCGTTACGACAGCTATTAACCTGCCGCCTGCGCAAGCTGTAGGCTGCGCCCTTGACGCGCTGAGGCCGGTGGATATACTAGCCCCCAAGTGTGCAAGCGGTTACTTAATTAGAGGTTCCTTTTAGCGCGGCTCCTCAGGTACCTGGGCCCGCTCAATTGCAAGGTAATTCCCCCGCACAGAATTCTCTGTAATCGCCGCCAGTGGGCAGCTCAAGCTACACTGCGCAGCCTATTGTTTTGCCGCCCGTTATGGCGGCCCACATCTCTGGTTTCAATTTAGTAAGGACCTCTGATTAATGGGTATTGCCACAAACGCACCCCTGCGTCTGTGTAACGCCGTTGCGGGTTTTCTGCCCGCTCGCAAGGGTTCCGCATACAGCCATTAATTAGCGTTTTCTTAATTATTAACCCGGCTAAACGATGGAAATCTGCATTTTCAATTTTTTAGCTGGGCGAAGGCACAATAACTCAAGACGAATTATTGTGCAGCCAGGTGAATAACACCACATTCGTTAGGATCAGGAGCCATTATGTCTCTAGGTTTTACGCCCGCTACCTTATTTACCCAAGACGCGCGCCACCTGCGCATTCAAACAGGCCTTGGCAATAATGTTTTACTCCTGCGCCGATTAAGCGGCACGGAGGGAATTTCTCAATTATTTCATTTTGAGCTGGATTTATTATCCCACGATGGCGCCATTAATCCCTTAACTATGGTGGGTGACAATGTCAGCATCTGTATTCAGCCGGGGGAGGGCGCCGCCCGTTACATCAATGGCTTTGTGAAAAACTTCCAGTACTGCGGCTTAGAAAAACGCGGCTTGTATGCCTATAAAGCTGAGGTGGTGCCTTGGTTTTGGTTTTTAAGTAAACGCACTGATTGTCGAGTGTTTCAGAATAAAAGCGTAAAAGACATTGTGGAGTTTATTTTTAAAGAGTTAGGCTTCTTTGATTATGTCTTTGCGCTTATGGAGGTGCATGCTCCCTTAGAGTATTGCGTGCAATATAACGAATCCGATTTGGATTTTATCTGCCGTTTGTTGGAGCAAGAGGGCATTTATTATTTTATTGAGCATCAGCCAGATAAAAATATTCTGCATCTATCGGACTCACCCCACCATTATTCAGACGCAACACCCGCCAGCGCCCAACACTCCTCCGGTATTCGTCGCGATGAATATATTCGCCTTTGGCAGCACAGCTATGAATATTGTTCAGGTGCCTTCGCGCAAACCGATTTTGATTACGAAAAGTTTACCCAATCGCTTTTGACCCAAACATCGAGCCATTTAAAATTAAAAAATAACAGCTCCTTTCCGCAGTTTGCCTACCCAGGTAGCTACCGCGAGAGCGACCAGGGCGCGATGCTCACCAAGCTGCGTATGCAACAAGAGGAATTAAGCCACGAGCGCGCACAGGCGGCCAGCAATATTCACAGTTTTGAAGTGGGCAAAAAATTTACGTTTAAATCCGATGAAGCTTTGGTTGACCACAATAAAAATTATGTGATTACCCACATTCAACACACTGCCTACAATCCGAGCTTTTTAGAAAGTGAAGTGCAGGAACCGCCTTACACCAATCATTTTACCTGTATTCCTGCGCAAACACCTTTTAGGCCGCCATTTAATACCGCAAAACCGCGTATTGATGGCGTGCAAACGGCGGTGGTGGTAGGCCCCGGTGGTGAGGAGATTTATACCGATCAGCAGGGCCGGGTAAAAGTACAATTTCATTGGGATCGCTACGGTAAAAAAGATGAAACCAGTTCCTGTTGGGTGCGTGTTGCTACTCAATGGGCGGGCTCAAAATGGGGTTCTATTACTATTCCGCGCATCGGCCAAGAAGTAGTGGTGACGTTTATTAACGGCGACCCGGACCAACCGCTCATTATTGGCAGTGTGTACAACAGCGCTAATACACCACCCTATGGTTTGCCCGACAATAAAAGCATGATGGGCATGAAATCGCGCTCGAGCAAAGGCGGCGATGGCGGCACCTATAACGAATTGGTTATTGACGATAAAAAAGATGCTGAAGAATTTCGCATTAATGCACAAAAAAATTACAACATGAAAATAGGCAAGGATGCGAGCCGTTATACCGTGGGCAATACCACCACAAAAGTAGACGGCAACGCCTCCACCACAGTGGCTGGCGACACCAGCCATTCAACCGGTGGCAATGATAGTTTTAGTGTGACGGGCAATCGCACAGCGGCCGTAAAAGGCAACCAAGAAAGCACTATTCAAGGTAATTCCACGCGTACCGTGGTGGGCAACAGCGATGAGAGCATTAATGGGACACACAGCCTAACGGTGGGCTCTAACGATACACAAAGCTTCGGTGCTAATCAGGAAATTAGTGTAGGAACCAATCAAACCGTTTCCATCGGTGTTAATCAGGAAACTACGGTAGGCGCTAATCAAACGCTGCAAGTTGGCGGCAAACAGGAAATAAGTGCATTGGCCCAGTCGGTAGCCATCACCACCAATGCAGAATTATCAGCCTTACAAATAACCCAATCGGGCATGACACAAATTTCGCTCTCCGTTGGGCCATCGAGCATCACCATCACACCTGCGGGTATTACCTTGTCGATGGGGGCAAGTTCGGTACAAATAAATCCAGCCGGCGTTATGGTTAGCGGCCCGATTATTAAATTAAATTAACCGCACCGAGCAGCCTATGAACCCTATAGAGCAAGAGGTTGTGAAACTCGCTACCTGCTGGGATGAATTTTTATTATCCGAGCGCAGTATTGCCCACTGGCTGATTAATCCTGCCGATCAATCCTTAGTCAATGCGTTTGTAAAAATTAACGAGCAGTTTGATGAAAAAACGGGTATCTGGTTTATTCAGCTGACGAGCCCGTTTGAGAGCAGCGCGGCATTTGCTTATGCATTAAATGAAGAATTAAACCATTTAGTAGCCGAAGGATTAGACGATGCACTTGCGGCAGAAGCAGAAGAAAATGCCAGCGCGCCTGAAGCTAACCCATGGCAGCGAGCGGATGCTGGCGCTGCCAGTGGCTTGCCTGCACTGCTACTAACAATTCATCAGTTGTTGGCGCTATTTGATAAAAGCCTTGAGCAGCTCACTTTAGTGATTAAACCTGCGCAGATTAAATCCATCGACGATTATGCACACTGGTGGCAAGAGCTGTGTAGGCTTGGCCGCAGCCATAATGCTTGGCCTGCTGCTTTAAAATGGCTGGTGCAGGATGACGCTGCCAGCGGGTATTTAACCAAGTATTTTGTGCCCTATCAGGATCAAGCCCTCACGCAAACCCCCGCTATTAATTTAACTGCCGCTGCTCAGGCAATTGCCGAGCAGGCCGATGATGGCAGTGACGCAGCCAAACTGCGGTTATTATTTTTACGCCTTAATAATGCAATTGCTGAGCAAAATTTAACGGCGTTACATTCGGCAGCAGAGGATGCGCTTATTATTACTCGGCAAAACCAATGGCCGGATATGACCACCACGGTGTTGCTCACCCGCGCCGGCGGCTTGCTTAATATGCAGCACTACACACCAGCCATTGCCGATTACCAACAAGCGCAAGTATTTGCCGCTCTAGGGGTTAACAATAATATTCCCGGCTGCGAAAAATTATTGCTGCAAGCCCTGTTATTTACTGGCACGGGGTTTTTTCTTGCCGAACAGTTAGAGCAGGCCGCCAGCGCATTTGAACGCACGGCACTCGCCGCCGAAGAGCAAAATGATTTATGGACGGCGCTGGAAGCCTGGCGCATGGCGGCATTTTCCTGTGAGCGCTTAAAGCAGCCTGCGCGCGCCTGGCAATTGGCCCTATCGGCTTTGGAGGTGGGCAAAAAAATGCCTGCAGAAATGCGCCAACAATCCACCTTAGGATTTGTAGGCCAAGCCATGTTGAGGCTTAAACCTGCCGCGCAAAATGAAATTCAGCACAATTTTGCAGAACTCTTAGGCCCCGACTGGTTAAAAAAACTAGAGGGTGCCGCTGCATGATGCCGGTAATAAAACATTTTGATCCGGTGATGGGTATTGATATCCATATTGTGACTATTCCGCCGGTGGGGCCGGTGCCCATTCCACACCCGCATATAGCCTTAATATTAGATCCAATGGACTATATTCCGATTATTGGCGCGAGTGTTTTGGTCGGCGGTATTCCACGCGGCACGGCAGGTACCGCTGGCAAAGTCATTCCGCATATTCCTATGGGCGGTCCCTTTGTAAAACCGCCGGGCAATGAGGATGAAATTTTTATGGGCAGCGCCACCGTATTAGCCGACGGCTCGCCCTTGAGTTTTACCGCCCTGCCTGTCTTAGGTTGCCAAGATATAGGCATGATTTCGCCCATCCGCCTGAAAAAACCGAAAAAAACCTATGGCATGGTGTTGCCTACCAGTATGGTGATGGGCATACCGGCAGGCATGCCGGTTTTAGTGGGCGGCCCACCTACCATCGATATGATGGCTATGGCCATGAAAGTGGGTTTTGCCGCCTTGGGTAAAGCCTTAAAAAAATTGCGCGCCTTACAAAAACGCAGTGCGCGTTTTAAAAAATTATCGCAAGCGGTACACGAGCGGGCGAAAAAAATAATGGATAAATTGGGTGTGCCGCCCAATATCCGCAATAAAGTACACAAAGCAATATGTACCGTTACCGGCCACCCGGTGGATGTAGCAGCCGGTAAATTATTTACCGACGCGGTGGATTTTTCCTTGCCTGGCCCGATTCCTTTGAAGTGGGAGCGCACCTGGTTTAGCACCTCAACCTATCAAGGCCCATTAGGGCATGGCTGGCACCACAATTACGATTTAGCCTTAATGGAAGAAAAAGGCGCAATTGCCATTCGTTTAGCTGATGGCCGCCCGGTGGCATTCCCCAGTTTAGTCGGCGATGAAAGCAGCTTTAATCGCGCGGAGCGCTTGTGGCTGCGGCGCGATAATGAGGGGTATGCGCTGACAACTGCTGATGGTGCTATTTATTATTTCAACCCCTGTAGCCAACAACCTAGCCTGTTTAATTTAGTTGCTATAGGGCAAAAGGCCGTTTTTGAGCGGATTTTATTTTATTACGATAACCACAATCGCTTAAGCCGAATTATCGATTGTGCTGGGCGAGAAATTGCCCTCAGTTACAACCGCTATAACCAAATTGAACGCATTTATTTGCCCCATCCTGATCAGTGTGAGCAGGTATTTTGCGCCGTGCACTATAGCTATAAAGACGGCAATTTGGTGTGTGTGCAGGACGCACTTGAGCAGCCTTGGTTGTACCGCTATGAGCACAATCTGCTGGTGCAGGAGACCTACCGCAACGGGCTGAATTTTTATTTCCGCTTCGATGAGTATTCGCCTAACGGCCGCTGCATTGAAACCTGGGGTGATGAGGGCATTTATTACCGGCACCTCAGTTACGACTTGGCTCAAGGGACAACGCAGGTGGCAGATTCACTTGGCGGCATAACGCGCTACCACCACGACGGGGTTCTGCCGTTTAAAATTATCGACCCCCTGGGCAATAATACTTTAATTTATTACAACGACTATGCGCAGGTTATAAAAGAAACCGATGCCCTAGGTTACGCAACAGAATTTAAATACGACGACTGGGGCAATAAAATTGCAGAACAACAGGCTGATGGTGCCAAGCGTTGTTTTGAGTTTGATGCGCAAAATAATCTTATTCAGGTGGAGGATACCATTGGCGGCTGCTGGCAGTATGAATACAACAGTGCCAATCAATTAATTAAAGAAATCGATCCATTAGGTAGCACGACTTCTTACGAGTATTATGGCTCTCAACTATATAAGGTTACTCAGCCAGGCGATGTCGAATACCGGTTTAATTATGACGCACAACTGAATTTACACTCGTTGCAGCAAACAGGCGCAGGCTTGCTTAGTTGGCAATATGATCGCCTCGGCCGCCTCGTTTGTGCAACGGATGTGCGCGGCAACCAGCGACTATTTCAGCAGGATTTATTAGGGCGGGTGTTTTTTGTGGCGGAGCCGGATGGCAACGAGCGCCACCTTAAATTTGATGCGCTGAATAACCTTACAGAAATTCGCGATCGCTATTATCAGGTGCAATTAAAATATCAAGGGCTGGGGCGTTTAGCAGCTCGCAGCCAGGGTGGCGTGGAAATTAAATTTCATTACGATAAAGAAGAGCGCTTAACGGCCATTGCCAACGAACAGAATAATATTTACCAATTTGAATTGGATGCCACGGGCGAAATTACCGCCGAGCGCGGTTTTGATGGCCTTACGCGGCGCTTTGTGCGCGATGCTTTAGGCCGCGTGCACAAAATACTGCGGCCTAACCAGGGCTTTTCGATTTATCGCTACGATGCCATGAGCCGGGTGATAGAAGTGCGCCACCACACGGGCGAATACGAAAATTTCACCTATAGAGCTGACGGCGCATTAATGTCAGCCATTAATAACGCCTGTACTATAGAATTTGAGCGGGATCTTTTGGGCAATGTTATTCAAGAAACCCGTGATGGCACCTATCGGGTTAAGTCGACATTTAATAGCCAGGGGTATCGCACGGAAATTATATCGAGCCAGGGCTTTAAACAAACCATTGGGCGCAACAAACGCTCCGAGGTTAAATCTGTAACTCTAGGTGAGCAAGAGGCCGTTGCAATTACCTACAGCCGCAATGAGTGGGGGGAAGAAATTCAAAGAGATATGCCCGGCGGTATTCAAAGCCGCTGGCAGCGCGATAAATTAGGCCGCCCAACGCAACATGCCGTTAATAGCGGCCACACGAGCATCCGCAATCGAACCTACTCCTGGGGGCTGGATGATCGCTTATTAAAAGCGGTGGATGCTTTAAAACATCACGTCCATTACCAGCATGATGTTCTGGGCAACCTAACTGCGGCGCACTACAGCGATCAAGCAGACGATGTACGCCTGCCCGATGCAGTCGGCAATTTATTTAAAACCAAAAACCAACGCGACCGAGAATATGGCCCCGCCGGGCAATTATTAGCAAAACACGATAAACAGGGCACTACCCGCTACCAATATGATGCCGAAGGTAATTTAATTGCCAAACAAGAACCCAACGGCAAAATGTGGCGCTACAGTTGGAATGGCGCAGGATTTTTACAGCAGGTCATTCGCCCGGATGACACCTGCGTAAGTTTTTTATATGACGCACTGGGGCGCCGAATTCGCAAAACCTATCAGGGCAAAATTACCCATTGGTTTTGGGATGGCAATAATCCTCTGCACGAATGGGTGGAGAGTGCGCTCACGGACATTAAGCCCAAAAACACACCGCATTACGCAGCCGATATCAGCGCAGCTACAACACCCGCATTAACGCCACTGCAGGCTCAAGGCCCGCCTAAATCAAGTCCTATTACCTGGGTGTTTGACCCGGAATCGTTTGCACCTATGGGCAAAATGCAGGATGAACAATTTTATCCCATAGTGACCGATTATTTAGGCGTGCCTGTAGCCATGTTCGACCCCGACGGACGCAAAATCTGGTCGGCCGATATTTCTATTTGGGGTGCGCTGACTCAGTGCAAAGGGGAGCGACAGGCCTGCCCATTTCGCTGGCCAGGGCAATATGAAGATGAAGAAACGGGGCTTTATTATAATCGGTTTCGCTACTATGACCCGGATGCGGGTGTTTATGTCAGTCAGGATCCCATTCGTTTATTAAGTAATTCTTTAAGCTTATATTCTTATGTGGGTGATCCTTCTTCTTGGACAGATGTTTTTGGTCTGGATTGTAGTAAGGCGTTTAAACGCCGCAATAAAATCACTAAACGATGGGTTGCGCCATTGACCGGTAAAAATGCAGATGAAGTTGAAGCAATGCTGCAGAAAAAGGGCTTTGCCAAATCTTATCCGCAGGCTGCGCGGCCTGATGCCATACAGCATGTACGTTACACACGCACGACCAAAGCCGGTGATACTTATATCTTAGATTACCATCCAGGAGGAACTGCCACTCAGCCCAATATTCACGGGAATGACTATTGGAAAGTTTATAAAGTTGAAAATGGTGATGAGGTTGTACAGGGGCGCATAGGCCATGGAAGTTTTGAGAATTATGATAGAATCACTGATTCGCCTGTATATAAAGACGGCCTTTTGATGAATTAACTTATGATCGATTTAAATCAACCTATTATACCCGGCACTTCCTGTGGCGGAATTTTAATTGGCGACAACATCGCCAATTATATGTCTAACCTTTACCAGCAATTTGCGGATGTGCAGGTTGTGGAATATAAAAACACCAAGCACCCTGTGACTAGCTACATAATTAATAAAGGCGTCCTACGTATCAATACGTCAGAGGCTGGCGATATCTTGAGTATTGGTTGTTCTAAGGGTTATAAAGGCTTGTGTAAAGGAATTTATGGCCCTGGCATCACAGTGGAACACCTATTAAAAGCCTCTAGCCAACAAAACTTATTACATGGGGCTATTATCCTTGATCGGGATTTTGGCTTTTATTTTCCTATTCCTTATCCGCACGACGAGTTGGCAGATTCTATTCAAGATCTGCCGTTGCAATTAAGTTTGGATGTGTTGCATGTTGAAAATGTTGCCTGGTGGATTAACCCACAGCTTACACCCGCCTACGCTAAATAAATTCGTCAGCGTTGGCTGTTAGGTGAAATATCATTAAGTTAATATTTTTATTTGCAATACCTGCAGGGGCGCTCCTTGTGGGTGCTCAAACCAGTGCGGATGCCGAGATTTAACATTCGTCATCCAATTTGCACCCTGTGGGGCATGCCTATCAAGCCAGTTAAAACTTAGGATCTGCGTACATGGGCCTTACCTCGTGTCTCTTAGTCGTAAATAAAAACGCACGCAGCGGCGAGCAATTGGATCTTAAATTGTGCGTGGATATTTTGCAGTCCGGCGGTTTGAGTGTGCAGATTTTTAATGTGGGGGAGGGTGAACCTGACTATTTTGCATCTTTAGTACAACAGGCTCAGATGGTAATAGTTGCTGGTGGCGATGGCAGTATTAATCACGTCCTGCAATCTCTGGTGGGTACTGATAAGCTGCTGGCAGTGATCCCCATGGGGACCGCTAACGATTTTGCGCGCAATTTAGGTATACCCACCGACCCCAGTCAGGCCTGTGAGTTGATCGTGGCCGGTAATATCGCTGCCCTCGATGTGGCAAGTGTGAATGGTCATTATTTTGTGAATGTCGCTCATATTGGCTTGGGCGTGAGCGTTACCTACGAGTTAACCGAGGAAATTAAAAAGCGCTGGGGAATATTCAGTTATTTGCGGGCGTTTATCAGTACCTTAAAACGCCTGCGCTCTTTTAGGGCTAAGTTAAATGTCGATGGCCGCGTAAAACGCCATCGCCTGTTGCACCTATCTGTTGGCTGTGGGCGTTTTTACGGTGGCGGCAATGTGGTGGATGAACAGTGTTATGCCAACAATGGCTGGCTGAATATTACCGGCTTAAGAAAACGCAACCTATTTAAACTGCTTATTTCCTTGCCCTTTATTCGTTTTGGCCGCCATCGTTTAATTAAAGAGGCGATTGTGGCAAAAGCGCAGCGCTTTGAGATTTATACCCCTAAAGCCATGGAAATTCACGCCGATGGTGAGCCGGTGGGGCATACACCTGCGGTGTTTGAACTGCACGCCCGCATTTTAAAGGTGATTTATAACCCTAATGACCATCACCTGATTCTCAGTCACAATTAAAATAGTTTATTGTCTCGCCGCATCGTTAAAGCGGGCGCAGATACGTAGATTTTATTGTTTTAACTGGGCTTGCGGGGGCTTAGGCCAGTGTTGCGACATTCGCACAGCATCTATTAACCCGGCACTAAAACCCGCCGGGTTACAATGTGTGGTAACGAGATTCTGGGCTTTAAGCTAGATAAAATCAGTTACCATTGATATTTTCCAGGCGAATCTCTGTGCATTATTCCTGTATACACGGCGCTATATCGCTGCGGAAGTTTTGCCACTCAATGGGGCCGCGATTAACAAACGCCTCGAGCATTTGGCAGCGATACCATTCGTGGTTTTCACTGGTGGGGCCGGTATTAATATTGGGGTCGCAGGTGAAATAATGGAGGAGAATATCGTCCGGTTGTAGCAGCGTTTGTTTTGCGCTGCGCAGCATTTTTGAGCGGAAAATGGGTGCCCCGTCTAGTTGGCCAACAATGGTTTCATAACCGTGGCAGGCTTTACAGCGGCTTTCATCGCTTGAATCAGCAATGTGGGCATAGGCGGCATTGCGCGGTAAGGTATTTAAAATCGGAAAGGCAAGTTCCCCTTTAATCGATTGCGGCACAGGAAGATCCGATGCCACCTCTAAACTAAATTCCAATAATTGCACGCCATCGGCATCCCACACGGGTTTGCGCTCGCCGGTGACTGTATCTTTTATTGCGCTGAAGGCTTCCTGAGGCACAAAGGATAACCATAAATTATCGTATTGAATAAAAATACGCGGGTTGAGTTTACCTAGGGCCGGTTGCACACTGGAGCGGCTATCGGTGGCATTAAATTTAAGCGGCCTGGGTAGGCTTGCGACAAAACAGGCAAGCGTTAGTGGTTTGGGCATAGCATTAATCCAGTCCACTACACTTTCCATGCTGTTTAATTGAATATGCGCAGGGCCAACACAGCGGCTTAAATCCTCAGGCGCATAAGCTGGATTATTGTAGACCACAGGTGGCGGGGTGTTTTTACTGGTATCGCTTACACAGCCTTGTAAGCTAAAAGTGAGCAATATTAAAAAAGCGCGCAATGTCATAGAAATACTCCAACTGGAACCACTCTGGTCTGGTGGATTATCTCAATCGGTGCTGAGGTTGGTTTAATCGGTATCAAATTATTGCGCGTTACTGTTAACCCAGCGGCAATAGGTGGATCTTCTCGTTTTAGTGGGGCTAGCGGTGGCTTGGATGTAGAGATTTTTGTGACATGAGGCCAATTTTTATGTGGCCTGCAACGCATTTATTAACCCGGCGGCACAATAGATTAGAGCGAGCTATTTTGTCGCCGGGTTAATAAGCGACACTATTTTGCGCCTGCATCAAACGCTAGGGCCGCAAGCTCTGCATAATAAGGGCTGCTGGCGAGCAATTCTTCGTGGCTGCCCTTGGCTACCACTTCACCTTGTTTCAGCACATAAATACAGTCTGCGTCTATCACGGTGGATAAACGGTGGGCGATAACCAAACAGGTGCGATTTTGTTTTAACGCATCCAAGGCTTGCTGTATTAAATGCTCACTTTTGTTATCCACCGCAGAGGTGGCTTCATCCAATAATAAAATAGGTGCATTTTTTAAAAAGGCGCGCGCCATGGTTAAACGCTGGCGCTCACCGCCGCTTAGACGATTGCCGCGCTCCCCGACTTGGCTGCTAAGGCCTGCCGGTAAACGGGCGACAAATTCATCTGCGCAGGCCAGTTTAAGTGCTTGCCATAATTCATCATCGCTGGCGTCAGGTTTACCTAATAATAAATTTTGCCGAATATCTGTAGCGAATAAAAAAGCATCCTGAGTTACATAGGCAATATTCTGCCTAAGGTTTGCTTTGGCAATGGTGTCTATCGAGTGGTTATCAATGCTGATGGAGCCTTGGTTGGCGGTATAAAAGCCGGTAATTAATTGGAAAATAGTACTTTTTCCGCTGCCGGTGGCGCCTACAAAGGCAACTGTTTGAAAGGGTTTAATGCTGATTGTTAAATCCTGCACTATGGGCCTGTCTGGCTGATAACTAAAACCCACGCCGGTAAATTCAATTGCACCTTGTAATTTCTCAATAGCCTTGCCTTGAGTTAAATTCTCTTCGCCTGCTTCATCCAAGACTGCAAATACACGCTGGGCGGAGGCCAGGCCCGACACCATCATTTGGTTGACGCCGTGCAGGCGCGCAATGGGTTCGTATAGCATGTTGACCAATAATACAAACGCTAATAATTGGCCGGGGGTAAGAGGATTTTCGCCAGGTGTTATACACCATTGCGCGCCCACCAACATTACCAGCACCAGGCCTATTTTGCCGAGCAGTGTCATCAGGGGCGAATAAAGTGCCGCCGCTGCCATTAATTTTTTTTGAATCGCTTGTAGGTTGCGGCTAGTGGTATTAAAACGCTCCTGCTGGGGCTCTTCAAATACATAGCTTTTTATTTGCTTAATACCCGCTAAGGTGTCAAACAACATGCCGTGCATGCTGCTGGTGGCGGCGCGGGCTTGTAATTCGCGCGGCGCTAATAATTTCGCGTAAATCCAACCCCCTGCGGCAATCAATGGGGTGGGAATTAATACCACCCAAGTGAGCGCCACATGAGTATGAAACATTACTACTAACGCCATAATAATTTGCAAAATAGCCGTTAAACCCTGCTCTATGCCTTCTAATGCCACGCGCTGGGTGGCGGGCACATCATCGGCCATACGGGTAAAAATATCGCCGGTGCTTTGTTTGTCAAACCAATGCAGCGACATATGGCTAATTTTGCGGTGCAACTGGCCGCGCAAATCAAACACCATTATTTGTTCAAAGGCGCTATTCACTCGGGTGCGAAAATAAAACAATAATTCAATGGCAAAAAATGCCCCGAACATTAATAAGGCGGCATTAATTATCTGGTCGTGGCGTTTGTTGGGGATAATATCGTCGAAAAACCACTGGGTAACACTGGGAAATACCGGCATTAATAGGGTGCCGGTAATCGCCAGGCTCACCTGTAAAAGGGCCATGCGCCAGTGGCGGCGGGCGAATTGTAAAACTCGCCGCATGGTGTAACCGGTGGTGGATATAGTGGGTGACGTTTTGGCGAGGTTTGAGTCTGCAGACGACATGCTGAGCCTTAGGAAAAATAGCCGCAACCATACCCTAGCAGCTCGTTGAAATACTACCTTGCTAGGCCTGGCGGCGTTAAATTTGACGAAAAATCCTTATTTCCTAGGTGTAAACTCGGCAATTGCTCCTGCATTGCTCTACCTCCTGCATCCCTGCAGTCGTCCGGTTTTTTCGTCAAATTCGCCTTGCCAGACCGCCGCTGCCAACCTATTTCAACAAGCTGCTAGATTACTCCCTGCGGTAAAAACTATTTACCCAGCGGGGTTGAGTACCGGGCGAATAGATGTTTCACGCGGCTAAACGCGACTTATGGTACAGATTCCTTGGCGGGCCGGAGGAGGCAGCCCCGTCAACTAACACCCCTCCGGCGGCAGCCTGTGACACTCAATAGGCCTGTGCGGCCTCGCTAATAAGCGCTAAGACACATCTCCCCGTCACCACCTCCAAATTTTTTTAATCTTTTGATCGCTTATGGCAGCGGCTCGCTAGCAGCGCTTGGGTTGCCCGAAGGGTTGAGAGTGCGGTGCGTGGAGCTTGCGGCCAATGGTTGGGTTTGTCTTGCGCAGCGGACACTGCATTACTAGCGGTACGGAAGTAAAGAATACACAGCCTTTCAGACCGTCAAAAAGAGGGACCTTTTTGACAAACCTACTTAGGATCTATTCACGGCGTGTCTGCAAGGCTGCGTATTCTTTATGCTCAGCTAGCTAGTAATTGGCTGAGCTGTTATTTCTGCAAGCAGGAAGATGTAAATTTTTGTACAACAAAAAATATTAATCGGATAATGCAGTACAGGGTTATCCACTTAAAATGCTAGCGAGTTTGCATAGGGCGTGGTGTTTTTTGCTTGGTTATTACTGCGCTGCGCGTTTATTCTGGCCAGCCCTTGGCTCGGCCTGGTGCTGTTATGGGGGGCGGTACGGTAGGCAAGGTTGGCAGCTTGTTGAAATACTACCTTGCTAGGCCTGGCGGCGTTTATTTTGACGAAAAAAATTTCATTTACTAAGTGTAAACCCGGCAATTGCTCCTCGGCTTTGGCGTCCTGCTACCGCCTAAATTTATTTAGGCGCGCATCCATACAGTCGTGCGGTTTGATCGTCAAATTGGCCTTGCCAGAGCGTCGCTACCAAGGTATCTCAACAAGCTATTAAGGGTATATTGATAGGTTTATTTAAGGTGTACAGGAGGCACTATCCTCTGCACCTATACAAATAACCATGGCAATTGAAAACAATATTTAGGAACCTGAGGAATCTATATGTATAAAATCGCTTTTATGGCCAGTGCACTTGTGTTGGCAAGTTGCGGGGGAGGGCAAGTGGAGCAACCCGTGTTTAAATTGGCCGACTCCCAATGGGTGTTCACCAGTTTTGAATCCAATGTAGGTGTTAAGCAGGCGCCCCTGCGTTATTTAACACTGGAGTTTAATGGCGCTAATAAAATGGCGGGTCAGGTGGGCTGCTTTGCCATCAAGGGCAACTACAGCCAATCCAATGCAACAGTGAGTATTCAGGCTGCAGAGGAGCGCAACGAGACTACCTGCGTCAGCGCAGCTGAAGACACCGCTTTTGTTGCCCAGCTAAACAGTGCTACAAGTTTTACCCAGTTGTCACAAACACTGGTGCTCGATTTGCCCGATGGCCGCAAATTAAATTTTATTAAAAAATTTGCTGGCTGCAGCAATCCTCTGCCTGTTCAAGGCAGCCAGACGGAACGGTTGGCAATCACTACTCAGAATGCTTCTGTTAATGCGTTAATAGCGCTATACGAAGAAACTCGGCCGGATTTTGTGATTGTGTCTGCAGGTGATAACTGCTCGAACACTGTGGTGGCCCAGGTTAACCCCAATACATTAATGGAACTGCGCTGTGATCGCACGGTGGCGGAATTAATTTTTAAATAATGCATTTAAAATTCTGAATAAGCGCAGGAACAATTTATGATGAACTCTCTGTCACGACGCACGTTTATTAAAACAACCGGCCTTGCTGCAAGCCTTGGTGCCACCAACCTATTGGCCAACCCCGCCCCGCCTCCATTAACCAAGCGGGTATTATTTGTTTTTATTCCCGGCGGCGCTCTGCCGGGGCATTGGAACGCTAAGGGTTGCGATGGTAATTTCACCTTCGGCAAAATGTCGCAGCCCCTTGAGCCTATCAAACAGCATTTGGTATTTCTCAATAATTTAACCATGACAGCCGCTGGCCACGGCATGAGTTTTAACGCGCTGGGCGGCTCCTATGGCCCTAATCGCGCCACACTCGATGTGCAATTGGGTGCCCAATTAAGCCAATACAATCCATTTAAAAATATCACGCTTAACGCCGGTGCTGAATTCGATATCAGTGTGTCCAAAACCTTGGAAGGCGCACAAATGGCGCTATCTGATCCGTTTAAAGCCTATAACATTCTGTTTGGCGACTTGCCTGAACGCCAAAAAGGCATTTTAGATGAGGGCTTTACGGGCAATTATGCTGAGGTGCGCAATAATTTTGATACCCTAAGCCGTCTGCATTCTGAATTGGCTGTATTGGCCCTCGCCCGCGATAAAACTAATGTGGTTTCGCTCATGTTAGGCTCCGATCAAGCGGATTTTGTCGTCCCTGTCGGCGATAATACCTGGCCCTATCACTCCATAATATCGGCCAGGCCGCAGAATGAATTTGTGGCTGCCCGCGCTTATTTAACGCAAAAATTTACTTATTTAGTCCAGCTTTTAGAAGCAACTAAGGATACTTATGGCGTGAGTTTGCTGAACGGCACCTTAGTTGTAATGGTGACGGATATGGGCGATGGCACAAGCCATGGAGTTGACAATGCGCCCTTTTTGCTCGCAGGAGCTAAAAAATACCTCAGAGGTAATCGACTGGTGGACGCCAGTGGTTTTAGCCATTTAGATTTATTTGATACGGTCAGTAATTTAGTTGCTGTGCCTACTGCGCTCTATGGCAAAGGCCCCATAGGCGCAATATTAAAATAATATGTCCATGTGCCTATTTTTGCCTGGCCGATGGATTGCGGATATTGCAAAAATGCACTTATAAAACTCAGCGGTACAACAGGTCAGGGCGATCTTTTGTGCCGCTGTGTTAATAGCACTCAGGAGTTATCCGGGCAATCATAAAAATAAAATTCTAAGCATTCATCTTGCGTATTCTGGCGCCGTGTATTTAAGCGCAATTTTTTAATCCGGCGCCAAAATAGATATTTTGTCTCCGCTGCGCTAAAAACTGCGCAGATAGCTGTATCTGCTTTTTTAACGGGGCTTGCGACGGCTTAGGCTGGCAGTGCGAGATCCTTGCTGCATTTATTGGCTATAGGCTCGGCAATTACGCTTGCTTTGGCCCGCCTCAATTTTATTCTCGCTGCAATTCTGCTCTGCGGTTGCAATACGTCGCCTGCACACTGGATTTTCCGCAGGCGCACTCAGGCTAAATTTACCTGGCCAGTCGCCTGCATCGGCAATTAATCAAAATGCCCGCATACCATTCTTGAAATGCCGTCCTTTTAACTACTTCATGCATTATTTACGAGCGTCCCATAAACAGGCCAAGCCTATGTCGGTTTTTAACCAACCCACCTATTGCCGCATATTTAAGAGCCAGTAGGGGCACCATTATGCAGCACGGATTAGCCATATTCCCTTATAGGAATTTGCTAGCTAAATGTGAATCGCTATAACAATAATTGCACTTCTATTGCCCATTGGCAGGCTGGGGTGAATTATTTAGGTGAAATGGTTCACCGGACGCTCAGAAGGCGCGCCGCAGTTTTGACAGACAACTGGGCCAGCACTATACCTTCCCCATTGACCCTAACATTATTTTGCTTAACTGGTTTTGTACGGCTTTGGTTTTGAGCTGGATTTATCTTGTCTCGATAATTACCGCCGTGGCGGGCATATTTAGAATAAGGTCGCGCTCTAATACTTGTAGAAGGAATATCAGTTCTACCATGGCTACCTATAAAAATTCGCCTGATAATCACCTCACTTCTTTAAATGCCGCATTGCGTATGCATAGGTTTATTGTCGCTGCGCTAGTCCTGCTGGCCGCCATCGGGGCTTATGCAGTGTTCACACCTATAACAGCCGGGTTCTTGCAGCTGGTGTTTTTACTGGCAATTTGTGTTGCGGCGGCGGTCGGTATTTATTGCGGCCTGTTATATAAGCAGGCTTATATGCAGCAAATAGATAAGCTGAATCACCGCCAAGCCGATCCCCAACAATTAACAGATCTGACCAACAGCAATGGCAATTATCAGCAATTAATACAGGCGGTATTGCCGGTTTGGCAGCGCCAAACGGATTTAGCTAAATCGCAGGTGGATCAAAGTATTACCGAATTAACCGCGCGTTTTTCAACCCTGTATGACCGCTTGCAAAACGCTGTAGCTGCCTCGCGCTCAACTGCTAGTGGTGCGCACGGTGAAGCCGGTATTACCGGTGTTATTGATTTTGCTGCCAGTGCACTGGGCCAATTGGTTAAAACATTGCGCCACGCCATAGGCCAGCGCGATGAACTCCTGGCAGAAATTATAGAGCTGTCAAAAATCACCGCAGAATTAAGCACCATGGGGGCTGAGGTGGCGGCGATTGCATCGCAAACGAATTTATTAGCGCTCAATGCCGCTATTGAAGCGGCGCGGGCCGGTGAATATGGGCGCGGTTTTGCGGTGGTGGCCGATGAGGTGCGCACCCTGTCGAGCCGCTCGGGTGAAACCGGCTCGCGCATCGGCAAGCGTATCGAGCAGGCCAATGGCGCCTTGCAAAAAACCCTCGAGCGCACCACCGCCTATGCCCACGAAGATAATAAACGCATGGGCGAATCCGAGGCGGCCATCAGAGAAGTGTTAGCTAAATTCCAAGCTTCCGGCGCCAGTATTGTCAATTCCACTCAGCAATTAGAGCAGGAGAGCGCCCAGGTGCAAGCGGATATAGCCGAGGTGCTGGTGAGTTTGCAATTTCAAGATCGCGTCAGCCAAATGCTTGGCCATGTGATCGCCGACATCGAAAAATTAACCCAATTTGCCGCCCAACAAAAAATAGACCTAAACCGTGGCGCAGTTATTGATGCTGTAGATGCACAACAATGGCTAAGCGAATTAAATAAAACCTATACCACGCTGGAGCAGACAGCGGCACATCTAAATAACTCCAGCAACCAAACCCCGCGCAGCTCTGATGTAACATTTTTTTAGGAATGATATATGTCAAAAGTGATTTTAATTATTGATGATTCCGCCAGCGTTCGACAGTTAGTTAGCATTGCACTGCGTGATGCTGGATATACGGTGATAGAAGCCTGCGACGGCAAAGATGGCCTTAAACAGCTCAATGGGCAAAAAATTAATTTAGTAATTTCTGATGTCAATATGCCCAATATGGATGGCATTAGTTTTGTGAAGGCAATGAAACAAAACCCCAGCTATAAATTTATGCCGGTGATTATGCTCACCACAGAAGGCGCAGATGGCAAAAAACAAGAAGGCAAAGAAGCGGGCGCTAAGGCCTGGATCGTTAAACCCTTCCGGCCGGAGCAGCTAGTGCAGGCAGTATCTATGTTGATTGTGTGAGTGCCTTGGGCTGTGCAACACCGAGGGCTTCAATCAAATCCCCTTTATATTTAGCAGGAGCTGAGCCGTGAAAATAACCCGTAAAAAAAATAAAACAGGCCACACCCTCAGCTGTGATGGCGAGTTAACTATTTACACTGTGGCGGCCGCCAAAAAAGTTCTGTTGGGTAATTTGGATGAGGCAGTTGAATCCGTCGCACTTGATCTTGCTGGCGTTACAAAATTCGACACGGCGGGCCTTCAACTGCTGTTGTTCACTCGGCAGATTATGGCCGAATGCAATAAACACTTTTACGTAAAAAATAGCAACGAACATGTCGATAGTGTTTTTAATGCCTTTAATTTAACAAAGCTCTGATTCAAGCCGTAATTTTCCAACCCATCGGGTCAACCTGGATGCATAAGATGGATACAGATCGTTTTTTACAGACGTTTTTTTCTGAAGCTGAAGAACTGCTTATTTCCATGGAAGCAGCGCTCTTGCGCATGGACGAAGGCGATCAGGATTTAGAGACCATTAACGAAATATTCCGCGCCGCTCATACGATAAAAGGCTCGGCGGGTATGTTTGGCTTAGTGGATATAGTGGGATTTACCCACGTTGTGGAAAATGTGTTGGATTTGGCGCGCGATGGCAAAATCGCCATAGCCGATGACTTGTTGAGTATTTTATTGTCCTGCCGCGACCATATTGCGCGCCTAGTGGAAAATGCCAAACAAAATACGAGCGCCGACGGCGAGTGTTTAGCCCAGAGTGAACGGCTGATTCAAGCGCTGGCGCCCTGGGTTTTAGACGCACAGGCGGCGGCCAGCAAGCCAGTTAAGAGCGTTGCTGCGCCCTTGCTTGATAACCTCAGTAGCGCACAGGAGGCCGAGCATGAGCGCGATCTATGGTTGATTGCCGTGCGTTTTGGCGATGACCTATTGCGCAACGGTATGGACCCCTTATCAATCCTACGCTTTTTAAATAACCTGGGAGAAATCGTTTCTATAACAATTAATACCGATGGATTCCCCTCCTTGGAGGAATTTGACCCGGAAACACTCTACCTGCAATTTGAACTGCAGTTGCGCAGCAATGCCTCGCTGGATGAAATAGAAGATGCCTTTGTGTTTGTGCGCGACGAGTCGCAGATAAAAATTATCCCACCGCGCAGCAATACGGCCGCGCAGACTGATTTAATTAAATCTATGCCCAAAAGTAATCAGCGCTTGGGGGAGATTTTGGTGTCGTCGCACGCAATTTCGCCGGAGGAATTAGAGTTCGCCATAGATACACAAAAACAACAAGCCAAAGAACAGGCGCCAGTGGCCCTGCTAGGCGATATTTTAATTGAGACTCAAGCGACAGCGCCGGAGGTTATTCACGCGGCGCTGAGCAGGCAGCAGAGCGCACCGCCCGAAAGCCGTGTTGCATCGCCCGAGCAGCGCTATATTCGTGTGGAAGCTGAGCGCTTGGATAAATTAATTAATTTAATTGGCGAGCTGGTGACCAACCGCCAGCGCGTGGATTTATTGGCCGCAGGGCTTGGCAATACGCAACTGACGGAAGCGGTAACCTCCATCGGCAATTTTACTGAGCAGATCCGCGATGCCGCGCTCACCCTGCGCATGGTGGCTATAGGCGATACCTTTTTGCGTTTTAAACGCGTGGTGCGCGACACGGCTAAAGAATTAGGTAAAGAAATTGAATTGGAAATTGAAGGCGCTGAAACCGAATTAGACCGCGCCATGGTAGAAAAACTAAACGACCCATTGATGCACATAGTGCGCAATGCGATGGACCACGGTATTGAACCCATCGCCCTGCGGCGCGAACGCAAAAAACCCGACACCGGCACCATTACCTTAAAAGCTAGCCACGGTGCAGGCAATATATTAATTGAAATTTGCGACGACGGCGGCGGCCTGGATTTGGAGCGTATTCGCAACAAGGCAATTAAAAACGGTTTGATCGATGAGAGTGCTCAGCTGAGCCGCCAGGATTTATGCCAGTTAATTTTTCATCCGGGTTTATCCACGGCGGAAAAAATAACCAATTTATCTGGGCGTGGCGTTGGTATGGATGTGGTTAAACGCAATATTGAATCCCTGCGTGGCACCATAGAAATTGACACCGAGTTGGGCGTGGGCACCACTATGAGTATTTGCCTGCCGCTCACGCTGGCCATTATTGACGGCTTTCATGTGGCGGCGGGCAAAATAGATTTTATAGTGCCGCAAAATACTATTTTGGAATGTATAGATTTAAATACCCTCAACCATAGCCAAGAGCAAAACTGCGTGAATTTGCGCGGTGAACAGGTGCCTTTTATTCGTCTGCAGGAATTATTCCGCCTTGAGCGACAAGAGCAAGTGCAAGAAAAATTAGTGGTTGTGCAGTTTGGTGAGAAACGCGCCGGTATAGCGGTGGATAGTTTATTTGGCGAAACACAAACCGTGGTAAAACCCATGGGGCCTATTTTTCAAGCACTGAAGGGTATAGGTGGTTCTAGTTTGTTGGGTACAGGCACGGTGGCGCTGATTTTAGATGTGCAGCAATTAATACAGTTTGCCATCAATAAAGAATATGAGCGCAATGCGCACTCAGTGGTCGGAATTCAGGAGTCATAATATGAGCGTACAACGCAAAGCTAAAAAAGCCATTGTACATGCCGCCGTTACCAAACAATTTCTCACCTTTCGTATTGGCAGTGAACAGTACGGTTTGGAACTGGCGCAGACACGAGAAATTATTGAATACGGCGGCATTACCAGTGTGCCCCTGATGCCCAATTTTTTGCGCGGGGTTATTAATTTGCGCGGGGAAGTAGTGCCGGTAATTGATTTGGCCGTGCGTTTGGGCCGCAAACCCGTCGAGGTGCAAAAACGCACCTGTATTATTGTGGTTGAGCTAAATAACCAAGAGCAAAACCATGTGTTAGGTTTGCTCGCTGATGCGGTCAGCGAAGTGATTGAAATCGCCGATGATAATATTGAAGATGCCCCGTCTTTTGGCGCCAATATACGCGCCGATTTTATTCAGGGCATTGCCAAGCGCGATGATGAATTTGTTGTGTTGCTGGACGCTAATAATACCCTGTCGATTCGCGAGCTGGCCCACCTGGTTGAGGCCGATTTACAATAATGATAAGAGGCATGTGCCATGCTTAAGACTATGACGCTCAAAGCCAAAATCCTCCTGCTGAGCGGTTTAATTGTGTTGGGCCTATCTATTTTGGGGTTGTCTGCCTATATGCAGATGCGCCAATTTAATGGAGTGGTAAGTGAAACCAACCTACACATTGTAAAACGCGCCAGTATTTTAAATGAGGTGCAGGCCGCCGCTGTAGAATTTAAAACTCAGGTACAAGAATGGAAAAATATTCTTATTCGAGGGAATGCTCCTGACCAGTTTACCCGCTACCTAGATGGTTTCACTCAGTCGGCCGAGGCTGTGCAAACACATCTTAAAAAAACTCTGTTATTGCAAAAAGACCAAAAACTAGACACCCAAGAAGTGGAGCGCTTGATAAACGAACATGGCCAATTGGCGAATAACTATCGCGAGGCATTAAAAAAATTCGATCACAATGATGCCAATAGTGGCAAGGCAGTGGATAAATTGGTGAGCGGTATGGATCGCGAGGCCAGCAAACAGATGGAGGCATTAGCCATAGAAACGGCGCAAGGATTTGAGCAGTATTTAGTGGTATCAGATAAAAAAACCGCGCAAATCTACAGCCACACACTGCGGCTATTAATGCTGCTATGCCTGGGCGCTTCGTTAGTAATTGTGAGTGTTATGGTGGTTATTTTCCGCGATTTATTTGCCCTCTTGGGTGGGGAGCCTGCCTATACCGCCGAAGTAGTCGCTCAGGTTGCGCAGGGGCATTTAAATATCAATGTGCAGCTTAAAGCGGGCGATAAAAGTTCGCTATTAGCACGCATTGCCAATATGCAAAAACGCCTGGCCGAGATTATTGGCGATGTGGCGCGCTCTGCGGATGCCTTATCCTCAGCGGCTGAAGAGGTAAATGCCACTGCACAATCCTTAGCAAAAGGCGCCTCAGTACAGGCGGCCAGCGTTGAAGAAACCTCGGCGTCTATGGAGCAAATGTCTGCCTCTATTGCGCAAAATACTGACAACGCTAAAGCCACCAATAATATGGCGCAAAAGGCGTCTCACGATGCGGCGACCGGCGGTGAGGCGGTGATGAGTACCATTGCCGCCATGCAAAAAATTGCCGAACGCATCAGTGTTGTAGACGACATTGCCTACCAAACAAATTTATTGGCATTAAACGCCGCCATAGAAGCGGGCCGCGCCGGTGAACATGGGCGCGGTTTTGCGGTGGTGGCTTCGGAGGTGCGCAAACTCGCTGAGCGCAGCCAAGTGGCCGCGCAAGAAATTAGCACCCTGGCAATTGATACGGTTAAACGGGCGGAACACGCAGGCAAAATGCTCAATGAAATGGTGCCTGCTATTCGCAAAACTGCCGATTTAGTGCAAGAAATTGCCGCCGCGTCTAACGAACAAAATTCCGGTGTAACGCAGATTAACAGTGCCATAGCCCAGGTCAATCAAACCCTGCAGCAAAATGCCGCCGCCTCAGAAGAGCTGAGCGCGACCTCGGAAGAAATGAGCACCCAAGCCATTGGCCTGCAAGAAGCTATGACCTATTTTAAATTGTTTGGTAGTGATGCGCGCTTAAGCGCAAGAGCTTTTTAAACTGTAGATATTTTTAATCCATATTGGGGTAATTTAACCCGAACCATAGGGAGTCAACCATGACCGTAGCAAAAAAAATGCTGTTTTTAATAGGTGCTGCTCTGCTGGGTATATTTATACTGGCAGGCGCAGCGCAGATACAAATTGATAAGGTGTTTGAAGAAACCAACTACACCAATGAAAATGTTTTGCCGAGTATGATTTTGTTGGCAAAAATACAAAATGACATATACCGCACACGTATTCGCTTAAATAGACATATTTTAAATACAGATACGGCGCAGTCAAAACAAATTGAACAATCTATGCAAGAGTCAATAGCTAAGGTTAGGGCTGGATTCAAAGAGTACGAGGCCCTGTTGGCGGATGACAAGGATAAAGAACTTCTCAATAAAGAATCTGATAGTTTTGAGCGCTACTTAAAACACATACCGGCCATTATTGCAGTGTCAGAAAAAAATCAGACTGAACAAGCGCGCGATTTAATGGAAGCGGCTGTGGCGGATGCGCAAGTAGCTTCGGCCGCTGTGGATGAGCATATGACCTACAATATTAAAATCGCGGAAAACGCCAAAAACCGCGCCCTGAGCAGTAAAAAGTCGGCCGCTCTGGTGTCTATTCTTGTTGCCAGTCTCACACTCGTAGCCATAGCCGTTATAGGTTTTTTAATTACCCGCAATTTGCTGCGCCAATTAGGCGGTGAACCCGCCTACGCGGTTGAGGTGGTGGGGCGCGTTGCCACTGGCGACTTAAATGTACAGGTGCAGTTAAAACCCGGCGATGATTCCAGCATGTTGGCGGCCATTAAAAATATGACGGAGCGTTTAATTGAGGTAATTAGTGATGTGCGCGGTTCAGCCGATGCGCTGGCGTCTGCATCAGAGGAGGTGAATGCAACCGCACAATCCCTCGCTAAGGGCGCTTCAATTCAAGCGGCAAGTGTGGAGGAAACCTCGGCATCTATGGAGCAGATGTCAGCCTCTATTTTGCAGAATAATGAAAACGCCAGTGTAACCGATGGCATGGCACAAAAATCCGCGCGCGATGCGGTCAGCGGCGGCGAAGCCGTAGCGGCAACTGTGGCGGCCATGCAAAAAATTGCTGAGCGTATAGGCGTGATAGATGATATTGCCTATCAAACCAATTTACTTGCTTTAAATGCGGCCATTGAAGCAGGCAGAGCGGGTGAACACGGTCGCGGTTTTGCGGTGGTTGCCTCGGAAGTGCGCAAATTAGCTGAACGCAGCCAAATTGCTTCACAAGAAATAGGCCAGCTGGCCACCGATAGCGTTAAGCGCGCAGAACTTGCCGGTGTGTTATTGCAGGATATAGTGCCATCCATTCGCAAAACTGCTGATTTGGTACAGGAAATTGCCGCCGCTTCAACAGAGCAAACATCTGGCGTGAATCAAATCAATGCGGCTATGGGGCAAGTGAATCAAACCATGCAACAAAATGCTGCTGCCTCCGAAGAATTAAGTTCAACTGCCGAGGAAATGACGGCGCAAGCGATGCGCCTGCAAGAAGCCATGGCCTATTTTAAATTAGCCAGTGACCGCCATCATGAATTGGCCTACGGCGGGCGAGCAGGTAAACATAAAATAACCGAACGTAAACCGCTGGCGGCAAAAGCAAAAACCACCCACGTATTAGAAGATGACGCCGACCGCCACTTCGCTCGTTTTGATTAAGTGGGTTATCAGCACAGAGGCGGGGTTATGAAGTATTCGGCAAACTATTGGTTAAGCGGTTTTTGCCGCAGGCCTAACCGGCCTGTATTGGTTGGTATTATGAGGGCCATATGTTGTTAGAAAAAGCGCATATTATGCCTTCTGACCAGGAATTTATTGCCTTTCAAAAGTTAATACTGGAGAGGATAGGTATATTTTTACCTATGTCTAAAAAGGCATTATTGATGAACCGTCTATGGAAACGCCTAAGCGCTCATCGGCTAAATAACTACCACGAATATTATTGTTTTATTGTCAGTAAACAGGGCGCACAGGAATTGAACCTGGCCCTTGAGCTGATGACCACTAATGAAACCTATTTTTTTCGTGAACAAAAACATTTTGATTATTTAGCGCAGGAAATTCTGCCGCAGTTTAAACCCCGTGACACGCTGCGTATATGGAGCGCCGCTGCCTCAACGGGTGAAGAGCCCTATAGCATCGCCATGTTGTTGGCGGATCGCTGTATTGCGAATTGGGAACTGCTCTGCTCAGATGTAAACAGCCAGGTTATTGAGCAGGCTAAGGTCGGTATTTATCCTAACCTGCGGGCAAAAAATATCCCTGAGCATTATCTGCGCAGATTTTGCCGCAAGGGTAGTGGCCCCCAGGAGGGGTTTGTGCGCGTGGTGGCTGAATTGCGCGAGCGGGTTGAGTTTTTCACGCTGAATCTTAATGCATCGATTAGCCGCGATTTAGGCCTGTTTGATGTAGTATTTTTGCGCAATATTCTCATATATTTTGAGAATGATGTAAAAGAACAAGTATTAAATAGGGTGGCAAAAACATTAAAACCAAACGGCATTTTGTTTATCGGTCACTCTGAGAGTTTGCACGGTGTGAGTAATAAGTTCTCCCCTATTAAGCCTGCAATATACAAACTGGCTTAAAACCTATTTGGGTGTGGATATGGACCAGCTGCCTAGTTATATGCGCTTAAATATTCACCCCGGGGAGTGGTACGTAGGCGCCAGGTACCACAGTGTATATACAGTTTTGGGTTCTTGTGTATCGCTCACCGCCTGGCACCCTAGATTAAAATTAGGCGGCATGTGTCATTTTATATTGCCCAGTTTGCCGCGCGGGTTAAAAGACAAAAAAATAAATGCAGGGCGTTATGCCAATACGGCGTTAATTTTGATGAAAACAGCGCTGCTCACTCAGGCGCCTTTGAGTGAATTTCAGCTGGGTTTATTTGGTGGTAGCGATACCATCGCCCATTTTGACGTGGGTAAACATAATGCTGCTTTTGCACGCCAGTGGTTGATTGACGAGCAATTAACTGCTTGTTGTATTGATTTAGGCGGTAGATCCTCGCGTTCGGTCACGCTTAATCTAAGCTCAGGTGATGTTGTTGTAAAACACCACACTATGCCAGTTGTGAATCCATTGCCAATTGGCATCAACATCAAGAGACTTTGACTATGGGCATAGAAGTATTGGTGGTGGATGATTCTGCGGTTATGCGCCAAGTGCTGCGCGAAATTCTCAATGAAGCGCCCGATATTAATGTGTATGCCGCAGCGCCAGACCCAATTTTTGCGTTGCAAAAAATGCAAAGCCAATGGCCAGATGTCATTATGCTGGATATTGAAATGCCGCGTATGGATGGCCTGACTTTTTTGCGCAAGGTAATGGCTGAGCGGCCCACACCTATTATTATTTGTTCATCGCTGGCTAAAAAAGGCACCGAATTATCCCTGCAAGCATTGGCAGCAGGTGCTATTGACGTTATTACCAAACCGCAATTAGGCGTAAAAGATTTTTTGCTCACCGCCAAACAATTACTCTGGACTACCGTGCGCGGTGCGGCCTCCGCGCGTATGGCGCGGCGCGCATTTGAGCGCGAGGCTACACCGCAGGCACCGGCGGCGGTTGATTTAGTGGCCTTGAGCAGCACCACCGATCGTATTACGGTGATTGGCACTTCTACGGGCGGCACCCAAGCGCTGGAGGAAATTTTAGTGAGTGTGCCGCGCACAGCGCCGGGTATTGCGGTGGTGCAACACATGCCAGAATTATTTACCGCCGCATTTGCCCAGCGTTTAAACAGTATATGTACTGTAGAAGTAAAAGAGGCGAGTTCAGGTGACCGTTTAATTCCAGGCCGGGTACTCATTGCACCTGGCGGCCACCATTTAGAAATTCAGCGCTCCGGCGCACAATATATTGCCAAAGTATTTCGCGGCCCGGCCGTCAACCGGCATTGCCCATCGGTAGATGTTTTATTTCGCTCTGCCGCACAGGCCGCTGGCCGCAACGCAACGGGAATTATTATGACCGGCATGGGGGATGACGGCGCCCGTGGGCTCTTGGAAATGCGGCATGCCGGTGCGCGCACCATAGCGCAAGATGAGGCATCCTGTGTGGTGTTTGGTATGCCAAAAGAAGCGATTAATCTCGGCGCTGCCAAGGAGACATTATCGCTGGCTAAAATTGCTAGGGTGTTAGAGAGCTGACTATGCAAACATCCTTAGCCGACCTACGTATTTTAATTGCCGACGATAGCGGTGCGCAGCGGCAATTTGCCCAGATGCATTGCAATAATTTGGGCATAGAACATATTTATTTTGCCGCTAATGGTGTGGAATCGCTGCATATTTTGCAGAACAATCCGATTGATGCTGTTTTAATTGACTTAGAAATGCCGGTTATGGATGGCGTAGAACTGATTCATTCCATCGCCCAGCATAAACTCTCCCCGCATATTATTATTGTCAGCGCTAAAGACCCTATTTTAATTGCCAGTGTTGGCACTATGGCTGAGGCCGAGGGCTTGCGTGTATTAGGCACCTTTAAAAAACCACTGCAGACCGAAATGTTGCAGTGTAGTTTTTTGCATTTATTAGCTGGCTTACACACTGAGAATAATGATCACCTGGTGGCTAGGGCTCACGCAGAGCAGGTTGCGGTTACCGGCTTGGAATTAAGCCATGCCATTAATAATAAAGAATTGTTTTTAGCCTACCAACCCAAGCTGAGTGTACAAGGGTTGTTGTTGTGTGGCGTGGAAGCACTGGCCCGCTGGCAGCACCCTGATAAGGGGTTAATTGCCCCGGTTGTATTTATTCCTATGGCTGAGCGTTTAGGGCTAATTACTAGTCTAACGCAAAATCTTTTTATTATGGCCCTAGAGGAAAAACGTAAGTGGCAGCGCAGGGGATTTCATTTCCACTTGGCGTTTAATCTATCGCCTTATTCAGTATCCGATGAGGGTTTGGCCGATTGGATTGTCGCCATGACCAAACAATACGAAGTGCCGCCCCATGAAATCACCTTTGAAATTACCGAAAACGCTTTGCTCAATGAATTGGCCTGCGCCATACGCACCCTCGCGCGCTTGCGTTTGAAAGGTTTTAATATTGCCATTGATGACTACGGCACTGGCTTTGCCAATGCACAGCAGTTATCCCGCGTACCGGCTACTGAATTAAAATTAGACCGCTCCTTGGTGCATAACGTATCCCAGCGCCCACAGCAGCTGACTATTTTGGCAAGTTCGATTGAACTGGGTAAAAAACTGAATTTAACCCTCGTGGCTGAAGGTGTGGAACAGCGCGAGGACTATAAAATTCTGGCTGATTTAGGCGTTGATCAAGTGCAGGGCTATTATTTTTCTCGCCCGCTGTCTCCAGATGATTTGTTTTATTTCGTTAAAACCCGTTTGAGTGAAATACGCCGGGCGGCGCAATAATATTAACCCGGCGGGTTTTAGTGCCGGGTTAATAACAACCAGCCCCTTTTATTGCCAGCCCGGCACATTGTGCATATCGGGTAATTGATGGGCTATGCCCTTGTGGCAGTCGATGCAGGTTTTTTCGCCTTTTGCCAGCGCTGTACCGTGTTGTTCGGCGGCGCGAGCACTTTGCCGGGTGAAGTCCATAAATTGGAAATTATGGCAGTTGCGGCATTCCAGCGAATCATTGGCTTTTAAACGCGTCCATTCATGCTGGGCCAGTTCAAGGCGTTTATTTAAAAATTTCTCGCGGGTATCAATGGTGGCAAAAATTTTCCCCCAGACTTCTTTGCTCGCCTGGGTTTTGCGAGCAATTTTATCCGTCCATTCGTGGGGTACGTGGCAATCGGGGCAGGAGGCGCGCACACCTGAGCGGTTGCTGTAGTGAATAGTGGTTTTTAATTCCGCGTAGGGGTTATCGCGCATTTCATGGCAGGAGATACAGAATTGCTCGGTATTGGTGGCCTCTAATGCGGTATTAAAGCCGCCCCAAAAAATAATGCCGCCGATAAAACCGCCGAGGGTTAAAAACCCCATGCCCCAATACAGGCTTGGCCGTGTGGCAATTTTAATATAGCGGCCGATTAAGTTAACAAGGGGCTTCATGGCTGCTTACCATTTTTCTTAGCCAAAATAACATCGACCGGAATAAAGTCGTTGCCGTAGGCGGGTTTGCGATCCTGCTGGGGCACATGGCATTGATTACAAAAATAACGCCGTGCGGATACATCGGCTAAAAAATTACCTTCCCGATCCATAAAATGCGTCACGCTCACCATAGGCGCACGGCTCTCTTGTGTGCGTGTGCGGCCGTGACAGGACAGGCATTGGTTGGCATTTTTCGATATTTGGTAGCCTTCAATTTTGTGTGGTATCACCGGTGGCTGCATGGGGTAGGCGCGGGTTTTTTTAATGTCTTTATTTTCGCTATCGCGCAGAGCCTCCGGGGCGACATTTTCATCGGCTAGGGCGGGCGCGGTTTTTAACAGTTGCAGCGCTTTGTCTTCAGCGGTTTTTTTCTCTAAGGGTTTTTCCTCCGCCGCTTGAACACCAAAGGGTAGGGCGGTCAAGCAAATTAAAACCTGCAGTGTTTTGATTAATTTAGGCATCATGCGACCACCTTCTCAATGCGCACAGCACATTTTTTAAAATCGGTTTGTTTGGAAATAGGGTCTGTGGCATCCAGGGTTAATTTATTGACGAGTTGTTTGGCATCGAACCAGGGAATAAATACTAAGCCTTTAGGTGGTTTATTGCGGCCACGAGTTTCCACGCGGGTTAGCATGCTGCCGCGCCGCGAGCTTACGCGGATTAAATCGCCGCGCCGCAATTGCGCGGCGGCGGCATCCTCTGGATGCATAAAACACACAGCATCCGGGAAGGCTAAATATAATTCCGGTACGCGGCTCGTCATGGAGCCGGAATGCCAATGCTCTAATACCCGCCCAGTGCTTAACCAAAATGGATATTGTGCGTCCGGTGCTTCGGCGGGTGGCTCGTAGGGCAGGGCAAAAATAATGGCTTTTTTATCGGCGTGGCCGTAAAACTCCACACCAGCGCCTGCGCTTACGTAGGGGTCGGAACCTTCTTTATAACGCCAGCGGGTTTCATTGCCGTTGACTACCGGCCAGCGCAGGCCGCGCTCTTGGTGGTAGCGATCAAAAGGCGCTAAATCGTGGCCGTGGCCGCGACCAAATTCAGCATATTCTTCAAATAGGCCTTTTTGCACGTAGAAGCCGCAACTTTTGGCTTCTTGATTATTAAATTCTGCATCGCACTGCGCCAGCTCAAAACGGTTGACCTTGCCATTTTTAAATAAAATGTCGTACAGCGTTTTGCCTGCTAATTCCGGCTTTTTGGCGATTAATTCCTTGGGCCAAACCTCTTCAACCGTAAAATATTTAGCAAACTCTAGCTGCTGCCACAAATCAGATTTAGCCTCCGCCGGGGCATCAACCAGTTGGTGCCAAAATTGTGTGCGTCGCTCAGCGTTGCCAAAGGCGCCTTCTTTTTCCACCCACATGGCGGCGGGCAAAATTAAATCGGCCGCTTGTGCGGTAACGGTGGGGTACACATCCGATACCACAATAAAATTCTCATCCCGCCGCAACGCGGGCAGGCCTTCTTGCATAATATTGGCGCCCGCCTGCAAATTATTATTGGTCATAATCCAATAGGCATTAATGGCGCCGTCTTTTAATTGCCGGGTTTGTTGCACGGCGTGGGCGCCGGGTTTTTCATTAACCGTGCCAGCGGGTAGCTGCCAGATATTCTCGGCTATTTCGCGATGTTTTGGGTTGGCCACTAATAAATCAGCGGGCAAGCGGTGCGAGAAGGTGCCCACTTCGCGAGCGGTGCCACAGGCGCTGGGCTGCCCGGTTAATGAAAAAGGCCCGCTGCCGGGGGTGGCAATTTTGCCGGTTAATAGATGAATATTGTAAATGAGGTTATTCATCCACACGCCGCGCGTGTGTTGATTAACGCCCATAGTCCAATAAGAGACTATTTTAATCGCGGGATCGGCATAGAGTTTGGCGATTTTAACCAGCGTCTCTTCACTCATGCCGGTAAGTTTACTGACGCTTTTAGCATCATACTGCGCAACAAATTTTGCGTACTCTTCAAAACTGATGTCGGTGGCATCATTGGCGACAGCGACATTTTTGGCATTTTTTTCCAGCGGATGCTCGGCGCGCAGGCCATAACCTATATCCTGGGCGCCGAGTTTAAATTTAGTGTGGCGGCTAATAAAATCGCGATTAACCTTGTTATTGCTAATAATGTAATGGGCAATAAAATTAGCAATCGCCAGGTCCGTCTGCGGGGTAAATAGTGCGCCTATATCCGCCAGCTCAAACGAGCGATGTTCATAGGTGGATAAAACCACTACCTGTGTGCTGGGGTGGCTTAGGCGTCGGTCGGCGATGCGCGTCCACAATATGGGGTGCATTTCCGCCATATTAGAGCCCCAGAGTACAAAAGCGTTGGCCTCTTCAATATCGTCGTAACAGCCCATGGGTTCGTCCATGCCGAAGGTGCGCATAAAACCGGCCACCGCAGAGGCCATACAGTGGCGCGCATTAGGGTCTAAATTGTTGGAACGAAACCCTGCTTTCATTAATTTAACGGCGGCATAACCCTCCCAAATTGTCCATTGGCCAGAGCCGAACATACCAATGCCGGTGGGGCCTTTTTCTTTGAGGGCTTTTTTAAACTGCGCAGCCATAAGGCTAAATGCCTGTTGCCAACTGACGGGAGTAAATTCGCCATCTTTGGCGTATTGGCCATTTTTTTGCCGCATCAGTGGCTGGGTTAAACGGTCGCCGCCGTACATAACTTTTGCTAAAAAATACCCTTTAACACAATTTAAGCCGCGATTAACCGGCGATAATACATCGCCGTGGGTGGCTACCACCTGGCCTTCTTTAACACCCACATTGAGGCTGCAGCCGGTGCCGCAAAATCGGCAGGGGGCTTTATTCCAAGTGATTTTACTGTCGTCATAGGCGGTAATTAAATTGCTCGCCTGCGCGCCGACAGGAAAGCCCGCACTGGCAGCGGCAATCATAGCGGCATTGTGTTTAATTAAATCGCGTCGCGTTACACTCATGTTAGGGTCTCCGATAATTCTTCCGCTGTGGCAACCTGGTGGTACACCAGCGTAACCGCTTGTACACCCATTAAATTACGCACCTGTTCTACGGCTTGTTCAATGCTAGGTAAGTCGCTGCATTCGGCGACCAAGATGATTTTGCCGAGGGTTAAATCGCACATGGGCATAGTAAAAAATGCCTGTGTGGTAATTGCCTCGGCCACTGCCTCGGCTGATGCGGGGGTGGTTAAAACAATAAAACTTAATATATGAATTAGTGGTGCCGACATGGTATTTATTATCCCGAATGGTGTTGGCTATTGAATAACCCGGCGGCGCGCGTTAATTAAATAAAGGCTAAATTGCTGTGCGGGGTTATTGATAAGGGCTTATTAAAGCCGCGCCATTATTTGTAATAGCCAAATAACCAGGCCATAGGCCCCTATAAGGGCGACGCTCGCCAGGGGAAACAAAACCACAACAATAAAAATAAATAGTTTTAACTCTTGCAGCTTGTGTGCAGTCTCGGTGGAAGCAGTTTGGCTGGCGGTTGAGTTGGCATCGTGGGACATAGGCTTAGTCGCTCATTAGTAGCCAAGCTGGGCTTGGTTATGGAGTGTAGGCGATATTCGGCGATTCTTTTAGCGGCGCAGCCGAGCGAGTGCACTTTGTTTGCGATGAATCAAATTGTCTGCTTAATGCTTAGGCGCTTGTGCAGTTTTGTAATAATCCTCTCTGTGCCCCGCGAGGTGATTAACGTGCAAAACGTATGGAGAAATTTAGCAAGGATTTTGCGGGCTGCAGTATTTTTTAGGCCATCAATTGTGCTGTGGCTCACAAAAGATGTCGCTACGCTAGGTAGGGCTTTAGGAAACCTCTGCTGCTGTGTGAGCTTGAGTATGTGCGGGCTTATTTCTGTTAAACCCGGCGATTTAAGCCGCCGCGTGCGCCGCTAAAATAATGCGATCCACCTATTTTCGCCCGTGTCAGCAGGACGATCTATTATGTCGCCAGGCGAATAGTGTGGATATTGCTGGGTGCATTACACACCTGCCGGTGCAAGCCCGTAGTAATCAATTGGCCGTTTAATCCAGGGGTAAATGATTGTCCTGCACCGGCGATTTAAGTACAAACGACGAGTGCACACCGGTAATCCCTTCAATCGTGGTGAGTTTATTAAGCAAGAAATGCTGATAAGCATCCATGTCTTTTACAATCACTTTGACTAAATAATCCGCTTGTTGGCCGGTAATTAAATGGCATTCCAACACTTCGGGCAATTTGGTGAGTTTTTTCTCGAAACTGGCAAAGCGCTCTGGCGTGTGTTTATCCAGGCTTATTTGAATAAACGCTGTGAGGGTGAGGCCTAATTTGCGGGCGTTCAGGCGGGCGCCGTAGCCGTCGATAAAACCCGCCTCCTCCAGCGCGCGCAGGCGGCGCAGGCAAGGCGAGGGTGAGAGGCCTATGGCGTCGGCCAACTCTTGGTTGCTCATACGGCCCTGGCGCTGCAGGGCGGCTAATATGGCTTTATCAAATTTATCCATGGCAGATTGTTGCTCAAAGTAAATTAATAGGGAAATAATCTGCCAAATCTACGCCAATGGATGCCAAATACGCAAGTTAAATGCGCCGCCACCTGGCTATACTGTGTACCAATAACTGATTATTTGGAGCGCATCATGTTGAAGAACCCTGTTGAAAAATACGCCCCCTTTAAAGGGGTGGCCTTGAGCGATCGCACTTGGCCTAACCGGTCTATTAGCAAGCCACCTATTTGGATGAGCACCGATTTGCGCGATGGTAATCAGGCCTTAATGGACCCTATGAGCGTTAACACCAAGTTGCGTTTTTTTAAACATTTGGTGGCCATGGGTTTTAAAGAAATTGAAATTGGCTTTCCCTCTGCGTCACAAATTGATTGGGATTTTGCCCGCCTGTTAATTGAAGGCGGGCATATTCCTGATGATGTGTGTATTGAGGTGTTAACCCAGGCGCGTTTTGATTTAATTGAAAAAACCGTAGCAGCGGTAGCCGGTGCTAAACAGGCGATTGTGCATATGTACAACCCCGTGGCGCCCGCCTTCCGCCGTATTGTCTACAACACTGATCAAGCGGGCGTAAAAGCCATTGCCGAACAGGGCACCCGTTGGGTGAAAGAAATAACCGCCCGTTACCCACACACCCAGTGGATTTATCAATATTCGCCGGAAGTATTTTCCGGCACTGAAATTGAGTTTGCCAAAGAAGTCTGTGATGCCGTGAGTGCTATTTGGCAGCCCACGCCTGAGCGCAAAATGATTATTAACTTGCCCGCCACGGTAGAAATGGGCACGCCTAATACCTATGCCGATCAAATTGAATGGATGCACCGGCATTTAAATAATCGCTCCAGTATTATTTTTAGCGTGCACCCGCACAATGATCGCGGTACAGCGGTGGCGGCGGCAGAATTAGCGGTAATGGCCGGAGCAGACCGTGTAGAAGGCTGTTTATTTGGCAATGGTGAGCGCACGGGTAATGTGGATTTGGTGACCTTGGCCATGAATTTATATTCACAAGGCATTCACCCCGGCTTAGATTTTTCCCATATGGATCAGGTGCGGCAATTGGTGGAAGAGTGCACACAATTACCTGTACATCCGCGCCACCCTTATGCCGGTGAATTAGTCTTTACCGCCTTTTCCGGCTCACACCAGGATGCCATTAAAAAAGGCTTTGCGCAGCAGCAGGCCGGTGCGCTTTGGGAAGTGCCTTATTTGCCGATTGACCCGCAGGATGTAGGCAAAAGTTACGATGCGGTGGTGCGGGTGAACAGCCAATCGGGCAAAGGCGGGGTGAGTTTTTTATTGCAGCAGGAGGCGGGTTTTAATTTGCCGCGCCGTATGCAAATTGAATTTAGTGCCATTGTGCAGCGTTTAAGTGATAGCACCGGCCGCGAGGTAAAAAGCAGCGACATAGTGGCGTTATTTGAGCAGGAATATTTTGCGCAAACCACGCCATTTGTGTACCACTACAATGAAATTAAACCGATTAATGCCAGCGACGATCCGGTGCGCATTAATATTCACGGCGCCTTTCGCCAGGAGGCAGTTGTATACACCGGCACAGGTAATGGCCCTATCGACGCTGCGGCCAATGCCTTAAGCCAATTTACCGGCCAAACCATTCAAGTGGTGGATTACCACGAACACGCCTTAACCACCGGCTCTCAAAGCCAGGCGGTGTGTTATTTGGAGGTGAAAGTCGGTACGGATAAAGCGTTTTTTGGTGTGGGTGCGGATCAAAATATTATTGCTGCGGCGATTAAGGCTTTGTTTAATGGTGTTAATCGCAAGCATAAATATAGCAAGACGTGTTGATTCATTTCTTTCGATCTTAGTTTGGCAGTTTTACAGTGGGGTTTTAACCCTCCTCACCCCGCAGCAATACCTACCACTTATCGCAGACACGCCGTAAATACATCCTTGTAGGCTCGTCAAAAAGATCCCTCTTTTTGACGGTCTGCAATAAGCGCTAGGCATTGCTGCTCCACCGCGAGCTAATTTCAGACCTTTGATTTTTAATTTGCCAGTTATTCGCCGTCTGTTTACCTGGATTAGTGTTTAGCTAAAACCTGCTATTTTTCCTGCAGTGGTAAATAAATATGAGTTTCCCGTTGATGCAGGGGCACCGCCGGGTAAAAGGTTTTGCGCTCTAAAAATAGTGGTGCATCTCTGAGTGCGTAGCCATTTTCATTTAACCAGGGCCCATATAAATACAGCACCGCAGGCTCTAAGCCATCGTCATCACCTATGTGAATAATCCGCGCACACAAACCGCCTGCCAGTGTGCCGCGCTCCATCTTAGGGTTATCCAAAGGTGTTTGGTGGCTGAGTTCAATTGCTAAATCCAGGCGAAAATCGGTTTGGGGTTCTATATCCAGTGGTGTGTAGGCGATGTTAAATGTGCGTGTTTTTTCCGGCGAAAACCCGTGTTGTTTACGCCAGTTAATAAAATCAAGCAGGCTATTGCCCAATTGGTCGGGTGCGCCCCGGTGCGGTAATACTGCAAGGCTTAGGCTGGGGAAGTGGATAAGTTCCACTGTGTAATTGGGTGTAGCCGTGTGCATAATTGGGCCTCTAATCAGGTTGAGGTACTGGCTCTGTTGATGTAAAAACTCTAAGGATGGCGTCGTGCGAAATGCGCTGGGGCTTAAGCCGCTCCAGCGCTTAAAGGCCCGGGAAAAAACTTCACAATTATTAAAACCTAGGCTAAGGCTAATGTGCGTAACACTGATAGGCCTGCGGTAGATTAATAAAAACGCCGCCTGCCGCAGGCGCACACGATTAATATAATCGCCCAGGTTAATACCAAAATGCGCGCAAAATTGCCGGTGAAAATGATAGACCGAAAGATGCACCACCTGGCTGAGCTGTCGCGTGCTCATGGGTTCATGCAGGTGCTCGTCTATATAGGTCAATAATCGCTTCCAGCGCGTTAGGGAGTGGAGCACCGAATTATTCCTCCTGTTTATTTAATCGAAGATCAAATAAATCATCCTGGATTAGCTTGTCTTCAGCCTGTCTGACGTGCCGCCTATTCTTTAGGGGTGGCAAGCGAGCATTAACTTGCCAATGCTAATCGCCGGGCGAATAAATTAGCCTGACAATATAGGCGGCGTTTGCATAGATTAGCCCGCATGCATTTATTTGACTTGATCTATTTTGCGCATTTGGGGTGTGAGTACGGTGCTTATTCGATGCCTATCACAGACTCATCCAGGGGTGAGTGTGCACTATAGCTGCCTATTTTATAGGAGCGCTTTTATGAGCCGAATACATGTTTTAGGTGCTGCACTCCTGGCGGCACTGGTTTCAACCGCCTGCAGCGGGCCTGATGTAGAGGGTGCCTCTTCAAGCTCCAGCTCGTCCAGTTCTTCATCAAGTTCCTCGTCTGGCCGCATTAGCTCAAGCTCCAGTTCTTCGAGCAGTTCGGGGCGCGCCAGTAGTTCATCCTCGAGTAGCTCGTCCAGCAGTTCTTCGTCTAGCTCGTCCTCAAGCTCATCGTCTTCCAGTTCATCAAGCTCCTCAAGTTCTTCCGGGGCACTAGAGCCTTGGATGAATGCCGGTGGCACTAATTTTAATCCCGCTGTGTTGGAAAGCGGCATCAGCATGAAAGATACCCAGGGTAATATTCTGCACGCCCACGGCGGCGGCATTATTAAAGTGGGGGATTATTTTTATTGGTATGGCGAAAACCGCTACGACGATCAATCGTTTAAAAGTGTGCGCTTGTATCGCTCGCGCAGCTTAAACAACTGGGAGTTTGTAAAAGATATTTTAACCGACCGCTCGGATGCTGATTTAAACAGCGCCAAAATTGAGCGGCCCAAAATAATCTACAACAGCCGCACTAAAAAATATGTTATGTGGATGCATAAAGAAGGTGCGGATAATTACGGCCAGGCGCGTGCAGCGGTGGCAGTTGCGGACAAAATTGACGGCGATTACAGCTATCGCGGTAGCTTCCGGCCATTAAATTATATGTCCCGCGACTGCACCGCCTTTGTGGATGACGATGGCGCGGCCTATTTTCTCTCCGCCGCGAACGAAAATGCCGATTTACACCTGTATAAATTGACTGATGATTACACGGCTATTGGTTCGCTGGTGCAAAAAATTTGGGTGGGGCAAAAACGCGAAGCGCCCGCTTTAATTAAACGCAACGGCGTATATTTTATTTTAAGTTCCACCACCTCTGGGTGGGACCCTAACCAAGCCCGCTACGGCACCGCCACCAGCCTCAGTGGCAGCTGGAGCAGCCCGCAAAATATCGGCAACGGCACTACATTTGATTCTCAGCCTACCTATATTATTCCCATTGAAGGCACACAAACGCGCTCTTATATTTATTTAGGCGATCGCTGGATGGACCCTGATTATCAGGACTCCAAATATGTGTGGCTGCCACTGACATTTCCCTCCAATACTAGCATGGCCTTAAATTGGTCCACCCGCGTGGCGGTGGATGTGGCCACGGGTGTGGTGGTGGGCAGTGGTATGGAAGAGGTGAATTTAAAATCGGTGCACAGCGGTAAATGTATTGATGTAGCCTCGGGCAATATGGCGGATCGAGCGAATATTTTGCAATACACCTGCAGTAATGATTACAACCAAAAATGGCGTTTAAAAGAATTAGCGCCGGGTGAGTTTCAATTAAAAGCGCTGCACAGCAGCCGTTGTATGGACGTGGCATCAGGCTCGAGTGAAGATGGCGCGAATATATTGCAGTACGCTTGCAGCGGTGCGGATAATCAACGCTTTCGCAAACAATACGCGTCTGACGGTTCATTTTCTTTAGTTTCTAAGCACAGTAATAAGTGTGTGGATATTGCCGATTGGAGTTCGGCAGACGGCGGCGATATTCGCCTGTGGACATGCACCGGGCGCGAGAATCAGCGCTGGCTTGAGGTTAAATAGACCCGCATCAATAAAAAACCCCGGCGGTTAAGGCCGGGGTTGGGTGATTTATTAACCTGCCGAGTTAATCGTTACACGGCAGGGTTAATTGTGTGCTGAAGATTAATCAAACCCTTTGGTTACAGTGGTAGGTTTGACGCTTTCGTTGCGCTTGATAAGATCCAGCGAGAGCTGCTCAGTCGGGCGCAAATTTAACGCTTCCGGCGCATTAATTATGGCGGGCACTACGCTGACATAATTAAAGGTGTCACCTAATTCGTGGCTAATTACGCGCGTTTCAAAGGCATACACGGGTTGTAGGTAGCTGCCATTGTTGTCGTAATAAGCAATTTTGCTTTGTAAAATTTCAAACTCAGCTGTGCTGCCAAATTCTTTGCTCATTTGTGCAATGGCTAAGCGCTTGGCTTCTTCTTCCGAATAGGTTTCGCTGCCGCTGATTTTTTTGCTGCCGGATAATTCCCGCCAGTGGCGAATTAAGCCGATGATTTCACCCTTGTTACCCACATTGACCACCATTTTAGAGCCTGGGCCAATGACCGGCACATCATTAATTTGGCGGGCAAAGTTTACGGTTACCAGCTTATCAATCACCGGGCCGGGTTTGTCGCCAATCATGCTCGAAGCGCGCAGGCCGCCAACGTGAGCCACAGTCACTTCACGCTCGTTGGTGGCATTTAAACCATTGGCGGCGAGGAATGTTTGGGCAATTTTTACCGCTTCATCCTTGGCGGGCAAGGCGGGTTTGAAATCGCCTAAATAGGCTGAGAAATTGCGTTGAAAGCGTAGGTCGCCAGTTGTTAAATTTTGTTCAAACGTGTTGTTTACGTCTTTATCAGACACAAAGCGCACGGTGTTATCCTCGTCTGCCCGGGCAGCCGTGGGTGTTTCGCCAATAAATTGTTTCATGCTGCTAAGCGTGCTATCCACCGTTTTCACCGGCGTGCGGCTAAATTGGTACAGCGTTAAATCAGGGCCTGCTGCCAATAAGGATTGAGCGGAAAAGGTAGAGCCAGCGAGAATAATAGCGTTTACTAAAGTAGAGATTTTCATGTGAAATTTCCTGTTCATCAAAATGGTGCGTAAATGGGTTTGTTGAGAAAATTAATATTGCCACCAGGTTTTCATACCGTTGGTGCCGCCTGCTGGGTCTGCCGCGTAGTTGCCTAAACGGTCATTCTCGGTGGAGCCGTACATAATGGCGCTGGCAAGGCCGGGGTAGGGCGAACCATCGGAGTTAGTGGGGTTGAAAATCCAGTAACGCTCTTCATTTACTGCTGCAAACCAAGACTGCCATACACCGCCGTTGGCTTTTAATTTGTGCGCATAATTGTTGGGAATGCCGTTGTCCGAATTGCTTAGGGTACGAAAGCCAACTAATTGATGCAGGCCACGGAACATTTTGCTGTAAGGGCTTGCCCAGTTGGCAACTTCAGGTGCGGTAGCAACTGTATTGCAGGATTCGATGATCATAAATTCCAAATCACCGCCTGTGGCTAAATCCCCATAGGCCGGTACATTGCGCAGATCAACGCCCTGGCTTAGGCTTTTATTGGTTTGGATGTAATAGGCGCTGCCGTGGCCAGCAATATAAGCTAAGTCCATTTTGTCTACATAATTTTGATGTGATGTCGTCATCATGTAGGGCTGGTTGTAGTAGTACTGGGTATTTAAATAACGGTTTGAGCCTACGGTTTGCCAGCTTTGGAAATTTTTTACAAAATTCCAAACGTTGCGTACAAAGCGATCTTCGGCTTTATCCACATAACCGCCAATTTCCCGATCTGCGGCCAATGAATTAAGTGAAACACAGGCAAAACCTGCTAGGCATAATCCTTTAATTAATGATTGTTTAGTAAGTGACATAATATTCTCCAATAGTTGGGTTATTGAAGGCAGTGTGTTGATTAACTCCTTGCCTTTGATTTCCTTCTGATGCTGCTTGACTCTATTCCTGTCCCGAGCTTTTACTGAATCCTTGTGAAGTACAAGCAGCGCCGAAGTGGGTGTTACTTTAGGGGAGCGGGTTTTAAGTGGCAGTGATTATTTGCGCTGTGAATCTGTGATTTTTTACCCTTGCCGCCTTGGCGGCGAATGTTTAGGCGCAGGCCGTTATTAACCCGGCGCTAAAACTCGCTGGCTTAAATAGGCAGCAAAATTGGGTAGAGGGCGGCCGGTGCGGCGCTCGAGACTGTATATAGAGTGATGTGTTTGAACGAAAAACTTAGTTGAGCCCAGCTGCTATTGCGCCTGCTGCAGCTATTAACCCGGCACTAAAATTCGCCGGGTTAATAAATAAGTATTTATTCGCTGCTTGTTTTGGGCGGGCCGGAAATTAAAGCCACCAAGCTTAATAACACCTTGGGTAGATGCAGGCTGGAGGGCACGGCTAAATAACGCGGCTCCCACTGCGGGGAAAATTTTTCTTTATAGGCGCGCAAGCCCACAAAGCCATAAAATTCACTGCCAAAGGTATAAACATAAGCGCCCACCTTATGCCACAGCGAGGCTAAGCGGTCGTTATCCAAACCGGACAGCGGTGCCATGCCCAAATTAAACGCCTGATAACCCTCGGCCTTGGCCCAAAAAATAACGCTCAAGGTAAGATATTCCATCACGGATTTAGGCGCGTCCGGGTGGTAACGCATAAGATCAATAGACATTTCGGCTTTGTTTTCAGGCCGTAAAATATTCATAAAGGCTACTATGCGCTCGTTATTGCGCACTATGGCGGTATCGCAGCAGGATAAATAATTGTAGTCACAGCGGCCGAGGGAAAAACTTTTTTCTTTGGCGTTTTTCTCGGCTAACCATGCTTTGGAAATCTCCGCAATAGCAGGCCAAATTGCGCCAAATTCTTCCGCCGGGATTACTTCAAACTGCCAGCCCTCGCGCGGCATTTTATTTAAAAGATTGCGCATGGAGGCGCGAGCAGCGCCCTGGGTGTGAAAATCAGCCAGGTTAATTTTGGCCTCTTCGCCCAATTTAACCAAGTGCAAACCCATATCAATATAAATGGGTAGATGAGCTGTAGTAACGCGGTAAAAGACAATTTTAGCGCCCACCTTATCCGCCGCCTCGCGAAAGGCGCTAATTAAGGCGGGGAATTCCGTATTATCGCCGCAGGGGTCGCTCATGGCGTACCAATAGGTGGCGGTGGGAATATAAGCGATAAAGGCTTTTTGAGTGGCGGACCAAAAATAAAACTTATCGCCAGTGAGTGCTAGAAAATGATCCGAGTTAGCTGATTGTTGCACCAGGCTTTCGGCGGTTAATAGGTCTTCTTCGCTCGGCAGCGGCGCTTGGTAGGGTTTTTTCTGCGTGAAAAACCATACGCTGGCGCATAAGCCTAGGACGATTAACAATAATTGTGCGCGTAAAAAACGCGATGCCTGGCCGTCTAATTCAAATTGCCACCAGAGCTCATGGCTGTACTCAACTTCTTTGTAACAGAAAAACCCCACCCAGACTGAAAAAGCGACAATAACGCCAATCAAAACCCACCAGTGGCGGTTGAGCAGATGAATATTCAGCGCGCTATCGCGGTAAAAATGGTGTTTGCTGGGAATTAACAGGGCCAGCACGGCCAATAAGGCCAGCGCCTCTTCGTAATCTATACCTTTTAGCAGGGAGGCTAGTATGCCTAAACAGAGTAAATACACGGTTATATAGTAGGCGGAGCGAATGCGTAGGCTGACGGCGCGGGCCAGAAATAACAGCACCAGGCCGACTATGCTGCCCACCATGTGGGATAACTCAATAAAGGGCAGGCCTATGATATCCATCAGTACTTCTAACCGATCATCCAGCCCGCTGGTATTGCCTGACACTAATAAAATAAGCCCGGCAATTAATAACAATAAAGAGAGAATTTTCGGGAAGCTGTAATTAACTACGGCCAAAGGTAAATGGGCGAAACGTAAAAAACGCTGCACACCGCTGCGCGACGAATACACGGTGCGCCACTCGTAGACGAATAAAAGCACCCCAGATAAACACAGCGGAATAATGTGGTACATCAGCCGGTAGGCCACCAGCGCGGCAATCAGTGGCGCTGCTTGGTCATTGTTTAATAATAACCAATAACAGCTTTCAAATACGCCGATGCCACCGGGTGTAATACCGGCTATGCCAGCTGCCAGCGCCGCTAAATAGGCGGATAAATGCAGCATATTGGGCAGATAATCGCTGGGCATTAATTGCCACAATACTGCGGCGGCACACAGAATATGCGCCACTGCCGCCGCTATAGAATAGGCTTTGAGCTGTTTAATGGTGTTCAGCCAGTCGGCGGGTAAAAATGCCGGTGACCAGTGGGTAAAACGCAGAGCGCCAAAGGCACCTAAGAGAATAAAACCTGCGGCGAGCAAACCGTATTGTGCAACGTAACTGCTGGCAAAAAATAATTGGTTATCGGCAAGGGCGATGGTTTGCGCCACACACCACAGAATGATAAAACCTAAAATAAAACTGGCGCTGTTGTGGCGTTTTAAGTGTGTAATAGCCGCGCCGGTGGCGGGGGAGGCGGGGTATAAGCGGTAGCGAGAGGAATCCCATTGGCGGGCAAGGCCTGCGGTATTTTGGCTGAAGGTTTCGCCGATAAAACCGGCCAATACTATATCCCGGTGCGCAAGCTCCGGCACCGCTCGCAGGTGCCAATAATCGCTCAACAGCGAAAACCCGTAGGAGGCGCCAGTAAACAGTGCCGCCCAGCACCATTGGCGCAATTCAGTGTGTACAAACGCTTGATATATAGCGCCGAGTTCAACCGGATGCCATTGCCAGGCGGTCAGGCCTATGACCAGGCTGCACAGCAAAACCGATAGCCCCGTCAGAAGCGTTTGTTTATTCATCGAATGCCTCAGGTGTGTAAAAAGACTAGGAGGGTTAAAACGGCTGCGCACTTTACCTTAAAAACCGCCTGCGCCCGCTAATACTTGAATGGGAACGAATTTTGGCGTTCGCCAGGGTATCAACTGAGGTTTTATTAACACGGCGACCCAATAGATTGCCCTGGCCTATTGTGTTGTCGTGCCGCTAAAACGGTTTTAGCGGGACTTGTGGCGGTTTACGGAAGTAGAAGGCTTAGCAGCTTATTGCACTACAGCCTTGCTAGCTCTGGCGGCGTTAAATTTGGCCAAGAATTCCTTATTTGCTTTTTGTACACTCGGTAATTGCTCCTCGGCTTGGATTTCTAGGTCGCCCTACCTCGGGTGAAATTCTACCTCCCCCATCCATGGCAATGTCATTGAGCTAAGGATTTTTGCCCGCTGGCGTAGCCCGGATGAAGTGAAACGCAATCTGGGTTGTCATCGAAACACCCCGGATTAGGCTGCGCTCCATCCGGGCTACAGTGTAAATTTAATTGATGTAACGACGCCGAAACGCTTAACGTAATGACATTGCCATCAATGGGTGCGTCCTGTATCCATGCAGTCGTCCGCTTTTTTGCCAAATTTGCCTAAACAGCGCATCGCCGCCTAGATTGTTCAGCGGCTCCTTAGCAATTTTTCGGCAGGATTAAAATGCAGTCGATGGGGCAGACTTCAATGCAGGTGGGTGTGTGGTAATAATCTTCGCAGCGGATGCAGGTGGCCGGGTTGATTTGATAGTGTTTACCGGCCATGGCGATGGATTCGCTGGGGCATTGGGGCACACACATATCACAATTAATACACTCGTCATTAATCCACAGATAGTCATCTGCGCCGAGGGTTTTAGGCATCGCCATGAATTTTTACCAGCATGGCGTGGGCGGCATTTATGCCGGGGGGGATTTTAAGGTTGACTACATGGCCAGAGCCGGGCGCAATGGTGATTTCCTCACCCTGTTTATTGTGCATCTGTTGCGCAGTAAAACGGTAATTGCCCGCCGGGGTGAGCAGTAATAATTGATCGTTTAGGCCAAAGCGATTTTTGACATCCACCTGAATTTCATCATCGCTAAGTTGGCTAATAATGTCACCCACCAGTTGTTGCTGTTCCCCTCGGCTGCTGCCGTGTTGATAATTTTGCAGGGAAACCGCTGTGTGGCGCTGTAAAAACCCGGCGGTATAACCACGGTTGGCAAGTCCGTCTAATTCGCTGAGTAATTCCGCATTAAAGGGGCGCCCGGCGCAGGCATCGTTTATGGCCCTGCGGTATACCTGGGCCGTGCGGGCCACATAATACGGCGATTTGGTGCGGCCCTCGATTTTGAGCGAATCAACACCTGCGGCGATAAGTTTTTCCACCTGTTCCACAGCGCGTAAATCTTTGGAATTAAATAAATAACTGCCGTGTTCGTCCTCTTCTAATGCGAATAATTCGCCGGGGTGTTCCGCCTGTTCAACAAACATACTCTTAGGTTCCGGCGTATAAGTGTGCACCGGAATTAATTCCTGCGCCTGCTCTGCCGCCGCGTGGGTTTGGTAGTTCCAGCGGCAGGCGTTGGTGCAGGCGCCCTGGTTGGCATCGCGTTTATTCACGTAGCTGGAAATTAAACAGCGGCCTGAATAAGCCATACACAAAGCGCCGTGCACAAATACCTCTAATTGCATATCCGGGCAGCGCTGTTTTATTTCGGCAATTTCGTTGATGCTTAATTCGCGCGATAAAATGACTCGCTCAATGCCGATGCTCTGCCAGAATTTCACCGCCGCCCAATTCATGGTGTTGGCCTGCACGGATAAATGCAGTGGCATCTGCGGAAAATGCTCGCGCATGAGCGCGATAATGCCTGGGTCGGAGACAATCATGGCATCGGGTTTTAAATCCACCACCGGCGCCATATCGGCAATAAAATTCTGCAATTTAGCGTTGTGCGGCGCTATGTTGGTTACTACATATAATTTTTTACCCAGGCTATGTGCGGTATTAATCCCCGTGGCTAAATTATCCAAATCAAATTCGTTATTGCGCACGCGCAGGCTAAAGCGCGGTTGCCCGGCGTACACGGCGTCGGCGCCATAGGCAAAAGCTAGCTGGAGGGCTTTAAGGCTGCCAGCGGGGGATAATAATTCGATGTTGGTCATAGATATACAGGTTGTTAAGCGGTGAGCGGCCAATAAAAAGCGGCGAATTTTACGCGCTTGCGGCCGCTCTGCCTAAGGCTTACCGCCTGCTAATAAGCGGTTAATTCCAGCTAAAACCACTAACCTTGACCCCCATCAAATAATCGCTGTAGCTGCGCTGGGCCTGGCTGTTCGCTTGGGCTGCGCCTAAACACACGTGGAGGGGCAATAAATGTTCTTCGCGGGGGTGGCAAAAGCGCGCGTGGGGGGCGCTTTGCCAATTGATTAAGCGCGCACAGCGCTCGGCGTGGCTCAAACCCTCAGCACATAAGGCGTCAAATAACCAATCATCAAAGGCTTGGCTGCGTGCTAGGGCGTCCTGGGAGGGTTGAAAAAACGCCGCCATATTATGAAACGACAGCCCCGAACCCAGTATCAACACACCCTCCTCGCGCAGGGGGGCAAGTGCGGCCCCGAGGGCAATATGGGCGGCTGGGTCCAGCCCGCGCAGTAGGGATAATTGCACCACCGGAATCGCCGCCGCCGGGTGGCTGAGCAACAGCGGCACAAAACTGCCGTGATCCCAGCCGCGCTCTACACTGGCGGCGGCGATATGGGCGCTGTGCAAACGCTCCACCCAGGCCTGCACACGTTCGGGCGCGCCTGCTGCTGGGTAGCGGTACTCATAAGACTCGGGTGGGAACCCGCTGTAATCAAAAATTAAAGGCGGTGCCTGCCCGCCAGTAAATTGCGCTGTGGGCGCCTCCCAGTGGGCGCTGATAACCAGAATAATCTCAGGCTTAGGCAGCTGCCCGAGGCTGCGTAAAAACTGCGTCAGGCTCTGGTGGGATGGATCATTTAATAGGGGCAGGGGGCCGCCGCCGTGGGGTAAATAAACTATGGGCAGCGTGGTGTGAGGAGTGGCAATCGGCGTTGGCATAGGGCTGTGCTCACGGGGAAATTGGAAGGGGGTAGCGGCCAGTATCGGCTTTTTTCGCAGTAAATAAAGGCTATTTTTCGCCACCGCCAAGGGTTTTGCTGGCCTGCCCATTGATTTAGAATGCGCAGGCTTCACAGCTTTGGCCTGCTTCTGGCTAGCCGCCACTGTCTCACCCGTTTCTGCGTCCTCATCCCTTCGGCGTCGCACCTATTCCCGTTTTTAAGGTAAACATTATGGACCTCATTAAGTTTTTTCAATCGGGCGGTTTTTTTATGTACCCGATTTTATTGGTCATGACACTCGGAATTGCCATTGCCATAGAGCGCTTTATTTATTTAGCCATGACCCAGCGCGCCACAGAAGCCCTCTGGAAGCGTTTATTACCCATGTTAAAAGCGCGCGATGTTGAGCGTGCGCATCAATTAATTGAAAGTCAAAAAACACCCTTAGCGCGGGTATTTAATTACGGATTTGCGCGCCTGTTAAATAAAGCCAAACGCGAAACTGTGGAAGCGGCGATGGAAGAGGGCGTAATGGAAGTAACGCCGTTAATGCAAGAGCGCACCCATTATTTGGCCACCTTGGCCAATATAGCCACACTGCTCGGCCTGCTCGGCACTATTATCGGTTTGATTGACGCCTTTACGGCGGTGTCCACGGCAGACCCTGCGCAAAAAGCCGAATTATTATCCGCCAGTATCGCCGTCGCCATGAATACCACTGCTTTTGGCTTGGTGGCGGCAATTCCACTTTTGTTGATGCATTCATTTCTCGCCACTAAAACAGCCAAATTAATTGATAACGTTGAAATGGCCACGGTTAAATGCCTTAACCTCACCATGGAATAAACCGGATGTTAAAGTTTTCCCGCAAAAATCGCTTGGAGCAAGTGGCGGATATAGATGTAACCACTTTCATGAATTTGATGGTTATTTTGGTGCCGTTTTTATTGGTCACGGCGGTGTTTTCACGCATGACCGTGTTGCAATTACAGCTGCCGAGTAAAGATGCCGAAAGTGGCGCGGCCGCCCCGCTGGATATTCAATTACAACTGGAATTAACCCAGCAAGAATGGATTTTGCGCTCCAACGATACCGACGAAATTACCCGCCTGAACGCGCCGCAGAATTACCAAGAGTGGCGGCGTTTTGAAGAGGCGCTGGTGGAAATTAAAAGCCGCTTCCCCGAGGAAAAAGCCATTACCTTATTTTTCGACCGCCAGGTGCCCTATAAAAGTATGTTGGAAGTGATGGACCATGTGCGGCAGACGCAAATTGTTACCGGTGCCCAGGCCCAGTGGGTGGAATTGTTCCCGGAAATTGCCCTCGGCCGCCATGAGCCTGCCGCACCGGCCGCTGAGACCGCACCAACGACTGAGGCTGTGCCAGAGGCCGCACCGCAAGCCCCCGCAGCGGAGACCCAGCCATGAGCCAATCGCGCCGCGCGCGCCGCATGGAGCGGCACCATCAATTAACCAAGGGGCCGGGGCTCAACCTCGTCTCGCTGATGGATATTTTTACCATCCTGGTGTTTTTCCTCCTGGTGAATTCTGCCGGCCCGCAAAACCTGCCCAGCCTTAAAGACCTGCGCATGCCCTCGGTGGTGAGCCTCAACCCCCCGGCGGAAACCCTGGTACTGGCCGTTACCAAAGAACGTGTACTGTTGCAGGGCGAAGCCCTTGGCAGCTGGCAGCAGTGGGAGGCCGACGGCCCCCGTCTATTGCAGGCGCTAGAGCAAGCGCTGCAGCAGAACGCTAGCAAAACCGCCGCTCCAGAGCAGGGCCGCGCCATCACCCTGATGGCCGATGAAACCGTACCCTATGCCATCATTGAAAAACTTATCGACCTCTGCAAAGAACAGGACTATCGGCAAATTGCCTTCGCGGCTAATTTAAAAGCGCCCCCGCAAGGACAACCCTAATGGCCGACACCGCAACCCTCGCGCTGCACCGCTACGCCCTGGATTGGCAGCCGAATAACAACAACGACCGCAATTTTTACCTCGTTGCTGGGCTGTGTTTGGGCCTGAGCCTGCTGCTGAGTATTGTGATTGCCAATACCCAGGTGCCGCCAGCACCCGTGCACACTCAAGCACCGGTGGCGCCGCGCATTGTTAATTACCTGGCCAACCGGCCTAAACCGGTCATCGACATACCGCCGCCCAAACCCCTACCCAAGCCCATAGTGGCCCCGGCCAAACCCAAGCCGCGCACGGAGCCTGCCCCTGCGCCTGTAGCGCAGCCGCCTGCACCGGTCGAGGCTGCCCCCACCGCCAGTTTAGGCCGCAACCGCCCGGCGGCCACCACCACAGATCCGAACAAAGCCTCCGCCCGCGCCAAGGCGCAAAGCGCAGGTTTATTGGCTCTGGGTAATCAGGTGGCTAGCGTGCTCGATACAGCCCCCAGCACTCAGGCGCTGGCGCAAACCGCTAGCAGCCAAACTGCCCAAGCCGCCCCTACCAGTAATGTCACTGATCACCTGGGCAGCAACCGCAAGCTCACCCTCGACGCCAACGCCGCGCCTGCCACCACCACTCGTGCGCTGGACCAACAGGCCGTGCAGGCCTCCGCCCAGCAGCTCAAACAATCCCTCAACAGCGCCGCCGCAGGCCCCGCCACCTCCGGCACAGGCCGCAGCGACAAAGACATAGCCGGTGTATTTGCGCAAAACCAACCGGGCCTTAACAGCCTCTTCGAGCGCGCCCGTAGGCAGATACCGGGCCTGGCGGGTAAATTAGTGCTGGAGTTGAACATAGCCGCCGACGGCAGCGTAAGCGCGGTAAAAGTGCTTGCCAGTGAACTGAATAACCCGGAGCTGGAAGGCAAAATTATTAGCCGCGTGAAATTATTTAAATTCGCGGCGGGTAAGGCGCAAAGCGGGGTGAAATATGCGATGGAATTTGTGCCGGGTTAATAGCGCAGGCGGGCGGTATTAATGCGCCACTAAGAGTAGTGGTCGCAATTAGCGTGATTCGCTTGAGTCAGTGGTTAACCTTTACGGCAGCTTATTATCGCTTAGCCCTTTGGCTGCTCACTAGATAAGGTGAATGTAAACATTCGCGCACCGCCCTATGAAGTAATTTTTAAAATGCTACTTTAATTGCGAAGCCATAGGAGCGTTCATTTAAAAAATTAGCGGCAAAATTGCCACTCCATTTATGGGAAAAATAAACAACTCAATCTACAGCCATTGGTACCCGGTCCATAGTGTGCGGCCTCTTAAAGAATTGGTAAGCGGCATGCCCCAGCGTGTGCCTAACCGAGCGGCAGCATTGTTATTGTTTTAGGTGCCCCCTATAATAAAACCGCTGTCTCGAATCACCCCATAAGGAATTGTTATGTCTATTGCCCCCTCTCATATAGCGGATATCAACGGCTATATTTATTTCTCCCCCAAAACCACTGGCCAAGTTGGCAAAGCCATTAAAATCCACACCCAATTGTTGCTGGATTTTATGTTGTCGGTTGATCTAAAAACCGCGTCCGGCCAGGCCGTCGTACAGGATATAGAAAGCTTACGCGCACTGGCCAATACATCCGTAGTCAACATACCGCCCCCGATGGGCGGCCGCCGTGATAGTGCGCGGCATACCGCACAAATGAGTAATGTGCATAAAAAAGTAAACGCCCTTGCCCAACATGTTGATCTAAAACGCGAACGCCCATTTATAACCAACAATGTGAGGGTTTTTTATTACATTAATCAGAAAGAGGGCGATCAACACCCCACGGTTTATATTAATGAGCTGCAAATTCGCGCGAGGGATTTTACTCTAGGTGGATTTTATGAGGAGCAAAGAGGGGCATGGTCCAGTGAGCTGAAAAAAGTTGAACCGCAAAGCCTTCAAAATAAAACTATCTGTGTCAATGCTGCAATAGGCGGCGTCCCGAAAGCCTACTCTCTAGCCAAAGAGTTAACAAAGGTTAAAAATCCAACCTTATTTTTTGTAGATGAAGAATCAAGTGAATGCTTCGCGACTTATCACGCTCGCAAGCTCAACGAATCGGCCAAAAAACTGGTTGATAAGCTTGCGCAAACCATACAAAAAAGTGCCACCAATACGGCCCAGTGGTATGTAGAAGGTGAAGGAGCCATTGTATTAACCCATGCCCTGGAGAAGGTGGGCGCACAATTAGCCTCCCACAAGGTTACACTTGTAAACGCCAAGGGAAATATCCCCAAGCTCGTCCAAATGTTAGAAGCTAAAAAAGTAGAATTAATCGGCAATTTTATGCAATTGGATGGCAACCTGCCTTCCTATGCTGGCGCCATAGTCTCGCTTGCCAGCCATGGCAATCAACTGCTCGATAAAATCAGAGCCCTACCGCCAAGCAGTTCAGCTAAAGCACATAATTCGCTGCGTCACTACATGCGCAACGGCATGGTGGATTATTTGGGGCGCATTGTGGCCACGCCGGAATTACAGATGGTAAATAACCTGCCCAGCCAAGCAAGACAAAGCAAACAAACCTTTCTAGAAATTAGCCAGCGAGGCAGGGTGTAAGCATATTATGAATTACTTACCCGGCACAGAAGGCCCGCTAATTAACGAGGGCGATTTTGTAAGTTTTAAGTTTAAGCGCAGCGAGCTATCACTGAGATTGCCTCGAATACCCTTCGACCACGATATATTTGACATAGTCTGTAACCAACATGATTGGTCAAATGAGGACCCTCGGCAGTGGGAAGACTTCGATTCAGGCTTTAGCCGTGAGTTGGTGAAGCAGTCTTGGAAATACCGCCATATTGCCAATCGTGAATTTGTCGCAATGTGTCATTTAGATATTGGCGTACTAACCCGAAACGATCTCAACAACGATGACCCAGTAACCCTGAGCTCAAATCGCTTTAGGCAATACGCACTGGAGGAGAATATTAGATATTTTGATGCGGACGTTGTACGGCTAGAGGACTCCCCCAAACCTGAAAATGACTTCTATTTGGAAGTAATTGAGACGCCCACAAAAAGGGGTATTCGGTTTTTATCCGTGGCAAATGACGATCAGCTCCACCACCCCAAAATTATGGCGATATTGGTGCTGGATAGGAACTTATTGTTAAGAATTGAATTTGAAGTCTTCCCCTATAATTACACCGACAGCATTAATCCTTTTAACGATGAACAAATAAGAAAATTCAAGATGGACTTGTTTGAGGAAATAATGAGCCATCTGGTTATAAAGTTCGACGACGAATTACTTGCTGAAATAACCCGGCAAAATAGTTAAGCCTATTCCTCTGTGTAACGCCATGCCCGTTTGGGATTCCGGCGGATTCAAGCCGCAATTACCGTTTCTGGTGAGCCCGTCGAACTGCCGTTTGGTGGGCTCAGAGTGAACGTAATGTCATTAGGTCAAAGATTAGTTGCATAGAAAATTGCCGTAGGCGCGCACCATGTGGGTGCCCGAATGTGTGCCGAAATAAAGATTTAGAAAGGGCGGAATTTACGACTTCCCTAATCTTAATGGCATTGCAGCTGAACGGAGTGCATAAATTAATGACATTTATGGGAGGCTTCTTTAACCAGCTTTTTACACAATTGCTAGGCTCTGGCGGCCCACAGGGTTCTATAGGTTTATTTATTCCTTAGTGAGCCTTAGAAAACGCCATTAACACCAGCATTATGCGTTTTAATTTTTTTCGCCAAAGACCCGCCAATAAATTGAGAGGCCCCCTCAGGAATAAACGAATTATACAGCTCCAAAAAATTGCCTTTGCCCGCACTGTCAATTGAGCGGTAAACCTCTTTGGCGCTGAACGGCTTGGCTTTTGAAATGCGCGTTAAATCTGTCCTATTGCTCGCGCACCCATGACGCGGCGGTAATGTTGTCAGCCTGGCCTATAATGCGTACATCACTCACTTGCCAATGAGAGCGCTATGCGTAAACAATTATCGGCCATTATCACCCTCGCGGCCCTCACCGCCTGCAGTCAGCAACCCAGCCAGCTAGAAAAACCCCAAGCGCCGGAGGTGAATCAGCAAGGGTTGGATTTTTAGTTGCGATTCAAGCGCGCAACTATGCTAAGTCTGCCGAGTTTTGTGGCCAGCAAGCACCAGCCATTAAACAAGCCTACACAACCTTCCTCAATAATTATCGGCAGGGGACATCAACCGCCCTCCAAAAAATTGGCCCACAAGCAGGCTTAAACCTCGCGCCCGATGAAAAGGACGCGGCCACCTTTTTGGCTCTGCAGGATTTGCAAGGCGAGGATATGCTCAAATCGATTAAAACAAACCCTACACAGGGCTGCGCGAAAATTATGAGTATTTTTACCAGCATGAGCACATCTGCCGCCGAGCAACAGATGTTATCTCACTACGCGGAATATACCGCCAAACGCAAAGCCTATTGCAGCAAACAACCCACACCGGCTAATTGCCCATAACCTATTATTCGCCCGACGACACAATAGACCGTCCTGAACGATTGTATCGCCGGGTGAATAATAGTTGCTCTGTGTGGGGCGCCTTATCTAAAGGCACACTAGTGCAGCCGGTTAAGAGCACACATTTACTACATACCTCGCACAACCATTTTAGGCTTTGTGATAGTCTCCTGGCATGATAAAAATATTTCTTTGCTTGTCAGGAGTGCCCTTGAATATTAACTATTTAAAACGCTATCAGTGGTGGTGCATGGCGCTGGCGGCTCTGTTTATGGCGCTTGTAACGGCCAGCGCAGGCCTTGGGTTCAAAAACTTCACGCTCGCCGATTCAGCCGCGAATACTCGCTCAGTTAATATGCCGTTTCTCGTGCAGGGTAGCGGCCCCGCCCACTATGTTTTGCGCGGTGAGCTGGTGTTGGATTGGTTCTCGCCACGGGTATTAGATCTGGTGCCGGATGATAAATTGCTGCAGCTCTCGGTGAACGGCACAGCCATCGATCTGTCCGCTTACTCTGAGGAACGGCTTAAAGACGTTAATCGCGGCGTTACCCTGGATCTGAGTAAATTTGTGCACACAGGCACAAATAATATTGAGATTCAGTTTGAAGATTTCAGTGGCCAGATGGGCATGAATCTGCGGCGCAGCCCCCTGGATGGGCGCACGTTGTTTTTGGCTCTGGCATGGACAACACTTTTATTCAGCCTAATTGCTGCCACCTCGCAACAAATAGGCCTGCGCACCGATCGCGTTTTATTGTATGCGTTGATTGTGGCTGGTGGCCTAATCAAGGTTTGCTACATATATACCTATAATCCCGTCGATCACATATTTAGCGACCCGGAGCGGCATTGGGTGCAGGGCATAGAAGTGCTGCGGCGGGATTTAATGGCGTTTACCGATCCCATCGGCTATCAAATATACGTGGGTTTATTGGCTAAATTCACTTTAAAAATGCCAGAGCTGGTCGCCTATTGCACCTCCTTGCTTGCCCTATTAACCCCCTGGTTGTGGTATCGCTTTTTGCGTGAAGTACAACCGAATAAAAACCTTGCACTGGCGGGCTGGGCATTTTTAAGTTTGATGCCGTCCTGGACAAGTATTTACGCTTATTTTATGCAGGAAACACTGCTGCTGCCATTGCTCGGTGCGGCACTTTGGGCCACCTGGCGCTGCCGTCGCAAACGCGATGCTGCAAGTTTCGGCATTATGATTTTTCTCTGGATTGCTGCAGGCCTCACACGCGGTATTGCTATTCCTATGGCCGCAGTGGCCTGCACATGGGTGTGGTTAGAGCAGGATAAAAAATTCAGTAAAGCGTTTTACTCAATTTTAATTTTCTTATTTGTTTTAGGCCCCTTAACGTTTCGATCTTATTATATGGTGCGACATTTTGCGCCCCACGGCATGGGGCACATGAATGTCATTTATGCGCAATCGGGTAAAAAAGTCATTGAGGTAGACGTGAAAGACGTCGGCCGCTGGGGCTTCGGCTCACCCTCAACCGGCGCCAAACCCTTCGCGCCATTTAGCGATTGGTCCACGCAACGAACGGGCACAGTAGAAGTTAAGGTAGACCTCACCAAAGGCTATGCCGACTGGAAAACCGCCTTGAACGATATACACATGAGCCGCTCAGACTACGCCTGGATTCTCAAAGAAAACCTAATTTTTCTGTTTTTCGCCGACTCCTGGCCCGACACCCGAGCAGGCCGTTTAGTTGATGATTTGCAGTCAATAATGCGTTGGTTATGGGCACCGCTTTTTGTGGTTGTAATTGTGCTGCTGGCAATAAATGGCCGTAAACTGCGCGGCCAATGGTTATTGCCAAGTATTATTGCGGCTTGGTTTATTGTGCAAGGCGTGATTCCAATTGCCATTAATGAAGGGCGCTACCGCAAACCGATTGAGGGTTTATTGGTGGCGCAATTGGTGGTGTTGGCGAATATGCGCCGGGCGGAGCGTAAGCGAATAATTGCTTAGGTGCTGAATATTCAACCCACATTTTTACACTCGGGGGTTATTAAGCGCTTAGTCTTAAAAACCCCCTGAGCAATGCAGCCGCAGCTTAATGCTCTGGTGATAAAACACAAACCACTTGGGCGGAAACTCGCACTTTTTACCGCTATAAACGAGGGAGCGCTCACCATTAGTCGGTAGCTAAGGGTTGGTTGCCCATGGTTCTGCAGTACTACGGAAAATAAATAACAGCTCTATTTCCTGTAAACACTAACCGGACACCCACTCAAGAATTTGAACAAACCAAAATACAACTGTAGCCATGTTAAGGCGCGAGGCTAAAGACCCGCACAACGAATGCTAACGTGGGTGTCTCATTTGTGTTTTCATAAGTGCCAAATTCCACATTACTGCGCGGCCAACTATTTCTGATTACCAATAAACACCCCTCTTACCTCGCGAGATACACCAATTTTCATTTTTAAATTCGATATGTAATTGAAAATAGATAGCGCACCGCTTCAATCCATAGACTTGGATACCTAGGCAGTGCGGCAAGGCTGTCTTGGGTTCTCACTTTCCGTTCTCTTAAAGTGGGTGTCCAGTTTGTTGGTTTGTTGTTTTTGCAGTTCTCTAAAGTAGGCGTCTCGTTTGTTTCGCCACATCAAACACTCCGGTGCATTGAATACTGCGTACCAAGGTGTGCCCTACAGTCCGTGTGGGTTACGCGTTACAGTTGATCCACATTACGAGGTGAAACTGTTGGCTCCCAGATGAAGATTTCATAGCGAATGGAAACAGATTGTGGGCTGCCTTTGATATGCTTGGTACATGTCGGGTCCAGGCAAGCAGAGATGGAAATAGTCTCAGTATAAACGCCAGATCCCAGTGCTTGCGGAGGCACAGCCAGTAGTTTAATAATGCCAACGTCCTCTATTAAAGAGGATTCTGTAAAAAGCAGCAATTTTGAATTGGAGGAATTTACAATTAAGTAATAGGGGCGATTTTCCGGCTGAGAAATGGAACCTAAGATAGTTACGCTTTCGACGTCCGGTGTTTGGTTAATTCCGCTAGAGAAATGCGCCACATTAGATTCCAGCGTTAATGTTGTATTGTTGTAATTGCCAGAATTTCCATTGTCTTTGCCGCCCTTGCCGCAACCGGTCAAAAACATAATCAAAAATAATAACTTTGTTGAAAATCGTATGATTGTCATATAGGGTAATCAGCTCAATAATTATTTAAACTCATCTTAAGAATATACAGCCCAGGAACCCGTACGCTGAATTCGTGAGGCGGATTCGGAGCGAGGCGACCATCCACTATTTCGCGACTCTGATCTCGCCGTTCTAATTAAGACTTCTCGGTTGGAAGACCCGTGGTGGGTTGCTTCGTAAGCCCATCTTGCAGGTTATTCAACTTGCGTGTTGTATCGTTAGTCTTTCAGAATTAAAAATTTGTATCGCCGCAACCTATCAATCGTAAATTACAACGGTCTTGGGGTCGAGGAAAATCCCTTCTTTTGGCCGAGTGGAGACCTAAAATGTGCTCCTGCAATTTAGGCATTCGCGCCATCCATGGTGCTTGTGCGATTTTGGGCGGGATGCCCAATTGAGGAGTGGAGGGCCATGGACAAAACGGCAGGAGCAGTTTTTGGATTGCGCAGCAGGCCAGCAGGTATTGGTCACCTGGATGAGTCCAATCATCGCCCTTCGCGACGACCGCCAATATCGTGCCGGAGGGAGGCCTAAAAATACTCCGGCATTTTCGGTATTTTCGGCCGCCAGGGATTTTTGTGTAGCAAAAATCAAAAGTAGGGCGCCCTTTTGATGGGCAGGGCGCCAGAATGGCGCGGGCGTATGGATGCGCACGACTGCATGGATGCAGAACGACACCGGAAGCCAAAGCCGAGGAGTGACCTGTTGGTCACTTTTCTTTAGGCACGTAAAGAAAAGTGACTTGCCGGAGGTGCGTTGTTTTGGTTTAAGAATAATTTTGGTTTTAGATAATGTATGCATTCCCATGCGGAGCGCGGGAACAAGTAAGTGCTGGGTTTTGCTACGCTCCCCACGGCTTGCTTGCTCGTTATTCAATAATTTATGTTGACTTGCAGTTTTGTTTTCATGAAAATTTTAACGCGAAATCAATTTAATTAAAAGCCGAATAGCCATAAGGAGCCAACAATGAGTAAATTTAGTTGTTCTAAACTAGCAGCAGTCTTAATCGGTATTCATGTAAATTTTTCAGAAGCAAATGAAGTTCAAAGCACTATTGTTGAAAATAGTTGCGCCATTTGTCCTGCTGATAGCAATGCACAACCTTCTTCAGGTTTCATGACAGAAGCAAAAAGCTTTTCAATAAGTTCAGAACCCACTCCATTTAAAAAAGAAAATGGTTTATATCCGGAGTTTTCTAAAAAAGGCGACTTTGGCTTGGGTAAAGGCAATTTGCAGCTAGCACCCGCCTGCGTAGAAGTCTGCATTATTTATACAGATGGAAGAAGGGGTAGGTGCTACTATCGCTGTGCCTTCGGCTATAGCGGGTAAAGCTTTTCGCCCCATACTCTGCATGGACAGGGGCCTCATCTCGAATCCGCGCCTTCTTCAAACTGGTATTCGCGGTTAATTAGCAATAGTGTTTTTGATATTGTTATGGCTCGCGATGTTCCTCCAATCTCGTGCCGGAGGTGGGGTATTTTGTGCAGTACAAATTAAAAAGCAGGGCCCCTTTCTTTTGGTTACTTTTCTTCTCGTTCCCACGCTCTGCGTGGGAATAAAACCCTCTCAGGCTTCAGAATTATCTTTGCATCAAACTTCTCAGCATGAGCAGAAATAAGGCTGGCAGAACCTGGTTTTACCAGGTTGATAGGGTGGGTTGTCCTCGTCGTTGTATTAAAAGTCAAAATTTCAAGGTCTCTGCCCCCTTGATTCGATCTTAAAAACCCTCTGAGCAATGCAGCCGCTGCTTAATGCTCTGGTGAGAAAACACAAGCCACTTGGGCGGAAACTCGCACTTTTTACCGCTATAAACGAGGGAATACTCAGTATTAGTCGGTAGCTAAGGGTTGGTTGCCCATGGTTCTGCAGTACTACGAAAAATAAATAACAGCTCTACTTCTTGTAGTTTGTTGCCATCTTTGTGAAGCAGCCCGTCTTCCGCATCTGGCAGTACATCTCGCTCGCGGCACTAACGGAAGGTTGTTTGGGCTGTTATTAAATGGCTTGCTAATTTTCCCATCGTTTATAAAACAGAGCACAAAAGATAGTGGCGAATAGCAGGATCAAAAATGACCTGCAACTTCAGCGGGAAAATTCTCCTTATTAAAACGGCTTTTAGTGCCGCGTTATTAAATGGGCCATTTAACTATCGGCCCATCTGGTGCGTTAAAAGATGTAAAGCTCTTTAAATATTCCTTTAACAGCCTTACGCAGATCATCTTTTTGCGCTTGATTCCAGCCCAATTCCTCCACATAAAGCCTGTTTAATCTCCTTCCTATAAAAGGCGTTACGTCGATAGACCTGAGTGGCATGTGTGTCAGTTCAATATCAGTCAAATAAGGCAAATCTGCCAAAGTTACCTGTTCGGCGCTGCAATTATCTACCTTAAGTGCTTCTAGATTCGGCAGGCCTGGATCCAGATGCGCTACCCCGTCTATGCAATTGCTGATGGTTAAACGGCGGACAGATTCCTCGGGATAAAAAATAGGTATACCTGCGGTGGAAGCGTGTAGCGCAAACTGCACATAGTGGTTTGGCAGGGTAATCTTTTTTAAACCTACTGAATTGTCAATATCGAGGGATTCAAGGCGTGTAAGGCTTGAAATATCAAGATCTTGGTCAAACAACACATTGCTCAAATTCAGAGTAACCAATGGTGCTGGCAGCTCGAGAGGTATTGCCACCGCTTTGGCCGCTGTGTTCGTTAAACTCATACTAGTCAATTGTGAATTAGCTGGAATTGACAGTAATTCAAAAGGTGTAGATAAGGTAAGGCTCTTAAGGTTTGCTGGCACCTGCAATTGTTTGATGTCCTGTGAATTAACCTCTACCTCTTCTAAATTCGCAGCGCTGCTAAGATTGAGGATACCGGTATCATATGTTTGAGATAACATTGCGGCAGTAGGCTTTTTATCGTTTAAAACCAAACGGGCTAAGTGAGAGTGTTCAGGGACTTCAAACGACGTAACTATGCTGCTCAATTTAAGGACGGCAAGATTTTCCCCCAATCGCACGTCATGGGCATCATTAGATTGTATTTCTGCAAAAGTTAAATTGGTGGCGGCGCTAAGGTCTAGAATACCGCTGCCGATAATTTCTACATTAAGATTGCTCAGTTGTGGTGCCCCTGTAATAGTGCGCACATTAACCTGGCCATAGGCTGAGGTTAGGTTTTTGTTGTCAGGTAAGTCCAGCAGCCCGTTGGTCCCGGTGTCGATTATTTTGAGTTTAACATTGGGATCCAGGCGAACATCCCGTTGCAGCAATCGTGCTTGCTGGTTATTTAAACCCACATAACGGCTGCCATATTCCGCGTAAGTTCTCTCTGTGTAGACGTCATGATATCGGGTAGCTTCATAACCCAGATAAATCTCCTCAAGATTTTTAAGTCCGCGTAAGTCTACCTGGGTTATTCCCGTGGCACCGATATTAAGCGATTTTAATTGACTATTTTTGCTGAGATCCAATTCCGATATAAACGCTTCATACACATCTAAACGCTCCAGTTGGGTAAGTGCACTCACATCGATTTTCGAATAAAAATTACCGGCGATATCCAACTGCTTAAGTGCAGTAAAATATTTAATTTCACTCGTATCCTGGATGTTGTTGTCATCTGTAGGGCCGCTAGCTCTACTTTTACCAACGCGGCCACAGCGAAGAGCGGTTACATCGCCCACTGTTTTCCAGCCGTTGGTCAGTTCAGCTTCGTAAATACACCGTTGCAGGCCCACATCCCTGAGTTTTAAGCTGCTAAGGGCGGTTTTATTATCCACAACGCTGGGTTTATTGGGGGTGTCAGTACCTGAGCAACCCAAGAGCCAAGCGGCGCTGGCAAAAAGAGGAATAAATGCGGTGAGTGTGCGGCTTTGCATACTGGATTCCATTTGAGTAGTTATGGTGGAGATTGTGCGGGCGACGCGCTTTGTTTAACTTGCGCGAACGCCTAGGCTGTGCGAGATCACTTGCATCAATCAGGACACCTGTATAGGCAACCCCCTCCACAAATGTTTTGTGTACTTTAAATAAACTTGGCTCGGTTCACATTTTGGGGTCAGAATTACCGAGTCGCTCACCCTATGAAGCTAGTAAAAACAAATCCTATTCTCGCTCTCACGCTCTGCTTGGGAATACAAATGATCTACTATTTTAGAACTATCTTTGCCTTAAACTCCGCGCCATGTGTAGAAATGAGGCAGTCAGCGCCTGGGTTGATGGGGTGGTCGTTCTTGTGTCGGAAGTTTATTTTTTATCTTATTCGGAATATAATTGCTCTGTCTTATTGCTGGATTTTGAATGCAAGCCGTTGCAGGCTTTCGTTTCTATGTTTTTGACGAGTATAAAAAAGTTTTGAGTGGGATATACCAAATTTTTCATTTCCCATGCGTTGCTGTTGACCTAATAATTTACTGAGAAATTTTTATGAGAAAAATACTATTACTTGTCTCTCTCATTTCGGTGCAGAATGTTTGTATTGCAACTGAAGTATTGCGCGCAAAAGTTACTAAATTGGACTTGGCAAGGGATTACGGCAGTTACGTCTTCATTAAGCTGGATGCAACCCAAGCGAATAAGCCGACATGTCATCAAAACGGAGGCTGGAACTATACCAGCCCAATAGTGACAGAGATGGATAAGGCTATGTTTTCAATTCTGTTGGCTGCATATATGTCGGGTAAGAGCATATCTATTTATGGTTCTGGTGTGTGCTCACAGTTCCCTTACATCGAAACTGCTGGTCGAGTACGATTAGAAGAGACTGAATGATTTGCCAGGAAATACTTGGCCAAAACAATTTTTCAAGACAAACTGATCCTTATCGACTAGACCGGACACCCACCCCAACACTTGGTTCTCTAAAGTGGCTGTCCCGTTTGTTGCCATTCGGTGTAAAACCGGAACCAAACACCTATCGGAGCGGTCGGCCACCTTCTCGTCACATTCATTACTAAATCAGGGGAAGAGAAATGCGCAAAGCGTATCCGTGGAAACCGCCAGCATTTGCCTTTATCTTGGCTTTTTTGTCTGTTATGTTTACCCAGGCACAGGCCACTGAACTTCGTTATAAGGCGGTAGCGTTTGATTATTTTGTGATTTTTGACCCTAATTCCGTTGTTGCTGAAGTTGAGAAAATTTTTCCGGGTAAAGGCCCGGATTTTGTTAAGGCTTGGCGAGCCAAACAATTTGAATATGGATTTTTGCGCTCCATCACAAAAAAACACGAGGATTTTTTTAAGGTTACGGAAGCTGCATTACTTTACACTATGGAGAATATGAAATTGGAAGCTACTGAGGCGCAGAAAACCAAACTGCTTAATGCTTATCTCTCGCTAAAACCTTGGCCTGATGCAGTAGAAGGCCTCAAGAAGTTGAGAGCCTCCGGCCTAAAAATTATTACAATCGCTAATTTTAGCAAGACGATGCTTAAATCCAACGCCGATAATGCGGGTATTACAGCACTATTTGATGAATTGCTGAGCACTGAAGTCAACAACACTTATAAACCTGACGCCGAAGCCTATGCCCTTGGTGTGCAACATCTTGGGCTGAAAAAGGAAGAAATAGTTTTCGCCGCTTTTGGTGGTTGGGACGCTTATGGAGCCAAGAATTTTGGCTATCCGACATTTTGGGTGAATCGTTTTAACCTGCCTGTAGAGAAGCTAGGCATCCAGGCAGATGGAACCGCTAATAACTTTCAAGGCTTGTTAGATTTTGTATTGAGTAAACAAAAATGATAGAACCGCATCTTAAATTGGCGCTTAAAGCCAACTATAAGGCGCGGGTTACAACACGCCATACACTGCTTTCTTGTTACTTGGTGGTCGAATTTATGGATTCAAGAACTTCTTCGACTTCGGCTTCAAATATCTTTGCATTGTGTAATAACGTTGCATTTAGTGAGTCACCTTCGTTTTTAAGGTCTACAGTAGAGTATGCACCATTGCCAGCAAGATAAAAATCAGTAAGTTTAATGGGCTCAGATCCAATCGGTAAGCAATAAGGGCAGTCGGGATGCTGGGCTTTTCTATGTTTCATCCTTTCATATGTTTCTTTTAGTGAGCTTATAAAATTTGCATGGCTAAATACTTCTAAACTTTGCCGATAAATAGTTTCCATGGCATTGGCTATTCCCACCTGCTTAATGAGCTGAGGTGCATTTTTAATCATGGCATCTGCTCTCAAGCGCAATTTCGCCTCAACTAAGTATTCTGCTCGATTGTATGCAGCACCCAAAAACTCCACATCACCGGCAGCACGTTCCGCTCGCACGCATAGATACTTCAGATTCGGCGCTATGGATGAAATACTGTTTTGATTAAAAAGGTCTCTAACGACCGTCAAAATCGACTTTTGTGATTGCGCATCATTAATCGGGGTAAGTGCAACATGAGCAGCTTCAGCTCTTAAAAATTTGTTATCTTTCATTTTCGCCTCAGAGGCGTGAAGGCACTGAACTCTAGCGCCACCGACTGTGACGGGCTTGCAATTGTTTAGAGCAATAAAAGGAACCATCATTGCATTATGACGGGCCGATTCAATAGACCTGAGCAAGGGGCGACGTTCGATCGCCCACTGAGTCTGTAATGCATATGAGAAATAATCTTTCCAATTATTGTTATTACCTAGTGTGGGGGCAAGTCTGGCTTTGCTCATCTGGTATTCCTCAATTTTAATAATATTCGATTAATGTTGTTCGCAGGCCAATCCCTTCTTTTGGTTGCTTTTCTTGTGTGCGCAATGAAGAATGATTCACCATAAATGCGGCGTTTACTTCCCAGCATGCACATCTCGCCGTTACGATATTTTAAAACATCGGTGTTTTGAAATAATTTTGCGCTGGATTCGGGTTGGAAATGTTGGGCATTACTGCCCAGCCTACATTTAGTCCAATCTACGTGCTTATTCTAGCGGGTCCAATAACTCCACACCCTGTTGTACATACCGCTCTAAACCATTGGCGCGCATAACGGTTTCTAAGTCGGTTGCCTGGGCGTTTAAAATCCGTCCATCCAGAGACATTAAACGAGCCCATTCTTTATCTTCGCCGCAGCCTGATTCAGCCGCACAATAATAAGCCAAATAAAAAAACGCCTGCTGTTTGTTGTTAGTTAAACAGGCCCAGCCTGATAAATAAAATGGCAGCCGGTCAGTTCTTTTAAGCCTCGGCTGATTGGGCGCTTTCTCTGGGGCAAGCGCTGTTTTAGCGTTGTTAAGTGTTAAGCGCTGGCGCACTACTTGGGTTGACTCTGCTTTATTTAACCGAGTGTGCGCGTGTAATTGTGCCGAACCGCAATCGAGTTGTTTCGACCGGTCAAGGGCGGCGGCAGGCTTACCGGCCCAGGCGCAGCCGCTGGAGATCATCAATAATAATAGGGTGCAAACTAGTCTGTTCATTTTGGTTTAAGCTCAATCACATATTGGTTAAATTTCTTGCGTGCATCCGCAATACTAAAATTCGACTGCGCGGCGCCGGGCAAAGAAGTCCATTCAGAACGCAAATAACCTATAGCATCTTCAATATTGCCAGCCTCTACGGATTTGAGTGCCTTGCGGGTTTTTAATTTGTGGCGGGCAATTATATCCTGGGATGCTGGAGTAAAATCACTCACCAGCCCTTGATCCACTGCCTCCTTCCAGGTGCGGTAGAGTATTTGGTAGGCGCCAGCGGCGGTTGATGTGCGCCCCCAGGCCGTCATGGCTTTATTCGGGTGTTTGCTGGTATCGGTAAATGTGCTGCCGCCGTACAAAATATAATACACGCTGTCATCATCCCGCTTATGCTCGGCAAAACGGATTAATTTTAAAAATGCTTTGGTATTGACGTCTGCACTTGCCATGGTTTGCTCCTGATTTGAATGTTGGGGTGAGCGTGGTTTTATTGGCTATCGTGCCTGCCCCGTATAAACGAATTGTTGGATTTGCGTAGGTCGGAAAAGCGCAGCGCCTTCCGACGTGAACACACTCCGCACCGCCGCGATATGGAATCTTGCACCGTGGTGGCGGATAGATGTCGGAAGGCGCCTTCGGCTTTTCCGACCTACCCAAATATTAGCGTAATGCCCGCGACAAGTGACGACCAAATAAATCCAACTTACGCAGTACGATTTAATCCGGGTTACGCGTTAAAATTTAATTCAGGTTGCGTGTCATAGAAATTCAGCGAGTGCGCGAAGGCGCCATTGGTTATTCTCCTTTTCAAAAAAAAGCGCTGCTCCGAAAATAAGCTCATTGGATCCATCTTCCGGGGTGGAAATTAGACCAAAATACGCTTGCGAGCGTTCCTTGTTGGTAAGGCAAACTTGCGCTATATCGTGCTTCGCATTGCGATCAAGAGAAAAAACCTGATAGTAAAGCTTCGCGATTTGTGCTGCTTTACTATTGACGAATTTATTATTGAGCACTGCATCCAGGTTAATTGCCTGCACATTCACTGAGTCCAGTTTGCATTTTGAAGGGTCTAAAATCACGCCTGTATCTTTTAGTGCATCTAGCATGCCAGGGATGGTGAGTTTTCCGGCCCCTTTGATGCCGGTAGAAAAATCCATTGTTTTAGGTATTTTGTTTGGTGCAAATGTATTTACAAAGCTGACGTTCTGGGTGCCAGCGCTATAATATCGGCTCGCCACTATGCCTTGTTTCGATACTAAAGGAATAAATTCAGCGTGGTTCAATTTTCTGGCACTGCCAATTATGGATTGCAGGTTGTTGACAAATGTATCGTTTTCAGAATTCTTTAGCTCTTCTGCGTTTGCTAATTTACCTAAAGCAGCGAAAAGAAAAATTCCAAGGATGTAAGCTGGTGATAACTTAATTATTTTTTTCATATCTCATCTCCTGTTTTAGATCCAACATTTTGATGATGCCGAGCAATGATTCGGTATATTGAGATCCTGTTGCATCGCCAGTATTAACAAGTCCGTGGTTCGTAGGTTGGGCGGTAATGCCCAACACTCCAATCTCTCCGATAGGATATTTTAAATAATGAGGTTATAAATGGTTTTGTGCTGGCTTTGAGTTGATAATGTTGGGCATTACTGCCCAACCTAGTTGCTTCATTATTTCCTAAATAAGATTTCGATATTGCTGGAACTTTCATGCAGCGGAACGGCCATTCCAGTTATTATGGATAGCATTTCGGGCATAATATTTAAATTTTCGGCCAGTTTTGTAAAAGTAATGCCAAGCTCATTATTTAACAGTTCGATCGAACTGCGAAGTAGCACGGGTTTTTCCACCTCAATATCATCATCATAACGCTCAACTCTAGACTGGCTTGTTTTACTTAGCCGAACATTCGCTGCTCTATATTGCTGAGAGGTTATAATATTTAAAAAATGCGCTCGATAGACAATTGCTTTTAGGCTCATGCCCCATCGAATTTTTAATTTATAAACCGGATTCCAAGAGGACTCTCTGTTAGGATCGAAAGAACGAGGGAACTCTTTTATAAATGCAGCTCGGGGAAAAATAAATGCACTAGCAAATCTATCTGCCTCGGATTCAGTTAGGGTATCACCTGTTTCTATTCCGCCATGCAGAACAAAGTGCCCGCATTCATGTGCCAAGTCAAACCGAAGTCTACACGGGCTTACTTTAGCTTCATTACGAATAATAATAGGGTGTTTGCGATACAGAGAAAGAGCATCTACTTTATCCGAAACTCCTGAGAAAGTTGTAATTACCACTCCTGCGGACTCTAGGACATTGGTAACATTCGAAATGGGATTATCCAGCCCTAGCTCCCACTGCTTTCGGCACTTCTCTGCCGCTTCCTCAATTTCAACATTTGAATAACTTTCAGCATTGCTAGATGCTTCAGGAATTATAATCTCCGGGAACTCAATATAGTTTGAAAGAAGTGCGATGAGCTCTTCAAAAATTGTGCTGTAGGCACAAACTCTATTTACCAGTCCAATTGCCGTTGTCTTTCGCTTCCTAAAATGACACTGTTCGAACTTCACATCATTCTCTAGCTCATTATAGAAAAAATCTTTTTTAACCGATAATTTTTCACAAAGCGCGTAAAGCATGTCTTCAGGTGGTTGACGGATATCACCTTCCAGTTGATGGATAAATTGACGAGACGCAGTGACCGCATCACCCAGCTCTTTCAACGTCATACCATTAAATAGCCGCGCCAAACGTAATTTTTCGCCCAAAAATCTATTTGACATTTTAATTTTGATCTTCTTTCTTGCTTGAAATTTTTAGCTTTGCTTTTGCGGGTTCTACTTTCACCGGCTCTGGCTTTTTGGCGTTAATATCGCCAGGTGCGAATATCTGATCAGCCAAAGGTACTGTCCATTTGCAAACAATCTCGTTTCGCTCGCTATAGCCAATCAGAAAGGCATTTTCTGCGGGCACGTCATATGGGGTATCAATAACAAAAAACCAACGAAGATGAGAATGGTCATTTACAGCTTCAAACAAACTCATTTGTTCAAATCCTTCTTGAGAAGGAATAAGCTTTCGATCCGGGAGATTATTTGGGTCATTTCTTGTAAAACGCACAGGGACACCGTCGATCGCAAAGGTGAACCTTCCTTGCTCGGTAAGTACAGAGAGCCAAGGCCAAGTTCCTTCGTCATTTTTAAATATGATTCGCTTTCTGCAGCATTCATAAGCTCTCATTCCCAACGATAGTCGAGTATCCCCCAGGTCAGGCTCATGTCTATCTATGACCTCCCCTCGAACTTTCACGAGGAAGCTAGCAAGCTGTAACAAATATTCTTTCTTCAACTGAGGGGCGAGAAGCCAAGGTTCTTCATGCATACCGATATACCCATGGATCATTAGATGGCTTATGATCATGGGTTTGTCATGCTTTGTCAAGCAGATCTAATAAAATCAACCTATTTCTATATTGTCGCCAGGTACCCTCAATCGAACACAGCGGTGCCAGCCAACCACAGGGCAATAGGTTTTTAATTTAGATTTCTCGTGCGGAGGGGATTTCCCCTTCTTTTGGCCGAGTGGAGGTGCGATTTTGGGGGGCAATTGGGCGGGATGCCCAATTGAGGAGTGGAGGACCATGGATGGCCCTTCGCGACGACCGCCAAAATCGTGCCGGAGGGAGGGTATTTTTGCGTAGCAAAAACCGAAAGCAGGGTGCCCTTTCTTTTGGTTACTTTTCTTTGGGCACGCAAAGAAAAGTGACTCGCCGAAGGCGCGGTGTTTGGGTTTAAGAATAATTTCCGTGTTAGATAAAGTATGCATTCCCACGCGAAGCATGGGAACGAGAAAACAGAATACACCCAGCAAGCAGTTTCACTTAGGGTGTGGGGTGAGATAGTATCTACGTGCTCGTATCGCCATTCTCTTGATTGTCGATCAAAAAAATACTCTCTATATATTCAACAAATTTAATTGCTCTATTGAACATTTCGTAAATTTCTTCATGGGTTTCAGTGATTGATGCAACTGCGAAGTTTGAGTGCACCAAAACATTTCTCATCTGGCCAATTGTCATGAACATTCTTTCGCCTTGTTTAATTTCATTGTTTTTAGACATATCATTCTTGTGCTTCTTGCTTATGTCTTCTCCAAAATGCGAGAAAAATCTATTTGCATTGTTTTCTTTCCATGCGAAAAGGGAATGGTATTGTCTATCAAAGGCTTTAACTCGCAAAAGATTAATTATTTTTTCGTTTCCATTTAGAGCGGAATTGCAATAAAGTGATATGGCTGAAATTATTCTGTCTTCAAAATAGCTGGCGCATGCAAGCACCAATACTTTTGCAAATCGCCTGTCTGAATCAGATTTTAGAGAGATTTCCTTTTTCTCCAAAAGGAAGTCGGAAAGCTCTTTGTGCTGGCAAAAATAGCTGTCAATAATATTTGCCATGCTATTCCCCCATAATCGCCTTTGCTCTTTTTAGTCTGGCCTGTACGTTGCTTGTGCTGGCCGTATCCGTTTGGGATGCTTCGATAAATTCTTTGTCCGTGAATACCTTTTTTATTTTTTCCGGGTCCAACTTTTCCACAATTAAAGCTTTTTGGCTGAATGAGCTGCTGGCTACAGCAGCAAAAACGGCTTCAAAAAATAGAGTGGCGAATCGCCCTCTGCTGCCGAAGAATATTTTATCTGGCAGGCTAGTTGTTGACTCAAGAAATGAGTAAAATAACTCTTTAAGATAGTTGATTTTATCTTTGCTTAATTGTTTGCAATTGCTCGAAAAGCGGTTTAAAAATTTTACCATTGATGGCTTATATGCCGCTCCCTCGATCAGCATTGCAAAGCTCCGCAATAGGATCTCAACATCTCGCGTATGAAGATCTGCTTCTGCAGAGTCCAATATTCTGCGCCAGCGTTCGTCATTATTAATTTTGAAAAGCATGTCGTAGAAATCTGAATGATATAGGCTAGCTCTAATTTCTTGAGGGGTTAGATTCACTCCGCCTGAATTTAAACGGTTAAATATTTCGAATACTGCGGAGTCGTCATCTTCCGGCAGATTTTGTTTTATGATGACATTTCTCACAGTTCTCATGTCGAAGCTAAGCTTTAGATCTCCAAGCGTTGAATAATTAATTCCATGAAATCTATTTTCGCGGCCAGGAATAGGCCTTGATAACGATAGGTTAAATTTCCTAAAATAGCTGTCATCCTCAAGCACCTCTGTCGGGATGTGCCCATGCTCGCCAAATATTCTTCGAATTTCCACTCTTTTTTCCTTTAGTGGAAAGCGCTGCTTAATGAAGTAAAAAATGCTCATAAGGCGTTGCTGGCCGTCTATAACCAGGAATCGGTTTCTGGATTCTTCATATAAAAATATTTGTGGTATCGGCAAGCCTAATAATATTGACTCAATCAGTTTTGAGGCGCGTCCAATATCCCAAACGTAATTTCGTTGAAATCCTGGAATTACTAAAGCTCCTGATTCTACAAAGTCAAATAGGGTTTTTAGATTGAAATCATTAGGTGAGGCAGTTACATCATACTCTTTGATCGAATACTCCTCGGAAAGTGACGTTTCATCATCGTACCAGTCGTCTATCATATTTAAATCCTGCGGGTTGGTTATTGTGTTGCGCATGTTGAGTTGCTAAAGAGCCCAAAATTTAAGTATTCAGCCAAGAATACCTTTCGTATGCCGGTAAGTAGGGTTGGGCAGCGATGCCCAAGACTCGTGACTTTGATTGAAAATTTTATAACTATTTTTTAATCTAGACTGCGCTTGCGTGAAGTTCGTCATGCTGGGCTTGACTGCCCAACCTGCGGAGATTGGGAATAAATTATCCATCTCAAACCCCCTACTTATTCAACCGCGTATTTATCAACAACTCCACCACACTAGGATCCGCCAACGTAGAAGTATCCCCCAACGCATCCACCTCATTAGCCGCAATTTTCCTTAAAATCCTGCGCATAATTTTCCCCGAGCGCGTCTTCGGCAACCCAGGCGCCCACTGAATTAAATCCGGTTTCGCAATTGGCCCAATTTCTTTATTACACAGCGCCACTAAATCTTTTATTAAACCTTCATCGCCCGTTTCGCCCTGCATCAAAGTCACATAGGCATAAATACCCTGGCCTTTAATATCGTGTGGGTAGCCAACCACTGCGGCTTCGGCAACTCTTGGGTGTAATACCAAAGCGCTTTCAATTTCGGCGGTGCCGAGGCGGTGGCCGCTGACGTTTAATACGTCGTCTACGCGGCCGGTAATCCAGTAATAACCGTCTTCGTCGCGGCGGGCGCCGTCGCCGGTGAAGTAAAAACCTGGGTAGGTGGCGAAGTAGGTTTGTACCATGCGTTCGTGGTCGCCATAGACGCTGCGGATTTGGCTGGGCCAGGAGCGTTTGATGACTAAATTGCCTTCGCCTGGGCCCTCAATTAATTGGCCGTTGGCATCTACTAGGCCGGGTTCTACACCAAAAAAGGGCAGGCTGGCGGAGCCGGGTTTTAGGTTGTGGGCGCCGGGCATGGGGGTAATTAAATGGGCGCCGGTTTCGGTTTGCCACCAGGTGTCGGCAATGGGGCAGCGGCTGTCGCCCACCACTTGGTAATACCACTGCCAGGCTTCTGGGTTGATGGGTTCGCCCACGGTGCCGAGGATGCGTAAGGAGTTGCGGGAGCAGCGTTTTACCGGTTCATCGCCCATGGCCATGAGGGCGCGGATGGCGGTGGGGGCGGTGTAGAAGATGTTGACTTGGTGTTTGTCGATTACTTGCCAGCAGCGCGAGGCGTCTGGGTAGGTGGGCACGCCTTCAAACATGAGGGTGGTGGCGCCGTTGCAGAGGGGGCCGTAAACGATATAACTGTGGCCGGTAACCCAGCCTACATCCGCTGTGCACCAATAAATTTCGCCTTCCTGGTAATCGAATACGTATTTGTGGGTCATGGCCGCTTGTAATAAATAACCGGCGCTGGTGTGTAATACACCTTTGGGTTTGCCGGTGGAGCCGGAGGTGTACAAAATAAATAAGGGCGCTTCGGCGGTCATTTCTTCGGCGGGGCACACGGGGCTTAAGGAGCCCGCCTCGCTGTACCAGCAGTCGCGTTTGTCGAACCAGTTAATGGTGCCGCCGGTGCGTTTAACCACAATTACGGTTTTAACCTGCGGGCAAAAATCCAGGGCGCGGTCGGTGTTGTTTTTTAGTGGAATGGTTTTGCCCGCGCGCAGGCCTTCATCGGCGGTGATGACAATTTTGCAGTCGGCATCGAGGATGCGATCTTTTAAGGCTTCCGGTGAAAACCCGCCAAACACTACGGTGTGCACAGCACCGATGCGGGCACAGGCGAGCATGGCGTAGGCGGCTTCGGGGATCATGGGCATATAAAGGCATACGCGGTCGCCTTTTTTGACGCCTTTATTTTTTAATAAATTACTTAGGCGGCCGACTTGGTCGTGTAATTCTTGGTAGCTAATGTGTTTGGATTCGTTGGGGTTGTCGCCTTCCCAAATAATGGCGGTTTGGTTGGCGCGGGTAGGCAGGTGGCGGTCGATGCAGTTTTCGGCCAGGTTTAGGGTACCGTCGCCAAACCAGCTCACATCACCGGCGGCGAAATCGCCGCGCAATACTTCGGTAAAGGGGCGCTGCCAGGCAATAAAACTGCGGGCTTGCTCGCCCCAAAAGGTTTCGGGGTTTTCGATCGACTGTTGGTAGAGAGCCTGGTAACGCTCGGCATTGATGTGGGCGGTTTGAGCGATGTGCGCGGCGGGTGGGTAAACAGGGTTCGACATGGCAGCTCCGATTTTTATTGGTGTAGTGAATGAGTGAACAGGTTGAAGCGCTCATCATACTTTATCGGGCGGGGCGGGGCGTACTTGCAGGCAGGGTTTAATTGCGGCCAATGGGGTTGGCCGCAGGGCGCTTATAAATCCGCAGATTTCATCACATAGCCAATGGCTAACATACGCAGGGTTTGTTTGCACTTTACGAAAGGCTTGTGGTGGCCGTAGAGCGGAATAACCGCTACGCCGCTTTCATCGATGCGCAAGCAATACAGGCGTAAAAGCGCACATTTAAATGACTGACTATTAGATTTTCCTCCTCGCAGTAGGTGTGTTTGCTGCTGTTAATGGCGCAGTGGCTGAGCAGGCTGTTGACATCGGTTTTACAGCTAGTGCCGGACATGGTGTAAAAGGCGACCTATTTACCGGTGAGGGTGTTGAACCCGGCCATAATGGCGCTGGTTTTAAGGGCACTGCTGGCGGTGGCATGGGCGAGTGCGCCCACTTGTTTTTTACTGGCTTTGGGGGCAACAAATGTAAAGCCCGTGGAATCCATTTTTGCTTGGGTTTTTTAAAGTTTCGAATATTTATTTGGCTTTAATAGAGCTTTATTTATAGCGCTCATCGCTGATTGATTCGGGCGTGTAACTGTCTTTTTAGGTGGCTTCAATTATTTTGGCATCAAACATAAACTACCTCGTGGCGGGGTAGTAATGTCATTAACTTAAGGATTTGGTGCAGTTTTCCCCGTGGTTATTTGCTCGCCCAGAAACCCCACCCCAACCCTCCCGTGCATAAATCACTTCCTGGTGATTTACCCGCAGGGATGTGGTTTATGCACGGGGAGGCTGGGCGGGGGTTTTTAACCTGTGCAGGCTTCAACCAGTTGTGCCAATTGATGGAGGGATTCCTGCCAGCCTAAATAACAGGCGGAAACGGGGATGGCGGCCGGGATATTGGTTTGGCTGATGGTAACGCCAGTGCCTAGGGGTTCTTCGCTCAATTCTACGGTGACAATTAATTCGCCGGGTAAATTCGGGTCGTCAAATCGATCGCTATAGCGAATACGCGAAAAGGGCACTAATTCTAAATATTCGCCGCTAAAACCCATGCTTTCGCCATTGGCAAAATGAGTGAACGCCATACGAAAACTGCCGCCCACTTGAGCGTTTACATGCTCCACCTGACAGGTAAAACCATGGGGCGGCAGCCATTTGGCCAGAGCGTCGGCCTGTAAAAACGCGCGGTAGACGCGCTCGGCGGGGGCTTTAAATACGCGGTATAAGGACACTGTGCCGGACATGCGGTACTCCTATTTAAGTGAGTGGCTAAAAATGTGTTTTTAGGAACCTTTAAAACAATTGCGCTGCTTTAGCTTCGTTAAAGATCTTGGCTGTGCTCGCAGGGCGCAGCGCTTGTTGGGCCTAGATAGTGTTGCGGCAGGGTGGTGGTGCATCGCCATTTAAATACAGCGTTATTTTCCAAAGCGTCTGATAGCAATAACACTTTTGCACCCGCATCAAAGCTGCTGCCAAGGTAAATTAAAATGCCGCCCGCTGGAGTAAATTCAATTTTTTCCACCAAACTACCATCTTCAAATTCACCGCGCTTGTAGCCTAATTGTGCAAAATCGTTTGGGAATTTCAGTGTGTTCAGGTAATGCTCCAATGCAGCCACTTTTAAAGGGGCTACCTGCACAAATACCTGTGCAAGTTTGGCGCGAATAATCTGTGCGCGATTATTTACTTGGTTTGTTGTGTTGTCTGCGGGCGACGAGTTTAAGCCTTCTTTTAAGCCAAAATATTTGCCGACAAAAATAGCCATTAACACTACTAAGCCCAGCAGCGCGGCACCGGCTATTAACCAGTGTTTTGGCTGCAGCCGGGGCAAGCCACCCTTGGGTTGCTGGTGATATTCATTGATCACCTGTTGGGCTATGGCTTCTATATCGCTTTTACCCAGGGTGGTGATTTCGTCTAGAGCTTCTATGTAGGCGTTAATGGTTCTGTTCAATTCCGCATCAAATTGACGCTGGCTATCTAACTGAATCACCCGGCGGGTGATTTCTTCTAACAATGCATCTTTGTTTAAATCGTTTGCCATATGCCCCCCACATAAATCCCCATACTAGCTTATTTAGGGGGGGGCAAGGTTTATTCAGTCTTAACAACCGGCACCCAAATACTTATGCCACCGGTGCCGCTGATTGGGTCAAATTCTGGGCTGTAGGATTCCAAAAATGCAATCCTGTTGGCCGGTTGGTGCTGAAACTCAAGCGCCCCCGGTGTAAAAATCGCATCAATGGTTTCGCGGATGCGCCAGACGGGTTCTAGGTGAGGAAACACGGCAAAACTGCTGGCGGGCATGGTGATAGTGTCCCACTGTTGAGGCACTGCATCAGTATTTAATACTGGCACGGCCGCCATGTACTCAGTGCCACTAACGCCCTGGATACACAGGCCGTATTCGCTATCACCCTGCATATAGTGCAGAGGGTTTTGCGCCATAAATGCCTGCCAAAGAGCGGGAATTTCTTCTGCCGCGCGCTCGGTAACGGCAATTTTAATTCCGGCAAAATACATGGCCGGGCGGTGTTGCAGTGTGCAGGGCGGTAATTTAATTGACATGGAAGAAATCCCCTTTAGTTGTTCAGGCTTGTTGTGGCGCCGTAAAACAATTCAGCGACCAGCGCAGGCCAAATTTGTCAGTTAACTCGCCGTATTTAGCGCCCCAGAATTGATCCGCTAAAGGCTGGTTAATTTCTCCACCTTCGGCCAGAGCATTAAATACTGCTGCTTGTTCATCTAGGTGGGAGAAATTAATGGCGAGGGTAATGCGGTTGCCATTAATAGGGCTGCTGCCGGGAATCCCGTCGGAAGCGAAAAAATGCACGGCGTCGGCGCGAAATTCACTGTGCATCACGTCTTCAGGGTTTGCACCCATATCCGCGCAGGCGCTGCCGCCATCGGCGAATTTCATCAGGGCGACAACTTCACCTTTGAGCGCGTGCTGATAAAATTCCAATGCCTCACGAGTGCGGCCGAAGAAAATAATATAGGGGGATAGAGATTTCATAGGGGTGCCTTTTTAAGGGTTAATAATAGGGTTAATGCGTTCGTCTCGGGTTGGGTCCAGCGTGCGTACCGGGCGCACTTCAATACAGCCCATGCTGGCAGCGGGGATTTTTTGCGCTAGCAATAAAGCCTCGTTTAAATCGCGCGCTTCTAATAAATAATATCCCGCTAACTGCTCTTTAGTTTCAGCAAAAGGGCCGTCGGTAATTAATACCTTGCCATTGCGCAGACGCACGCTAGTTGCGGTGGCCACAGGGTGTAATGCATCGCCTGCAATATAATGGCCGCTATTTTGTAGGCTGGCGACGCAGTCTACGCAGCGCTCATTGAGGGCCTGCCATTCGCTGGGGGATAAGCGGTTAAATTCTTGTTCGTCGCAATACACTAAACATAGGTATTTCATAGTGTGCCCTCCATACAAAAATATTCCCATACATGGCCGTCTAAATCTTTAAAACTGTGTTGGAACATAAAGCCGTGGTCTATGGGGTCCGAAAAACAACTGGCGCCTGCGGCGAGGGCTTTGTTAATTACCTCATGTACAGCGGCGCGATCGGGCAGACTCAGGGCAATTAATACTTCATTGCCTTGGCTGCTAAGGCCTGCAGGCGCAAATTGATTAAAAAATTCCGGCTGCAATAACATGGCAAAGGTATTTTCGTTCAGGATTAAACAGGCGGCTTTATCGTTGGTGTAATCAGCGTTAAAACTGTAGCCTAAAGCGGTAAAAAAGGCCTGGCTGGCCGATAAATTTTGTACCGCTAAATTAATACACACTTGCTGGTGGGTGAGGTTGGGCATAATTAGGCCTATTTATTAAATTGTTGCGTTTATAGAGTGTTTTGGTTTTGGCGCATTGAACGCGCCGGGTGTGTATATCAGTCTATTCTGGAGTGTAAAAAAGCCCCCAGCCATGGCCGTCTGGGTCAACAAAACTATGTGAATACATAAAGCCTAAATCCTCGGGTTCATCATAGGTGCTGCCACCGGCGGCAAGCGCCTTTGCCACTAGGTTATCCACCGCCTCGCGGCTGACACATTTTAATGAGATCAATACCTCAACTGCGCTGTTGGTGTCACATATGGCCTTGGGTGTGAAACTGCGAAATAAATCGTGGGTAGACAACATGACTAAAATATTGTCGTTAATTATTATGCAGGCGCCAGCTTCGTTGGACATCTGCGGATTATGAGCAAAACCCAGTGCTTTAAAAAAGGCGAGTGATTTAGCTAGGTCCGCAACCGGCAGGTTAAGGTAAATCTGTGTAATCATTATTTCGTCCTCTATTGCCTAAAACGTCGCTGATTATTCTAAAGGCCCGGATAATTAGGCTATGTTAAGCGGGTCGATTGGGAGTTATCTCATTAAGTTAAGGTAATCCGCAGTGGTTTGGGCGCCCACAAGGGGCGCCCCTACAGGTGTTTTTAATCAAAAAATTCTTAACTTAATGACATTACTATTTTCCTTCACGCGAGCTGTAGTTTGGCTAGGGTTGCGCCAAACTGCATTCTCGATTCTCGATTCTCGGTGCAGCAGTGATGAATGCAGCCTATTTCAGACCGTCAAAAAGAGGGACCTTTTTGACGAGCCTACACGGATGTATTCACGGCGTGTCTGAAATAGGCTGTGTTCATCACTGCGGTTTTTTGGCAGCAAAGTACCCACCTGATTGTTCTGAAATTACCTCCACGGATACTAATAAGGAGCACTGTAGTTACATTAAAACGTTCTTTATTTAGTCGAACCAGCAGCGGTAAATTCGACAAGGCCGTGCAATTTTTTTTACTCGCGGTAGGCCTAATCAAAATCACCAAAGGCCTGTAAATGCCGATGCAGCCGCGCCAGGTTTTGCTCATTCGCAGGCTCCACTATGGCTTTTACCGCTAGGGCGACCTGCGGGTCGTCAAAGGCTTGCTGCCAGCTCAGTAAACACCCGCCATCCACTACGGATAAATTAATACTGAGGGTAAAGTGCGGTGCATTGAGGTGGCGGATTTGTACTGATTTATAAGGCTCAATGGCTAAAAATTCACACTCATTGGAATAGTCTGCGCCGTCCGGGCCGTGCATCACAAATTGCCAGCGGCCGTTGGGCACAAAATTAAATTCCGTAAAGGTATTGGTGAAGCCATTGGGGCCCCACCACACCGCCAAACGCTCAGGTTCAGCAATAGCGGCGAACACCGCTGCGCAGGAACAGGGGTAGGTGCGCTCGGTGGAGAATAGGGTAGTCGCTTGTGTCATGGTTTTACCTGGTTGCGCCTAAAAATACGTGTTTTATAAACCCTGCACCAAATGTCGCCGGGTTAAAAATTAAAAATATTTGCCCGGCAATTAAACGCTTTTATGCTTCATCACATGGCGAGCAAAATTCTCCAAAATCGCCTGCCAGCCTTCTCGTTGTTGTTCAATGGAGTGGGTTTCTTCAGCGTCGAATTCCACGCTCACTAATACACCCTGCGCATCTGTAGCAAATTGCACACAGGCGGTACGCTCGCCAAAACTGTATGCCATCAGTTGATGGGGAATGATCTGTGTGTAGGTGCCAGCAAAATCAAAACCAAAACTGCCGTCTTTAGCTTCCATGCGCGAGGAAAACTGCCCGCCCACACGTAAATCCACTGTGGCGGCGGTGGTGTGCCAGTCTTCACTCGCGGCATTCCACTGTTTAATGTGCTCAGGGGTTGTGTAGCAGTGCCAGACTTGCTCAATAGGTGCATTAACTAAAGTGTTAACCTGAATACGCATCAGTTTCTCCAACAATTTGGGTTAAAAGATTTAAATCAATTTTTCATGCCGAGTACAGCCTGCATCACGCGCCCTTGTAACTGGGGATTATTCTGGGCAAAAACCTGCTCCATTAAGCGGGGTGCAATTTGCCAAGACACGCCGAATTTATCCTTTAGCCAACCGCACTGCTCAGCCGCAGGCTCGGCGGAAAGCTGTTGCCAGTAAAAATCTATCTCCGCTTGATCATCACAATACACTAGCAGGGAAATGGCCTCGTTAAACGTAAAATAAGGCCCTGCACTTATGGCCATAAATTGTTGGCCGCAGAGTTGGAAATTCACTAACTCACAATCGCCCGACGGAGTATCTTTTATAAGGTTAACCTGCGTGATGGCGGAATTCGGAAAAATACCGCAATAAAATTCCACCGCCTCGCGCGCCTGAGTAGCAAACCAAAGGTGAGTGATAATTTTCTGTTTTAGGCTAACCATGGGGCCTCAGCGCGCGCCTGCTAGAGCAATGGAACAGGTACCCCTTTATGGGCGCTTGCCACAGGCATGGGTGCTGTTTAGTCGAATGGCGGCGCCATGAATCGACAGCGGCACAATTTATTTATTGGCGCCCCAGGATTAACCGGCCGCTAGCCTCTGCCAGTGCGGGCTTTTTCCTGTGCGAAATACTCATCCAGGGCGCTAAAGGCCTCCTGCCAGTTTGCCTGCAGCTGCTCGATGGAGGCTGTAAAACTGGCGACTTCTTCATCGCTGCTGCCCATGGCGGGGCAGGCGTTTATCAACAGGCGGGTATCGTCTTCATCGGCCTGAAACACCACCTGCACGCGGGTTTGCAGGGGCCAGCCGGGGGCCAATGGGTGGTAAACGCAGCTGCCTTCGGCATCGCTGAAAGCCAGCTGGTAATCCAACAGTTGAAAGGGCATAACGGTCACAAAATCCCAGCGACCATAAAACGGTTCGGCCCCTTCACTATGGAGGGCGTAGTGCATATGGCCGCCTGGCGCTAGGTTGAGCGCCTTGCATTCGACCTGCGTCTGCTCAGGCCCCATCCAGGCAGCAAGGCCCTTTGCTGTCGTGAAGGCCTGCCAGACTCTATGTAAAGGTGCTGTAAAACGGCGTTCAAGTTCTAAGAGGGGCTGCTGCATGGGGGATCCTGTTGGGCTGAGGGCGAAGGGGGTGTTTGCATTGAGCCTAGCTGATGCAGGCGCTGTGTGAGAAACCGCTGCTCAGGGCCAGAAGGTGCCAGTGCTAGGGCTCGCTGATAATCCAGGGCGGCCTCAGTAAAACGTGCACATGGCTCCAATAATTGGGCGCGGGCACTGTAAAACAGGTAATAGTCGGCAAGGCTTGCCGCTAGCGGCGCCAGTGCAGCAAGTCCAGCTGCGGCCCCCTGCCAATGCGCCAGTGCCACGGCGTGATTAAGTGCAATCACCGGGCTGGGTTCCCGCTGCCAGAGGGCGTGGTATAGGCCGGTGATTTCCGCCCAGGGGGTAGCGGCGAAGCTTGCCGCTTCAGCGTGGCAAGCGGCAATGGCTGCCTGTAAACAATAGGGGCCAGCCGGGGCGCGGCTTAGGCAAGCCTGCAGGCGCGCACTGGCCGCTGCTATGGCTGGACGGTCCCAGCGTGCGCGGTCTTGATCCTCCAGGCGCACCAGGGCGCCTGCGGCATCCTGGCGACTGGCGGCGCGGGCCTCTTGCAACTGCATTAGAGACAGTAGGCCACCCACCTCCGGCTCTGGCAGCAGCTCCCAAAGAGACTGGCCGAGGCTGATGGCTTGTGCCGCTAATTCAGGCCGCATAAGCCCTGCGCCCTCGGTGCTTTTATACCCCTCGTTGTAGAGCAGGTAAATTACCTGTAATACCTGGCCCAGGCGCGCAGGCAACTGGCTGCGCTCAGGGATTTCATAGGGGATACGAGCGGCTTTGATTTTTTGTTTGGCCCGCACAATACGTTGCGCCAGGGTGCTAGGGCTGACCAAAAACGCCCGCGCCACCGCCTCAGTGGTGAGGCCGCATACCTCGCGCAGAGTGAGCGCCAATTGGGCCTCGGCGTTCAGGCTGGGGTGGCAGCAGGTGAACATCAAGCGCAGCAGATCGTCCTCCAGCACGCAGGGCTCACAGGCCTCCTGCGCTTCAAGGCTGAGCGCTAGGATTTCCGTCAAGGGTTCAAAACGCGCCCGGCGGCGCAGGGCATCTATGGCTTTAAAGCGGCCGGCGGAAACTAACCAGGCGCGCGGATTTTGCGGGATACCTTCTTTTGGCCACTGCTGCAGCGCCGCCATAAACGCTTCCTGCAGGGCCTCCTCCGCCAAATCAAAATCCCCTAATAGGCGCACTAGGCTTGCGAGGACGCGAGGGGCTTGTTGGTGGTAGAGAGTGTTTAGCTCCATTTGATCGGATCAGTGTTTGAGTAAAGCCTTTGTTGTGCGCTTAAGCTGCCCAGGAGCGAGTTCCCCGGTGGCAACGCGGTGCGATGTGTTGTGCTGAGTGGCAATTAGGCATTTGAGGCATTACGCCGATCTACGCTAAGAAAGGCTAAATTGCCCAACAGACCAATGCACCGCATAAAACTGCAGACTTTACCTTATTGGCAAGCATAAAAAAGGCAGCCGAAGCTGCCTTTTGCAAATCTAAACCATCACCCTATTACGGGAAGGTGGTCCAGATGTATTTAGCTATGTCATTGGCACAGGCTTGGTCACAGCTGCCGAACTTAGTGTTCAAAGTTTGGTTTTTGTAGGTCGTTTTGGTTTGGGGCATAGTCGTGGTGATCTTCTCAGCAATTCCCTCGATGGTTAGGTATGCAGAGCCATCGGGGTCGATCATCATCGCGGTGCTCAAACTTATGCCTGAAAGCCCACCTGAACCATCAGCGCCGTGACATTTTGCACAGCCCTGAGTCGCAGACTCGAACAACTCCTTACCACGAACTGCAGAGGGCAATGTCATTGCATAGGCTGTAACGTCCGCCGCTTGTTGAACAGTCAGCCTGTTCTTAGCAGGCATATAGGCCTTGATGTAGTCGTTCAAGTTAAGAGCCACTGGCAGCAGGCTACCGCCGTAGGTGGTGAACTGGGTTTTGAGCGGCTCAATTGCTGGAGTACCACCTTCTGTTCCAACAGGATCACCTTCACCTAAGTTGTAGTGACAAGTGGCACATTTGCCAGTTGTGTTGCCGTACAGAGTTGCACCAGTTACAGCGTTACCTACCGCACCACTTGAAGAAGAACTGCTAGAGCTTGAGCTGCTAGAAGAACTTGAAGAAGAACTGCTGGAGCTTGAGCTGCTGGAAGAACTTGAAGAAGAACTGCTAGAGCTTGAGCTGCTGGAAGAACTTGAAGAAGAGCTGCTAGAGCTTGAGCTGCTGGAAGAGCTTGAAGAAGAGCTGCTAGAGCTTGAGCTGCTGGAAGAGCTTGAAGAAGAGCTGTTAGAGCTTGAGCTACTGGAAGAGCTTGAAGAAGAACTGCTGGAGCTTGAGCTGTTGGAAGAACTTGAAGAAGAACTGCTGGAGCTTGAGCTGCTGGAAGAACTTGAAGAAGAACTGCTGGAGCTAGAGCTGCTAGAAGAACTTGAGGAAGAACTGCTGGAGCTTGAGCTGCTGCTAGAGGAGCTTACAACGCCACAGGCAGCAGCGCTCACGCCGGCTTCTTTCACGCCCACGCGGTCGATATTGGGAAGGCCCGAGGCTGAAGTGGCGCGCAAGGTGATGGTGTGGGCACCAGCGGGCAGGTTCAGTTCGATTAACTCTTCGCTCCAGTTGGTCCAAGCAGTGGTGGAGGTACCCAGGCCGGATTTCACTTTGGTGCCATCAACCAATACATCATAACCGCGTGCGGAGGATGCACCGTTGGCATAACGCACCGCAGTGCTGTATGTGCCTGCATTGGCCGCAATCACACTGTAGCTGACGCTGGCATTAAGAGCGTTTTCAGAATCGGCGTAGCCTGTGCCGGTAAAGCCGGAATAAACCGTATCAACAACGCCTTTAAAGTCACAAAAACCCAGTGCGCTTTCTTGAATCCAAAGGCTATAAGCCGGGCCGCCGCTGGAACTGGAGCTGCTGCTTGAGGAGGACGAGCTAGAGCTAGACGATGAGCTCGAACTGGAGCTTGAGCTGGAACTCGAGGATGAACTTTTGCCGCCGACGCCCGGTAAAATGCCGCCACCGCATGCGGTCAGTGCCGTGCTTACAGCACCTAAAATAGCTAAACGCATGGCTAGCGTTTTAACGTTGCTAAATCTCGTAACAGACATCGCAATAAACTCCCAGGAGGATATAGTTGTGGTCTTGGAACCCATGTCCACCGCGAGAGCTTCCGGCCGCTCCGAGGAACTTGTTAGTACTTTTTTAATCGGTGACTGGGTTCGGTTATGTAATTGCTGGAGGCTCGCAGAGTTTTAGAGAGACACTCACACCCGTACCATTCTAATCAGCAGCGCCGGGGCTTCCGCGCCGCAAGTCACAATCGGCGGTATAGCCCTAAAGATTTACTGGGAATGTGTTTTTGGTCACACGAAATCAAAACGGAATTCACGAAAAAATATCTGATTATTTTGATTTGCGTCGATAATTTCCCGGCCAAGTTGTATTTGGTGTGGGGTGGAATTTAATCCAATGCAGGATATATAGGGTTTAGCTTCAAACTTTAGTCTGATTAATTGCTTGGCGGGCGGCAGGAAGTGTATTTGTGTGCGTAATGACTGAGTGTGTGCGGCGGCATGAATTTAAATTATCTGGCCAAAACGCCTGCACTAATTTTCCGTATCAAAATTAAAATCCATGCTTTCGGCTGGACCTTGCAAATAATAACCCTGGATAAAATGCACGCCGGATTGCCAGAGTTTGGAGAGAACGCTGGCATTCTCGACAAACGGCACTATGGTGATTTTTTCCAATTGATGCAGTTGCCCTACTAGGTCCGCCAGGGCCTTAGGCTCGCTGTGGCCGCTTTGTAATTCTTGTGTGAAGGAGCCATCCACCTTAACAAAGTTGGCGGCCAGATGGCTCAATACTGCGAAGGGATGCAACACACAGCCGAAGTGGTTAATACACACATCGCAGCCCAAGGCTTGCAGGGCAAAGGTTAATTCTTTGGCGTGGTTGAGGTTGTTATTAACGTCCACCTCATTGAGCTGAAAAATTAACCCATCGCTTGCCAGCTTAGCGGCCTTAAACGCTACCGCCAGCCAAGGCACCAAGGATTTGTCCTTGATGGAGGATTCGCTCAAATGAATGATCATCCGTGTGGGGTGGCCTTTGCCGCGATGTTCGGCGAGCAATTTGATGGATTCCAAAATAACCCAGCGATCGATGCGGATCATGGCGCCCATTTTTTCGGCCACGTCAAAAAATTCCGCTGGGGTTAGATCCTCTCCGTCCACTTCGCGCATGCGCAGGAGTACTTCATAGTGTTCTTTGTCGGAGCCGCGCAGGCTCAAAATGGGCTGGAATAAGAGTTTAAAGCGGCCCTGGTCGAGGGCTTTTTGCACCATCTGGGCAACTTGTTTTTCACTGTGCTCACGCTCTTGAGCGGCCTTGGCAATCTCGGGTTCATAGATACGTGCCGACAGATTTTTATTTTGTGCGCGCTCTTTGTGAAGGAGTTCTAGGGCTTTGACGGCGTGGGCGATGGGGGTTTCCGCCGATACAGTGGTGTCGTTTATCAAGCCTATGCCCAGCGCATAACCAAACATCAGCGTGACATCGTCGACGGTGACTATGTGCTCGCGCAGGTTGCGGCAGATCGTTTCGGCGCGGCTCAAGGCGGCATCGGCAGAGATGCTGGGTATAAGCAACATAAAGCAGTCGTCGCTGTAACGGCAGAGAATTTCGCTGCTTTGGCAGAGGCTTTTTAGGTGCGCGGCGATAATACCGAGGGCTATATCCGCTGCGGCCACGCCCAGGCGGGTTTGCACTATGCCGAGGAAGTCTTCCACTTCGATACTGACCAGGGCGGAGGTGGAGTGATCGGTCAGTGTGCGGGCGAGAACCTGCTCCAGTTGCTCCACGAGATGGTGGCGGTTAAATAAGCCGGTGACCAGGTCTTGATTGCGGATCTGTTGCACTTGCGCGGCTACCTGCGCTTCGCCCCGTGTGGCGCCGGGTTTTACTACCAGTTGCACGCAGGTTTCGTCGTCGTAGAGGGCTTTGCGCACTTCAAAATTAAGTGCCTTGGCGCTGCCCTCGGCGTCCACTACTTCCCAGCTGATGGCGGCGGTTTCTATGTCGTCGCTTTTGAGTTTGAATTCTTTTAGAAAGGCTTTGACTGCATCCTGCTGGCCGTCGGCGATAACATCAATGATCGGCAGCGACTCCAGGTCTTCCCGGCTGGAATAACCCAGAATGTCGGCAAAGGAGTCGTTGACGTAGAGGAACATGCCGTCCTCTTCAAAGGCGATGCCGTCGCGGGAGCTGTCCAACAACTGCTGGTTGCGCCGCTCAACCTCTTTTAAGCGGCGCTCGGCGTAGCGGCGGCCCTGGCGCTCTTCGCGGTTAGTGACTTCGCGGTTGATGACCAACAACAGGTGCTGGTCTTCATCCATGCAGACTACATCGGCGGCGCCGAGCTTGAGGCCATCGACAACGGTGGTGCTGGAGCCCTCTTCGGTGAGCAGAATGACCGGTACATCGCGCGCGAGGCGACGCACTTGCTTGATGGCGTCCGATGCGCTGAGCACCTTGGCGGTATCGCCGACAACCAATAAATCCCAGCTGGCTTCTTGCAGAAGTTTCACTAGCGCCTCTTCGCTTTCCACCCACTGGGCGCGCACCTGGCGCCCGGCGTTGCGCAGCAGGCTAATCAGGCGCTCTGCTTCGCTACGGCTGTCGTGAATAATGAGTAGTCGCAAGGTGGCGGGTATCATATGCGCAGCTGGTGTCCAGAAGAGTTTGAAGGCGAAAGAGGCGATCAGGGCCGAGCATCCTATCAAACTTGTGTGATCGCTTGATATTAGAAACCACAATTTAACCGAGTCAGGATTATCCCGAGTTCATGTTAACCGTGAAGTGGCGCACCTTTGCGCTACCGCCAGTGCACTGCTCCAAACGGCCTGTGGTGATAGCGCCGTCCACCTTGACCCTGATGTTGTGCCCGGCCTGGAAGGGTAGGGAGGGGGCCAGCAGGGTTTTGCCGCCGGGTTGTTGAGCACCGGGCAGCCAAAAGCCGCGCATAAATGGGCAGTAGTCGCCGTCGTCCAAACGCGCGCTGAGTGCAATCGGCTGTGGGTTGTTGGCCAGGCGTTTAAGGCCCACTTGCGGGCCGTCTTTGAGCCTGCGTAGCCAGCGCACCATACATAGGCTCCAGCTGCGTCGCCCCTGTTCGCGAATGGCAATTAGGTCGCCAGCTTCTAAACGAGCTTCGGTGTCTGCCTGCCACTGCAGGCAATAGCCGCCACTGCTCTGATTGATGATGTGTACGTCGAAGACTTGGCCTAAGCCAGCGTTAGCCTGCTCCCGTTGCTCATTTTTACTGGTGAGATTGGCAAAGCTCGGCAGGGTGACTTCCACCTCCTCTACGTCGTCGGGTTCTTGCATGAAGGCTTCGAAGTTGCGTTCGCCCGCGAGCTGGTAGTGGCACTCGAACAGTCCCACGGCCACCTTGGCCATGACCGCTGTGCCGCGCCGGTCCATATCTCGGTGGGTTTCCCCCTCCCAGGCTTGGCAGAGGTGATTCACTAGAGAGACAGGTAGGTCTTCACTGCTGCGGCCGGCCTCAGGTGAGGCGTTGGCAAGGCGCTGCAGCTGTTCAAGCACGCGGCCAAAATCCAAGGCGCGCACATCGCCGCCCTGGGTTTTTAGATAACGATCGCGCCCTAAGGGCGGGCGGTCGGCATCGAGGTTGAGCCAGAAGGACACATTCGGGTCATCGGCCACCATGGGTTCTAAGCGAATCGATCCAGCCCAGTTGCCGAGGGCGTGGAATACGCGCATAGCTTCCATGGGGGCCACCTGGTTCAAGCGCGCCACGCCAGCTGCCAGCACTCGCAAATAGGCCTCGCGCACACTCAGCAATGGGGCGCCGAGAATGGGGTCGTTGGCGGTGAGGTCGCCTAAATCGTAGGCTTCGGCCGTGCGGTAGAGGGTGTGTAGGTGGCGCCAGAGGCCGCGCGGCACCTGGGTGTAGAGTTGGAAGGAGCGGCAAAACAACAGGCCTAGGGAGGTTAGCGCGCGGTGCACTGCGCAGATAAACACATGCCTGCCGTAGTTGTTGGATTTGTTCGCCGAGGCCAGTTCTAGCACTACTTGGGAGTAACCATCGATCAGGTGTTTTTCCAATGCCTGAGCGACTATGGCCGTCTTCTGCGCCGATTCCGACAGGGTCACCGGCTGGTGTAAGTAGGTGAGCGCAAGCCCGGCGATACACTGCTGCACCGCAGGCCGCAGGGTTTCTAATATTTCGTATTTGGCGAGCGGGTCGGCCTTCAGGCGCAGCACCTCAGGCATGGCGTGGTAGAGCGCAACGCCGGTTTGGGAGACCTGGGTGGCCTTCAGGTCATCCACCCATTGGGCAACTTTGGCTTGCCGGGCGCCGCCGCAAAAATTGAGTTGCGTCGAATCCGCCTCGGGTAGCCCCAGCGAGCGAAGCATCAATATAGGATCAAAAGTGTCTGTCATCGGTTGTACCTTTAGCTCATCCATTAAGTTAAAGCGTCCCATCGGTAATTAATTATTGTTGTTAGGTTTGCGCGTACGCACATCAACACTCAAGCTCGGCGGATACCCAGTGTGTAAGCCAGGCTCTGGTATGCAACGCTGTCGTTCTAAACCCCGCAGAATAACTTTTTAACCGCTCAGGTACAGCCCTATTGCGGGCGGCACGGCGAAAATAGTCTGCTAGCGGCGCTAGATGCCTCTTTGCGGCGCCTATTGGTGAGGTTTTGAGCGATATGGTCAATCATACACCTGACTCTCACCAAGTATAGCTGGCGAATTAAAAAGGCGTTTTAGAGCTGGCGCCTGCGACCTCGCGCACCATACGCGGCACCAGATAACCCGGCAGTTTCTGCATTAGGGCTTGTTTGATGGCCTCAGCTTTGTCATCGGGCACTGCAAAATGCGCAGCGCCATCGACCTTATCCAGCAAGTGTAAGTAATACGGCAGTACACCCAGGGACAATAACCGGCGGCTTAAATCGGCCAGCACGGCCGGATCATCGTTGACGCCTGCCAGCAAAACACTCTGATTCAACAGCAGCACCCCTATGGCCGCCAGCCGTTGCAGCGCCTCATGCACACTGGCATCTAATTCCTGTGGGTGATTGGCGTGAATCACCAGCACCTTTTCTAGGCGGCTGCTGCGCAGAATCGCCACCCATTCGGGGCTGATACGGCTGGGCAGCACTATCGGCAAGCGGCTGTGGATACGCAGGCGTGTCACATGGGGGATGGCGTCCAACTGCTGCAGCAACCACGCAAATTGTTTATCGCTCACCGCCAGCGGATCGCCGCCGCTGAGAATGACTTCCTCCAAAGAGGGGTCGGCGCGGATATAGTCCAGGGCCGCTTGCCAATCCTCTCGGCTGGGGGTGTTGGCTGCATAGGGAAAGTGGCGGCGGAAACAGTAGCGGCAGTTGATGGCGCAGGCGCCACTGGCCACCAGTAGCACACGGCCTGCGTACTTGTGCACCAGCCCCGGCACCGGGTTGGCTTCGCGCTCGTGGAGCGGATCGCGGCTGTAGTCTTCCGGGCTGGTCAGCTCTGCGCCGAGGGGCAGAATCTGCCGCAGCAATGGATCCTGCGGATCGCCGGGGGTTATGCGTGCGAGGTAGGAGTGGGTGGCCCGCAGGGGAAAGGCCTCGGCGGCCTTATTGGCGGCGGGCAGCAGGCTTGGGTCTAGGTTTAAACGTTCAAATAGCTCTGCGGGGCTGCGCACCAGCTGGCTTAACTCTTCCTGCCAGCTTTTTATGTGCCAAGTTTGGATGGTTCGGGGTATCATGTGCGCCTTTTTTTAACCCAAATGTTTGATTAAACCGAGTTGAGGGCAAAATGGCTAGTTATTCTACCAACGATTTTCGCGGCGGCTTAAAAGTGATGCTCGACGGCGACCCCTGTTCCATCATCGAAAACGAGTTTGTTAAGCCCGGCAAAGGCCAAGCCTTCAACCGAGTGAAGCTGAAAAACCTCAAAACCGGCCGCACTCTGGAAAAAACCTTCAAATCTGGTGACAGCTTAGAGGGCGCTGATGTGGCAGACCGCGATATGCAGTACCTCTACAACGACGGCGAATTCTGGCATTTCATGGAAGTGGAAACCTTCGAGCAGGTACAGGCCGATGCCGCTGCGGTGGGCGATTCTATCAAGTGGTTAAAAGAACAAGACAACTGCACGGTAACCCTCTACAACGGTTCACCCCTGGCCGTAACCGCCGCCAACCATGTGGAGTTGGAAATCATTGAAACCGACCCAGGCCTGCGTGGCGATACCGCTACCGGCGGCACCAAACCCGCCAAACTCTCCACTGGCGCCGTGGTAAAAGTACCGCTGTTTTTAAGCACTGGCGAAGTGATCCGCGTTGATACCCGCACCGGTGAATACTTAGGCCGGGTCAATAAATAAAGCCCAGTGTTTGCCTCCTCAGCCGGGATCCCTGTGTTAAAAAAACGCGCGCAGCTGCTACAGCAGTTGCGCGCTTTTTTTTATGCCCGCGCGGTGTACGAGGTGGACGTGCCTGCCCTCGGCGAGTGCAGCGTGACCGACCCCAACCTCGCAGCTATTAGCTGTCAGGTGGGCAGTGAGCTGCGCTACTTGCAAACCTCGCCGGAATTTTTCATGAAGCGCCTGCTGGCGATGGGCAGCGGAGATATTTTTTATCTGGGCAAGGCCTACCGCCAGGACGAGTGCGGCCGCAGGCACCGGCCGGAATTTACGCTGCTCGAATGGTACAGAACCGGCTTTAACGATCAGGATCTGATCGCTGAAACCCTCGCCCTCTTAAATCACTTAAGCCCTACCACCCAGGCGCTGCGCACGAGCTACGGCGCGCTGTTTACGCAGCACACGGGCCTGAATCCGCATAGCGCTAGCGCCAGCCAACTGGAGGCTTTTGCCCGAGATCGGCTGCAGGTGGATTTTCATCATGAGCCTGTGCCTTTCTGGCTGGATTTGATTTTTAGTCTGTATATCGAACCGCAACTGCCCGCTGGGGTGGTGGTGATTGAGGACTATCCGGCCTGCCAGGCCGCCCTGGCGCGCGTGCAGAAAAATACCCAGGGGGAGCTGATCGCTAAGCGTTTTGAAATTTTCTGGGATGGTTTGGAGCTTGCCAACGGCTATTGGGAGCTTACCGATGCCGATGAGCAGGCCCGGCGTTTTGACGAGGATAACCTCACTCGCCAGCAGCAAAACAAACCGTCTATGCCGCCCGATCGCAAGCTGCTGGCGGCTCTAGCGCAGGGTGTTCCCGCCTGCGCAGGCATTGCTCTAGGCGTTGATCGCCTGCTGATGCGCTTAACCGGCAGTGCGGATATCGCCCAGGTAATACCCTTTGCGGATGGTTAGCGCATTGCCCTAGCAGACATAAAAAAACCCGCCTAGGCGGGTTTTTTTATGTCGAAGATTAAGCTTTCGCTCTGCGGCGCCAAGCTAAGGGTGCCAGCAACAAGAGCGCCAAGCCGTCCGCCCCGCTCAAAGCACCGGCCACAGTGCCCGTATCGCCACCGCTGCTGCTGGATGAGCTGCTAGAGCTAGAGGAGGATGAGCTGCTGGAGCTGGATGAGCTTGAGGATGAACTCGAGCTTGAAGAGCTTGATGATGAGCTGCTAGAGCGGCCGCTGGAGCTTGAGGAGCTGCTGCTGGAGGACGAACTGCTGGAGCTTGATGACGCAGTGATGCTGACGCCAGGCCAACTGCGAATCAGGTTGGCAACCAAACGGCCAGATTCCGTCAAGTTGCCATCATTCCAGCCACCGTTAGCATTGGCACCGGCGACTAAAAACGACGCGCCCTCAACCTTATCGTTTAATGCCCAGTTGGCGTGGCTGATGTTGTTGCTTCTTAAGAAGTTCATCCAGGTATTGGTCTCGCTTGAATTCACCGCACCGTCACCATTGGCGTTTACAGCACCCCACTCAGTAACGAAGAGTGCAATACCGCGATCCAATGCCGTTTGTGCTTTCGCGCGCAGCTCCGACTTATGGGTGCCTGCGTAAAAGTGCAATGTATAAGCGATGTTTTTAAAGCCGGTAATCGGATTCTGTGCCGCTTCATCCACGTTCTGCGACCAAGAGGGTGTGCCCACGATAATTAAGTTATCCGGGTCGATGGCGCGGATCTCACCAATCACTGCCTGGGCATAGGGCTTGATCACGTTGGTCCAGGACACCTGCAGCGGCTCGTTATACACCTCATAAATAATGTGATTGTTGGTGCCGTATTTCGATGCGACCTCGCGGAAAAACGAAATGGCCTGGCTTTGGTATTTCTCGGCATTGTGGGTGTGCCAATCGACAATGACATACATATCGTTGGCAATGGCCGCATCAATTACCGCAAACGCGCGGGTTTTATTGGATGGATCTGGTTGCGTGGCGGGGGCAGTCGCGGTTGCGGCAGAGCCGGTCACCAGGCTGCCTGAGCCCTCTACACCCACTGCAACGCGAACCAGCTGAGATTTATAGGTGTTTTTAATATAGGAAACCACAGAGGCGTTGTAATACTTCTCGCCACCCCAGCCGGTGTTGCTCCAGAACAAACTATGGCCTGCAATACTGCCGACTTTGCCATCAAACAAAACTTGTTTACCGCTAACTGAAATGGCGGGCACATTGGCCTGCACAGCAGAAGCCGCAGCGAGTGTTGTTGCTAGGGCAACACCTTTTAAAAGTACCTTTGTACAGGCAGAAATACAGGGGGAAGAAGTTTTGGTTGTCATAGCATTCTCGCGGTGCGTATTTTTGGATTAAACATTAGCCCTAAAAAGCTGGCTGCCCATATCTCGGTCGCCAGTAAATTGAGCGTACAGGGTAGGGAATTTGATCGATTTTTACTAAGTGACGGTTAGTTAATAAGATATGACGGACTTCTCAATAACTTATATTGCTGTAAAAAAGACTTGAGCATCATCTGATGAATTACCTTTCTAGCTGTGCTGATGAATGGCTACTCTGATTTAGTAGCGGGTAACAACAAACAGTACCTATGCGGGTGAGCAGGGAATTTCAGCGGTATTTTTAAATGATCATATTGTTGGGTGAATATCTAAGTAACCTCTGATTAATTAGCATTTCCAGAAGCGCACGATTATGTCTATGTAGCTGCTTCCTGCTCACGGGGAACTGTTCCGAATGCACCAATTAATCAACGTCCCCCCAGTTGTATAAACCTAAAAAACCTCAGTTAAACCCTGCTGCGATCGCCCAAGGCTTGAATATAGGCGTTTTTTTCAAAAATTCAGTTTTGCCAATGCTTGGAGAAAACGCCCATATTAGGCTTAGGGAACCTCTTAAAAACGTAGGAAGTGATGCGCAAGCTAGGCGAATTCGGCAAAAAAGCAGACGATTGCATGGGGGCAGTCGTCTGCGCCTCAGGCACTCGCGCTACGGGGGCAGCAGAAAAGATTTGGCGCGCTTGGTTTCAAACTGCTAGGAAGCCCGTAGAGTATTTAGGCGAACGTTTTTGGCAGTATCACCAAAGCTGACAATCACTCGTTGGGTTGCTGTGCGTTAGAGCGTTTTATGGAATGTTGCTCTGACGTGGAAGAGGCCCGCCGAGATACCACAACTGCGATTGCCACTGCGGCATATGTTCCTGCGCCCTGATGCGGATGGTTAGACGGGGCAATCGATACTGGCTTTTGTGTGACTCGCGTCACAATATCGTGTGGCGACTAAAAATATTTTTAGCCCTGAAATGGCCTCCTACTAACCCGCAACACCCCGTCAAAATGCATTTTTTCTCCAGCTTAGCCTGGGGCCTAGCGGCGCCAAAATCTTTCGATGGCCTAAATTCTTGTCTGCGATATAGGTTGGAAATAAACACCCAATCTGACGTGTTTGTGGACACTAACTGACGGCTTTTTTAACAGCGCAAGGGCTGAGGTAGGCGCGCTGAAATTACCCCTATTGTGAGCCTGCGAGGCTTTGTCTAATATCACTCTCAACAAGTGACAAACAAAAACTTTTCACTTATTAAATTTCAAACCCCCAATTATTTTTTGACGGAGAACTACCATGGCTATTTATTTAATTTATGAAGGCATCAAAGGCAACGTAACTGCTGACGGTTACAAAGATCACATTCAGATTTCCTCTTTGCAATTTGGCGTAGGTCGCGGTGTGAGCATGGAGCCAGGTAATTTGGCAAACCGTGAAGCGACTCGTCCTTCAATTAGTGAAGTGACTATTACAAAAGCGGCAGATAATTCCGTGACCGATTTTTTCCGCGAATCCGTAGTGGGTTCAGCCGGTAAAACGGCTAAATTTAAATTTGTACAAACCGGTACCGACAAGGTTGTTGAGTACATGAATATCGACTTGTTCGATTGTATCGTCAGCGGTTACTCCATCAGCGCACCTGGTGACGGTGACCCACAAGAAAGCATTTCAATTAGCTTTTCAAAAATCGAAGTTAACTACAACGATTTTGATACGGCGAACAAAAACTCTAATCCACAGCGCGTGGGTTACGATCTGGCTACTGCTAAACCCATTTAATTGGGCTTGCTCGCCCCGTGCAGGGCGAGCTTTTTTATTTAAGGAAGTGGGCAAGGAGGTGCTGAGTAATACCAGGTTTTTTCACAGCCTTCGCGAGCAAGGAGCCTGCGATGGTGCTACCGGGAAGTGCGGGTGTGTTTTTGAAAAAGTAAAACTTGGAGTTAATCCGACGTTATTTGAACAATATGCATGGCTCCTGCTGTTGCTTCGCTAAGCAGAGTTTGAGTGCGCATGAATTTGCTGTGGATGTTATGGAAATTGTCCACCTTGATTTACAGTGGATGGTGAATCAGTGTGGAGGGAGTCGCGTCTGTTATAGCTCGGCTTGAGCAGAAAAATGCGAAAATAACAGGCAAAAAAATACCCGCATTGAGCGGGTATTTTTTTGCCTGCAGATTAGTGTTTAGGCTTCCATCATGGTGCGTACTTTTTTCATGGCGTTTTTCTCCAACTGGCGAATACGCTCGGCAGATACGCCGTAGTGGGCAGCTAAATCGTGCAGTGTGGCTTTGTCTTCATTTAACCAGCGGCGCTGCAAAATATCGCGGCTGCGCTCATCTAATTGTTCGATGGCCACTTCTAAGCTGTTGACGCTGGAGGTCTCCCAGTCGGAATCTTCCAGCATGGCAGCAGGGTCAAAGCGGCGGTCTTCTAAATAATTTACCGGCGCTTGGTAGGCGGTGTCATCGTCTTCGTCTACACCGGCATCAAAGGCGGCATCCGAGGCAAACAAGCGGCCTTCCATTTCTTGGACGTGTTTGACTTCCACGTTTAAGTCCTGGGCTACGGCTTTTGCTTCATCGTAGGTGAGCCAGCCGAGGCGTTTTTTCTGTCCGCGCAGGTTAAAGAATAATTTGCGTTGGGCTTTGGTGGTGGCGATTTTAACTATGCGCCAGTTGCGCAGGATAAATTCGTGAATTTCTGCTTTGATCCAGTGCACCGCAAACGAGATGAGGCGCACGCCTTTTTCGGGATTGAAGCGTTTGACCGCTTTCATCAGGCCTACATTGCCCTCTTGCACCAGGTCACCCTGGGCCAGGCCGTAGCCGGAATAGGATTTGGCGATATGGATAACAAAGCGCAGATTAGCCATTACCAGCTTGCGGGCGGCGTCTAGGTTTTGGTGGTAGTAGAGCTCTTCGGCGAGGGCTTTTTCTTCCTCGGCCGAAAGCACGGAAAACCCATTTACCGCTTGTACATAGGCGTTGAGGTTTTGCCCAGGGGCAAGCATGTCAAGGGTTTTAAGATATGTACCCATTACTGATCCTCCTAAAATTCTGCTGAGGGAGTGTAGCACTCCGCTGGTGGCCCTGCTAGCCAGGCTATCTGGGGATGCAAGGTTAATAGTCAAGCGCTTTGAAGCACGGGCTGTGGATTAGTTCACTGGCCTTGTTGCGCGCAATCAAGCGGGCGCAACATCGCTAATACTTGGCGAGCGACTCCCTGATGTACACAGGGCATAGTTAGTCGCTGCTTTTAATAGGGTTTACCGAGCTAGTAGGGTTTACCCAGCGGCTGAGCTCGCTCCAGCTCAGTTCACTCAGGTGTTTGAGCAGCGCCTGTTGCTGGGCGCTGATGTCGCCCTGGGTATTGAGGCCGAAGTGATGGTGGTAATAATCCGCGCAGTAGCGTTCAGCGTCGAAACTCGGCAGCAGGGTTTGCCATAAGCAGGCCCAGGGGTAGATGCCGCTGCCGGGTGGGAAGTCGTAGCCGATCAGCCGGCAGGCGTGGATGAGGTTGGCCAGGGATTGTGCCGCTGGGTCGTCACCGTTTAGTTGGGCCTTGGCTAGGCGTTTAAGTCGCCAGCGTGTTAGAGCGGGGCTGCGTGTGATTGCGGGCCACAGGCGCCAGAGGGCGACGCCGATTAGTGTAGCCAGCGCCAGCACGCTCAGGCCGATCAGCACGGCATGCCAAGCGCCTGTAGCTGGCAGCGCGCGCCGCCATTCGAGGGCGCCGAAGCTTAAGCGCTGAGTGGAGGGGCGATAGGCGAATAGTCGGGAGGCTTCTAATTCCACCCAGCCGTGGTTGTTGATATAGGCCTCGCTGTAACAGTGGGCGGAGGCTGCGGTGAGATCGAATAGGCCGGTAAAGGCGTTGCGCTCTTGTAGGGCCCAACCGCAGCTGAGCCGGGCGGGTAAACCGAGGCTGCGCAGCAGCAGGGTGAGTGCGCTGGCGGCTGTTTCGCTGCGGCCAGCGCCCTGTTCGTTGAGGTAAAACAGCAGCGGGTCGCGTTTGTACGAGGGCAGCACTTCACTTCGATTAGTGCCGTAGTGGGTTTGCAGGTGATGCTCCAGCCACAGGGCTTTTTGCCAGGCGTCCGGCAGGGCGGGCAGGCGAGTGCGCAGCCAGTCTTGCAAAGGGGAAATGAGCGATTCGGGAACCATCAGGTAGTTGGGGTGCAGGGGGTCGTCCCGCTGGGCAATGGTGTGCCCGTCCAAGGACAGGCCGTGGCTGGCAACTGAGTAGCTAAAACCCGCCGGGGGAATCTGCGGCAGGCCGAGGCTTTGTGCTCCCAGCATGATGACCTCGCTGGGAGCCTGGATGGACTGCCAGCCGCCGGGCACTGGCAGGGCTGTTGAGCTGGGGCGCAGCCAGCGGATGAAGAGGCTAATCCGGCCTTCCTCCGTCAGGTGCAGGCCGCTTGGCGGCACGGGGATCGGTTCGGCCGCTGCGCCACTATTGATCCACTGGCTGCCATCGAAATAATCAAAGCGGCTGACTTGCAGATTCAGCGCCCGGGGGCTTTTCACCCGCGCCAGCACCGGGCCGCTGGCGGCTTGTGCGGGCAATTGGTCGAGGCTAAAGCGCGTGCCAAAGGCGGCGAAATCGCTAGCGGCGGTTGCGCTGCTGGCTGGTGGGGCAACGCTGAGTAACCACTCTTGTTGCAGCCGATTGCGGCTGGTTTGTAAGTCTTGATTGGCGGGTGTCTGGCCATCCTGCCGCAGGGCGGCTGTCGCCGTCATGGGGAGCCAGGCTGCGCCCTGCAGGCGAGGGCTCAGCAGAAAGATAAGCGCGCTGAGGGTGAGCACAAGGCTCGGCGCCAGTATGCGGCTACACCAGAACACGAGGCGGGTTTTATTCAGCTTAAGGGTTGAGCCAGGTTGTGCGCTGGGCTGTTGCGCCGGCAGCAGGCACAGCCATAGGCCGGGCAGGTAGAGCAAGCACAAAAGTGCCAAGGTGTCGTCCTGGCCGAGGCAGAGGGCGATGAGCAGGCTGAGGCCACTGGTCAGCAGTTGCAGCGCAAACGCCCGCTCGTGGCCGAACCAGGCCCAGCCAGTGCCAAGGCTCAACGCGGCGGCTAAGGCTGCCATGGGCCCCTGCCACCAGATAACCGCCAGGCTGATGAGCAAGCTGGCGAACAGGCTCCACTGAGAGCTCAAAAGTATGCGCTGTTGATCGCCTTCCAGACGCGCGAGCAGCCATTGTCCGGCCAGCAGCAGGCTCGCCAGAGCGCCGCCCGCTAAGGCTAGCTGTACAGGTAGCCAAAGGCTTAATAGGGCTGCGCCGCTGGGCGCGGTCAGGGCGATGCTAAGGGCCTGCCGCCAGACCGATACCGGCCCTGTATTTAGGCTCGCGCCCGGCGTGGGTGCGAAGGCTTCGCTAGGGCTGAACATAAAACAGACGCGCCAAGGGTTGTTGCGGCTCAATCACCCACTGCCAGTGATAGGGGCCCAGGCGCCGGTGTTGATGGCGGCCACGGCTTAAGGGGTGCACAAATCGCTCTTCGTCGAACAAAAGCTGCCAGAGAACCTGGCCGGGGAACAGCTCCGGCACGGCGGCATTGGTCAGCAGTTGGGGCAGGATAATCAACTGGGCGGCTGGGCGCGGGTTGTAGCGGGCTAACAAATCGGCCGCTGTGGCGGGCTGGTTATGCGCCTGCACCAGGGCCTCGTCCAGTGGCGCGAAGCCTGTGCTATAGGCGGGAGCGCTGAGCAGGCCCAAGCCGGTGGCGAGCGATACCTCATACCCTCTGGCCACTAAGGCGCGGCACAGGTTGGCGAGCAGTTTGGCCTGCGCTGCCTGGCTCTGGTTGAGTTCCTCCCCCAGCGCAAAAGCAGCGCTGCTGTCGCAACAGAGCAGAGCCCTGGGGGCCGGGCCTGTCGCCTCGATGGCGGGCAGAGGCAGATAATCGATGGCCTCCAACCCCGGCAGCACGGCCAGGTTTGGGGCTGTGATGCTCACCGACTGGCGCCAGAGATCAAACGGGTAGTGCAGGCTGCAGTGCCAGCGGCCGTCCAGGCTGCCAGGCGTGAGTGGCCGCGCGCTCAGTTGCAGGCGGGCGCGGCAGCCGGGTAAAAAGCTGCTGTACTCCATGCCGCAGGGGCCTTTAAGCACTAAACCCCAAAGCGGCAGGCGGCTGGCCAGGTTCACCTGCCAGTGGGCGTCCTCCCCCTGGCGCAGCGAGCTGAGGCATTCGGCTTCCAGGCGAAGGCTGCCGAGCACCCAGCGCGGCCAGTACCAGGCCAGCAGAACACTGGCCAGTAGGGCGCAGAGGGGCAACCACAGCAGCTGCTGGCCGGTGGCTAGCATCAGCACCAGCAGCAACAGGCTTGCGGCGAGGGCGAATAACCCCGGCGGCTGGGCCAGCTGTTTAGTAATCATCGCCCGCATCGCTGGGCGTCTCTTTGGGGGTGTTGCGCGCCGGGTCTTTAACGCCTTTGACTGTGCCCCTGGCCGCCTCGCTGGATGGCTCTTTGGGCATGGCGGGGGCGGCGGTTTTCAGCAGAATGTCATCGAGAATGCTTTCAACGCGCTCACCCGCCTGGCGCAACACCAGGCGGTGGCTCCAGAGGGGTTTGAGCAGTTCGGTCACCATGGGCGGCGCAACAAAACTCTGCCCGCTAATCAGCGCCAGGGCCTGGCAGGCTTTGACCAAGTCGATACTGGCGCGCGGGCTGGCACCCAGGCGCAGGCGCGGGTGCTCACGGCTGGCTTGGGCCAGGCGCGCGACGTAGTCGAGAATTTTGTTATCCACCTTCACCCGGCTCACCAGGGCTTGCAGTTTCAGTAGAGATTCCTCATTGAGCACGGGCATAGGTGCCTCCTGCCGCCCCTGCGCAATGAGGAGAATTTTTACCTCCTCGTGAGGGCTGGGGTAACCCAGGTGCAGGCGCATAAAAAAGCGGTCCAGCTGCGCTTCGGCCAGCGGATAGGTGCCGATAAATTCCACCGGGTTTTGGGTGGCGATCACCCAGAAGGTCTCCGCCAGCGGGCGGGTTTTGCGCTCGATGCTGACGGTGTTCTCCCCCATGGCCTCCAGCAGTGCCGCCTGGGTGCGGGGGCTGGCGCGGTTGAGTTCATCCAGCAGTAAAAAACTGGTGAAAACCGGGCCGGGGGTGAACCTCAGGCTATCGGTTTTGCTGTCGTAGTGGCTGCTGCCGATCAGATCCGTCGGCGTTAAATCCGGCGTGGCCTGCACGCGCTTAAACGGCACAGTCACCAGCGCGGCTAGGCGTTTAGCCAGGGTGGTTTTGCCCACCCCCGGCACATCCTCCAGCAGCAAGTGGCCGCGTGCAAGCAGGCTCACCAGTACCAGCCGCAGGCTGGCGGGCGGCAAAATGACGCCAGCGGCTAAGGCTTCGTGCAATTGCTGCAGTATTTTGGCGGGCGTAGTGTTGGGCTCCATGGGCAGATCTCGATGGCTGTGTGCGCAGGGTTGTGGGCGTACTAATACAGGGTGCGGAGGTTTGCCGCTCAGATAAGAATAAACCACAGTTGCCGCTCTGACAGGCTTATTAACTGGTTGGGTTTTCTGTCGAGGTGGTAAAAGTGGTTCAGCTGCCGCGTAAGACTTAGGGAACCTCTGAAAAATTACCTTGCTCGCTCAGGCGTCGTTAAATGCGGCAGAACAATGCTCATTTACCAACTGTAAACTCAGCATTTTACAGCGTTCGCGCAAACCAGGCTAAAACACGAGAATTAATAGCCCTAGTCGGTTACCGGGTTGATCAGTGGGTGATTCTTGACGCATTAGGAATTGGGGGTTGGTCATTAATGATGCGTTGCCAGTTGGCGGCATGTGCGCGTGACGCGATCAAAGCGCGAAGCTCCAGTCGTGGAATTACGTCTATTTAAAATGCAGATAGCTGTGTGTTTTATTAAAAAAGTACGCAACTGTTCAGCACCTTTCTTCAGGTTGTATCTGGTCTAAGCCCAAGCTGAACATAAACTGCAGGGTATTGAGCGTGACGAGTTCTTTAATTTAATCCACAGCAATGGATACAGCCTATTTCAGACACGCCGTGAATACATCCTAAGTAGGCGCGTCAAAAAGGTCTCTCTTTTTGACGGCCTGAAAAAGGTCGTATCCATTACTGCCACGCTGCGAAGCAAATACGCATATGGGTTTATTTTTACCTCAACGCGTGCCTAACAGCTTCTTGAAAGACTACCTTGCCAGGCCGTCGCCGCTTACGTGTTTCAACAGGCCGCTCAGTAATTATTTTTTTGCCTCCAACACGGCTTTTAAAAACCGCCCGGTGTGCGATGCTTTCACTTTGCAAATAGCTTCTGGTGTGCCGGTAGCAATAATTTGTCCGCCGCCACCACCACCTTCCGGGCCTAAATCTACTATCCAATCGGCGGTTTTAATCACATCTAAATTGTGTTCAATCACTATGACGGTATTGCCGTTATCGCGCAGGCGGTGTAATACCGCTAATAATTGCGCTATGTCGTGAAAATGCAGGCCAGTGGTGGGTTCATCCAAAATATACAAAGTTTTACCTGTGTCGCGTTTGGATAATTCGCGCGAGAGTTTGACTCGCTGAGCTTCCCCGCCTGAGAGAGTGGTTGCCGCCTGGCCTAAGCGGATGTACGACAAGCCTACATCCATTAGAGTTTGTAATTTACTGGCGATACTCGGCACCGCATCAAAAAATGCCCGCGCATCTTCCACCGTCATATCCAGTACTTCGTGAATATTTTTGCCTTTGTAATGCACTTCCAGCGTTTCTCGGTTGTAGCGTTTGCCTTTGCAGGTGTCGCAGGGCACATAAACATCCGGCAAAAAATGCATTTCTACTTTAACGACGCCATCACCCTGGCAGGCTTCGCAGCGGCCGCCTTTAACATTGAAACTAAAGCGCCCGGCTTTATAACCCCGCGAGCGCGCCTCAGCGGTGCCAGCAAATAAATCGCGAATGGGGGTAAAAATACCGGTGTAGGTCGCGGGATTGGAGCGCGGTGTGCGGCCAATCGGGCTTTGGTCTATGTCTACACACTTATCAAATAAGTCTAAACCCTCAATACTTTTGTAGGGCGCAGCCTCCAGAGTGCTGGCATTATTAAGCGCTGTAGCGGCCAAGGGGTGCAGGGTATTATTAATTAATGTGGATTTGCCCGAACCTGACACGCCAGTGACGCAGGTAAATAAACCGACGGGAATTTCCAGTGTGATATCTTTTAAATTGTTGCCAGAGGCGCCCGCCAATACCAACATTTTTTTCGGATCGGGTGTGTGGCGGGCTTTGGGAATAGCGATGCATTTTTTGCCGGATAAATAAGCGCCGGTTAAAGAATTTTTCGCTTTAACAATCTGCGCCAATTTCCCTTGCGCAATAATTTGCCCACCGTGTACTCCCGCACCTGGGCCCACATCGATAATATGGTCGGCGAGGCGAATGGCGTCCTCATCGTGCTCCACTACAATTACGGTATTACCTAAGTCGCGCAGATGTTTCAGTGTGCCGAGCAGGCGGTCGTTATCGCGCTGGTGCAGGCCGATGGAGGGTTCATCCAAAATATACATCACGCCCACAAGCCCGGCACCGATTTGGCTGGCCAGGCGAATGCGCTGGGCTTCACCGCCGGAGAGGGTGTCGGCGCTGCGGCTGAGGGTTAAATAATTCAGGCCTACATCAACTAAAAAACGAAACCGGTCGCGTAATTCTTTTAATATTTTTTCGGCAATTTTGCCTTTGGCGCCGGTAAATTTAAGTTTAGTGAAATAGGTGTGGGCATCGCCCACCGGCATATCGACTAATTGCGGTAGGGTTTTATTATCCACAAATACGTGCCGCGCCTCTAAACGCAGGCGGGCGCCATGACAACTCGGGCAGACTTGGCTGGATAAGTATTTAGCTAACTCTTCTCGCACGCCGGAAGAATCCGTATCGCGATAGCGCCGCTCTAAATTAGGAATGACGCCCTCAAAGGCGTGGGAGCGCTGAAATTTATCGCCGCGCTCATTCACGTAGGTGAAATTAATCGTCTCCTCGCCTGAGCCATACAAAATGACTTTTTGGTGTTTGGCAGCAAGTTTTTGCCAGGGCGCATCGACGTCGAATTTATAGTGTTTGGCGAGGGACGTGAGCATATGAAAATAATAAAAGTTGCGCGCATCCCAACCGCGCACCGCACCTTCGGCCAGGCTTAATTGTGTATCAACAATGACTTTTTCCGCTGCAAAAAATTGTTTTACGCCTAAGCCATCGCACTCAGGGCACGCACCTGCTGGGTTGTTAAAGGAAAATATACGCGGCTCTAACTCCGACAATGAATAATCACACAGCGGGCAGGCGTGTTTGGCGGAAAATAATTTTTCTTCCTCCTCGCCATCCATGCTGGCCACCATGGCAATACCATCGGCTAAATTCAGAGCCGTTTCAAAACTCTCCGCCAGGCGTTGTTTGAGTTCTGGCCGCACTTTAAAGCGGTCTACAACTACATCAATACTGTGTTTTTTCTTTTTATCCAGCGCCGGGGTATCGTCTAAATCCACCACCAGGCCATCCACGCGTACGCGCACAAAACCGTCCCGGCGCAGGCTTTCAAAGACATGATGGTGCTCGCCTTTGCGATCGCGCACCACCGGCGCCAGCAACATCACTTTGCTGTCTTCAGGCATGGCCAGCACCTGATCGACCATTTCAGACACTGTCTGGGCGCTCAGTGGCAATTGGTGTGTAGGGCAGCGCGGCTCGCCGATACGGGCAAAAAACAGCCGTAAATAATCGTAAATTTCTGTGATAGTGCCGACCGTGGAGCGCGGGTTGTGTGAGGTGGATTTTTGCTCGATGGAAATCGCCGGGCTTAAGCCTTCCACATGATCTACATCGGGTTTTTCCATCAGTGAAAGAAATTGCCGCGCATAGGCCGACAGGCTCTCCACATAGCGGCGCTGACCTTCGGCGTAGAGGGTGTCGAAGGCTAAGGAGGATTTACCGGAACCGGATAACCCGGTAATAACAATTAATTTATCGCGGGGAATATCGAGGTCAATATTTTTTAAATTGTGCGTGCGGGCACCGCGAACGATGATGGTATCTACCATAAATCCTCAAAAATAATTTAGGGAAACTCTCGTGAAAGGGTATTTTATCGGCCTGCAGCCGCTAGCAGTTTGTTGAAATACTGCCTTGCCAGACCGTCGCCGCCAACGTATTTCAATAAGCTGCTAGATGAGCTGGGCGCTGCGGTTTTGAAAAGGCCAATTAACCAGGGGGTTCTTTAGGCCAGGGGCGATAATACGCTTTTTTCGCGCGCCACACAGGCGGCGCGACAAGGCGCTTAATTACGCCTGTAGGCGGGGGTTAGATTGGTGACAGGAGGATGATGCGGCGGGTAGAGCTGGCCGCCAGCCGTGGCGGCGGAGGGCAAAAGGTTTAAATATCTTCTAAATCCCGCACCCAGTTGCTCGCTTCCAAACGATTGCGCACACCGATTTTTTTGTACACGTTGTAGAGGTGGCTTTTCACCGTGTGTTCGCTTACTTCCAAGGCTTCGGCTATATCAAAGTTGGTAGCGCCGTCTTTAATCAATTTTAAAATCTGCCGCTCGCGCTTGGTGAGTTTAATGTCCAGGCGTTTGCTAGAAGGCGCGCGACGGTTCTTCTCAAAGTGCAAATGCAGTAGGCGGCGCGGCACCCAGTACTCGCCTTTAAGCAAGGCCTCAAGGCCGCGCAGTAAATTCTCTTGATCGGTGTCGGTGGAAAACAGGCCGGAGATACAGGGCCAATCCAGTAATTGCTCGTGTTCGCTCTCGCTCGTGGCATTGAGCAGGGCGGCGATATAGGGCTGATTGTGTTCTTGAATTTCGGCCACTAAGGCCTGTAAATCGTCGAGGGTACGGCCTTGGCAATCCACTAAATACAGGTAAGCGCCCTCTAGATCCGGTGAAAATTGTGTTGAGACCTGGCATTTAAGGCCAGTTTTATCGCCGATTAATTGCGCCAATAATCCAGTTTGCAAACTGCTGCTAATCGAGAAAAGAATAATGCCCTGAACAGTCGGGGAAGTAGGGGCTGGGGATGCGGTCACGATGGTTGTCTGCCTTGGCTAATGGGGGCCTGGAATTCTCTGCGCTGAATTGCATAGATGATCGCACAGATTGTAACTGAAACACCTTCACTGTCACTAGCTCAAGACTAATTTATCAGTTGATAGGAATCCTCCGTCAGCTGCAGTGATTCGCGAAATCGTTCCACCGAGTGGATCTGTGTACTGGTAGAATCGCGGCATTTTTTCGGAGTAGCTTTTGTGTCCACAGCTCAACCGGCCTCGCAGTTAAAAGCAGTCTCGTCCCTCGCTCTTCTATATATGTTCCGTATGATGGGGCTGTTCATGGTGTTCCCCGTTATGACCCTATACGGCGGCCAGTACATCGACAGCACCGAGCAGCGCCTAGGCCTTGCCATAGGTGTTTATGGCCTGAGCCAAGCCATTTGCCAGATGCCATTGGGGCTGCTGTCCGACTTATATGGGCGCAAAATCATAATTTTTATCGGCCTCATAGTTATGATCATCGGCAGCCTGGTGGCGGCCTGGGCGGATTCGGTTTGGGGGTTGATCATTGGCCGCGCTCTGCAGGGCATAGGTGCTGTGGGCAGCACTATCATGGCCCTGGTGGGCGACTTGACCACCGAGCAAAACCGCACCAAGGCGATGGCAGTGATCGGCGCCTCCATCGGCGTGTCTTTTGTGATCGCCATGGTGTTGGGCTCAACCCTGGCGTCCTTCTGGGGATTGCCGTCTATTTTCTGGGTGACGGCGGGTTTATCGGTGTTGGGCTGTTACATCTTATTTCGCCAAGTACCCAACCCACCGCCCACTGTGCGCGGTAAAGACGCCATCCCTGTGCCCGCCATGATCGGCCAGTCCCTGCGCAATGCGGAGCTGGCGCGCTTGAATCTGGGTATTTTTTCCTTACATTTTATTTTGTCGGCGCTTTTTGTCGCCCTGCCTTTGGCCATGCAAGATGCCGGCATAGCCGCCAGCCAGCACTGGCAATTTTACGGGCCGATTTTAGCCCTGGCCTTTATCGCCATGATGCCGTTTATGCACCTGGCGGAGCGCAAGCGCAAGGTTAAGCCCGTGTTGCTCGCCGCCATTGCTGGCCTGGCGGGTGGTTTGGCGCTGTTACAGGTGGCGGGCACGGCTTGGTTAGGTTGGGCGGCCGGGCTGTTTGTTTTTTTTATGGCCTTTTGCCTGCTGGAAGCCACCTTGCCATCGCTGTTGAGCAAACAGGCGCCCGCTGGGGCCAAGGGTACGGCCATGGGGCTGTTCTCGACCTGTCAGTTTTTAGGTATCTCCGCTGGCGGCACCCTGGGGGGTTATTGGGTGCAGCATCACAGTACTTTAACGGTATTTTATTACGCCGCTGTGTTGGCGTGCCTGTGGTTTGCGCTAGCATTATTTATGAAAAAACCTGTATATTTAACCAGCATATCCGTGGCGCTACAACAGGAGCCCGCCCTTGTGTCTCTGCGGCAGGCAATTGCAGGCGTCCAAGAGGCTGTCTGGGTTAAAGAGCAGGGCCTGTTGCATCTAAAGGTGAAGGATGAGGAGTTTGATCGCCAGCAGCTGGATCGTTACTTGGCCGAGCTGTCGGCGGGCTAGCATCTGCCGTGCGCAGGGCGCATCATGTGTAGGTTTATTTATTTAAGAGGAGCTCATCGTGGCTAGAGGCGTTAACAAAGTAATTTTAGTGGGCAATGTCGGCCAGGATCCTGAGGTGCGTTACACCGCAGGCGGTGCGGCTATTGCCAATCTCAGCATCGCCACGTCTGAGGGCTGGCGGGACAAACAAACCGGCCAGATGCAGGAGCGTACCGAGTGGCACCGAGTGGTGTTTTGGGCGCGCTTGGCGGAGATTGTTGGCGAATACGTGAAAAAAGGCAGCAAAATTTATGTAGAAGGCCGCCTGCAGACCCGCAAGTGGAGCGACCCGCAGGGGGTTGAGCGCTACACCACGGAAATAGTGGCCTCTGAGCTGCAATTATTGGATGGCCGTGGCGCGGCAGGCCCGCAAGCGGGCGGCATGGATGAGGGCTACGGTGGCTACGGCCAGGGCGGTTATGCCGACCCAACACCGGCGGGCAACTACGGCGGCGGCCCAGGCTATGGCGGCGGCGCCCCCGGTTATGCCAACCCACCAGCTGGCCAACCTGCGCAACCGCAAGCGCGCGGCCCGGCGCCGAGTTACCCGCCGCGTCAGACCCCTAATCGCCCAGCGCCCGCCACCCAGGCTCCGCCACAGCCTGCGCCACCGGCGATGGATTCATTTGACGACGATATTCCGTTTTAGCCGTTAACTAATAACACATAAAAAAGGCAGCCTAGGCTGCCTTTTTTATGTGTGTACGATTTTAGATGTGCTCAGTAAAACCTCAGTCGAACCACTCTGCAGTGCTCACAAGAGAAAGGTTCGATTCGGGCGGCTCAAGCGCAATTAACTTCGGAGTTTTATCTTCATCGGCTCTGTAAATCCCGGAGTTCGCTGCGCTCCATCTGGGCGCTCAAGTCGGGTTGAAACTTTATTGAACGTGTATTTAAAACCGGTAGGGGCAAGGATCCTCGTGCTGAAGCTCTGTTTAGGTATCTTTTGAAAATAACACCTAAACAGAGCTTATCGGCTAAATCACCATAATGCCGTCAGCTTCCACTACGGCGCCTTTGGGTAGTTCTTTCACGCCGATGGCGGCGCGGGCTGGATAGGGGGCGCTGAAGTATTCCGCCATCACTTCATTAACCACCGGAAAATAACTTAAATCGGTGAGAAAAATATTCAGCTTCACAATATCTTTTAAATCGCCGTCGGCAGCTTGGCATACAGCGCGTAAATTTTTAAATACCTGATGCACTTGGGCGGCAAAATCTCCTTCTGCAAGCGCTTGGGTTTCTGGCACCAGGGGTATTTGGCCGGATAAATACACGGTGTTATTTACTTTTACCGCTTGTGAGTAGGTGCCTATAGCGGCGGGTGCTTTGTCGGTAAAAATAATGGCTTTGTTGGTCATAAGTGCAATCCAAATTAAAAAAGCGGCAGGTGCCGCAGTGGGCTGAAAGAGCAAAAGATATTTAAGTCAGCAATGCTGCCGAGAATTTTATTTTTGTACCTATTATTAACCCGGTGACAAAATAGATCGTCCTGATCTATTTTGTCTTCGCTTCGCTAAACCTGTGCAGATACGTGGATCTGCACAGGTTTAGCGAAGCTCGCGGCGGCAAAAGCCGCCGTTGCGGCATCCATGCCGCAATTATTAACCCGGCACTAATGTCGCCGGGTTAATATTGATTCGCCGAATTAACTTTTCGCGCGGGAGACTTTGCTCACGCTGCGCATGGTGCGCACCCGTCGCATAACATCCGCCAGGTGAACCCGATTGCGCACGCCGATGGTGAGTGTAATCACCGAATGCTGGGCATCGCGCTCACTGACGTTAATGCCTTCAATGCTGGTGCGGGTTTCTGCAATTCGGGTGGCAAGCGAGGCGATAATACCGCGCTCTGATTCTACTTCCACACGAATATCCGTTAAAAATTCTCCCGTGACTTTTATCGACCAATTAACCTCGGTAATGTTTTCCCGCTTGCTGCGCAGATCGGTGACGTTTTTACAGGCTTCTCGGTGCACCACTAAACCCTTGCCGCTACTTAAATGCCCCACAATCGGGTCGCCGGGAATCGGTCGGCAGCAGCGGGCGAAATTAATTAACAAGCCGTCGGAGGAGTCTATGGTGAGGGGGGCCGGGGTATAACCGTTATTGTCACCATCCGGTTTTAAATACTGCGCCACAGATAGAGCGACGCGTTTGCCCATGCCAATACTCTCGTAGAGTTCTTCCACGCAGCTGACTTTGTTGGCTTCTAATAAATGGTTAAATTCCCGCTCCGCCAATTGTTCTAGTTGCATGCCTAAATTGCTGAGCGCGCGGCTGAGCATACGTTTGCCCAGCTCCACCGATTCCATATGGCGTTGGTGTTTTAAATAATGGCGAATCGCCGAGCGGGCTTTGGCGCTCACCACAAAATTCAGCCAGTTTGGATTGGGTTGCGAGGATTCTGACGTGATGATTTTGATTTTCTGCCCGCTTTGCAGAGCTTGTGATAGCGGTGCCGGGCGATCATTAATGCGGCAAGCCACGCAGCGGTTGCCCACCTGGGTGTGTACGGCATAGGCGAAGTCAACAGGTGTTGCGCCCTGCGGTAATTCAATAATTTCGCCTTTGGGGGTAAATACATATACCTCCTCGCGAAATAAATCCATTTTGACGTTTTCGACAAATTCAATTGAGCTGCCGGTGTGTTGTTGCAACTCTAAAATGCGCGAAATCCAGCGATCCACCCGCGCCACTGGCGGGTCGTTGTGCTCATCGCCGCCGACAGATTTGTACAGCCAGTGGGCGGCTATACCGCGCCCGGCTAGTTCATCCATTTCTTTGGTGCGAATTTGCACTTCAATGGGTACGCCGTGCATACCGATTAATACAGTGTGCAAGCTTTGGTAACCGTTAATTTTCGGAATGGCGATGTAATCTTTAAATTCCCCGGCCATGGGTTTGTATAAATTGTGTACGGCGCCGAGGGTGCGATAGCAGGTGTTTATATCTTCAACGATGATGCGAAATGCGTATACATCCATAATTTCGTTAAAGGATTTATTTTTGCTGCGCATTTTGTTGTAAATGCTGTACAGGTGTTTTTCACGCCCAATGACATCGCCCACTATATCCTCGCGGGCCAGGCGCGCTTCAATGGCGGCTTGAATATTTTCCACCAGCGCTTTGCGGTTGCCGCGTACCTTTTTTAAGGAGGCGTGTAAACGCGCTGCTCGCAATGGAAACATGGCAGTAAAACAGCGATCTTCAAATTCAATACGCAGGTCGTTCATACCCAGGCGGTGGGCAATGGGGGCGTAAATTTCTAAGGTTTCTTTAGCGATGCGGCGTTTTTTTTCCGGCGCTAGGGCGCCGAGGGTGCGCATGTTGTGTAGGCGGTCGGCCATTTTCACCACAATGACGCGCAGGTCTCGCGCCATAGCGAGGGCCATTTTTTGGAAATTTTTAGCCTGTTTTTCCGCTTGTGATTCGTATTCGATTTTGGCGAGTTTGCTAACCCCATCAACCAATTCAGCCACTACCTCGCCAAATTGGTCGTGCAGGGCTTGTTTGCCTATGCCGGTGTCTTCGATGACATCGTGCAGCATGGCCGCCATCAGGCTTTGATGATCCATATGCATGCCAGCGAGGATATTGGCGACGGCGAGGGGGTGGGTGATATAGGGTTCGCCGCTGCGGCGGAACTGCCCCGTGTGCGCCTGCTCCGCATAGTAGTAGGCGCGGCGCACACGGTTAATTTGGGCAGGTTCTAAATAAGAGGACAGCCTGTGGCAAAGCGAGTCGATGGTTAACAAGACGCCCTCCTAATAGATTTACTCGTCGAAGGAAGAATCAACCGGTGGAATGTGTTTAGGCACTACAACACGCTGCTCATCGGGTTCTTTTAATATATCGACGCTGATAAGGCCTTTTTCAATCTCTCGCAGCGCCAAAACTGTCGGCTTGTCATTTTCAGCGGGAACCAAGGGTTGTTTGCCCATGATGGCCAATTGGCGAGCGCGTTTACTGCCCACAATTACCAACTCAAAGCGGTTTGCTACGTGGTCTAAACAATCTTCAACAGTGATACGTGCCATGAATATTAATGCCTATAAATGAAAGAAGTGTGGTGTATGCCGATGGGTATTAGCCACAACCTGTATACGCCGGTGGCCAAACACTCGATGTCTAGGGGTTTGGTCTAACCGCTGCGCAAGGGGCTGACCCATCAAACCCGCCGCCCGTTAAACCAATGGGGCTGAGGTAAAAAATGGGGTTAGAGAGTGTACGCAAATCGACCATCCCTCTCAACCTTTTTGCAGATGAGGCACAGGTTTGGCTCAGGCTAACAGGCTCGATAGCAGCTCGGCGTGGCGTTCGGATTGTTTGCTTTGGCTGAGCCGTTGGGCGATGACTATGGCTTGAAATTCTCTGAGTGCTTGGTTGAAGTCATCGTTAACTATGATGTAGTGGCTTTCTACATAGTGGGAGATTTCGCTTTTGGCTTCCGCCATACGCGCGTCGATTACCGCTTGAGCATCCTGACCTCGGCCGGTTAAACGCTCCAGCAGGCAGGCCTGTGAAGGGGGCAGAATAAATAGGCTCACGGCTGCGGGGATTTGGCGGCGCACTTGGGCGGCGCCCTGCCAGTCAATTTCCAGAATGACATCGACCCCAGAGGCCAGCGCTGCGTTGACCCAGCTTGAGGAGGTGCCGTAATAGTGATTGAACACCTGGGCGTGTTCTAGGAAGGCGCCTTCGCCCAACATGGCTAAAAACTGCTGCGGTTCCACAAAATGGTAGTTGACGCCGTCGACCTCGCCGGGCCGCATGGCTCGCGTGGTATGGGAGATAGACACCTTAACGCCGGGGGTCGAGGCTACTAGTGCATTCACTAAGCTGGTTTTACCTGCGCCGGAGGGCGCTGAGACTGTAAAAAGGGTGCCGCCAATTGCCATGCTGAGTGCTCTTAATAAGGAGTAAAGGTGCGGCTGTGGAAGCTGGCGGGTCGAGCCGAGCTTCGCACAGGAGATGCACTTATGAGGTGGAAGGTATATGAACTAATAATAGCCGATTCAGCCGCAGGACAGAATCTCAGTAGCCTGCAAGTAAAAATGCACATTAATGATGCGAAGTCTAAGGGCGCCCACCAACCGAAAAATTTTCACATCAAATTAATGCACTTATACGGTGCTATTAAGCACTTTTATAAAACACATTTTGCGGCTGGTTTGAATGCTTAAAAGCGCATCATTAGGGCTTGATGATTTTTATTGGTGCGTTTGTTGGGGGGGACGTGGCGCGGGAGGATCGAGCAATATGATTAACTATATGAATCAAAAGGAAAAATTATAAATTTAAGGGGTTGGCGCATATTGTGCTTTAGCGATAAAGCAGCAAGTTGGCTCGAATCACGATGTTTGTATCCGGGTGTTTGGCCGCCGTCTTCAGGTGGGCTTGCGTTAAATAAGTTTATCAAGCAGCGAAGTATTTTTATGCCGCCCGTTTCCTCCTCTTACAACACACCCGCGTCCGCGCCAGGCAAAGTCTGGTTGGTGGGCGCAGGCCCCGGTGATCCTGAGTTATTAACCCTGCGCGCCCTGCGCGTGATCGAGCAAGCCGACCTGATTTTATTTGATCAATTGGTCAGCGACGAGATTCGCGCCCTGTTTCCCAAGCAGGTGCCCCAGTTTTACGTGGGTAAAAGCAAGGGCAAGCACAGCATTGCCCAGCACAATCTCAATGCCTTACTGGTTAAAAAAGCCCGCCAAGGCCTACAGGTGGTAAGGGTGAAGGGCGGTGACCCGTTTATTTTTGGTCGCGGTGGTGAAGAGCTGTTGGTACTGCGCAAGGCCGGGATTGCAGCGGAAGTTGTGCCGGGCATCACGGCTGCATCTGGCGCTAGCACCTACGCGGGCATTCCCTTAACTCATCGCGGCTTAGCGCAGGGCTGCACGCTGATTACCGCCCAGGGCGAAACCGATACCAGCATTAATTGGCACGGCTTGGTAGGCCTCAGCCACACGCTAGTTTTTTACATGGGCCTCAGCCGCGCCCAGTGGATTGCTGATGAATTGCAGGCCGCCGGTATGGCGGCCAACCAGCCTGTGGCGGTGATTGAAAATGGCTGCAGAGCCAATCAGCGGGTGGTGATTACGGAGCTTGCCGATTTGGCCGCCAGTATCACCCAACACAGCCTGCAATCCCCCTCATTAATTGTCGTGGGCGAGGTTGTGCGTTTAGCGCACCAACTGCAAACCCCGGCGTTTGATTTTGTATCTACCTGCCAACGTCTGTCGGCTTAACCAGAGGCTTTTTTATGAACAAATACAAAATACTGGTGGTCGGCAACGGCATGGTTGGCCACAAATTAATTGAAAATTTAGTGCAACACTCGGATGCACAATCCTACGAAGTCGTCACCTTCGCCGAAGAACCGCGCTTGGCCTACGACCGGGTGCAATTATCAAAATATTTCTCCGGCGCCTCGGCCGAAGATTTAATGCTCACGTCTGAGGGTTATTATCAAACCAACGGTGTGCGTTATAAATTAAACGAAAAAGTAGTGGCTATAGATGCGGCCAATAATTGTGTCACCACGGCCAGCGGTCATAGCGAATCTTATAACGCACTGGTATTGGCTACCGGTTCTTACCCCTTTGTGCCGCCGCTACCCGGTAAAGAGCAGCCGCATTGTTTGGTGTATCGCACTATTGAAGATTTAGAAGCCATCACCACCTCGGCGGCTGTAAGCAAAGTGGGTGTGGTTGTCGGCGGTGGCCTGCTCGGTCTTGAGGCGGCTAAAGCGTTACAAGATTTGGGCCTTGAAACCCACGTAGTGGAATTTGCCCCGCGTTTAATGGCCGTGCAATTAGATGAGGCGGGTGGCAATTTACTGCGCCGTAAAATCGAAGCCCTCAACGTAAAAGTACACACCGAAAAAAATACCAAAGAAATTGTTGCCGGTGAAACTTGCCGCTACCGCATGAATTTTGCCGATGGATCATTTTTAGAAACCGACATGATTTTATTTTCCGCAGGTATTCGTCCGCAGGACGAATTGGCGCGTGTCAGCGGTATTAAAATCGGCGAGCGTGGCGGTATTGCTATTAACAACAAATGCCAGACCTCAGTTGAGAATATTTATGCCATCGGCGAATGCGCCCTATGGGATAACAAAATATTTGGTCTAGTGGCGCCGGGTTATCAGATGGCCAAAGTGGCGGCTAGCCAATTAACCGGTGGCAGCGATGAATTTACCGGTGCGGATATGAGCACCAAATTAAAATTATTGGGTGTTGATGTGGCTAGCATCGGCGATGCCCACGGCCGCACACCCGGTTGTATTTCTTATGTGTTTCAAGACGGTGTAAAAGAAGTTTACAAGCGTTTAATTGTCTCTTCCGACGGCAAAAAATTACTCGGCGCTGTGCTGGTCGGCGAAGTAGAAGCCTACGGCACTTTATTGCAAATTTGCCTCAATCAAATGGATTTGCCGGAAGATCCGGCTGCGTTAATTGTGCCCTCAGTCGATGGTGCAGCGACGGGTATGGGGGTTGATGCACTGCCCGATAGTGCTGTTATCTGCTCCTGCCACGATGTGAGTAAAGGCACTATTTGTAATGCTGTACAAGCGGGCGCCTGCACCATCGGCGATATTAAAAGCTGTACTAAAGCGGGCACCGGCTGCGGCGGTTGTGTGGCGCTTGCCACCCAAGTAATGAACAGCGAGCTGACTAAATTAGGCGTGGAGGTTAATACCGATTTATGTGAGCACTTTGCTTACACCCGCCAGGAGCTTTATCACTTAGTGCGTGTTGGCAAAATCACCAGTTTTGAAGAATTGGTGCACAAACACGGCAAGGGGTTGGGCTGTGATATTTGTAAACCTACGGCGGCGTCTATTTTTGCCAGCTGTTGGAATGAATTAATTATGCAGGATAAGCTCGCGCCCTTGCAGGATACCAATGACCACTTCATGGCCAACCTGCAAAAAAATGGCACCTATTCAGTTGTGCCGCGTATTGCTGGTGGCGAAATTACACCGGATAAATTAATTGTATTGGGGCAGGTGGCGAAAAAATATAACCTCTACACCAAGATTACCGGTGGCCAGCGCATTGATTTATTCGGCGCGCAACAACATGAATTGCCGTTAATTTGGCGGGAATTAGTCGATGCAGGATTTGAAACCGGCCACGCCTACGGCAAATCTCTGCGCACCGTAAAATCCTGTGTGGGCAGCACCTGGTGCCGGTATGGTGTGCTCGATTCTGTCGGCATGGCCATTCGTTTGGAGGATCGCTACAAGGGCTTGCGCTCGCCCCACAAAATAAAATTTGCTGTCTCCGGCTGTACCCGCGAATGCGCTGAAGCGCAAAGTAAGGATGTGGGTGTAATCGCCACTGAAAATGGCTGGAGCCTTTATGTGTGTGGTAATGGCGGCATGAAACCACGCCATGCAGATTTATTTGCCACCGGGCTTAGCGATGAAGCACTGATAAAATATATTGACCGCTTTTTAATGTTTTATGTGCGCACGGCTGATCGCCTACAGCGCACCTCGGTGTGGATGGATAATCTCGAAGGTGGTTTGAATTATCTCAAGGGTGTGATTCTCGACGATAAATTAGGCTTGGGTGAAGAGCTGGAAGTTGACATGCAAGCGGTGGTCAATACCTACCAGTGCGAATGGAAAAGCACCATTGAAGATGCCGAAAAAGTTAAACGCTTCCGCACTTTTGTCAACTCGGATGCCACTGATAATACCGTTGTATTTGTAGAGGAGCGCGCGCAAATTCGCCCAGCCACAGAAGAAGAATTGGTGCGTTTTGTTAACAGCAATGAATTAGAACCGGCCTAAGTGGAGTTATTTATGAATACAACCGTACAAAACCATTGGCAGGCCGTGTGTCAAGCATCTGAAATAGGCAATTTTTTAGGTGTGCGCGCTTTGGTTGAAGGCCAGCAAGTAGCCATTTTTAACGTCAATAATGATTATTATGCCTTGGATGCTATTGACCCTTTTAGTAATGCCGCCGTCTTATCGCGCGGCATTATCGGCGATCTTAAAGGGCAGTTGGTGGTTGCCTCCCCGGTATATAAACAGCATTTTAATTTGCGTACCGGTGAATGTTTAGAAGATCCCAGTGTGAAATTGGCCACCTACGCGGTGCGCAATAACCAGGGTGTAATTGAATTGGCTGTATAGACCCCTCCTCTGATAGTGGAGTCACCCTCTGCTTTCAGCTTTGGGCGGTTTTTACCGCCCTTTTTTATGCATGTTATTTGGCGATTTTTCGCAGTCTCCCTAAGTCCGAAAAGTGTTTATTTTAAAACTCAATCACAATCGCCTAGAGACAATAGTGGCCAATGGCTTTTACTAAAAAATCCACCGTAAGTGGAATATGCTCCAGCGGAATATATTCGTCCGGTTGATGTGCCTGGTCTATATAGCCAGGCCCACACACTAGAGTTTGCATGCCTAATTGCTGTAAAAACGGTGCTTCCGTGGCGAAATTAACGGCCCCGGCTTGCTGCCCATTCCAAATCTCCACCTGTTGTACCAATTCACTATCGGCTCGTTCTTCAAACGGTTCTATGCCCGCCGATAATTCTTTAAGGTTAATTTGGGTTTGTGTGCGCGCCGCGATGGGAATTAAGCGCTGTGTTAATTCGTCTTTAAGCGCACGGCTGTTCATGCCGGGCAGTGGACGTAAATCAAATAATAATTCGCAGCGCCCGCAAATTCGATTGGGGTTGTCGCCGCCGTGAATGCAACCTAGGTTTAAACTCGGTTTTGGGAAGGAAAAACTAGGGTTGTTGTAGCGATGCTGTAATTCTGTGCGAAAAGCTAATAATTCAGTGGTGACACTGTGCATGGCCTCAAGCGCGCTATTACCCAAATTAGGGTTAGAGGAGTGCCCGGCTTGGCCGATCACTTCAATCGAATGCAATAAAATACCTTTGTGCATACGAATGGGCTGCAGGCCGGTAGGCTCACCAATAATAGCCGCGCGCGCGGCAGGAAACCCTTGTTTTTGCAGAGCGCGGGCGCCGCTCATGGTGGATTCTTCATCGGCCGTGGCGAGCACAATTAATGGCTGTTTAAATGCGCTGTCCTGCAGCTGTTCTACTGCTGCGAGAATGCAGGGGAAAAATCCTTTCATATCGGTGGCGCCGAGGCCGTAGAGGCGGCCGTCTCGTTCGGTGAGGGAAAAAGGATCCTGCGCCCAGCGTTCAGGGTTGCACGGCACAGTATCCGTGTGACCCGCTAACACCAAACCAGCCGCGCCACTGCCGCGCTGAGCAATTAAATTAAATTTACCGGTTAAATGGGGGATGGGCACAACTTGGCAGTTAAAACCTAGCGAGGTAAACCATTCGGCTAGCATGTCCACTACCGCGCGATTGCTCATATCCCAGCGCGCATCGGTGGAGCTTACAGAGGGCAATTTAACCAGTTGTTTTAGGCGCTGAATATAGGTGTATTGTTGCGAAGCCATAGGAAATTCCGCAGGGGGCTGAGCGTTGGAGTTGGCTGAGTATAGCGTTTTATGGCCGATTTATTTCGGGCCGCGCTGAAAAGCGCCTATTTACTACCTGTCTGAAAGTAAAGAATACACGGCATTTCAGACACGCCGTGAATCCATCCTAAGTAGGCTCGTCAAAAAAATCCCGCTTTTTGACGGTCTGAAATACTGTGTATTCTTTACTGCCGCACCGCTAGTAAGCCGAGCGTCTTTTAGGCTCGCCTGAGCGTGAGGCGATGCGGCTAGGGCGATTGCCAATAAAAGCGTAGGACTGTCATAGGTTTCCCGGTATTATCGACCCCCGGCATTTGTGCGCCGTTCAATTAATTCCCAACACTTAATAGGGGTTTTTATGGCAACTGTAACATTAAAAGGCAATCCATTTTCGACCGTAGGCGAATTACCCGCAGTGGGTAGCCAAGCGCCGAATTTCACATTGGTACAGGCGGATTTATCCGAAACCACGCTGGCAAGTCTCAGCGGAAAAAAAATTGTACTGAATATTTTTCCCTCTATTGATACACCTACCTGTGCATTATCTGTGCGCACGTTTAATGAGAGCGCGGCGAATTTAGCCAACACCCAGGTGCTGTGTGTCTCCGCTGATTTACCCTTTGCCGGCAAGCGTTTTTGTGGTGCTGAAGGTATAGACCGCGTCGCTACCGCATCCAGTTTCCGCTCGGATTTTGGCAAGGCCTATGGCGTTGCCTTTGCAAACGGCCCTTTGGCGGGCCTGTTGAGCCGCAGCGTGGTAGTGATTAATGAGCAGGGTAAAGTGGTGTACACCGAGCAGGTGGCAGAAACAGCAGACGAGCCTAATTACGCCGCAGCTCTAGCTGCATTAGGCTAATGCTTAAACCACCGGTTATTTTTTATTGGCCCGGCGCGTTTTACTGTCGGGTTAAGGGTTAAATAGCCGGTGCCCTTAGGCCATTTTTAACCAATAAATTAAAAACGGCAAAAACGCAAAACCCACCAACGTAGACATTAATACCATGGCGGCCACCTCATCGGCTTTGCGGTCGTATTCTAAGGCGATGACATAATTCATCACCGCCATAGGCATAGCCATTTGTAGCGTAATAACAATTTCTTCATTGCCGGTAATGTTTAGCCATTTGCATATTAAAATGCCAATTGCAGCGCCGCCAATCACGCGCAAAACACTAAAAAATAGCGTCTTTGCCCACAGTGTCAAGCGAAACCGCGCAAGCGAGACGCCCAGCGTAATCATCATCAGCGGTATAGCAAAACCGCCCATGACATCTACCGTATTACTGATCCAGCGCGGTAGCGTCCAGTATTGAGTGAGCAGTAATACACTGATCACCATAGAAATAATAATGGGGTGCAGAATAATATTTCTGCAGCGGCGCCACACAGAGCCATCATTGGGCGCCACGATAAATAATCCCAGGGTAAATTGGGCCAGCACCATTACCATAAAAGGGGCTAAGGCGAGCGCCAACCCCTCTTGGCCTATAGCAAAAAGACAAATGGGCAGGCCCATATTGCCGTTATTGGGGAATATAAGCGGTGGTAAATAGGCGCGCATATCAAGGCCCATCAGGCGAATAATGATTACACTGATCAGCGCCATAATACCCAGTGACAGTGCGAAGGCACCCGCCATTTTGCCCACTTCATCCACGCTGACATGCACCTGGCTCATCACCGACATAAATAAGCAGGGTGTGCCTATGTACATAACAAGCTTAGAGACAAAATCAGCAGGGAAGGGGATGGATTTTTTTGCCCATATCCAGCCGATTAACGTACCGACTAATGTGGGCGCCATAACGGCAAATAAGTCATTCAGCATAGGTGGGTGAGCCCGGGGTTATTCGTCGAATAAACGCATGATATTGGAAATAGTTTCCTTGCCTTTTTTCTCGACCTGTTCGGCGGTGGCCATGCCAAAGCCTTCTTTTTCTACATCTTCGGCGGGCATTTCATCGAGAAAGCGGCTGGGTGTAGTTTCTTGTTTTTCACCAAATTGTTTGCGAGTGCCTGCCAGGGTTAGTGTTAAGGTGCGCTGTGCACGCGTTATGCCCACATACATGAGCCTGCGCTCTTCTTCGATATTGCCGCTATCTATCGAATTGCGGTGAGGCAACAATTCCTCTTCTAAACCAACTAAAAATACATGGGGAAATTCCAACCCCTTGGAGGCGTGTAGCGTCATCATTTGCACTCTATCGCCCGTGTCTTCTTCCTCTTGGCGCTCTAATAAATCCAGCAATAAAAGTTTGGCAATGGCGGCGTTTAAATTTTCTTCGTGTGTTTTGGTTTCATCTTCATTGCGCTCCAATTGGTTTTTAATCGAGTCTACTAAATACCAAACATTTTCTAAGCGTTTTTCAGCCACTTTGGGCGAGCTGGCATTTTGATGTAACCAGGATTCGTAATCTATGTCTTCCACCATTTCACGAATGGCGGCGACAGGGTTGTGCTGGTGGCAATTATCGCGCACTTTTTGCAGCCAATCGGCAAAGTGGCGCACGCGGTCTAAGCTTTTGCCGGTAATTAGGCTTTGGATGCCGACTTCTTGGCAAGCGTCTAACAGGCTAATTTCTCGTTCGGTGGCGTAGCGGCCGAGGGTTTCTAGCGTGTTGGTGCCGATTTGGCGGCGCGGAGTATTAATGACCCGCAAAAAAGCATTGTCATCGGCGGGGTTCACTAAAAGGCGCAGGTAGGCCATTATGTCTTTGATTTCTGTTTTGGCAAAAAAACTTGTGCCGCCACTGATGTTGTAGGGGATTTGATACTGCTGCAATTTAAGCTCAATTAAGCGGCTTTGATGGTTACCCCGGTACAAAATGGCAAAATCGCGAAATTGCGCTTGGCGGCGCAATTTTTGGCTGAGAATTTCATTGGCCACACGCTCGGCCTCGGCATCTTCGCTGGGGCAGCGAATCACTCGCAGCATTTCGCCCACACCTAAATCACTCCAGAGGGTTTTATTAAATTCATGCGGGTTGTTGCTGATCACCTGGTTGGCCACTTTTAATATGCGCGCGGTGGAGCGGTAATTTTGCTCAAGTTTTATTACGTGTAAATTGGGGAAGTCCTGCTTTAATTGGCTTAGGTTTTCTGGCCTTGCGCCGCGCCAGGCATAAATACTTTGGTCGTCATCGCCCACCACGGTTAAAGCGCCGCGCTCGCCGATTAACTGCTGCACTAATATATATTGGCTGGAGTTGGTGTCTTGATATTCGTCCACCAATAAGTAGCGAATACGCTGTTGCCAGCGCTGTAATACGTCCGCGTGGCCTAAAAATAATTGCGCGGGCAGGCGAATTAAATCGTCAAAATCTACGGCGTTATAGGCCTGTAGTGCTTGTAAGTAGCGCTCGTATACTAGGGCGTAAATTTGTTCGCGGTTATTTTCGGCGCGCTCTAGTGCGTGTTGAGGGGTGATTAACCCCGATTTCCAGTTGGAAATTTGACTTTGTACCGCATCGAGTATTTCCGTATTTAAATCTCCATCGCGCAGCATAAGTTCTTTTAAAATACTGCGGGCGTCCTCTGTGTCTAAAATCGAAAAACCCGGTTTGTAGCCGAGGGCTTTGTATTCCCGGCGGATAATATTCAAGCCTAAATTATGGAAAGTAGAAACCGTCAGGCCCTGAGCATCTTTACGTTTTACCAGCTTGCCGACGCGCTCTTTCATTTCGCGAGCGGCTTTGTTGGTGAAGGTTACAGCGGCAATATGGCGCGCGCTCATGCCACAGTCTTCAATTAAGTAGGCAATTTTGCGGGTGATTACACTGGTTTTACCGCTGCCCGCCCCCGCCAGCACCAGGCAAGGGCCATCGATGTAGCGCACGGCTTCATGTTGGCGGGGGTTCAACTTGGACACGGAGACCTCGGGGCAAAAGCCTTATTTTACGCTTTATGCCCAGGCAGTTGTGGGGGATTATCGCGGTTGCCGTCTTTTCACTATGAGCCTTGGGACGGGCCGCCGCGCTGTTGGGATTGTACCTGTGCCACGCTTAGTACATTCTTAAATCTACTGCGTGAGGTAGGCCCTCCAGGGTGGCGCTCAGGTGGTCACCCGGCTTAAGTGGGCCTACTCCTGCCGGCGTGCCGGTGAAAATAAGATCGCCAGTTTGAAGGGCAAAGTAGTGGGAGATGTGAGCGATAAGTTCACCCGGCGGCCATAACATATCCCGCCAATTACCCGCTTGGCGCAGCGCGCCATTCACCTCAAGACGCATAGAGCCCAGGGCTTCTAATCCTCTATTGTCCAATCGAACTAGCGGCGTCAGCGGTGCAGCTGCGTCAAAGCCTTTGGCTATATCCCAGGGGCGGCCAGCTTTTTTAGCCGCCTGTTGCAGATCTCGGCAGGTCATATCAATGCCGAGGCCCGCCACAGCAATCCAAGCCTGCGCCTCGGTGGCTTCGGCATTGCGCCCCTGTTGGGGTGGCACTTGCAGGCCTAACACCAATTCCACCTCGTGTTCCACCTGCGATGAAAAATCCGGCAGTGCCCAGGGGCCAACGGCTGGGCAGAGAGCGGTTAGGGGTTTGGTGAAAAAAAAGGGCGGTTCAATTGCCGGGTCGTGGCCCATCTCGCGGGCGTGATCGGCGTAATTGCGGCCTATGCAAAAAATGCGTTGCGGGATCCAAGGCAGATCCTCTTCGCCGGCTGAATTGGTAACTAACCACATAATGAAGCCCCGTTATTTTGTCTGTGGATCGAGTCCGTATGCCGTGTATTTAGCCGCTTTGCCGCGCACCAGATCAGCTGGGTATTTAGCTTCGTTGAGCTGGGTTTTGGTGTTAATGGCCTGCCATAGGTCTATGCCCAGTTGATCCGCGAGGCGCACCAGATACATCTGAATATCCGCCAGCTCCAGTGCCACCGCATCGCGCTGCTGTGGAGCCAGGTTTTGCGCCTGCTCGGGGCTGAGCCACTGAAAATGTTCGCAGGCTTCGGCCATTTCAATGCTGAGGGCCATGCAGAGATTCTTGGGGTTATGAAATTGCTCCCAATCGCGCACCTTGGCGAAGTCGCGCAAATAGAGCCGCAGCTCTTCCAGGGACTGCATAGTGGGTTCCTCCGTATGGTGTTTAAACTAAGGCATCTTATGATTAGTAAGTGTTTTTGGCTGCGCGCCATTACAGATGGAAAACTGCGGCGCCGGTTGCCCGCCCGAAGCAAATCCAAAACACCTTTTAATGAGGTTTTCCTCAATATTGAGGCAATAAAAAAGGGTAAAGCCGAGGCCTTACCCTTCTTTTAAATCAACTATCTATCAACTGCTTCGGCATTAACACATTCATGTTTGCCTAAGCGCACACCTTAGGGATCGCTCTATAAGGTCTGCTTTAACTCAATCAGCCCATTCCAGCGGTGAACCGTGACATGGGCGGAAAGTGTTTGAATTAGATTTTAGTGATGTTCTCGGCTTGCGGGCCTTTTTTACCTTCAGTAACGGTAAAACGAACTTTTTGGCCTTCTGCTAAAGTCTTGAAGCCGTCGCCTTGGATTGCGCTAAAGTGGGCAAACACATCAGGGCCAGATTCTGGAGAGATAAAACCAAAACCTTTGCTTTCGTTAAACCATTTAACAGTGCCGGTCATTGTGGACATATGTACTACCTTAAAAATGTAAGAATTTGAAGTTTCGTCACCTGGGGTTTGACGCCAGGGTTGAGCCAAAGAGAGGGATTGCGTGAGGAAACAAGACGAGTTACTACAAATCGAACATCGTACCGGTAAACACAAAAAAAGCCGCACCTTCTAGCTTCTAGGGTAGGTTAAACCTTTTGCCCGTTTAGTCAATCTTTATTTGTTGAACTGGCCCTAAGTTTCACTAAACGTTCAGCATGCCCAAAAAATGCTGCCATTTGTGTGGAAAATTCCGCGCATTGCACACAAATGTCACACAGATTCGCTATGCCCGCACTAGGGGCGCGCCGCCGCTAGCCACATAAGGTATGCTTCGTTTTTTCCTTGCCTAAGTGGTTTTTTATGCCTGCCTCATCTGTTCTGAACGCACTGACGACATTTTTAACGGCCTGCTCTGCTCGATTTGCCGATGTATTTGAACCCCACAAAGCCTTGGGCGCCATAGTTGGCGGATTGAGCGCACCGGTTGAATTGACGCAGGATGAATTGCTGGAGCTGGTACTGAATCAAGAAACGGATAGTGCCGCAGCGGTGCTGGCCAACCCTCAACAGTCGGCTGACTGGGCGGCGATTGTGCGCGCCGTGGATGACCTGATGAATGCAGGCCCTTGGTTGATGGATGCCTACAGCCCGGTGGCCACCCCGCCCGGCGCTGAAGTGGCCCAGTGGTGTGATGGTTATTTGCAGGCCTATTGGTATTGTGAGGATGTGTGGCAGGAATTTTATGCCGTGTGGGAGGAGTTGGCGGCGGATTCGGATGATGAGGACTTAAATAATGTGGCGGAATTTCACCCGGTATTGGTGAATATGCTGTTTTTAATTGCCCACTGGGATAGCGCTTTAGAGGAGATGGACAATCTGGCGGAGTTGCCGGACAACGTCAATGAATTATTTGCCGAAATCGCCGAGGGCGTTACGCATTTTTTCCTGTTAATGCGCGAAATGGCCGCCAGTATCGAAGGCGACAAAACGCCGTTTGCCAAGCCTGCCACACCCAACCGCAATGATTTGTGCCCCTGCGGCAGCGGCAAAAAATTTAAAAAATGTTGTTTGAATTAATCGAGGCTGTGTATGAGTTCACTGCAAGATCAATTGCTCAAAGCGGGTTTGGTGGATAGTAAAAAAGCCAAAACCATGCAAAAAGAGCAACGCAAACAAACCAAAGTGCAGCACAAAACTAAGGAAAAACTCATCGACCCTATTAAGGCTGCGGCTGAAGAGGCGCGCCTTGCCAAGCTGCAAAAAGATCAGGCGCTAAATGCCCAGCGCAATGAAGAGGCCCATAAAAAAGCCATTGTGGCGCAGATTAAACAGCTGATTGAATTAAATAAACAGCCGCGCAGTGGCGAAATTGCCTACAATTTTACCGATGGCAGCACCATCAAAAAAATCCTTATTAATGCGGCCTTGCAAAAAGCCTTGTTAAACGGCCAGCTGGCAATTGCTAAGCTCGGCGAGCGTTACGAGCTGGTGCCTTACCCCATTGCCAATAAAATTATCGAGCGCGATAGTAGTTTTATTATCAGCCAAGCGCAGCTTGCCAACCAGGGCGAGCAGGTTGATGACCCTTATGCGGATTATCAAATCCCTGATGATTTGATGTGGTAGGAATTTAGTTAACCTTTTCAGGCTAGAAATAATCAGAAGAATGCGTACTCCGCCCGCAGTGCTGAAGACAGGTTATCGCAGACACGCCGTGAATACATCCTTGTAGGCTCGTCAAAAAGATCCCTCTTTTTGACGGTCTGCAATAACCTGTCTTCACCACTGCTGCACCGCGAATTTATTCTGCTGTTTGGCTTGCGTGTACCTAAATGTGCCGCCCTCTCTTAATAGGGCAATAGTGTGGGCTGAACAGTTAACGCCCTTTTACATCTTGCCAGCAGCAAAAACCTGTATCCATTACTGCTACACCGCGTACCCCTTGTACATGCCGGTTTAAATTTTTACCTATATAGCAACGCAAAAAAGTAATTTAAAGCGACTCATTCCCGCAGTACGCACAGGCATTATTGAGCGTTAAAGGCCATATTCCTTGCGCAGAGCGTCGAATTCTTGAAAGCGCTCGGGAATAGCCGTGTAGACATTGCCTGAGCGGGTGAATAACGCCTGGCCCCAACTGCCGCTTTCAGTCGGTTCCCACAAAAATGTGCCCAAACCGCGTTTATTGGGCAAGTCCCGCATGGCTTTATTAGCGAGCTTGCCTTCGGGATTATATTCGGCAATTAAAAAAGCCTGTTTGGGGTAGCGATTAGCGTAGCGCTGAAAGTTGGTGGACCAATTACTGGCCGGGCCTTGAAATGCGGCATAGGCGGAAAAGGCCATTACATCAAATTCCAATTTTTGCTGAAGTGCATTATCCATCCACCACTCTACGTCGCTAGGGCTGTGGGTGCGCTCGATATGTAGAGCAGTGAGAATAGAGCTGTCTACCTGTTTTACCGCCTGCAATCCAGCCCGCAAAAAGCGCGCTAAATTCGCCCAGTTGGTTGAGTTGGCCTGGCCATTTACAGTGGAATTCACCACGGAATTATTGCCCCAGCAATCGGTATTGGCGCCGGGGGTGTGAATTAACATGCCTGGGGAAATTTCATTGCCCACTTGCACCATATGCGGCAGCGCACTCACCGCTTTTAGGGATTCCAATACGCCAGTTGTATAACGCTGCACCTCAAGGGCTAATTGATCCGCTGTGCGTGCGCCGCGCCAGGCTTCAGGGATTATTTGTTTACCTGGATCTGCCCAGGTATCGCTGTAGTGAAAATCCAATAAAAAGCCCATGCCCGCCGCTTTAATGCGCTGGGCGGTGCGCACTATGTCATCTTTGCCTAGAAATGCCTGAGGTTTGCCGCTACAGCCGTTAATGGTGGAGGCATAACCATAGGCGGCCTTTGGGTCTACAAACGTGCGCAGGCGAATATAGTTAATACCGTGGTTTTTTAGCAGTACTAATAAATCTTTGCTCACCCCGTCGGTATCCACATAACGAGCATTATTGGCTAATTGCTCCGACCAGTAGGAAATATCCATTCCCAAAATATAATCCCCTCGCTGGTAGCCGGTAGCGTGACCAGAGGAGCTGCTAGAGCTTGATGAGCTACTGGAGGAGGTTGAGCTGCTGCTCGATGAGCCGGAACTGGAAGAGCTTGATGAGCTACTCGAACTGGTGCTCGAGGGTTTGCCGCTGGACGAACTTGAGCTGCTGGAGCTTGCACCCTGTGCGGCCGGATCGCCCCCGCAGGCGCTTAATAAAACGCTCATGAATAGGCCCAGCGCGAGCATTGAGCGGGTGGAAATGCGGTGAATAAAATGTAAGGCCATGGCTTTTTCCTCGCAAAGGGCGGCAATGGGCATAGAGTTGTTGGATGCTTGAGCGACGGGCAGGAATTTGTCAGTTAATTGTCATCATACTGAGATGGGGGTTTAGTTGCGCAATCCAGCTCGCAAAATGCTAATTTGGTGCGGTGCGTTAACAATTAATAACCTCTCCTTGGAGTAACTATGAATAAAGCCTTGATGGCCGCCGGACTGCTTGGCGGCAGCGCAGTACTGGCAGGCGCATTTGGCGCCCACGCGTTAAAAGCCGTGTTGAGTGAGCACAGTTTGGAGATTTGGCGCACCGCCGTGTTGTATCAGTTTATTCACGCCTTGGCGTTATTGGCGTTGGGCCTCCAACCCGAGCGGGCGGGCTTGCGCTTAAGCTTCTGGGCTTGGGTGATGGGCGTGCTGTTGTTCTGCGGCAGTGTGTATGCCCTGGCGTTAGGTGCGCCGAGCAAGCTTGGCCTGGTAACACCCCTAGGCGGATTAGCGATGTGTGCAGGCTGGTTGAATCTGTTGCGATGCGCGGCTAAATAAACCGCACCTTATAAATAAAATGCCTGTTTTATTAAACCACCTGCGCAGGCTAACAATAAAAAACCGCCCACAATGCGAAAAAATACTTTTTGCTCGCGTTGAATTAAAAAGCGGTGAAAATATTCACCCAAAACATGGCCGATAAAAGCCGCTGGCAGTAGCCATAGATGGGCCGCCAATTGTAAATCTACCCCCAGTATTAAAAACGACAGCATTTTAATCGCCACCAAAATAAACCAGAGCACAAAAATGGTATCGCGCATCTGCTCTTTGGCGACCTTGCCGATATACACCGCCATAATCAGCGGCCCGCCCACCAGTGAGGTGCCGCTAAAATAAGCGCCTAAACTTAATAGCGGCCAGTCCATCCAGGTTTTGTTGCTCACAATCGGTTTGTTCAGTACATAACTCAGCGCATAAATGCCCACTACACCGTAAATAATCGGGGTAATTATATGGCTGGGTAAATTAATAATGCCGATAACCCCTAATAATTTAGCGGGCAGCATAATCGGCAGGGTGCGTTTAATCAGCGCCCAATCCACCTGAGCAAATAGTTTGCCCTCGGCGCCCTGCTGGCGGCGGCTCTGCCAGAGTGTAATAGGGGAAAAAATCAGCAGGTGCAGGGCAATTACAGGCAAATAAATTAACGGCCGGTTATCAATGAGTAAAATAAACGGCATGGTGAGCAGGGCGCCGCCAAAACCCAGGCCTGTGCGCACAAACCCGCTCCAGATAAACAAGATAAAAATCAGCGCGCTGTGCCAGGAATAATCAAATGTCATAGATGAATGGGCTTCTGGCATAATTGGGCCACACATTGTGGAGGCCCTATGCCCTTAGATCAATCGGTTCGTTTTATTGCTGTTTTATGTGGCCTGATGCTGGCCGGGTTTATCGGCAGCCTGCTCACCGGCGGCTGGCTCAATCAATGGGGTATTCACCCCCGCCAGGTAAGCAGTATCTGGACTATTTTCACCGCACCTTTTTTACACGCCAGCCTTACGCACCTGCTGAATAACCTAGCGGGGTTTGGTGTGTTGGCATTTTTGGTATTGCTGCGGGGCAAAGCCTGTTTTATCCAAGCGAGTTTTATTATTGTCGCCGTTGGCGGCTTGTTGGTGTGGGCGCTGGGGCGCTCGGCCAATCACATAGGCGCCAGCGGGTGGATTTTTGGTTTGTGGGGTTTGCTTTTGGCCATGGCCTGGTTTGAGCGCAGTTTTACCAGCATTGCCCTAGCCGTGGCGGTGATATTTTTTTACGGCGGGATGATCTGGGGAATATTGCCGCTGCGCAGTTATGTGTCATTTGAGGCGCATTTATTTGGTTTGTTGGCGGGTGTGTTGGCGGCGTTTTTGTGGCGTAAAGGGCTTAGGTTTTTTGGCGGGTAGGTCGGAAAAGCGTAGCGCCTTCCGACGTGGCTGTTTTCCGACGCAACCTTTTCCAAAGTGAGAATTTCCCAACGAATTATCTTTTGGCCCGAATATCTCTCGAAGTCATTATCCCATTTAAGTCCATTTTTTAATTTTGCAATGTGCTGCGGCAAGACGTCGGAAGGCGCTGCGCTTTTCCGACCTACCTATTTCTGATTGTTGGTTCGTGTTACGAGTTGCGACATTAACATGCTGGTTTTTACTGCGCCTTAACCAGCCCGCTTATATTTTTTAGTTAAATACTCTCCTTCCACAACTTCAGGAGTTTGTCCTCAACCGGGTTGCCAAAGCCATGAACGAGAGGTTCATGGCGGCTTAACAACTGATAAGTTTGGTTGGTTATGCTTACTCCAGCAAGATGCATAGTTCTTGCTAAATATTTGGCTGTATATTGAGGGTTCCACGCCCCATATATTTGCGCGGCTGATATTTCCCGTGCGCAGCTGATGATTTCTTCCAGTTGTTTATTCGATTGATATTCATCTGGCATCGGGTCCCCCAATCCAGTGATTGCTAAACTATCCCCAAGTGCATCCCAAGCGGGAATATCGTTCGCCGTTGTTAAGCTTACAAGATGATCACAAAACTGGCTCAGGCGATAATCCTCTAGGTTTACTGTGGTGCAATATTTTTTTAAACATTGTACAGCCAGCCAAGTTGCGGCTCTAATTGATAGTTTGGAAATGTCTTGCGTCATTATCATTATGCGCCCAGTGTAATTTTGGTAGGGCGGGTACGCTGAAGGGGTAACCCGCGTTGTTTAATTCAAATTCGAGCAAATATCCAAAAATCAACCCCAGGGCAGCGGGCAAATCCGCGCGGGACATATGACCCACCCTGCAAGGCTAAATATTAGATCAGATCGAGGCCGGTACAATTCTTTACAGTCTGTACGCTTGCTGTTGGGTAAAATTTGGCGACTAGGGGCCCATATGGTTCGACGGAAAATGAATTGGGTGCAAGAACATCTCACGTAATATTTAAGCTTGCAGACGCAAAACCTGCAGGTGTCATATTAAGCGTTGAACTAGCACATTAAATAACCACCCAAGCTACCAATAAACTTCCGTCAGTGTCTTATGTCGTGACCCCTGGGGCTCAGTAAATGCTGGTCAAATTGTGATGTGCATTACAGTTTGTTCTGCCTTGCTTCACCTATCAACACGCAAGCGTCAGAAATATTATTATCCCGTTTCTATAGCGCGGAGCGTTGTTTAGTATTTTATGCAAATAAATAAGTGATGTTGTGATATTTGACCACAGGGTAAATATCTTTTGTAAGTCAAAATAAACCAAACACCTTTTAATTTTTGACCTGAACAGGGAGGCGCTATTATGCGTACATACTTAAAATTTCTTCTTTTGGCCGTAGCTTTTTTATTCGCAGGCTGTGTCGCGCAGGATAAACAAGCTTCGTTAAACGAAACAACACATCCATCCAAAACCTCCTCTTCAAGCTCTTCCACGTCCGGTGCCACTGTAGCCAGCAGTACATCGTCTACCTCCAGCTCAGGCTATTTCGATAATCCCGCTAACTGCAACCTAGAAAAAAACCCCACTGGCAATTACTGCTCGGCTCGCCAGGGCAATCAGCTGTGTGGCTGTGCCGTTATCAAGGGTAAAGCGACCTGTGGTTGCGCCACCTTCCCGGTGGATGCCGCCGGACAATTTGCCAATGTGTGTGATTACAACAATCAATGCACCACTCCACGTTGGGCGGCTAATTGCAGTAGTAACGTGGCTCCCTGTGAATGGAAGACTAATCAAGGCGATTGGGCCCGCTGTGATATTGGCGGCTATTGCGTTTGGAGCGGCACGTCTGCCTCAAGCACTTCCTCAAGTACCAGCACCAGTAATTCGTCCTCCGGTACAGTGGTATTTAAACCCGGTGATTGGGACGCTACCAGTTGTGCAGCAAACAAGCCCGAAAACCACCCCTGTCAATACAGCACTGAATTGAGTGTGTGCGGTTGTAGTGAGGGCACTTGTGGCTGTGCCGCCACTAGTGCCGTTGACCCGAACTTAGTGTGGGGGCAAACCAGCTGTAGCGACTACTCACCTAATCGGCCTTGCCGAGCGGCGGGCAAAAATTTCTGGATTAATTGCGATGCCAGCTCTAGCCGTTGCGATTATGAACGAGGTGTTTATGGCCAGCCCGGCTGGATCAACTGCACGGGTTCGAACTGTAGTTTTTACGTCGGGCCTAGCTCCACCACCTCGTCTAGCACCTCAACCAGTGGCGGCTTTAATACTGGCTCATCGTCCGGAATGTCCTTTGGCACATCCAGCGGAGCATTTTTTTACAGCACCATGGTGAGTACTGTGAATGAAACTAATCCGCGCGGCTGTTCTGATAGTTCCATCCTCGAGTGCCAATATCGCGGGGGTATTGCCTATAAAGACCGTCAGTTCGACACTGTGGTGGCGGCTATTAATGTGGGTTCTACTGAAACCGCATTTTACGCTGCGGCGCCCTTGAATATTGCCAATATTCAAGCCCCGGCTCCCCTGGCATTCACCGAAGATCAATTTTTTACCGGTGGCACGGCAGTTAAACTGACCAATAAAGAATTGCTTGCCACTACTTTGCCTACCTCTGGCACGGTTAGAACCGGTAAATTTAGCTATAAAATACCTGCCACCGGTGAAGTAAGGGCGGAGGTTCGTTTGGTGCCCACCAAGGGCGCTAAAGAGCTCAGGGTGGATTACCAAGTGAATATCGAAAATCAAGGCCCGCGTACATTTACCTTTGATAGCAGCAATAGCGGTTACGCCGAACAAATACTGGTGCCACGGTATGTGTTGGTAGAAGATGGGTTTTTAGATATTACCTTTGATTTTCCTTCCGATGAAATTGGTGTGGGGAGTATTTTGGTGGTTAAAAACCGAGATGGCGCTTACCATTAACGGGTATGGTTGCTAAAACGAAAAAGGGTGCTAAATGCACCCTTTTTTATTTTGAGATTCGAAGAGCCGTTTGCTAGCGCGGGTTAGCTAAAGCTGTAACCCGCACTGTTTAATTCAAATTCAAGAAAAATATTATTCCCAGGGTCGACGAAAATCCGCGCGGGTCATTTGACCCGCCCTGCACGGCTTGACCTCAAGATTTTTCCTGAAAGGCTCTTTCATTTTGAAATAATTTAATAAGGATGCGCGTTATAAAACACCAATCGACATCATTAGCATATAACTATTTTCCGTGCCTTCTTTATATGCAATTTCGTCATACTGAGAGGGTAAGGGGGCGCCCTCTTGAATACCGTTCGCCAAGGTTTTTGTACCATGTGTGACCCATCCGAACCCGATGCTAATTACAGACATCTTGGTTTGAAATGAAACTTGAGGACCGAGAGCAAAAGAGCTAAATGCTTGTGAGTTTGCATCTAAAAGCTTGACGCCAGCAAATAGTCCCCATTTCGTATTGCACAGATCGATACAGGAGGATTGATCTATATTGGTATTGAGACCCCATATGTTCCAGTTTACGGTTAACCAGGCACTAGGACGAGTTTCAAAAGACTGATCAACAGTAACTATTTTAGTATCTCCATGAATTGAAGCCGATTCAATATAATCATCACGATATTGCTCAACGCCCAAGCCAAAACCTAATTTCCAGCTATCTATGCCATCAATTTTTTTAGCTTCTTCGGATGGCGTATTGGTATCGGCTGGTGCGCCATGAGCAAGGGTCGCACAACCAAAAAGAATTGTTGATAATATGATTGGCTTCATAGATTCTCCTAAACTTTATTCTGAACGGCTTCCAATCAAATTCTAAACCCACATAAGGCAAGAGATTTGAGCGAAAAAACCAGCTTTGGGTAGTCCCGTCACTTTTTCTCATAGATGAGACATGGCCAAGGGCCTAAGTAACTGACGTGCGAACAACCATGCCAGATTGGAGTGGGAGTGTCCAGCTCATTTGGTAATGCGTTAAAATTAATGTGGTTTGCGCGTCGTTAGTTTTAAAATATAGGCAAACTTGCTTGCCAACCATTTGCTGCCAATTATTTTCCCTATATTGTTGGGGAATACTATAGCTTCGGGGTGGTGGGCAACAAGTTGCCCACCCTACGGCCACCCTCAATCGCCATCTATATTTAATTCAATACACGGGCTTGCCCAGTCATTATCATAAAACCCCATGTTCACGTAGCGATCAAAAGTGGAGTAGGGCCAATCTTTAGGTTTCTGGCAGAGGCCGTGTTTTACCGGGTTGTAATGGCAATAGTCCAGATGATGATTAAAATCCGCCTGGTTGCGGATTTGGTGTTCCCAATAACGGCGCTGCCAAATGGTTGATTCGCGGTGTTTAATTTTTGAGGGTGTGAGTAATTCGGCGCGGTTATATTCTGCGCCGATGGTGAGTGACACCTTGCGTTTAATTTGTTGCCAGCGCAGTGAATAATTGGCGTCGCCTTGAGGCAGCGTCCAAATGGTATGCAGGTGATCAGGCAATAAAACCCAA